>OBYB01000069.1_pt1 | contig 103240 bp, 89 predicted proteins | sample 1538181 | NCBI WGS metagenome assembly OBYB01 (sample SAMEA2580157, study PRJEB22360) | human gut metagenome | biome: human gut; feature: human-associated habitat; material: faeces | place: Denmark | collected 2008/2010 | reverse complement strand
AAGCCGGAGCGCAAAGCCAGAAGGAGCTAAAGTCAGACTGAAATCTGATCATGCCAACCGGTTGCATCATGCCTCAGTAATAAAAAAAGGTAAATGTTAAATGGGCATTATGGAAAAAGTTCCTGTAAAATTTTTTACAAGGAACTTTTTTTTGTCTTCAAGCGGATATTCGCAACCTCCGCAGGAGACTTACCTGATTCGGTTAAATTTTGATGGAAAATAGAGAAGAACAGCAGGAATGGAGAAAAGATGAAAGGAAAAAGAGTGATTGCAGGCATTCTGCTTGTGGGAATTTTAGCAACTGCCCTGGCAGGGTGCAAAAATGCAGATGTTACTAAAAAAGAAAGAGAAAAGCCCGTTATCACCCTGGGCAGTGACAGTTATCCGCCATACAATTATCTGAATGAAGATGGAATCCCCACAGGAATTGATGTGGAATTGGCTACAGAAGCTTTCAGAAGGATGGGGTATCAGGTGGATGTTGTCCAGATCAACTGGGAGAAGAAAAAAGAACTGGTAGAAAGCGGAGAGATTGACTGTATTATGGGCTGTTTTTCCATGGAAGGACGCCTTGACGATTACCGCTGGGCAGGACCATACATAGCAAGCCGTCAGGTAGTTGCTGTAAATGAGAGCAGTGATATCTATAAACTAAGTGATCTGGAGGGAAAGAACCTTGCCGTCCAGTCCACAACCAAACCGGAAGGCATCTTTCTGAACCGGACGGATGAAAGGATCCCCAAACTGGGCAATCTGATCAGTCTTGGGCACAGGGAACTGATCTATACCTTTCTGGGAAAAGGATATGTAGATGCAGTTGCTGCACATGAGGAATCCATTGTCCAGTACATGAAGGATTATGATGCAAGTTTCCGTATCCTGGAAGATCCGCTGATGGTGGTCGGGATAGGTGTTGCTTTTGCAAAAGAGGATGACAGAGGAATCTGTGAGCAGATGGATCAGACGCTGGAAGAAATGCGTCAGGATGGCACATCCCTGAAAATCATTAAAAAATATCTGGATGATCCCCAGAAGTATCTGGAGGTGGATGATCTTGGATATTAGGAGAAGAATAAAAGTAAAACGATTTTGGATATTCGGTATTCTGCTTGGAATCTGTGTGACTGCAGTTTCCCTGTATTACTTTTTTCGGGCAGAGAAAAAGGAAGCAGAGAACAGGATGGTGGAAACTGTAAACTATGTCAAAGTGCAGTGTTCCACCTACACCCATTATAATGAAGCTTCGGAATCTAAAAGTCTCCTCCGCGCCATTGAAAGTGCCAGACAGATGAGTACGAATATCGACATGGAAACAGAAAACGGCGGCCGGCTAAGCCAGGAGTTTCTGAAAGAAAATCTGCAGACCCTCTGGGTGGATGGTATCCTTGTGCTGGATGCAGAGGGAAAGACAGTCTGCAAATACAGCATGGATGAGGCTCTGACCAATGAGATCACAGATTATCTGCAAAAAGACATTATCATGGATTTTACCGGATATGAAGAAAGATCTTATTCGGAACGGATTGACCGAGAAGACGGATCACGTATCGACATTGCAGCCTGTGCCAGAAAAGATGCACCAGGTATGGTTGCAATCTATTATTACACATCTTCGGAATTTGTCAGAAATTATACCCTGACAATACAGAACCTTTTAAATGGCTATAGCACTCAGAAGGATGGAACGATTATTGTTGCAGACAAGGGAACCATCGTTGCCAGCAACGATGAAAGCCTGCTGGGACAGGATACTGCCGGCAACCAGGTTGTCCAGGCAATGAAAGAGCATACAGACAGTCAGCATATTTTTCATTTAAAAAATGAAGGAACCGGAGGTTACGGAATCATGCTGAAGCAGCGGGATTATTATATTTATGCCTATCTTCCGGATACGGAAGTATTCCGTAACCTGCCACTAAGTGTAACAGCTGTCGTTTTTCTTTATTTACTCATATTCGGTATATTCTGCTTCTGGGGTTACAGAGCGGATCTGGCACACCGGAAACAGGAACAGGAAAAAGATGAAAAATATAAAGCAGAACTTCTGAGAGCAGCAAAAAAAGCAGAAGCAGCCAATGAGGCAAAAACCGAGTTTCTGCAGAGAATGAGCCATGATATCCGGACACCGATCAATGGAATCTGCGGCATGATCAATGTGGCAGACCATTATGCAGACAATATGGAGAAACAGACGGAATGCAGGGCAAAGATCAAAAAGACATCCCATCTGCTGCTGGAACTGATAAACGAGGTTCTGGACATGAGCAAGCTGGAGTCAGATGAAGTGGTTCTGGAAGAAATCCCATTTAATCTGAACAGTATTTTTGAGGAAATACTGGGTGTGATCGAACATATGGCTGCGGAGCAGAATATCCGGATCATTTGGGAAGAGAAAGAAGTTACACACTGGAATCTTATTGGAAGTCCGGTGCATGTGAAACGGATTCTGATGAATATTTTGTCTAATGCGGTGAAATATAACAAAGAAAACGGATATGTCTATATCAGCTGTCGGGAAATCCCATCGAAACAGACAGCAATGACCACATTGGAATTTGTCTGCAGAGACACCGGAATTGGAATGACAGAGGCATTCCAGAAACGCATTTTTGAACCATTTGCACAGGAACATGCAGGAAGTCGCACAAAATTTGCCGGAACAGGACTGGGAATGCCAATTACAAAAAAACTGGTGGAGAAAATGGGCGGAACCATTTCCTTTGAAAGTAAAGAAGGCACAGGGACTACATTTGTGATCCGGATTCCATTCCAGATTGATGCAGATATGAAGGACAGGACTGAAACGGAAGAAAAAACAGAAACTTCTATCCAGGGGCTCCATGTTCTTCTGACAGAGGATAATGAGCTGAATATGGAGATTGCAGAATTTGTGCTTCAGAATGAAGGCGCTGTGGTGACAAAAGCATGGAATGGACAGAAGGCTGTTGACATATTCAGAAAAAACAGACCTGGAGAATTTGATGTTATTCTTATGGATATTATGATGCCTGTCATGAATGGATATGAAGCAGCAAAGATGATCCGCTCTCTGGACAGAGAGGATGCAAAAGTGATACCGATCATTGCGATGACAGCAAATGCGTTCACTGAGGACAGAATGAGAGCAAAGGAAGCAGGAATGGATGAACATATTGCAAAGCCTGTTGATGGAAAGTTATTAGTAAAAGCGATCAATGAGTTAGTAAAACATAATCAGGAGAAGTTATAATGAAAAAGAAAAAATGGAATAAGATACTTGCTGTGCTTTTGGCGATGGTGACAGCCGTATCACTTCTGTCTGGCTGCGGCGGGAAAAGTGCGGAAAAAGAAGATGCAGAAACCATCACAGTGTATTTATGGAGCACAAAGCTGTATGAAAAATATGCGCCATACATTCAGGAACAGCTTCCGGATATCAACGTTGAATTTGTAGTAGGCAATAATGATCTGGATTTCTATCGTTTTCTGAATGAAAACGGCGGATTGCCGGATATTATAACCTGCTGCAGGTTTTCCCTCCATGATGCAAGCCCCCTGAAGGACAGTCTGATGGATCTTTCCACAACCAATGCAGCAGGTGCTGTCTATGATACCTACCTTAACAATTTCAGAAATCAGGATGGCAGTGTAAACTGGCTTCCTGTGTGTGCAGATGCCCATGGCTTTGTAGTGAACAAAGATCTTTTTGAAAAGTATGATATTCCTCTTCCAACGGATTATGAAAGCTTCGTTTCTGCCTGCCAGGCATTTGATGAGGTGGGTATCCGTGGGTTTACTGCAGACTATTACTATGATTATACCTGTATGGAAACACTGCAGGGTCTGTCTGCATCAGAGCTGTCTTCTGTGGATGGACGTAAGTGGCGTACCATCTACAGTGACCCGGACAATACAAAGAGAGAAGGTCTGGACAGTACCGTCTGGCCGGAGGCTTTTGAACGTATGGAGCAGTTTATTCAGGATACAGGGCTGAGCCAGGATGATCTGGATATGAATTATGATGATGTGGTTGAGATGTACAAAAGTGGTAAGCTTGCCATGTATTTCGGCAGTTCTGCCGGTGTAAAAATGTTCCAGGATCAGGGCATTAACACAACATTCCTGCCATTCTTTCAGCAGAACGGCGAAAAGTGGCTGATGACTACACCATATTTCCAGATAGCTTTAAACCGTGACCTGACAAAGGATGAAACACGTCGGCAGAAAGCAATGAAGGTACTGAACACAATGCTTTCAGAGGATGCGCAGAACCGGATCATTTATGATGGGCAGGATCTGTTAAGCTATAGTCAGGATGTGGATTTCCGGCTTACGGAATATCTGAAGGATGTGAAACCTATGATCGAAGAAAACCATATGTATATCCGTATTGCGTCAAATGACTTTTTTTCCATTTCCAGGGATGTGGTGTCTAAGATGATCTCAGGAGAATATAATGCAGAGCAGGCTTATCAGTCATTTAATTCCCAGCTTCTTGAAGAAAAATCCACTTCTGAGGATATTGTGTTGGATTCAAAGAAAACTTATTCCAATCGTTTCCATACCAGCGGAGGCAATGAAGCCTATTCTGTTATGGCAAACACTTTGCGCGGTATTTATGGGACGGATGTGCTGATTGCAACAGGAAACAGCTTTACAGGAAATGTACTGAAGGCCGGTTATACAGAAAAAATGGCAGGCAACATGATTATGCCAAACGAGCTTTCCGCTTACAGCAGTGAGATGAGCGGGGCTGAACTGAAGGAAACTGTCAGAAACTTTGTGGAAGGCTACCGGGGTGGTTTCATTCCCTTTAACCGTGGCTCTCTGCCTGTTTTCAGTGGTATTTCTGTGGAAATTAAGGAAACGGATAATGGTTATACATTGAGTAAAGTTTCAAAGAATGGAAAACAGATTCAGGACAAGGATACTTTTACTGTGACCTGCCTTGCAGCACCACAACATATGGAAGCTTATCCGGCAGAGGAAAATATTGTATTTGATGGAGGGGATACCTCTGTGGAAGATACCTGGACAACATATGTTTCAGATGGTAATGCCATTCTTGCAGAGCCTGAAGACTACATTACTCTGAGGTGAGAAGAATGGATGTTAAGAATCATAATACAAACAGAAAGAAACGGGTTGCGAGAAAACGATGGAATACGGCAATTTTTATTGCCCTATTCGTTGGAATCCTTTTGACTGTTTTCCGATATTTTGAGTTTGTATCGAAGACTGTTTATGAGGAAAGTGTTTCTCACCTGACAGAAATTTTTCATCAGTCCGATAATATGCTAAGTGAGCTGACAAATAAGAATCTGACTTATCTCCATATATGGGGGGAATATCTGCAGAACACTTCCGATGAAAGTGAAATTCGTGAGTATATAGAGAAAGCACAGGAAGATGCAGGCTTTTTAGATTTTTATTTCCTGTCAGCGAACGGGAACTATAAGATGGCAACAGGTGAAACCGGGTATCTGGGATTGCAGGAAAATATTGAAGATGAGATCCGGCAGGGAAATGATGTGATAACCAATGCAACGGTTCCCGGAAAATCCCAGCTCCTTGTTTTTGCTACTCCCAGGCCTCATGGAAGTTATCAGGGCTTTGAATATGATGCCATTGCCATTGCCTATGAAAACTCTGATATCGTAAATGTGCTGAATATTTCTGCTTTCAATGGAAATGCCCAGAGTTATGTGGTTCATCCGGATGGCCGTGTTGTTGTGGATCATTCTTCTGAGGCATGGGGAGAGGTGTATAATTTCTTTGGGATTCTGAGAGAACATTCCAATATGTCTGAAAAAGAGATCCTTAAACTTTCAGAAGAGTTTAAGGAAGGACATACAGATGCAATGCTGATAAATCTGGAAGGAGAGGATTACTATCTGGTCTATGAGAAATCCAAACCTCAGGACTGGATCTTTCTGGGACTTATCCAGGCTGATATCGTCAATGCCAGTATGAATGCTCTACAGCGTAGTACTATGCTGCTTGTAAGTGCAGTAGCGGTGTGTATTGCCGGTCTTTTTATTGAAATTATTCTCCGGAAAAACAGGGTAAACCTGAAGAGAAAGGATACGGAGATCCTGTACAGGGACGAACTGTTTCAAAAGCTGTCAATGAATGTAGATGACGTTTTCCTGATGCTGGATGCAAAAACATATCAGGCAGATTACGTCAGTCCCAATGTGGAAAAACTGCTGGGAATTACAGTAGAACAGATTCGTAAAGATATTTGTGTCCTTGGGAAACTGCATCCCGGGGACGTTGAAGATCCGGAGAAGAAGTATCTGGAAGAAATCCAGGTTCATGAGCAGCAGGAATGGGATCTTGAATATGTTCATCAGAAAACAGGAGAACACCGCTGGTTTCATAACGTTGCAATGGGCAGCGAGGTAAACGGAAAAAAGAAATATATCCTGGTTCTGTCAGATCGTACCTCTGATAGAAAAATGAATCAGGCCCTTTCTGAGGCGGTCCGCGCTGCGGAGACTGCAAACAAGGCAAAGAGCACCTTCCTTTCCAATATGTCTCACGATATCCGTACACCAATGAATGCGATCATTGGTTTTACTACACTGGCTGTAAGCAACATTGATGATAAAGAAAGGGTTCGGGATTATCTGGGTAAGATTCTTTCTTCCAGTAATCATCTGCTCTCACTGATCAATGATATCCTGGATATGAGCCGTATTGAGAGCGGGAAAATCCATCTGGAAGAGACGGAAGTCAGTCTGTCAGAGGTTCTTCATGATCTGAAAACCATTATCAGCGGACAAATCCATGCGAAACAGTTAGAGCTTTACATGGATGTCATGGATGTTACCAATGAGGATGTTTATTGTGACAAGACCAGGCTGAATCAGGTACTGCTGAATCTTTTGTCCAATGCGATCAAGTTTACTCCTGCAGGCGGAACCGTTTCTGTCCGGCTGAGAGAGTATCCGGGTACACAGAGAGGCTGTGAACTGTACGAAATCCGGGTAAAGGATAACGGAATCGGCATGAGTCAGAAATTTGTACAGAAGATCTTTTCTCCTTTTGAGAGAGAGCGGACTTCCACTGTAAGCAGGACTCAGGGTACAGGACTGGGCATGGCTATCACCAAGAACATCGTGGATATGATGGGCGGAACCATTGAGGTTCAGACAGAACAGGGCAAAGGTACTGAATTTATTATCCGCCTGCCATTGCGGATCCAGCCTGAGAATCACCGTATAGAGAAAATCGCAGAACTGGAAGGTCTGAAGGCATTGGTAGTAGACGATGATTTCAATACCTGTGACAGTGTGACTAAGATGCTTGTAAAGGTTGGAATGCGTTCGGAATGGACACTTTCCGGTAAGGAGGCTGTTCTCCGTGCACGGCAGTCTGTGGAAATGGGTGATGCATTCCATGCTTATATCATTGACTGGCGTCTTCCGGATATGAACGGCATTGAAGTTACCCGTCAGATCCGTAGTCTTGGTGACGATACGCCGATCATTATCCTGACTGCTTATGACTGGTCAGATATTGAAGTGGAAGCCAGGGCAGCAGGGGTGACTGCATTCTGCTCCAAGCCTATGTTTATGTCAGATATCAGAGAGACTCTGATGGCTGCAATCGGCCAGAAGCAGGCTGAGGCAGAGGATAATATCCTTCCGGCAGCAGATTCAGATTTCAGAGACAGGCGCATACTGCTTGTGGAAGATAATGAACTGAACAGTGAAATTGCAGTAGCACTCCTTAGTGAATATGGTTTTCAGGTTGATACAGCGGAAGATGGAGCAGAGGCTGTGGAGAAGGTTAAGAATTCAAGACCAGGTGATTATGATCTGGTGCTTATGGATGTGCAGATGCCTGTAATGAACGGATATGAGGCTACTGAGCGGATTCGTTCACTGGATGATCCGGCACTGGCGGGAATTACGATCCTTGCCATGACTGCCAATGCTTTTGACGAAGACAGAAAGAAAGCACTGGCATGTGGTATGGATGGATTTCTATCCAAACCAATTGTTATAGAGGAATTGATCAGTACATTACAAAACAGTCTGGGGTAAGTTTTCTGTTTGAACTGTGATAATGGGATATGAAAAGTGGTTTGATGAAAGCAAGGAGGAGCAACGAATGATTTGTGGAATGACGTATTTTCAGATATGTCTGTATTTTCTTATTTATTCTTTTGGCGGCTGGGTTGTTGAAGTTATTTTTCATGCAGTAGCGTTGGGAAAAGTTATAAACAGAGGTTTCCTGAATGGACCGGTCTGCCCGGTATATGGATTTGGGGTGCTTTCTGTTTTTGCTTTGCTCAATACAATTCAGGGCAGCGGGCGTCAGATGAGTGATGGAATGATTTTTGTGTTTGGAATTGTTCTGGCAACTGCGGTGGAACTGGTTGCAGGCTGGCTGCTGGATGTGTGTTTCCATGCAAGATGGTGGGATTATTCAGATAAACCCTTTAATTTTCATGGCTACATTTGCCTGGAGTTTTCTCTGATCTGGGGACTGGCTATCGTTATGGTAGTAAAAGTTTTCCAGAAGTATGTAGAGGCACATGCGTTACATACACCTGCAACCTGGGAATGGATTGTGATAGCAGTTTTGTATGCTGTGTATCTGACAGATTTTATTGTGACCGTAGCAGTGATCCAGGGACTGAATAAAAAGCTTACCAGACTGGACAAGGTTCGCTCAGATCTGAGAATTGTAAGTGATAAACTAAGTGATACACTGGCTACGACTACGATTGGCACAGCACAGAAAGTGGGAGAAGGAAAGGTTCAGGCAACTCTTGCAGCAGCAGAATTGCGTGATGCAACTGCCGCACAGCGAGAAAAATCTATCGAAATGCTTCGTATAAAAAGAGCGGAGCTTCAGGCTCAGTTTGAGGAACTGTCCAGTTCTATTACCAATCATACCGTTGTCGGTCAGGGGCGTATCATCAAGGCATTTCCGAAGATGCAGCACAGAGACTATTCCGAACTGATTCAGGAGCTGAAAAAGAGATTAAAATAGATTAAAATGCAGAGGGAGGCTTCAGGTGAACAGACAGGCAGTACAAACCTTAAAGACTTATTTTGGATATGATACATTCAGAGAAGGGCAGGAGAGTGTTGTGGAGTCCATTCTGGAACACCGGGATGTGCTTGCAATCATGCCGACAGGAGCCGGAAAATCCATCTGTTATCAGGTACCGGCACTGATGCTGTCAGGAATTACGATTGTAATTTCTCCTCTGATCTCACTGATGCAGGATCAGGTAAAGGCTTTGAATGAAGCGGGAATACATGCCGCATTTATCAATTCTTCACTGTCGGAAAGTCAGATTAGCAAGGCGTTGTACCTGGCAGCAGGAGGAAGATACAAAATTATTTATGTTGCACCGGAACGTCTGGAAAATTATGAGTTTCTGGAATTTGCCAGACAGGTGGAGATTTCCATGGTGACAGTGGATGAGGCACATTGTATTTCACAGTGGGGCCAGGATTTCAGACCAAGCTATGTCAAAATCGTAGACTTTGTAAAAAATCTTCCCGGTCGTCCGATCGTCAGTGCTTTTACCGCAACTGCAACAGAGGAAGTAAAGAACGACATTCTCTGTACTTTAAATCTGGAAGATCCGAAAGTAGTGATCACCGGGTTTGATAGAAAGAATTTATATTACAGCGTGGAAAATATCCGGCGAAAAGACGATTTTGTGATGGATTACATAGACAGACATCCAACAGAGAGCGGGATTATTTATTGCTCTACAAGAAAAAATGTGGACAATCTTTTTGAACTGCTTTTCCAAAAAGGAGTTGCTGTTACCAGATATCATGCAGGACTGAATAATGAAACCAGAAAAAAGAATCAGGATGATTTCATTTACGACAGAACCCCCGTTATTATTGCAACAAATGCATTTGGAATGGGGATTGATAAATCCAATGTGAGATATGTGATCCATTACAATATGCCGCAGAGTATGGAGAATTATTATCAGGAGGCAGGACGTGCAGGGCGTGATGGAGAGAATTCCCAGTGTGTTCTATTGTTTTCTGCACAGGATGTTATGATCGACCGAATGCTTCTGGATAACAAAGATTTTTCCGATGTGGATGAAGAGGATGAATTTCTCATTCGTCAGCGGGATATACGAAGGCTTCAGATCATGGAAGGATATTGTAAAACAACAGGATGTCTGCGAAATTATATTCTGGAGTATTTCGGTGAAAAGACCTTCGGTCCCTGTGATAATTGTGGAAATTGTCACAGAGAATACCATGAGACAGATATGACCAGAGAGGCGAAGTGGGTAGTGAACTGTGTGGCTGAGACGAGAGGAAGGTATGGACTGACAATTGTGCTTGGTACTCTGCTGGGGGCTAAGAGAGCCCGGTTGAGGGAGCTTGGAGCAGATAAGTATAAATCTTATGGAGCATTGAATGATCACAGTGAGGCAGAACTCAGGGCACTGATCAGCCAGATGACTGAGATGGGATATCTCTATCAGACACAGGAACGTTACAGTGTGCTGAAACTGGGCGATATTTCTCCGCTAAGAGATGAAAATACTCACGTGATCATGCGTACTTACGAGGAAAAAGAACCGGATAAAAAGAAAAAGCCCCAGAAATCTGTCAGAAAACGCAGCACAGATGCGCTTACGGCAGCAGGTTACGATTTATTTGAAGCCCTGCGGAAACTTCGTCTGGAAATTGCAAAAGAGGAAGCCATGCCTCCATATATCGTGTTCAGTGATAAGACGCTGATAGATATGTGCATCAAATGTCCGTCAAATGAAGAAGAAATGCTGGAGGTTTCCGGTGTGGGCGAGAATAAGCTAAAGAAATACGGTCAGAGATTTCTGGAAGAGATACAGAAGTTCTGTCTGGAACGTCCGAATGCGGTTTTGAGTATGTCGGAAGATGAAAATGGTAATCCCTGAGAACAAAGGTTGGAAAACAGATGAATATAGAAAAATATACGGAAGAATTAATCACATTGAGACATTACTTTCATCAACATCCGGAGCTGGCACTTCAGGAAGTGGAGACGTCTGCATATATCCGGAAATATCTGGAGAAACTGGGATATGAGATTGTGCCGATAGAACCTACAGGATTGATCGCGGAACTTCCATCTCTGAGAAACAGGGAGAAACTGGTTGTACTCAGGGCGGAGATGGATGCATTGCCCATACAGGAGCAGACAAATCTGCCATATGCATCAGTAAATCAGGGATGTATGCATGCCTGCGGTCACGATATGATCCTGGCAGCAGCACTGATCCTTGCAAAAATTGTGGCAGAAGAGCAAAGAATGCAGGAAAATTTTCCGGTCAGACTCCGGTTCCTTTTTGAACCTGCAGAGGAGATTGGTGAAGGTGCAAAAAGAATGCTTCAGGCCGGAGCATTAGAGAATCCGAAAGCAGATGCATTTCTGATGTTTCATTACGCAGCGGACATGACATTTGGAATGGCAGTGCATCAGGGACAGGCATCTTCCATGATCAACAGTATGCAGATTCATGTTCATGGAAAATCCAGTCACTGGTGTGAAGCGGATAAGGGGATTGATGCAATTTATGCAGCTGCTCAAGTGATAAGTGCTATTCATGATCTGAATGAAAGTTTTGGAAAACAGCATCCGGACGCAGGAAAATATATTGTGGGTACGGGTACGATCCATGGCGGTGAATATACGAATATTATTGCAGACCATGTGGTATTAAACGGAAATATACGCGCAGTTCATGAAGAAACTTACATGGCACTTGAGCACGAGCTGGAGAGAAATCTGCAGGAAATTGAAAAGCAGACTGGCACACAGATCCGTATGGAATTTCCCAAAAATCCGGTATATGCGTTTGCCAATGATGAGGAACTTACAGAGACAGCAAAGGCAGTGGGTGAAGAAGTATTTGGGGATAAGTTTGTCCTGGAAGGAGAAGATGAGCTGTTTCTTTCAGGTGATAATGCATACAGATATTTCAGAGAAACCAGAGGACTTTTCACAGTATTTCTTGCGGGAATACCAGGAGAAAATCATCCTCTGCATCATCCGAAATTTCAATTAGATGAGAGGATACTGCCGTACAGCGTGGAGACATTGTATAAGATTATAACTACATTATGAAAAAAATTACCAAAAGGACTTGAAAACTAGATTAAAATAGTATAATATAAAAACATAAACAAATTAAGAATGCATAGCAACTATAACTTATTAACGTTGAGTGACAGCAGATTGCTGAATAGTAACGGACAGACGATATACTATAAAGAAAGAATTGAGGGCAGAAATATGAAGATTACAGATACCATTAAATATGTCGGAGTTAATGACCATCAGGTAGATTTGTTTGAGGGACAGTATGCAGTGCCAAACGGAATGGCATATAATTCCTATGTGATTCTGGATGACAAGGTTGCAGTTATGGATACTGTAGATGCCAATTTCAAACATGAATGGCTGGATAATCTTGAACAGGCACTGGGCGGACGTAAGCCGGACTATCTGATCGTTCAGCATATGGAGCCTGACCATGCAGCAAATGTAGCGAACTTTCTGGAAGTATATCCCGGCACTACAGTAGTAGCCAATGCGAAGACATTTGTAATGATCAAAAATTTCTTCGGACTGGATCTGGAAGGGCAGAAACTGGAAGTAGAGAATGGTTCTACACTGAGTCTGGGAAATCATAATCTTACTTTTGTATTTGCGCCAATGGTACATTGGCCGGAGGTTATGGTGACTTATGACAGCACAGATAAAGTTCTTTTTTCAGCAGATGGATTTGGTAAGTTCGGTGCTCTGGATGTGGAAGAAAACTGGGATGATGAAGCAAGAAGATATTTTATCGGTATTGTTGGTAAATATGGCGCACAGGTACAGAGACTTCTGAAAGTAGCAGCTACTCTGGATATTCAGATCATCTGTCCGTTACATGGTCCGGTACTTACAGAAAATCTGGGACATTATATCAGCCTCTATGATACTTGGTCCTCTTACACACCGGAGGAAGAAGGAATCGTAGTTGCATATACTTCTGTATACGGACATACCAAAGAAGCAGTCAATCAGTTTGTGGAGAAATTAAAAAGCAAGGGATGTCCGAAAGTAGTTGTTTATGATCTGGCAAGAGATGATATGTCTCAGGCACTCAGTGATGCATTCCGTTACAGTAAGCTGGTACTGGCAACAACTACCTATAATGCAGGAATCTATCCGTTTATGAATGACTTTATTACCCGTCTGGCAGAGCATAATTTCCAGAACCGCACAGTGGGCATTATTGAAAACGGTTCCTGGGCACCTCTGGCAGCAAAAGTAATGAAAAATATGCTTTCTGAATGTAAGAAGATCAACTGGCTGGACACCACAGTGAAGATCATGTCCGCAGTCAATCAGGAAAACAGAGATCAGATGGAAGCGATGGCTTCCGAGCTTTGTAAGGAATATATTGCAAAGAATGATGAACTGGCAAATAAAAATGATATGACAGCATTATTCCGCATTGGTTATGGTCTCTATGTAGTGACATCAAATGACGGTAAGAAGGATAACGGACTGATTGTCAACACAGTTACCCAGCTGACAGACTCTCCGTTCCGTGTTGCAGTTAATATCAATAAGACAAATTATTCTCACCATGTTATCAAGCAGACAGGGGTGATGAATGTAAACTGTCTCTCTGTAGAAGCTCCGTTCTCTGTATTTGAACAGTTTGGTTTCCAGAGTGGAAGAAGCGTGGATAAATTTGCGGGACAGAAGGTGAATCGTTCTGATAACGGACTGATATTCCTGGATAAATATATCAACGCATTTATGTCTCTGAAAGTAGAGCAGTATGTAGACCTGGGAACTCACGGAATGTTCATCTGCAGTGTGACAGAAGCCCGCGTGGTAAGTGACCAGGAGACAATGAGCTACACCTATTATCAGAAAAATGTAAAACCGAAACCTGAAACAGAAGGTAAGAAAGGATTTGTATGTAAAGTCTGCGGATATATCTACGAAGGTGATGAACTTCCGGAAGATTATATCTGCCCACTGTGTAAACATGGAGCCGTAGACTTCGAGCCGATTGGATGAAAGATTTCTCTTGTTAAACTGCTAAAGAGTGACATTCTGTTATATGAATAATTGTTGAGATTTCAGAGTGATCTGATTGATAAAATAAAAAATAGAGATTGTCAGTGGTTATTAAATAGCTGGCAATCTCTATTTTGCTCCAGTATTAATAGAAACATTATGGAATGTAAAGAAATTTTGATAGACGAATTCAATAACAATATGTTACACTTTATAAAAGTTAGAGTTTAATATATCAAATATAAAGGGACGTGTGTCTATTGAAACAAATTAAAAAGAAACTTCCAATAGGAATAGAAAATTTCGCAAAGCTTCAGTCAGAAGATTTCTACTATGTAGATAAAACGATGCTTATCAAAGAACTTCTGGATAATTGGGCGGAGGTGAATCTGTTTACACGTCCGAGAAGATTTGGTAAAACACTGAATATGAGTATGCTGAAAGCATTCTTTGAATTAAACAGTGATAAGAATTGCTTTAGAGACACAAGAATTTCCAGAGAAGTTTATCTTTGCGAACAATACATGGGAAAGTTTCCTGTGATTTTTATTTCCCTGAAGAGTATCAGTGCACAAACTTATGAAAAAGCCTGTGATATGGCAATACAGATTGTAAATGGTGAGGCGCGTAGATTCCAGTATTTATTGGACAGTGAACGTTTAACGGAATATGATAAGGATGCGTTCAAATCATTGCTTCTGCCGGATATGAAGGAATCTGTTCTGTGCAGCAGTCTGAGGATTCTGTCAGAACTTCTGGAGAAACATCATGGTCAGAAAGTTATCTTATTGATTGATGAATATGATGTGCCTCTGGCGAAAGCATTTGAATTGGGATATTACAATTCAATGACTCTGCTGATCCGTAACTTGTTTGAAAATGCATTAAAAACAAATGACAGTCTGAAGTTTGCTGTGCTTACAGGCTGCATGCGTATCTCAAAGGAGAGTATTTTTACAGGATTAAATAATCTGAAAGTTTTGTCAGTGGCAGATGTACAGTTTGATGAATATTTTGGATTTACGGACAGTGATGTAAAGAATATATTGGAATATTATGAACTTTCTGAGCATTATGATGAAATAAAAATGTGGTATGACGGATATCGGTTTGGAAATGTAGAGGTTTATTGTCCCTGGGATGTGATAAATTATTGTGATGAATTGCGTATAAACAATATGGCGCAGCCACAGAATTACTGGTCTAATACCAGCAGTAATGAAGCGGTGAAACGCTTTATTCAGGAGACTGATAAGGGAACGGTCAGAAAGGAAATTGAGAAACTGATAGCAGGAGAAACAATTGTAAAGGAGATTCATCAGGAACTGACATATCAGGATATGTATGCTTCGATTGAAAACCTGTGGAGTGTTCTTTTTACTACGGGATATCTCACACAGACCGGAAGAAAAGATGCAAATACGTTCATGCTTACCATTCCTAATATGGAAATACGTAATATTTTTCTGACACAGATTATGGAATATTTTAAGAAAACTGTTTCTGAGAATGGAGAAGCACTTGAAAAATTCTGTAATGCACTAAAAGATGGAAATTCCGAAGTGGTAGAACAAAGTTTGAACAATTATCTGAAAAGGACCATCAGTATTCGGGATACCTTTGTAAAAAAACAGATGAAAGAGAATTTTTATCATGGGATTTTACTTGGAATTCTTGGATTTCAGCAGAACTGGGGTGTGTCATCAAATAAAGAATCGGGTGATGGATACAGTGATATTTTGATAGAAACAGAAGATCAGGAAACTGGAATCATTATAGAAATAAAATATGCCGAAACAGGGAATCTGGAAGCTGTCAGTGAAGACGCATTAAAACAGATAGAAGACAGACGATACGAGGAGCAACTGTTGGAAGAGGGAGTAGAGCATATTTTGAAGTACGGTATTGCATTTTACAAAAAGAAATGCAAAGTAATAGTAGTCAAATAAAGGAATTCCAGAGCATCCTCTTGACAAGAGGTATACTCTGGAATCATGTTTTTGAAGGCTTGATTTATATAAGATTATTCCATCTCGTACAAAGAGGAGAATATTTTTAATGATCTTCCATGGATGTGCCAAGAATTTCCAGAGTATCAATATCCTTTGAGAGATATTCCAGGTATAACTGACCAAGACTACTTAAAGGTATTTGAGCAATAGTCAGGTAACCAATATGAAGCAGTCCGATATCATTTTCCAGAGACTTTGCGATAATATTTCCCATCCCCTTATGAAATGCATCTGCGTTACTGTTAGGAAGATCCGGACCAATACTGAAACAGTCTGTTTTTCGAACAAGAGCAATCTTTGTGCAGCGGTCACTGACATGGACATTTTTATTTAAAAGCTTGTAAAACAGCGGTTCTTCTGAGAAATGGGAAGTTTCCAATTCCTGGTCGTAAGTAACGAAAGGATATTTTTCCAGATCCTTTATAGAAAGGACAGGAAGAGAAGCCAGTGGATGACCAAAACGGAGAAACACATAATTTTTGACACTTTTGATTTCATGAAATTCAATATCATAAGAAGAAAATAAAGTCTGCATGCTGCGCATATGAGGTTCGTGTATTGCTACAACTCCCAGTTCACTTTTTCTTCCTGCTACGTCATGGATAACTGAATTAGTATCGCATTCGCGGATTGCAATATCATAGGTTGGAGAGTTAATTTCTGCTAAAAAGCTGGTAAAGGCCCGCACTGCAGATGGAAGATGCTGACAGGATACTGAAAAACGCATAGGCAGCGATTTCCTTGCATGGTAGCGCTGCTCAAGATACTGAGACTGTTCTACAATTTCTTTGGCATATTTAATAAAGTCTTCTCCATCGTAGGTAAGGGAAACGCCACGATTTGTCCGTTTAAAAATAGTAATACCCAGATCAGATTCCAGCTCTTTTACAGCAGCAGAAAGTGTAGACTGAGAAACAAAGAGATTTTTTGCTGCTTTGGAAAATGAATGACTGTTGGAAATTTCCAGCATATATTTCAGATTTTGCAATGTCATAGATAAAAACTTCCTTTCTGTGAATTATGCTATCAGAAAAATTGATTGCTGGCAATAGAAATTATATTAAATTAAAGTAAGAAATGTTTCTTGTAATCGATTAATCTGCATGATATAGTAGAACAGACAATTAAAGCAGAATATTTTATGGAATCCGGTCAAATGCCGGAGCGGTGCCGCCACTGTAGGATGGAGCATTCATAAAAATACACTGGGATTTCCGGGAAGTATATGAATGTGAAGAAGTCAAGCCAGGATACTTGGATATTTTGCCGGAACCCCGATTTAACGAGTCATTAAAAAGGGAGTGCAGCAGGTAAGTTTTTTGCGCCCTTTTTTGTGATGAAAAGGGTGTTTTTTTATTTTACAGATAAGGAGATAAGGAATGAAAAAAAGATCAAAGTTTCTTGCCATGCTGCTTTCGACAGCAGTAGCTGTTTCCTCACTTACAGGAATCAGCGTATTTGCAGCTGACAAAACAGGAGAAGAGGAAACCAGAACAGTTGTAGACGCCACCGGAGCAGAAGTAGAAGTGCCTGCACATCCGAAGAGAATTGCAGTTCCAGCAATGGTTCTGCCAAATATAGTTTATGCATTACAGGGAAATGCAGAGAATATAGTATCTATTCCACCGGCAGCATATTCAGGATGGGAAATGTCTATTTTAAAAGATCTGGCTCCGGAACTGGAAGATGTAGATACTACAATGGTGAATGATGACTTTTCAGTAAATGTAGAGGCACTTGCAGATGCAGATATAGATTTAGTACTGAACTGGGATTCAGAGACTGACCAGGCAGAGCAGTTAAAGGCATTGGGAATTCCATGTGTGCTTGTATCTTCTGCAAAAGATATGGACGGTCTGAAAAATCTGGTTACTATGCTGGGAGATGCATTAAACTGTGAGGATCGCGCAAAACAGGCAACAGACTGGTATGATGAAACTATGGACTATTTCGACAGCAAGGCAGATGAGGTTGCTGCTTTATCAGAGGATGAAATGCCAAGAGTTCTTCATTTCCAAAAAGTACATGAGATGACCTGTTTTACAGGTGGGATTAATACTTATATTACAACACTTGAAGGTGGACAGAATTTCACACTTCCTGAAGACATTACAGAACCTTCAATGGAATCAATCCTGGAATATGATCCGGAGATTATTTTTATCAGTAATTTCGATGATGTAACTCCGGAAGATTTCTATGAGAACAAACTGGAAGGACAGGATTGGAGTAACGTGAGCGCTGTTAAAAATCATAAGGTTTATAAAGTTCCATGTGGATTATACCGTTGGGCTCCGCCGAATACATTTGAAAAACCACTTTATATGAAATGGACAGCATCCATTGTACAGCCGGAGATTTTCTCTGATTATGATATCAGAACAGAAATCAGCGATTTCTATAAAGATTATTATGGATATGAGCTCAGTGATGAGCAGTTGGACAGCCTTCTGAGACTGGATTTAAATGAATAAACAGAAAAGAGACAATTACATTGAAGGATAACAAAAAACATAAGAAAGCAGAGTATGGAATACTAATTACCGGACTGATTATACTGTTGGCAGCTACATGTGTCATTGCGTTGTGTGCAGGTCAGTACAGTGTTTCTGTTCCGGAAGTGATCAAGATACTTGCATCCCGATTTGTAAATGTGACAAAGACATGGAGCAACACGGCAGAAGGCGTAGTATTTACACTACGCCTTCCGCGTATGATAGGAGCAGTGTTGGTTGGTAGTGCATTATCCTTATCAGGAGCTGCTTATCAGGGAGTGTTTAAGAATCCGCTGGTTGCACCGGATCTCCTGGGTGTTTCTTCTGGTGCATGTGTAGGTGCATCAGTGGCAATTTTGTTACATTTAAATTCATTTGGTGTGCAGGCAATGGCATTTGTGGCGGGGATTTTGGCGGTTGGACTTACTTTATTTATTCCGCGCCTGATAAAGAATACGAATATGACGATGTTGGTATTGTCAGGAATTATTGTCAAAGGAATCATGGATTCTGTAATGGGAATCATTAAATATGTTGCAGATCCGGAGACAGAACTGCAGTCTATTACTTACTGGCAGCTGGGCAGTCTGACGAAGGTATTGCCAAGAGATTTGTTTACTGTAGGGCCGGTGATCATTGCAGCATCTGTAATTATTTTTCTTCTCAGATGGAGGATAAATATTCTTTCTCTGGGAGACAGAGAAGCAAAAACGCTGGGCGTTTCAGTTACAGTTGTTCGAAATTTTATTATAATCTGTGCGACATTACTGACTGCATCTGCAGTATGTATCAGTGGAACGATTGGATGGATCGGACTTGTGATTCCACATTTTGCACGAATGCTCACAGGTCCGGATAATACGAAAGCGATTCCTGCCAGTATTTTAATAGGAGCTATTTTTATGGTAGCAATTGATACTCTGGCAAGAGCTTTGACAAGTGTAGAACTTCCGCTGAGTATCCTGACCGGAATTATTGGTGCACCATTTTATATTATTATACTTGCCAGACAAAGGATGAAATTATCATGATATTAGACGTACAGGATTTATCATTTCGATATAGTAAAAATGCGAAACCTATTTTTCATAATGTAAATCTCCAGATGGAAAAGGGAGAAATTCTCACAATTCTTGGCGCCAATGGTGCAGGAAAATCAACGCTTTTAAATTGTCTGGCAAATATTTTGGAACCTTATTCCGGAAAGATTCTGGTAAATGGAGCCTCTATTCATGATATGAGTCTGAAAAAAGCTGCACAGCTGATTGGTTATGTACCGCAGAACCATGCTCCGGTATATGACTATTCAGTGAGAGATTTTATAGTAATGGGAAGGGCTCCGCATCTGGGAATGCTGGAAAAGCCATCGGAAAATGACTATGCGATCGTGGATGAAGTTATACGGGAACTGGGAATTGAAAAGCTTGCTGATAAAGCATATACACAGATCAGCGGCGGAGAACGACAGCAGGCACTGATCGGACGTGCTATTGCACAGCAGCCGGAGATTATTATGTTTGATGAACCGACCAATCATCTTGATTATGGAAATCAGCTCCGTATGGTCCATAAGATAAAAAATCTTTCTAAGAAAGACTATACGGTTATTATGACAACCCATATGCCAGATCATGCAATGATGATAGGCGGAAAAACAGCTATTCTTGGCAGGGATGGAACATTGAAAGTAGGAAAGACAGAAGAAATTATTACAGAAAAGAAACTTGAGGAACTTTATCAGGTAAAAACCCGAATTGTATATATTCCAGAAGTTGGAAGAAAGGTTTGTGTGGTAGCAGAACAATGAAAACCAGAAGAGTTGCTTTTTATGGTAAAGGTGGGATTGGGAAATCAACGATTGCTTCTAATGTATCTGCATTACTGGCTATGCAGGGGAAAAAGGTTCTGCATATAGGATGTGACCCCAAGGCAGATTCTACCAGACTTTTGTGTAAAGAACGGATAAAAACAGTTCTTGAGGTACTTGAAGAAAAAGATTATCCGGAGAGAGAGGATCTGGTGTACAGATCAGAATCCGGTGTCTGGTGTGTGGAATCCGGTGGTCCGGAAGCTGGAAACGGATGTGCAGGTATGGGAATCATTACTGCCATGAAAGAACTGGAACGTATCGGAGTGCTTGAGGAAGACTGGGATGTAATTATTTATGATGTTCTGGGAGATGTGGTATGTGGCGGATTTTCCGTGCCAATGAGACAGGGATATGTAGATAGAGTTTATATTGTATCTTCTGCGGATTTTATGTCTTTATATGCTGCAAATAATATATTAAAAGGTGTTGTGAGCTATTCAGATGAAAGAAATCTGCTGGGAGGCTTTGTATTTAATCATATTCGCGAGCAGGAAGAAGAATGTATAGCAGAGGAGTTTACAAACCGGGTCAAAGGAAGAATGGCAGCAATTATCAGAGAAAGTAAAGAACTGAAGTTGGCTGATTTCAGAAAAGAGATTTATACTCAGAATATGTCAGCTTCAGACAGTGAAAATTGGAAAGCGTTTTGCAGACTTTCAGAAGATATATGCAGGACAGATGAGAGAAGCGTAAGCAGATCACAAAATAAAGCAGAGGAAGCACTTCCTATTCCATTAAATGTAGATGAGATAGAAAAATTTGGTATGGAACTAAGCAGGAAATTGGAGAAATTATGAGAGGCTTTGAAATTGAGAGAACATTGGATGAGGATACCTGTTCAATGGAAACGCTACCGGAAAAAATTCTGAAAGTCCCGGGAATCGCACTTGTAGCAGCCGGCACTCCTGCGTGTCTGATAGGCCTGTATGATTCAGCGGCAAGAATCAATTCATTGGATCGTTTATTTCTTTGTCAAATATCTTCTGTAGAGTACAGTCTGGGAAAACAGGGAAAGAAAATATGGGAGGCAGTAGAGCTGGCAGCAAATACAGAAGGAATTAGAGGAGTGATTATATATTCTTCCTGTATGGAAGTTCTGACAATGTGGGATTTTCAAAGAGAAAAAAAGAAAATTCAATGTAAAGTACCAGTGGAAATTCTGTACAGAGGACCACTTGTAAAAAGACTGGCTACACCATTAGAAGAATTGAAAATGATTTTTGACAGATGGAATATTGAAATTGATGAGTTAAATGAAAAGAAGTCTCATAGTCTGGAAAGTATGGAATCAGAGGAATCGTTATGTAAAAAAATAAATACAAACAGAAATATGCATGCAGTCAAACCATCTGAAATTCAAGAACCCTATTTTATACAGGAAATCAGGAATCTTGCACATAAAGAATGTGATATCTTACTATTTACCCCGGGCGGCTGCACCAGCTCTCTGAAACGTTTGCCAATCAATAACCTGAAAAATGTATGGAACACAAGATTTACTGACTATGTTCTAAGTCAGGGAAACATTATTCAGATTTCAAAGGAAATAGAACAAAAATTTCCACAAAAGAGACCGCTTTACCTGTTGGAAGCAGCAATACCAAGATTTACAGGAATTAATTTGGATAAGATTGCAGATAATCTCAGAAAGGCAGGAAAGGAAGTTTATTATATTCCGGAAGACAAATACAGATAAAATAGAAATCTCTTTGACGGGAGTTAAGAAAGCTGACTTGGTTATGAGCAAGTAGCGAAGCGGATTGCGAATATCCGTTTGACTAGAGGGTGTAGAGGATGATGTGCTGTAGAAGCAGCAGAACCATTGAGGGATAGTTGTCCAATGGTTCTGCTTTTTACTGTCTGTATTGATGAAATTGCTTAATGTAACTGGAATACTACGGTTTCGTAAGGTTTGAGTACAAGTGTTCCAATTCTGTATTCAACTTCATTTTCTCCGTAATTGGAAATGATTACGGGAGTGTTGCACGGTAATTCAATATTTTCAGCGCCATAATGGAATTTCTGCATGGATGCAGAGAAATTATGCACTGCCAGCCATGTTTCATCCTGATAACTTCTGGTATAGGCAATTACCGGACCATCTTCCGGGCAGCAGAGTTTGAAATCTCCATGAGCCATTACCGGATGTTTCTTACGCAGTGCGATGAGATTCTGGTAGAATCTGAAAACAGAACAGTCATCATTCATCTGGCTTTCTGCGTTAATGAGTTTGTAGTTTGGATTGACACCCAGCCACGGAGTATGCTCAGAAAATCCGCCGTTTGGACTGTCGTTCCACTGCATAGGCGTTCTTGCATTATCACGGCTGATACTTCTGGATTCTGCCAGTGCTTCTTCAGGAGAAGCTCCCTGTTCGATCATGGTTTTATAATAATTGCGGGTATCAATGTCATTGTAATCATCGATAGATGGGAAGGCAACATTGGTCATTCCCAATTCTTCACCCTGGAAAACAAAGGGGGTACCGGGAAGCGTGTGCAGATAACATGCCAGCATTTTGGCAGATTCTGACCAGAATTCTCTGTCATTTCCGTAGAGGGAAACCTGACGCGGTTTGTCGTGATTACTTAAAAATCTTGCCCACCATCCGTCTTTTTTCAGGATTTCATAATCTTTCTTAAGATCACGTTTCATTTTCTCTGGTGACCATGTCTGGATTTCAACAATCGGAGGGACAAATGGAATAGCCATGTTAAATTCTTTGCTTGCTGCGCTGGAATAGTTGATGGCATCCTGTTCATTGTTGATATTAACTTCTCCTACACTCATCAGATTGTCGGGAGTCATTGTTTCTGCAACCATTTCACGGATGTAGCGGTGGGTTCCCTCCAGATTTACACACGCTACAGTACCAATGGGTTCATTCATATCTGCACGTCCGTCCAGTCCTTTGTCAAGATAACTGATGGCATCAATGCGATATCCGTCAACACCTTTCTCATTCCAGAAACGGATAATATCAAAAATTTTCTCTTTAGTTTCCGGATTATCCCAGTTCAGATCCGGCTGTTCTTTAGCAAAGAAATGGAGATAGTATTGTCCACGTTCAGGAATATATTCCCAGGCACTTCCGCCAAATACGGACATCCAGCAGTTGGGTGCGCCTCCGTCCGGTGCAGGATCATGCCAGATATAGTAATCACTGTAAGGATTATTGCGGGATTTCTTTGATTCCCGGAACCATTTATGTTTATCTGAAGAATGGTTCAGGACCAGATCCATGATAATGGCGATACCTCGTTCATGCGCACCGTCGCGGAAAGCATCCCAGTCTTCCATAGTTCCGAATTCTTCCATGATCGCGAAGTAATCAGAAATATCGTAACCGTTATCCACATTCGGAGAAGCATAGACAGGAGACATCCATACTGCATTGATGCCAAGCTCCTTCAGATAATCCAGCTTCTCAATCATTCCCTTCAGATCACCGATTCCATCATTGTTGCCATCTTTAAAACTTCTTGGGTAAATCTGGTAGATCACCAGATCTTTATACCAGTCTTTTTTGTGTTTCATATGTACATCCTTTCGTCTTTTTGCATAAATAAACTCTGAAATTATTATATTGTATTGTGCAAAAAAACGCAATAAAGAAAATGAGATTATTACTTCCTTAACAAGTACGGAGTTACTGTTCACACACCACTATTCCGCGAGGTGTTTTGGCATGAATATGCCAAAATCCCGAGACATACAAGCCAAAATTCCATTGCCGCAGGCAATCTGGAATGAAAGACACCGGAAAACACAGATAGTGTTTTATGTGGCGCCATGTTATGATGGAATTGCTGTAAATCATAGAAATGATTTATCAAGAGGGAGGTTTTTGAAATGAATACAACAAAACTGGAGAAAAAGAAACTACCAGTCGAATTAGCACAAATTCAGTACATTACGAATCATGCGGATGGCCATGGAGAGAACAATAACTGGTGATTTTCACGAAAAAAAAGTTGTTACGAAAACTATATTGCAATTTGCACAAAAAATAAGTATAATAAAAAAAACAATTGCGCATAAGGTATATAAAATGCTGCTTATAGCAACGTTGATACCAGATTGTGGATCAATTGGAGAAATATAAGCGGTAAGAGTGAAAAATCACGAAGGAGACAAGAATCATGGGAAAAAGAGCAGCAGGAATATTAATGCCGATCAGCAGCCTTCCATCAGACTATGGCATCGGATGTTTTTCCAAAAGTGCATATGAATTTGTAGACTGGTTAAAGGAAGCCGGACAGACTTACTGGCAGATTCTGCCATTGGGACCGACCAGCTATGGAGATTCTCCATATCAGTCTTTCTCTACATTTGCAGGTAATCCATATTTTATTGATCTGGATACACTTGTGGAAGAAGGAGTTCTTGATAAGAAAGACTGCGAGAAAGTTAATTGGGGAAAGAAGCCTGATGAGGTAGATTATGAAAAAATCTACAAAGGCCGTTATCCTCTTCTGAGAAAAGCATACGAGAACAGTGATATCAGCAAGAATCCTGACTATCAGAAATTCGTAGCAGAGAACAGCTGGTGGCTGTCAGATTATGCTCTGTTTATGGCAGTAAAAGACCGTTTCGAAGGTGTAGAATGGACCAAATGGGCTGAGGATATCAGACTCCGCTGGAACAATGCCATGGATTATTATCGTGAAGAACTCTATTTTGATATTGAATTCCAGCAGTATATGCAGTTTAAGTTCTATGAGCAGTGGATGAAACTGAAATCCTATGCAAATTCAAAAGGAATCCAGATCATTGGAGATATTCCGATTTATGTTGCAATGGACAGTGCTGATGCATGGGCGCATCCGGAGCTGTTCCAGCTGGATCAGGATAATGTACCACTGGCAGTAGCAGGATGCCCTCCGGATGGATTTTCTGCAACCGGTCAGTTATGGGGAAATCCGTTATATCGCTGGGATTATCACAGAAATACAGGATATCAGTGGTGGATTTCCAGAATGAGTTACTGCTTCAGACTGTATGATGTTGTGCGAATCGATCATTTCCGTGGATTTGATGAATATTTCTCTATTCCATACGGAGATAAAGATGCAAGAGGCGGACACTGGGAAAAGGGTCCCGGAATTGATCTGTTCCGTAAGATCGAACAGGCGCTTGGATGGAAGCAGGTTATCGCAGAGGACTTGGGATATATGACAGATTCCGTACGTCATCTGGTATATGAGAGCGGCTTCCCGGGAATGAAGGTTCTGGAATTTGCGTTTGACTCCAGAGATTCCGGATGTGCCAGTGATTATCTGCCACATAATTATCCGGAGAACTGCGTGGCATATACAGGAACCCATGATAATGAAACTATCGTGGGATGGTGGAAGAGCATCACAGCAGCTGAGAGAAAACTGGCGAGAGATTATCTGTGTGATCATGCAACACCGGAAGAAGAACTGTATAAATGTTTCATTAGTCTGATCATGCGCAGTGCTGCGCGTGTCTGCGTTATCCCAATGCAGGACTATATGGGACTGGACAACAGATTCCGAATGAATAAACCATCTACAGTTGGTACGAATTGGAAGTGGAGAATCAAGAAGAGAGATCTTACAAAGAAACTCCAGAAGGAAATATATGATGTGACACTTCGTTACGGACGTAAGAACTGGGATTAAATACATAATGAAATAATTGGAATAATGACAGCGTTTCGGATATAAATAATATTTGGAACGCTGTTTTTTTAACCGAATCAAGCAGTTATTTGGTTAAAAAGCAACGAAGTGGTTGGTTTTATCTGTTTTGTTTTATCCAGTCAGAGTTATTTGTCAGAGGGAGAAAAAAAGGACAGTTTCGCAAGCTCTTTATTTTTGTATGAAAAAGAAAACATTGAAATTGTTTTGGCAGGGGGACAATTGAAAAAGAAATGCATTGATTTTCGGGCAATGTCTGATAAAATATTAACCAGAAAAAGCAAAAGGACAGATTTTCAGGAGGGAAAATAAATGAACTATAACAGATTAGAAACCAGTCTGATCGATGTGATCAAAGAGGAACAGGCGAAGCTTGGATATATGAAGGAGAAGATCAGCCTTTATTATCCGCTCAGTTCCCTGAATCATTTCTTTGGCAATGAGACGGATGCTGCAGGCATGATGGAGATTTTAAAAGATTTTCCTTCTTATATAGAAGAGAAATTTGGTGAAGTAGCAGTATCACACAGAGGAGATCGTTTCTGCTTCACTGTTTCGGAAAAAGCTTCCGAATATGTACATAATAATATGAAAGAGAATGAATTCATCAAGGCATTGATCGAACTGGTTGGCAGACATGGATGTACGATAGATGAAATTAAAGAACTGTTCCATTCTTATTCAGATAAAATCATTACTGAACCAATGGATAACGAGGAGTTTGATGTGATGATCCGCTTTGATGACGGATCAGATCCTTATTATTATTGTTTTAAAGATGAAGGATGCCATATCATTTACCACAGATTTCTGCCGGGAGACTATGCAGATTTTGGATTCTGATAAGAATGAGTGAAAATTTTCCAACTGTCGGATCAGTAAAAATATATGTGATATTTGCAACAAAAGTATGTTATTTTTTTGTCAAATATCAACAAAAATAAGTCGAAATTCTATATTGACAGATAGTCTCAATAATGGTAATTTTTATTTGATTTAATGTTTTCATTTATAGAAACAGGTAACATTTTATTACATTATTTTACAGGAATAAAATAGATAAAATTGAGTTGACAGTTTGGAGGGAAAGATTAAATGAGAAAAACCAAAATTATCTGTACAATGGGACCGTCTACTGATAAGGGCGATGTTATGGAGCAGCTTGTGAGAGAGGGAATGGACGTAGCACGTTTCAACTTCTCACATGGACCTCACGATGAGCAAAGAGGCCGTATCCAGAAACTGAGAGAACTTCGCAAGAAATATGACAGACCTGTTGCAGCACTTCTTGATACAAAGGGACCGGAGATCAGACTTGGATGCTTCAAGGATGGCAAGGTTTCTCTGGAAGAAGGACAGATTTTTACATTTACAAATAAAGATATTGAAGGAACTAATGAGTGCGTAAGCATTACTTATAAAGAACTTTATAAGGATGTGCAGCCGGGCGGACATATTCTGGTTGATGATGGACTTGTAGACCTGGAGGTTCAGGACATCGCAGGAAAGGACATTGTCTGCAAGGTTATTAATGCAGGTGTGATTGGCGACAAGAAGGGTGTCAATGTTCCGGGTGCAAACCTGAAGATGCCATTCATCAGTAAAAAAGACCATGATGATCTTCTCTTCGGTATCCAGGAAGGATTTGATTTCGTTGCAGCATCTTTTACACGTACTGCAAACGATATCCGCGAAGTAAGAAAAATCCTGAAAGAAAACGGCGGTGAAGAGATTCAGATCATTGCAAAGATTGAGAACCAGCAGGGCGTTGACAATATCGACGAGATTATTGAAGCAGCAGATGGCATCATGATCGCCAGAGGTGACATGGGTGTTGAGATCCCGCCGGAATATGTACCTGTTATCCAGCAGAAGATCATCCAGAAAGTTTACACAGCAGGAAAACCGGTTATTACAGCAACACAGATGCTTGACTCCATGATCTCTCATCCGAGACCAACCCGTGCAGAGGCTACAGACGTTGCCAATGCGATTTTCCAGGGAACAAGTGCAACTATGCTTTCAGGAGAAACCGCAGCTGGTAAATATCCGGTACAGGCACTTCAGATGATGAGCCGTATTGCAGAACATATGGAACAGAATATTGATTACAATACAATCTTTAAGAAAACAGACAGAAATGAGAATCCGGATATTACAAATGCAATCGCACATGCAACCTGTCTGACCGCAATCGACTTGAAGGCCAGTGCGATCCTTGCAGTGACAAAATCCGGAAGTACAGCTCATATGATGTCCAAACACAGACCAGGATGTCTGATCGGTGCATGTACAAGCTCTGAGAGAGTTCTTCGCCAGCTGAATCTGTCCTGGGGTGTTTACCCGATGCTGATCAAAGAAGAATACAGTTCTGAGATCCTTTGCCTGAGAGCAATCGAAGCAGCACAGAAGCATAAACTTGTAAAAGTTGGCGACACTATTGTATTTGCCGGTGGTGTACCGCTTGGAATTCCGGGAAGAACAAACCTGATCCGCGTCTGCACAGTAGAATAGTGGAGCAGATTATGAAACGGTTAGTCATAAAAAATAAAAGAAAAATCTGGCTCTGGTTTCTGTTTATCGTGCTTCTGATCCTGGCATGCAGAGCTGCGTATGTTACGGGAAATAAGAATATGCAGATAAGAGACGAGGCAGTAGAGGAACAGCAGGTAGAGAATGTAGTGGGACAGGATAAAGTGGAGAGATTATGCTGAATCAATTTTCGAGAACTGAGCTTCTTCTTGGAAAAGAAGCGATGGATAAACTGGAGAATGCCCGTGTGGCAGTATTTGGAATCGGAGGAGTTGGAGGTTATGTATGTGAAGCATTGGTCAGAAGCGGCGTAGGGGCCTTTGATCTGATCGATGATGACAAGGTATGCCTGACGAATCTTAACAGACAGATTATTGCCACCAGGAAAACTGTTGGTCAATATAAAACAGAGGTGATGCGGGACAGGATCCTGGACATTAATCCGAAAGCAGATGTGAGAATCCATAACTGTTTTTATCTTCCGGAGAATGCTGCTGATTTCGATTTTAGTGAGTATGATTATGTGGTAGATGCTGTGGACACAGTGACTGCGAAGATTGAACTGATCATGCGTGCAAAGGAGACAGGGACTCCTGTTATCAGCAGTATGGGTGCCGGAAATAAGCTGGATGCCAGTGCGTTTCGGGTGGCAGATATCTATAAGACAAAGGTGTGTCCGTTGGCGAAGGTTATGCGCAGAGAGCTGAAGAAGCGTGGTGTGAAGAAACTGAAGGTTGTTTATTCAGAGGAACAGCCGATCAGACCAATTGAAGATATGGCAATCAGCTGCAGGTCGCATTGTATTTGTCCTCCGGGTGCCGCGCATAAGTGTACGGAGCGCAGAGATATTCCGGGGAGTGTGGCGTTTGTGCCGTCTGTCGCCGGGCTGATTATTGCAGGAGAGGTTATTAAAGACCTGACTGCGGAGTACAGAAGATAAGAAGTGTTTATTTTGAGATGTGTATGGTGTCAGAAATGGTATGGTACACATCTTTTTTTGCGGGAAATATTTGGAATCGGATGTGGGTATTACTTTTTGGATTTTATAGAATTGTTATAGGGAAAAAGTCAAAATAATATAAAAATTTACGGGATTTTCAAAAGATAATGAAAGAAAAAGGAGAGAATCTGTGATACACTGTCATTATTGACGGATAAAAATCTATTAGAACTGTGGAAATATAGAAGTTTGGTGGATCAATGTCTGAATGATGTCAGCTTAATAAATTTCAGATTGGAGGATATAACATCGGATGAAAACAAATTACAACAGAACAGTGCAGTTCTGTGCATAGTTTCCTATCTGATGATCGCATTTATCCCGGTACCTGCGTTGGGAATCCTTGGATGTGCGGTTTGCGGTCTGTCTGTAGGTATTATGTGGCCGGGAACCTTCAGCATGGCGGCTGCCTCAGTAAAGCGTGGCGGAACAGCCCTGTTTGCCCTCCTTGCCCTTGCTGGAGATGTGGGATGTTCATCCGGACCAACCTATGTGGGGATGATTTCAGGAGCACTGAATGATAATCTGAAACTTGGAATCTTTGCGGCACTGATTTTCCCTGTGTTGATGATAATGGGGATTAAGATGATTGGAAGTCTGCAAAAATATGATTGAGATAATTAAAAAGTATGGAACGATTAATTTTTCATATTGATGTAAACAGCGCATTTCTTTCCTGGGAGTCAGCCAGAAGGGTAAGCCAGGGGCTGCCGGATCTCAGGGAGATTCCCTCCTGTGTGGGAGGAGATCCAAAGAAACGGACAGCAAATGTACAGCTCTGGCTTGGAGAAAAACCAGAGCACAGATGAAAAATGAAGACAGACAGGAAGAATAAAAGCGCAGAGATGATACTTTTTCTCTGCGCTTTTATAGCGGACTGTTATACATATTTCAGAAATTCTTCATCCTGGATCCGGGAAGTATGGATGGCATTTTGGATAGCCTGAGCCATGACTTCTGCGGCGAGAGTTCCTGCCATATTGATATCTACAGAAACATCGCCAATGCTGGCAGCATAGATGGAATCGCCGTCAGCCATAGTTGCTACAGGATTGATGCATCTGGCATAGGCACAGCGGGTCATAGAGGCAATTTTATTCAGTTCAGCCTTTGAAAATGCCCCATTGGTGATCACAGCCCCGATGGTGGTATTGCCGGTAAACTGGTCATGAGGTGTCATAAAGCGGTATAATTCGTGGACACTATCCAGAAACCCGCTTCTGTCAGGCGTTTTCAGCCCTGCAATTTTCTGACCATTTTGTGGACTGAAGATATCTCCCAGTGCATTGACAACGACAATTGCAGCCATCTGGAAATTTTTCACAGATACAGCGGCAATACCAAGACCTGACTTCATGGATTGTTTCATACCGTAAAGTTTTCCCACAGTTGCACCGGTACCTGCACCGATATTTCCGGTTCTGGTATCTGTTCCTGCAAATGCCTGACGGCAGGCTTCTTCGCCCATTTTTGCAGTTGGACGTATTTTAGGATCTCCGTAAGAGAGGTCATAGATACAGGACTGGCATACAAGAGGAACCAGGGCTGCACCGGTGTTATAACCGATATTTTGTGATTCCAGATAGTTCATCACACCGTCAGCAGCAGCCAGTCCATAGGCAGAACCTCCGGACAAGACAATAGCATTGATGGGATTGTCGGCAGTGACAGGAGAGGTGAGAGGAGTTTCTCTGGAAGCAGGACCGCCTCCGCTTATATCGCAGCCTGCTTTTGCTCCATTTGGAAAATAAAGAACAGTTACACCGGTCTTCGCATCATGGTCAGAAGTATGACCGATGCGTAAATTTGAAAGCTCTGTAATAGAAATCTCTTTTAATAATGACATAAAAATCTCCTTTATTATGTGATAGCAATTCTATGAAATACTGAGAGCAATCCAGCCCATCAGAATGTGAAGTACTGCGTCAGATATTTTCCTTGTCTTTCGCACTCTGCTGAACTGTCTTGATTGCATTATTTTGTGAGATTGCTATAGATATTAATTGAATCAGGTAGGATTCCTGTTTTAAATGTGCCAGACAAAAAGACCTGACTACGGTGACAATGTAGTCAGGTTTTTTGGAAAAGGCTGTTCTTTTAAAGATTATGCACGTTTCAGTGCCACAGAAAGTGCCTTGGAAACGATACTTCCCACTACAAAGCAGAAGCCCGCTTCGATCAGTCCCTGAATGCCCACAAAAGCAGCAACGAAGACAACAGGATTGCTTACTCCAAGACTGGAAACAATACCCTGAATGTAATCTGTGTTGTAGAAGAAGAGACATAAAAAGCCCATGAAGAAGAAAGTATTCAGTAACGGGCATGCCAGTGAAGCAACATAATAGGAAAATTTCTTCGCCGGTGATTTATATAATGCTGCGAAAATAAGTCCTGTGATCCATCCTTCCAGCACACGTGCCACAATACATACAATAAAAGTGCCAAATGGATTAATGTTAAAAAGTGCGGCAGCGAAAGCTGAACTTCCTGTGACAGCCATATAGAAGCTGGTTGCACCGAAAGCAAGTCCGCATACAGCGCCACCTTTCGGTCCGAGGATGATAGCTCCTACAGCTACCGGGATGGTGAGAAGAGTGATGGATAAGCCGGGAGTACGAAGGTAGCCCAGCGGGGTAAAGGACATGAGCAGAATAATGGCAATCATCATAGCCAGCTCTACCATGTAAAGAGTGCTGCTTCTTTTTGCTGCAGCTGTTGTAGTAGTTGTTGTTGTGTTCATATGAATTCTCCTTTTGGTCTGATAAAACGGCGCAATGCGTCCCCTGCTTTTCAGACAGTTTAGAGTATGGGGATCAGGCGTTATGAAAAATATGCATCAGAACAAAAGATATGAAACAAGAAATATCTTCCGGTAAAAGTTTCCGGTGTGTAGACGCCTTGCAGGTCGCCTCACAAATTTAACCAGACTGTGAAGTGGATGGCTTTATCCACCAGACTGTCAGATGTGGAAAACAGATGCATTTTCTTTCGAATAACGCTCTCGTAAACAATAACACATTTGATTAAAAACTGCAATATTTTATAGTATGTTTGAAAATAAATACAGGATATAGAGACGTTTCTATATCCTGCAAAAAATATTGATTATGAGATTTAGCGTTCCATCATGCTGATGGATTCAATTCCCACACTTCCACCACGTACTACTTCGATTCTGTGGAATTCTTCCTTGATCAGTTTGACAACTGCATCATGACATTGTGTGTGAACAGTAACTGGAATAATACTGATACTTGCATAACATTGTTGCTATACGTATAATGGAGGCAGGGAAAACTGTGATGAGGTAAAAACTTATGAAAATAACGGAAGAGTTACTGAAGGAAATGAAAGTTAAGGACGAGAATTTTTCGGATGGTGATTATATAAGAATTACGAAAGAACATCTGCTCAGCAGCAGGTGTTTGATATGATGAGAAAACATGGAATCCTGACAGATGATTATTATGATCTCACAAAGCAGAGAGAAAAGGTAAGAAAAGAATAATATATGTTGTTAAATATCATGGAGGGTGTATAAAATGGAAAGACATGCATTTGCGATGAAAGTAAAAGATGACATGATGAACAGCTATCGTCAGAAATTGGGGGAGATATGGAAAGATCTGACTTTGTTCCTGGACAGAAATCAGGTAAAAAATTTCAGTATCTGGAATACTGAGAGACTGATTTTCGGATATTATGAAAAAGAAGACGATGCAGAACTTAACGCAGAAGAAAAAGCAGTTAGAGATGTACTAATAGAAAAAATGGCAGAAACTTTTGAATGGATCTCCGAGCCAGGTCAGGATATGCGTCTGATGTATCATAATTATGGAGTTATAAGAGAAAACAAAGAACTGATTCGTCACAGAGTATTTATGACCAGATTAAAAGACGGATGTGAAGAAGAGTATAAGGCGCGACATGATGGATTGATCGCGCAGAGAGGCGATACAGTAGATCCGGGTCCAGATAGTAATTTTACTATCTGGAGCGCAGGCGGATATATTTTTGGATATGATGAAATTGATACTACTATGGAAGTTGATGAAACGCCGGAGGCAAGAGAAACTACTGTAGCATGGGAGACAAGACAGCTGGAAATCATGGACTGGATCACAGATGATGTGGATTGGATGACTGGTGAATGGCATCCGGCAAGCAGAAGACTTGCATGGCATAACTGACAGAAGATCAGTAGTGTACTGGGTGTGATGGGTTCAGGAGAATTTGTAAAAGAAATTGTCTACAATCAAAAACAACCAGAACGGGCATAAAACAACATGCAGTCCCAAATAACAGATATCTGTATAGATATCTGTTATTTTTAATGTAAAAACTTGTAAAGTGGTGAAAACAAAATAAAAACAACTGAAATACAACAAAAATCAAATAAAAAACAACACAAATAAACGGCTGATACATGTTGAATTATGCTGATTTTGGGAAAATGACAAGGTATAATAGAACTATATGAAAACATGGAGGCTTATTGCTTATCGATGACAGCGATAGCACTGTTTGTTTATGTGTAGATAGTTACTTCATGAGAAAGGAGTAACATGGAAAAATTTCAAACATCAGACATTTCCGGAATTCTCTTATGAATGGCTGGAGGCTGAACTGGATACTGTTGCAACAAGAACAGCAAAGATGTTGTAGCTAACGCAGAAGGACAGGTTATCATCGGTGAGGTTAACCAGGATGCTACAGCTCAGACAAGATGATGCAAATAAAGACACTTTTTTGGACAAACGAGGTTCTTACCCTGGAGAGCAGATCAGGGTAAAATGAAATCATCAGATATGAAGAGCGCAATTCATATATTGAGGAGAATTTAAAATGGCAGCTTATTATTTAGCAGTAGATATCAGAGCATCCAGCGGACGTCACATTCTTGGACATATGGAAAACGGAAAATGGTTCTGGAAGAAATCTATCGTTTTGAAAATGGAATGATAAAGAAAGACGGAGAACTCTGCCGGGAATTTGACCGCCTTTTTAAAGAGGTTGTAAATGCAGGCCCGGGAGAGGCTACTGCAATCGGAAATATCACAGCACAGATGCTGAAAGCAGAAGAGTTTAAAACAATCGAAGAGGCTCGTACTATCATTCATGAGTCCTTTGGTGTAAAAGTTTATAAATAATAAAAGAGCAGGAATGCAGACTGCATAATGCATAATGAATCTCTGCTCTGAAAACAGGAGGAATCATATTATGTTAGTAAACACAAAGGCAAAAGTTGGTGTATTTTCTATCGCTTTAGGTGCATATCTGCCTCAGTTCCCGTCACTGGTACCGGAATTTGAGTCACAGTATGCAGCATTCAAGAAAACAATCCCGGATACAGTAGAGATTATTGACGGTGGAATGGTAACTACAAAGGAACAGGCAATGGAAGCAGGGGACAAGTTCCGTGCAGCTGATGTTGATCTGGTATTTCTTCAGATGCTTACCTATGCCACATCCTATAACATGCTTCCGGCAGTCCGTGACCTGGATGTACCGGTTGTTCTGGTGAATGTGCAGAAGCTGAAAGCCTTGGATTATGACCACACTGATATTGCCTCCTGGTTAGGAGAGGGGTATGCATGCGGTGCAGTAGGCGAAGCTGTGGCAGACCTGGAGAGAGCAGGCAAGAGACACGCGGTGATCACAGGTGTTGTAGAAGGTGGAGATCCTGGAGTTCAGGCAGAGATCGAAGATTGGTGTAAGGCTGCTCAGGTAAGAAGAAGATTCCGTGATACTAATATCGCACAGATTGGAAGACCGTATCCGGGTATGATGGATCTCTATATTGATGAGACAAATCTGTACAACAGAATGTTCCTGTATACAAAACAGTTTGACTGGGAGAAAATGTGGGCTATTGCTGATGATATTACAGATGAAGATGCTATCCGTGCAAAAGCTCAGGAAATTCTGGATACCTTTGAGATCGAAGGCGGCGGAACAATTGAGAAAGTATGGGATATGGCGAAATATGTGGTAGCATTTGAAAAATGGGTAAAAGATGAGCATCTTGGAATGATCGCTTCCCATTATGATGGATTTGCACAGGGTAAAGCAGGAGTTCTGGACAGTATGCTGATCCCGGCATTTTCCATGCTGATCAAACAGGGTACAGCCTGCGCTGTAGAAGGGGATATGAAGGTTGCCATGGCAATGAGTATCTTAAAGACCATTTCAGGAACAGGACAGCTTTCTGAGATGTACTCCATTGACTTCAATGATGATATCTGTATTATCGGTCATTCCGGAAGTGGTGATGCTGATATCTCTGCTAAGAAGCCGACCATGAAGATCGTAAAAGTATTCCACGGTAAGACAGGTGGCGGATATCTGACACAGTTCTATCCATATACAGGTCCTGTTACTTATCTGGCAATCACACAGGATGCAGACGGACACTTCAGGTTTGTTGTCGCTGAAGGCGTAAATGAAGAAGGTAAAATCCTTTCTTTTGGTGACACAAATATGAGAACACGTTTCACCTGCGGTGCAAGAGAATTTGTAAACCGCTGGAGTGAAGCAGGCCCAACACATCATATGGCAGCTGCTACAGGAAGACATATTGAGACGATCCTTAAAGTTGCCAAGATATTCAACATACCGGTTGAAATTGTAACAAGATAAGAATGTAACAATATAAAAGGTAGAAATATAGGAAATCGAAATACTCCATAATTGACTTCTAAAATTACATATTCAAATCAAAAAAGGAATCCTGGATTTTTCAGGATTCCTTTTTGGCAGGTATTCGGATCTGTACTTCGGTTCCCTGACCAGGAATACTGGTATAGGACAGCCCATATTTCTGCCCATACAGGATCTGAAGTCTGCGATGGGTATTGTAAATGGCAATATTTGTACCTCCCGAGGAACTCTGTCCTGTACCGGAAAGGATCGTCTGCAGCTTCTCAGGGGAGATACCCACACCATCATCTGAGATCAGAATGACAATGTCTGATTCTTCCAGCCATCCTGTCAGCACAATGGTGCCGGATTTAGATTCTTTTTCCAGTATTCCATGGAGAATCGCATTTTCTACAACAGGCTGCAGAGTCAGTTTTGGAATCTGGTACTCCATAAGTTCATCTGGGATGTCGGATATGAAATCAATGCTGTCATGATAGCGCATATTCTGGAGAGTGATATAAATAGAAACATGTTCTTCCTCACACTCAATGGTGGATATACCCTTTTTACGGCTTAATGTCAGTTTATAAAATCTGGAGAGATTCTGTACTGCAGTGCTTACTTCATTAGTATGTCCCTGTAATGCCTGCCAGTTAATCATATCCATGGTGTTATACAGAAAATGTGGATTGATCTGTGCCTGCAGAGAATTAAATTCAGCGATTCTGAGATCCTCAGAGGCCTTTAGCTGTTTCTGGATCAGTTCGTTCATCTTGCGGGTCATATAATTATAGGTATCGATCAGATCACCAACCTCATCATGTTCCATGGGACTTTCCATTGGTACAGGTGGCCCCTGACGGACTTTCTTCATCTGCATGATTACAGAGGAAAGGCGGTTTGTGATGGAACGGGCCATAACGTTGGCGAGTATAATGGCAAAGATCAGGATTGCCAGGTAAATTGCCAGCAGCTGTATGATCAGCAGGTTGCTTTGTGTGATGAGGGGACTGGATGGAAGGATTGTTACCATATACCATTTAGGCTGCGTAATACTGTAAAAGCCTGCATAAACAGTTTCACCCAGTATATTCTGTTCAACAAAGTTATTGGAAGACATGAAAGAGTCTTCAATCGTATCATAATTAAGCCAGTAAATTCCTGAAAGTGAATCATCAGAAGAGGCTACGGCACTGTTTCTGTCATTGATGATATAAGAAACACTGCCGGATAAAGCCAGATTATCCAGAAGTATTTTCTCAAAAGAAGAGCTGGAATAATAGAGTACAATGTAAGCATCATACACATTATTGTAATAATTAATGGAAAGCTTCCGGATATAGGCAAGATCACCATAATTTTTTCTTTCTTTTGTTCCAAGATAAAAAGACGGACAAAAAAGCTCAGCTACATGACTTCCCTGAAAGATACCATACCAGTAGGTTCCTTTTACCTGTGATACAGGAAAGAAAATATCCTGTGTATTCTCACTGGTAAACAGAATGTTTCCGGGGTCCGGAGACTGAAGATAGATACGTATGTCATTGACAGGGGAGTGGTCTGTAATAGCTGTGGCATTCTGGATAAAGTCTTTGGCGTCCTGTGTATATGTCAGTTCTTTCATAGAAGTGCTGACAGGATTATGAAAAATTGTTTTAAAAAAGGGAAGAGATGCAAGTTCATTATATGCATTTGTCACCTGGCTTACAGTTTCCTCAATAAGAGGAGCTGTTTTTGCTGAAATCTCCTGCTCTTTTCGTATTGTATTGGAAACTACCATATCATAGAGTTGATTGTAAAAGAATATAGCCACCAGTATGGCAGGAATCACAACAATAAGAGTCAGGGCGAGAGTAAATTTGGACTGAAGCTTCAGGTCACCGTACCATTCCCTGAGACCATGTTTTTTTACAGATGTCATAAATGGTTTCTCCTTTATCAGTTCAGTTTCTCTCTGTATTCAGAAGGAGAAAGTCCTGTATATTTTTTGAAACTTTTTCCGAAATAATTACCATCGCTGTATCCGACTCTGGAGGAAATATCGGCAATCTTATATCTGGGATCAGCCAGGAGATTCTTGGCTTTTTCCATTCTGTATTCAGTCAGATACTGATTCAGAGTCCGTCCGGTTTCATTCTTAAAGAAAGTACATACATAAGAAGCTGACAGGAAAACATGTGAACTGATATCCTTTACAGAGAGGGTTTCTCTGTTATAATTCTTACTTATATAGTCCTTTATCAGAAAAATAGTGGAATGCTCTGGTACAGAAGTCTGAAGCTCCTCAAAATAGAGATATGTCTGCTTTATAAGTGTATTATGAAGTTCCTGATAGGTAAAACATTTTTCGAGAAAGGAAACCATACTGCTGGAAGTATAAGACAGTGCAGAAAGCTGTTGCTGTTTTCTTGCATTTTCCAGAGCAATAAAAAGCTTATAATAAAGATCCTTAGTCTGATCAGGAAGTACATTTATGTTCTGGTCATAATGCTCCTGGAGCTTTGTTAGAAGTTCCTGGCATGTGCTATTATTCTGGGAGGTCAGTGCTTCAGAGAAAAGTCTATCTATAGCTGTGGGCATTGTTTCTGAAACTTTAAGTGGCAGAGCAGTTATCATTTCGGGAGTCAGATAGGAGTTCACAGGAAAGAAAAAACTGCTTTCCAACAGGATCACTGCAGAGGTATAAGCCTGATAAGCGTGGGAAATACCTGTAAAGCTCTCTCCTAAGGCAATGAAATGATCATCGTAGTTCTGAAACTGTTCGCATAAAAATTCTTTCATAGCATTAGAAAGTGTGGAAGAGACAGGACCGGTGGTAAAAATAAAATATACCAGATACTGCAGTTTCTTGGCTACAAATACACAGTCTGCGTGATAATGAGATAAAAGCAGATGGAATTTCTGATAAATCTTCTCAGGAGATGGTTCGATAAATTCCGGGACTGTATGGAGATGGATCACTGCACAGGTAATGTGGATACCAGGACCGCTGGGAAGTAGAAGTTCAGTGATTAAGTGCTGGATTTCAGTGGATGAGGTATCATTGCAGGGAGTGGTCAGAAGCTGTGCCAGATGTGAGGCAGTTTTCATGGACTGCAGGGCTTCACCGCGATGGGAACGGACTTTCTTTAAATAGCGTTCTCTTGCTTCAAGAACAGCCTCCCGGATCTCTGACGGGTTTAATGGTTTCTCAATATAACTGACAGCTTTTAATTTGATCGCTGCTTTCAGATAGTCCTTGTCTGAGTATCCGCTCATAAAGATAGGAATGGAGTCAGGAAGAATATTCTCAAGTTTTTCCAACATTGCGATACCTGTCATCCGTGGCATTCTTACATCACAGAGAATGATCTCAGGACGATATTTACGGGCAATTTCCAGTCCGTTTATTCCGTCATCAGCCTGAAGGACTTCTTCTATTCCAAGTGCTTTCCAGTCGATAGAGGAGATCACGCCGGTGCGGGTAAGCTCTTCATCATCTACAATAAGTAATTTCATGATTGTTCTCCGTTTTGATATTGTATTTTGGTATATATGTAACTGTTCTGTTGATGTTTATTGACATTCTATCATAAAACTGACGGGAATACGAGGGTATAATCAAAACTCTTTTGTGCATTATGAATGAGAAAAACAGGAAAATATTTTACCCTGATTCCAAATATTTTCCCATTACCAAATAAAAGTACCGATGGTATGATAAAGCTACATTAAGAAAGGGAGGAATCACAACCGTGTCTGAATATGTTCTTGAATTAAAAGGCATCACTAAGATTTTCCCGGGCGTGAAGGCATTAAACAATGTTCAGTTTCAGTTAAAACCCGGTGAAGTTCATGCACTGATGGGCGAAAATGGTGCAGGTAAATCTACCTTTATTAAGGTTATTACCGGTGTACATAAAGCAGAAGAGGGTGAGATGTATCTTTTTGGTGAGAAGGTAGACTTTAAGGGACCAAAGGATGCACAGGCAGCAGGGATTGCAGCCGTTTATCAGCATCCCACATCTTATCCACATCTGTCTGTAGCAGAAAATATTTTCATGGGTCATGAGATCATCAAACATAAGATGATACAGTGGAAAGCCATGAATGAGGAAGCTAACAAACTGCTGAAACAGTTAAATGCAGATTTTGATGCTACAGCTGAAATGGGAACCTTAAGTGTGGCACAGCAGCAGATGGTAGAGATTGCCAAGGCTCTTTCTACACATGCAAAGATCGTTATACTGGATGAGCCCACTGCATCACTGACAAGAAGAGAGTCCGAGGAGCTTTACAGGATCGTAGATCAGCTGAGAGAAGAGGGCGTTTCCATTATCTTTATTTCTCACAGATTTGAAGATATGTATCGTCTGGCTTCCAGAGTTACGGTATTCCGTGATTCTCAGTACATCGGAACGTATGATGTAGACGGAATTACAAATGCAGATCTGATCAAAGCTATGGTTGGACGTGAGATTAAGGATCTTTTCCCTAAACCTGAGGTAGAGATCGGAGAGGAAATGCTTCGTATAGAGGGACTTTCCAGAACCGGTTATTATAAAAATGTATCCTTTAATGTTCATGCAGGAGAGATCGTGGGACTTACCGGTCTGGTAGGTGCAGGACGTACAGAAGTAGTTGAGAGTGTCTGTGGAATCACAAGACCGGATGAAGGCAAGGTATATCTGGAAGGTCAGGAAATCCACATTAAACAGCCGTCAGATGCAATGGAAAAAGGAATTATACTTCTGCCGGAGGACCGGCAGAAAGAGGGGCTGATCATGAGCTGGGGGCTTGGAAGAAATGTTACTCTTCCAACAATCAGTAAATATGCAAAGAACGGCTTAAATGATGAAAAGACAGAGAGAGATCTGGCAAAAAAGCTTCTGGAAGAAGTGGATACCAAGGCTGTGGATATTTTCCAGCCTGCAAGCTCACTTTCCGGTGGTAATCAGCAGAAGGTAGTTGTTGCCAAGGCTCTGAGTCAGGAGATGAAGGTCGTGATCATGGATGAGCCTACCAAGGGTGTTGATGTTGGTGCAAAAGCTGAGATTTATGCGATCATGGGAGATCTGGCAAAGAAAGGTTATGCGATTATTCTGATTTCTTCAGAAATGCCTGAGATCCTTGGAATGTCAGACAGGATCATTGTTATGTGCAATGGCCGCAAGACAGGAGAACTGGATAAAGAAGAGGCAACACAGGAAAGAATCCTTGAACTGGCTATGGAGAAAAGCCAGAATGCAGGAGAGGGGGCAGCTAAATAATGGAAAAGAAATCCATCATGAAGAAAATAACAGGTTCTCGTGAAGCGTTGCTGGCAGTGATACTGATTCTTCTGTGTCTGGTAGTCACAGCGATCAGTCCATCCTTCCTGACACCGAAGTCAATCATGGAGCTTCTGAAAAATAATGCAGTTACACTTGTTATGTCACTTGGTATGTTATGTGTTATGCTGGTTGGTGGTATTGATATTTCTATCATGTCAACTTTGGCACTGTCGGGAATGTCCGTTGGTATGTTATTGAAATACGGACATATTTCAAATACTTTCCTGGCATTTGTGATCGCCATTGCAATTGGTGCAGCCTGCGGAGCAGTTGTTGGTCTGGTGATCTCCAGAGCATCCGTACCTCCCATTATTGCAACTATGGGCTTTATGTATGTATTCCGTGCTATGGGATATCTGGTATCCCACGGTGGAGAATGGGCAGGTGCAGCAGCACTTGGAAATTTTAAAAATTTTGCAACATCCAAATTTCTGGGACTGAACTGTGTTATCTGGATCATTATTTTCTGTTATGTATTCTTCTTCTGGTTTATGAAATGGACAAGAACCGGACGTAAGATATATGCAGTAGGAAGTAACTCAAGCGCAGCTGAGGTTTCCGGTATCAATGCTAAAAATATTAACTTACTGGTTTACACGATCATGGGTATCCTTGCAGGTCTGGGCGGAGCTCTTCAGGTTTCTATCTATGCATCAGCCATGCCGGATATGCAGTACGGCGGTGAGATGGATGTTATCGCAGCCTGCGTGATCGGTGGTGTAAGCATGAGCGGTGGCCGCGGTACAGTAATGGGTGCTCTCTTAGGTTCCCTGATTCTGGCAACTATTGCCAAGGCACTTCCTCTGGTAGGAATCGGTGCACTGTGGCAGAATACGATCAAGGGTGTGCTGATCCTGGTGGTAGTTGTAGTGAATGTGGTATTACAGCGGATCGCTGACAGAAATGCATTAAAAGGAAGGGAGATGTAATTCATGGCTGGAAAATCTGGAAGAAGTATTAACAACGTGCCGGAAAGTCCGATCAAACATATGATATTCAGCTGGGAAGGCATCCTGGTAATCCTGTTTATCATGGTCAACATTTTCTGTAAAGGCTTTTCAGAATATTATAATTTAGAAAATCTGCTTCGTCAGATGCCGGTATATCTTGCTGAGGTATTTTTGATGATCCCTATGGCATATATCCTGGTACTGGGAGAGATTGATATTTCCGTAGGTGCAACCGTGTGTCTGTCTGCTACATTAAGCTGTATAATGTGTAATACAGGAGCAGCATTTATTGTAGTAATTCTTACAGCACTGATCGTGGGAACTGTCTGCGGTGCAGTCAATGGTTTTATCCTTACACAGTTTGAGGAGTTGCCTCCAATGATCGTAACACTGGCAACACAGATTATTTTCCGTGGTATTGCCGAGATCGTACTGGGAAGTGGTGGAAGTATTTCAGCATCCAATACAGATGGCTTCCGTCTTATTGGTGGAAAAGTAGGAAAGGTGCCTTACATTCTGTTTCTGGTTCTGATTCTTGCAGTAATCTTTGCAGTGATCCTTGGAAAGTCCACTTTCGGACGCAGGGTATATGCAATTGGTACAAACCGCCTCACAGCATATTACTCAGGAATCCATGTAAAGAAGATCCGCTTTATTATTTACACAGTTATGGGAACCTTCTGTGGACTGTGCGCCCTGTTTCTGGTAGCATCATCCTATGGAGCTAACACTACCACAGGTAATGGATTTGAAATGGATGCTATTGCAATGGCAGTATTCGGAGGAATTTCTTCCACAGGTGGAAAAGGTAATCTGGCAGGCGGTCTGATTTCTGCATTTATCATCGTATGTCTGCGAGTTGGTCTTGGACAGAGAAACGTACATGCACAGGTAATCCTGCTTATCATCGGAGTACTTCTGATCTGTGCAGTAGCACTTCCAAATGTCATTGAAAATATTAAGAGAGCAGTAAAAAAATAAAACAGTCAGGATCTGCAGAACGGATCCGGACAGAACTACTCAGTCAGTAGCTGCTCTTTGGGGTATGGAAAATAAGGGCAGTTGCAAATAAAAGCTATATAAGTTTAATCTAATTCATCCAAGGGAGGAAAAAAACATGAACAAAAAATTAGTAAGCGCAATTCTTTGTGGAGCAATGGTTCTCGCAGCAGCTACACCTGTAATGGCAGACGGTGGAGTAGCAGACGGCAAAAAAATCGCATTGGTTGGTAAATCCGCAGGTAATGCATTCTTTGAGATCGCAGCAAATTCTTTCAAAGAAACTGTAGAAGCAGAAGGCGGTTCTGTAGATGTTGTTTATCCGGAAGCTGCAACAGCTGATGCTCAGATCAAGGTTCTGGATAACCTGATCTCTCAGAAACCTGATGCAATTTGTATCTCTGCAAATGATGTTAATGCTCTTCAGGCTAAACTGGAAGAAGCTATGGACGCTGGAATTAAAGTATCCTCTTTTGACTCTGCACCAAATAAAGACAGCCGTCAGGTATTTGTAAACCAGGCTGGTACAAAACAGGTTGGACAGGCTCTTCTGGATGCAGTTCTTGATATCTCCGGCGGAGAAGGACAGTGGTCAGTTCTTTCTGCTACTTCCCAGGCTGCTAACCAGAATGCATGGATTGATGCAATGAAATCCATTATGGAAGGCGATGACAAATACAGCAAACTGGAACTTGTAGAGGTTGCTTATGGTGATGACGAACCTCAGAAATCCACAGATCAGACAGCAGCTCTTCTTGAGAAATATCCGGATCTGAAAGTTATCTGTGCACCTACAACAGTTGGTATTGCAGCAGCAGCTAAATATCTTCAGGATAATGGTTCCGCCTGCAAACTGACAGGACTTGGACTTCCTTCTGAAATGCAGGAGTACACAGGTGATGACGATGCTCATTCCTGCCCATACTTCTATCTGTGGGATATGCAGGGCCTTGGTAAACTCAGCGCATATGCAACAGCAGCTCTGATCAACGGCGACATCACAGGTGCACTGGATGAGACATTCACAGCTGGTGACCTTGGTGATTATACAATCACAGAAGCTGATGACGGTGGCACAGAGATCGTTCTTGGCGAGCCATTACAGTTCAACACAGAAAACATCGAAGAGATGGCTAAACTGTACTAATCAGATAACCTGATAAATTCCATATAAAAAATACAAAAGGGAACGGGGCATTAGGCAACGCCAGATAAGAAAGTATTTATGTAATAGGTACGGTGTAACTCAGTAAAATGGGTTACACCGTATTCTTTTGTTATGCTACAAAGCGGAAGTCCTGCGGATTTTCCCGTATTTCTTTCTTGGAAGCGGCGATATTTTCGCTTAGCATATTGCAGCATTATTCGGCTTAAAGTCGTCTATCTAATCCTTGTGTGATAAAAATACTATTCAGTTATGGCTCTCATGTGGAGTTGTTTTATTGTACACTTTAGAATATATGTTTGTAATATTTTTTTGAATACTTTTTCGGCCAGCGGGGAATACTAATTTGTTTATTACTAAAAAATAACGCTGACAAATTATAATTGTTCACTTACTCATTGACAATAGATACTGAAAAGTCTTTTTCGCTAAATTACGATTTGCGTGCAAATTTAAAATAATGTCCGCATTAAGTTGTTGCAATTCTACAGTCTATACGATATAATAATTGCGTACATTATTTATTTCTTGCGTGCGGAAAGTTGGTGCCTACTTGAGTAAAAAAGAAATTTTAAAAACAGTAATTGAAAATAACGGCGGTATTGCAAAAACTTCGGATTTTGCAGCTAACGGGATAAATAAATACGAGGTAGCGGCTTTTTGCAAAGAAGGAGTCATTGAGAGAATTCGCAGAGGATTTTATCAGCTTCCTCAAAGTAAAAGTATTACAGAAGAACAGCTCATACGGGAACTTCTTCCACAGGGAATTATTTGTGTGGAGTCCGCTTTGTTTCACTATGGATATAGTGATTTTTCTCCCCGCGAATGGTCGATTGCTGTGCCTAGAACAGCGTCCCGTGCCGTAAAGAACATTGAAGAATTTCCGATGAAGGCTTACTATATTCAAAAGGACTTTTTAGATATCGGTAAGTCCACAAGCAATTTTAACGGTATAATATTGCCTGTGTATGACCGTGAGCGAACAATATGCGATTGCTTTAAATACCGCACAAAACTTGACAACGAAATTTTTAATAAGGCTGTCAATGCCTATGCTGCTGATGAAAAAAAGAATCTTGTAAATCTGTCTAAGTATGCAAAGGAAATGAAGCTTTATACAAAGGTGATGAATGTAATGGAGGTGTTGCTTAATGGCTGATATAGCTGTATCCGTACTTGCACGGCTCAAAAATAAGGCAAAAGAAAGCGGAAGAAGTTATCAGCTTTGTTTGCAGCTTTTTTGTCAGGAAGAATTTTTGCGCCGTCTGGAAAAATCCAAATATGCAGAGAATCTCGTGTTGAAAGGTGGCTTGTTTCTCTATTCCCTTACTGACTTTGATAGCCGAGTAACGGTTGACGTAGATTTTTTGCTTCGGCGAATCCCCAATACACCGGAACAGTTAAAGGGCATCCTTGAAGAAATTATAGCAGTTCATACCGGTAATGATTTTATTACCTTTGAAATTAAAGCTGTTGCACCTATTGCGGTTGCAAAGAAATATGCAGGTATCGGAGCTTCTATTGTGACTCGAATAAAAAACACACGAACTCCGTTTAGTATTGATTTTGGTGTAGGGGATGTTATCGTACCGAAACAGGAAAAACGCAAAATTCCCACTCAGCTTGATGATTTTGTTGCTCCGACAATTAATACTTATTCCATTGAAACGACTGTTGCTGAGAAAATTGACGCAATCCTTAGCTTGATGGAATTTTCCAGCCGAATGAAAGATTACTACGATATTTACTATCTTGCCAATAAATTTGATTTTGACGGCAAGGTGCTCACAGAAGCACTGAAAAAGACTTTTGAAAATCGTGGACATAGCTTTACGATTGAACAGTTTGAACAAGTTATGAACTTTGATAATGATGAAGAAATGCAGAAGAAATGGAAAGCATTTGTCCGTAAAATTGACATCAAAACCGATGATTTCAGTACCGTGCTTAAAACAATAAAGACGTTTTTAACAGAACCGTTTACAGCTGCGGTCAGAGACAAAGAATTTACTGAAAAATGGTCTGCCGCTGATGCCGGTTGGATGTAATGTAATAGGAGGATTTTATGAGCATAAACAACAATCCAAATGATTTTTTGAATATGCCTGCATTTGATGCACTTAGAAGGATGCAAGAACAATTTAATAATAGTGCATTTGTTGTTGCTATGAGAGAATTACAAAGAACAATTGACGCAGTAAAGGTTCCGACTCATGGTATAACAGCAGCCATTCAGGCATATCAAGATTCAATCACACCGCTTACAATAACTGTTCAAAACATAAATAATCTGTATGCTCCTATTTTGGAACAAACAAGGATGTTCGAAAACATATATAACAAGTCTATGGTGGCAGCACTTCAAAGTAGCATCCCGGCGATGGAGATAATGGCAGATATTGAGATATGAATACGGTCATCATTACCGAAAAGCTGAATACCCACGATCACGGTCATATGTATCATCAAAAGGTGGGTAAAATCGGTATGGAGATCGGAATGGAATACAGCTATACGAATACGATTATTCGTAAGCTGTTTGATCGCAATTTTACATACAGCCGTAAAATCCTTGCAATGGAGCCGAGAGAAGTCTACGCCTTTGTTATCAACAATGCCGATCTGCTACGCCATACGGTGCGTGAAGCGATGGCGACGGAACTTGAACAGCTTACTCTTGATATTAACCAAGTATCAAAAGTGTCGTTTCATATTCCGCAATCTTGCCTGTTTACCTATGACGGTACAGCAAAAACGCAGTTGGAAATGAAGAAAAATGTATATCGGGGCTATCTTTCCTCTGCGGAAGTTCGCTCCTCCTCGGAACGCAAATTCGAGAAATTCTGCGAAAAGTGCGATGCTGTGGAATGGGTATATAAAAATGGTGATAAAGGCAATGAGTATTTGTCCATCGTATATGCAGATAATTCGGACAAGCAGAAGAATTTCTATCCTGACTATATAATCAGCGTAAACGGTGAAGTTTGGATTGTGGAGACCAAGGGCGGCTTTGACCGCAGCGGCAATAGCCAAGATATTGACATTTTCACGCCGAAAAAATTTGCTGTGCTGAAAGATTATTTGGAACGCTACGGCTTAAAGGGGGGGGGCATTGTCCGTTATGACGAAAAAAGTGAAGAATTGTGTATTTGTATGGACAGCTATTCCAATGATATTAACAGCGATAGTTGGGTTGTACTGAGTGATATTTTGAAGTGAGGTGAAAGTCTTGAAGATAACTGACCACAAGATGTTAACTGAGTTTTCTCCCGCAAAAGTTCAATTTTTCAGAATAGATCCTGAAGATATATCAGCAACATTATCAGATATTTTGCGTACTCTTATGGACTTGTCTTGGCTCAGTAAATTCGATCAAGACTTTGAACAGAAAGCCTTTGCCTCCCGTGCAAAGAAAACTATTGATGATATTAAAGAAAAGTTTGACCAATGCGTTGATGACAGTATCAGCAAAGACGCCGGCGAGTATGTGGTATCTGAACTAGCCAGAGAAACTATGGTTTCTGAGTTGGACTATTTAGATATTCCTCTTGATGAGCTTGTTGGTAAAAAACGTTCCGGGAATCCTGGGTTTGATTTTCATTCGCAAAACAAAATTATGGATACGGTTATTTTTGGTGAAGCGAAATATGTTGCCACTACAACAGCGTATTCATCGGCATTGCCACAAATCGTCGATTTTATTAGAGATGGAAAAGATGTTGAGGATCTTCCTGAATTAAAACCGTTCTGTACAACATCGGCGTTGCAAAGGGCGGCCGATGGAAGAAAGGGATTTTCTGCTGCGTTTTCAGCAAAAACTACCAACACAGATAGAATAATCGCTAATATCAAGAAGCGCCCGGACTTTCAATCATTACTTCAATATGAAGAACTCATTTTGGTGGCGGTGGACTTATGAATAATGTTTTAGAAAAGGGCAATATCATTGCCAAAATACGAAAAGGGGAAGATTTGGATCAGATTATCGACTATGTCAAATCTGAAATTTATCGAAATGGTCCCAATAGCTCGGTGGTTTTAGAAATAGTATCATATTTCAAACTGTTTCAACCAGAGTTTTTCAAGAAATACGAGCAAGAAATCATTGCTACGATGGGGCTGTTTTTCAAACAGCCCAAAATTGAAAGCCTTAAAGGATCAGTCTTTGAGATGTATCATCAGCAACTCAAGGACGAATTCGGCAATGACTATACGCCAATGCAAGCAGATATACTTAGGAAGATACGAGATTTGCAGTATTTCAGCTTTTCAGCTCCAACAAGTACAGGAAAATCATTTGTGTTTCGACATCTTATTTCTGAATGTTCTAATGATGTGGTTGTTATTGTTCCATCAAGGGCACTCATTAACGAGTACTACAACCGACTGAATAACCTTGTAGACACAAAAGCTGTAAATATCCTGACTTTTGTTGATAGGATTAACACAAAACACATTCACAGAAATATTTTCATACTGACACCTGAACGCGCAAGAGAGTTGTTCAAGAATAAAGATTGGCTAAAAATTGACCTTATTCTATTTGATGAAGCACAGCTTAGTGATGAGCACTCCGTTCGTGGGCTGTATTTTGACAGTATTGTAAGGCGAGCATTAAAGCATTTTTCTGAAGCAAAATTCGTTTTTGCACATCCTTTCATCGAAAATCCTGAAGCGCAATTGCAGAAGAATGGCATCGAAACCATTGATACAACGGCAACATACAGCAATTATGAATTAAAAAATGTAGGTCAGATTTTTTATACCCATGACACCACGAACCAAAAATTTTATCATTTCGGGAGTAATCCTGCAACGCTGGGAAAACGCAAGCTGGAAGCAAACTTTGATCCCGTTGAATCGGCACTAAAAAAGGATGGTAGTGTACTGATCTATGTACCAAAATCACATATTTACAGCAAGCAGATATACATTCAATTCCAGAGGTATATTTCTATGTGCCAACCAATTGATGATCCTATTGCAACAAAAATGATAGATGAGCTAAAGGAGTATATTGGGGCTTCAACAACTGATAAGTTGTTTTATAACTCTGATATGCTGGAAAAACTGAGATGTGGGATTGTTGTTCATCACGGTTCAATGCCATTGACAGCCCGTTTGATATTAGAACATTTTACGCAGCAGGGTTTCTGTAAAATCTGTTTTGCTACTTCTACACTGGAGCAGGGAATCAACATGCCATTCGATGTGGTTTATCTTGACCGCTTCGAGGAAAGTAAGACGCTGTCTGTCAAAAATCTGATTGGTAGAGCCGGTCGCTCTACCAACAAACCAGTATTTGATTTTGGTAGCGTCATTTTGCGCCCAAATGCAATGAGTAGATTTCGAAAAGTATACCGTAAGAAAAATACTCTTTCTTCAAAATCTCGATTAGATACCACAGACGATAAAATTGATGAGAAGTATGAAGAGTACAAAGAAGCAATCAAAACAGGGGAATTCTCTGACGAGTATAATCTTACAAATAAAGATCTGGAGAAATTAAAGTCAGATAGCGTTACTACGGTAGTTCCTACATTGTTAGATATGATGTTTACTGATGCAGGGTTTGTGTTGCCTAATGCAGTAGCAAAAGAGGTGTATGAGGATTTTCAGTGTTTATATAAGCAGTACTTAGGTCGAGAACTAACCGCAGCAGAAAAATTCGTTTTTGATTCCGCTATCAAAATAATGATCTGGAAAGTGCACGGCAAAACATTTAGTAAGATTTGTCAAGAGAGATATGCTTATGTTTCTAATGTTACCCAACGGCGATTATTGTCGCGAGCAGGTCAACAAGATCGTGCTGATAGTCTGACAGTTCGATATATTGCAGGTTATAGTGATATTCCTAATAAAGAATTGCGTACTTTCCCCCTATTCCCTGCTGCAACAAAGGGTAAAGATGTTGATTATGACCGTATTGTTTATGATACATATGATTTTCTCGATAAACTTATAGGGTTTAAGCTGAATGATTTGTTCTATGCGATTTTTCATCAGTATTATCTTGCGTATCAAGACGATCGTGCTGAAAGATTAGCAAAGTACATCAAATATGGAACGGAAGACTCAACTGAAATATGGATGTTACGATATGGATTTTCTTTCGAAGAAATCGAATGGTTGAAGCCTTGTGTTGAATACATTGATCAAACGGAAATTAAATTTAACGAAAAAATTGAAAATCTCAGCGATACTCAGAAAAGTAGTATTTCAAAATTTATTTTTTAGAATTGCATGAGTTTTGAAAACTTCTTACAATGTGTATTTGAAACTTAACAAAATGGCGGCAAGGATTTTTTCCTACCGCCGTTCTAAGTTAGTTGTAAATTATATCTTGATTCACGATTTCTGTTGCTCTGCTTTGTATGGTATTCATTCGTGCTCCCCATTTCATTTGATTATTCGCTTTTAGCTGCTCGGTCACTCCCTCTCGCTCTGCCATCTGCTCTACTAGCCGAAAAAACATATCTTCTGCCTGTTGGTTAATATCAGCAAGATAGCTGTTGAGCCTTCCGTTTATCAATAAATTCATATACAACACCCTATGATTTTGCTTTAGGTAGTGGCTGGGTCGTTGTCCCCATAAACTAACAGGCTGATTTTATCCTTCGGATGGTAAGGTAAGGCAGAGGATAAGACAATCACCTTGATGTTCATATGTACCACCTATCTGTTCAAATATTGTCTTTTCCATAAACTTAAACCTCCGTCATCTTAATTCTAAATTTTTTAACTTGGTGCATGAGCAAATTTGAGAATGAGTTCATCAACTGAATCTGTATATCTTCCTTAGGCAATCAGTTTATTTCACAGATTGTTCAGACTGTTGATGATAATTCTGTGCCCGTATTCATCAACCGCTATGTAGTATTTTGGCTTTTGCATACGATTGACCTCCTTTGCACCTATATTGTAGGAGATGACTGAGATGACGAATGTGCGATTTGATTTTTTGAAATGAAGAAAGACAGCATAAAAAGTATTTCTGCCTTCTATGCTGTCTTTTCGCCTTTACTAATGTCCATAAAGTTGTTTTTCGCTAGTGCTTTTCGATTATTTCCTTATGTGGCATTAGCTCCGTTTCTTTTTGGTTGTTGTATGAAAAAAATGAATCGTATATAATGAGGTCAGGGAAAACAGGTAGGTTACTCTTGACATGATATCTGTGAATTGCTGAGAGGAACAGGTTTACAGATTATTGTGAAAAATACGGAAGGTGGAACCCATGCAGCAGGAATTATTAGATCATTTAAAGAAAATCACAAAGGAAGAGCAGAAAATCCTGGATGGAAGAGCAGAGGTGGATAAGGAGCTATATACCTCAGGCAGGGATTTCATTGTAGACAGCAGAAAGATGCTGGATGAGGGAAAGCTGATTACTGTACGGACTCACACCCGGTTTGTTCATTTTCCTGCTCACAGACACAATTTTATTGAGGTGCTTTATGTATGCGAGGGCTCTGTCACCAATATTATAGACGGCAAGAAAGTAGTGGTTGGAAAGGGTGAGCTGCTGTTTCTTAATCAGTATACAAAACATGAGCTTCTGCCTGCGGGAGAGAGTGACATTGCTATTAATTTTATGATCCTTCCGGAATTTTTTGATGTAACTTATTCCATGGCAGGGCGAAATAATGTGCTGGCAGATTTTCTGGTAAATATTCTCCGACAGGATGAGGAGAAGGGAGAGTATCTTTATTTCAGAGTGGCAGAGGTTCTGCAGATCCAGAATCTGTTGGAGAATATGATCTATTCTCTGGTGACAGGTAAGGGTGAGAATAACCGGATCAATCAGACAACTATGGGGCTGATTTTCCTGTATCTGGTGGATTCCGTACAGTATGTGGAAATGCGTGTGCCAAATCAGTACGAGAATATGATCTCTATGACAACCCTGGACTATATAGAACAGAAATACAAAACTGCAACTCTCACTGAGCTGTGTGAAACGCTTCATCTGCCCATGCATGTGCTAAGCAAGATGATCAAGAAAACCACAGGCTTTAATTTCAAGGAGTTGCTTCAGAGGAAACGTCTGAATAAATCCGTAGAGTTGATGTGTGACACAGATCTGGCCATCAGTGACATTATTGCAGCTGTGGGATACGAGAATAACAGTTATTTTCACCGGGTATTTAAGGAAAGATACCATATGACTCCCAGGGCATTCAGGGAGGAAAACAGGCAGCAGGCACAGGTAAGACTGTAGCGGAAGAAAAAATATTTGAATACAGGAAAAGTGAACGATAAAAAATCAGAAACGAGGTATTGTGACATGGATATAAAAGAGAAGATCAGTAAGGTAATGAAACAGGCAGTGGACCATTGTGAAGTGATGGGAGTGAATCTTCTGGTAGAAAAAGGAGGAGAAGAGCTCCTCTATTGTGAGGAGGGAATGGCTGACAGGGAAAATCGCAGATTAATTTCCAGAGATACCATATTCTGTCTCTATTCTCAGACAAAGCCGGTGACAGCAGCATGTGCTATGATTCTGATGGAAAGAGGACTTTTGGATCCGGGCGAGTTTGTATCCGAGTATCTGCCTTCCTATTCGGAATTAAAAACAGCAGATGTTCATGGAACCAGCCCTGCAAAGCAGCCTCTCAGGATCATTGACCTGCTGAATATGACATCAGGGCTGGTTTATCCGGATGATTGTACGGAGCCGGGAAAAGCAGCGGATAAGGTATTTGCAGAAGCCTGTGACCGTCTGGATACAGACAGACCTATGACTACCCGGGAACTGGCAGACAGACTGGCTCGGTGTCCACTGGCCTTTGAACCGGGAACCGGATGGAGATATGGAACCTCCGCAGATGTTCTGGGAGCTGTGATCGAAGTGATCTCAGGGAAAAAACTGTCGGAATTTATGCAGGATGAGCTCTTTGCTCCTCTGGAAATGAAGGACACTGCATTCTGGGTGCCGGCTGAAAAACAGGGACGTCTGGCAAAGGCTTATGAGACAGTCACAGCTGAGGATGGAAGTAAAAGCATGCAGCTTTATACAGGTAACAATCTGGCTGTGAGAAATGATATGGCAAAACCACCGGCATACGAGGCCGGCGGTGCAGGACTGGCGTCCACATTGGATGATTATATGAAATTTGCCAGAATGCTGAGAAATGGAGGAAGAGCAGGCAAGCGTGAGATCTTTAAGCCTGAAACTGTGCGCTATATGTGTAGTGGACAGCTCTTGCCTGTGAGACAGCAGGACTTTGACCAGTGGATCGGACTGGATGGTTTCAGCTATGGTAACCTGATGCGTGTCTGTAAAAATCCGTCACAGGCTGTTATGTTTGCCAGGGAAGGTGAATACGGCTGGGATGGATGGCTTGGCATGTATTTTGCAAATTTCCCAAAGGAAGACATGACCATTCTCATGGGTATGCAAAAAAAAGATGCAGGAACCTTTCCTCTGACCAGAAAACTGCGAAATGTAGTTATCAGTGAATATCTGGGGTGAATTTGCCTGTTTTGCAGGCATTACAGCTTGTCTAGTTATTTTAATATATGTTATACTATGAAAAAAGAGGAAAGGAGGAAAACATGAAACGATTTTTTGGGACAGATTCACCATCGTTTAGGTTTATGACAATATTGTTGGAACTTGCAGAAATCAATTTACTTTTTTTACTATGTTCTATTCCGATAGTAACTATTGGAGCTGCTTATTCAGCAATGCTGCATAGTCTATATGGAATGCATAAATATGGAGAAGGGTGTTTTTCTGTAAAGATGTTTTTTAGAGTATTTAGAAGAAGTTTGAAGCCCCTTATTCCGGCATGGTGTGTAATTGTAATATGCTATATATTATTGGGATGTAATATAAATTATATCATCAATAATACTCAAGGAATGATACGTTTTATTGGTTGTGGAGTTTATATAGTGCTGTTGCTGTTCGTATCAGGTATTATGCAGTATCTTTCAATTTTTGTGGCTCTTTCAGAAAAATGGAATCGGGATTTTCTTAAAAACAGCTTTTTGTTGACATTGGCAAAATTTCCTGTGGTTATTTTGACCTCATTATTGAGTATGTCTGTATTTATTGTAGCATTGTTTCCTGTATCTATGATGCTTAGATTACTTCCGCTGGTTATTTTATTTTGGATTGTGTGTCCTGCTTATGTTTGTGTGGGAATACATATGCGTGTATTGAAACCGCTGTTTCCGGAATTATTTGACTTTTGAGGTAACCGTTTACTTTAAAAATCAAAAACAGCAGAAATATAAACAAAAATAAAATTATAAAAATGTATAATATGACGAAATAGTTATATCAATTGAGAAAAAAATAGAAAAATATTGACAATAAAAGGAAAGTATGATAGCTTATTGATTAAGGAAAGGGCTTTCCTAAAGCGGAGGAATGAAAATGTCAGTAACGATTGAAGACATTGCAAATGAAGCAAAAGTTTCTATAGCTACAGTATCCAGAGTAATGAATGGTACAAAAACGGTAAGCCCCGAATTAAAAAAGCGAGTTCTTGATGCAATAGAGAGAAATCGCTTTAAACCAAATACCTTTGCGAAAGGGCTTGCTACTGATAAGTCCAATATTATTGGGGTAATAGTCAGTGACGTGTCTAATGCAGTAATTTCATCAACAATTAAGGGGATTAACAGTATTTGTCAGAAAAAAGGTTACACAGTTATGATCTGTGAATCGGATGGTGACAGTAAAAAGGAAAAAATGTTACTTGAAAGAATGCAGGAGCATAGGGCATCAGGGGTTTTACTGGCAGGGGTAAATATTGATAGCAGCCAGGTACAATGGATGTTGGAATTAGATTATCCCATTGTATTGTTTACACAAGAAGCAGCTGACAATAAGACTTTGATCAATACTGTAACTCATGATAATAAGAAAATAATTGCAGATGCAGTAGAATTTCTTATGGCAAATGGACATAAAAGAATTGCATATATCAGCGGACCACAAAACGATTATTCTTCAGGAGCACAAAGATTAAAGGCCTTTTATGAAATTACAAAGAACTTTAATCTGGACATACCAGACTCTTATGTTGTAGAGGGCGATTTTTCATATGAAAGTGGTATGAATGCGATGCAGCGTATTTATGAAGAGAGCTTGGTTCTTCCAACGGCTGTGCTTGCCTGTTGTGATATGACAGCAATTGGAGCTATTGCATGTATCAGAAAATTTGGTATGAAAGTTCCTGAAAGTCTTTCGGTAATGGGGATAGATGATACTGAGTTGGCTCAGTATGTAACTCCTTCGTTATCTACAATAAGGATTCCTTATTATGAAGAGGGAAGAAAAGCTGCAAGAGAACTGTTAATGCTGATTGAAGAAGAAAAACAGTCTACAGAGTCTCTGATTTATGTTCCGCATAAAATAATCAGAAGGTTTAGTGTTAAAAATATAGGATAAGACGATGAGCAAAGCAATATAAGCTGCTGCTTGAGAAAAAAACAGATCCTGTTTTATAACTAATTGGTTATGAAACAGGATATTTAAGAAACTATCGGGTAAGCGCTTTCCCAACATAAAACTAACCTTTTAAAAGGGGGAAGTATATAAAAACTATATATTAAGGAGGAAACAAAATGAAAAAAGCAACATTACACAAAGTTACTGCAATAGGAATGATTGCAGCACTGACAGCATCACAGTCAGCAGTTGTTTTTGCAGAAGAGGGAGATTCTTCTGACAAAATAACACTTACCTTTGCGTTTGACGAAGGTGTAGGTACTCCGACAGAAGAGGCTATCAAAGCATTCAATGAGAGTCAGGATGAAATTGAAGTCCAGTCATATCATCTTCCACAGGATGCTAACAATCTTCATGATGATTTTGTAAATAAGATGGTTGCCGGAGATACAAGTGTTGATCTTATGGCGCTTGATGTTGTGTATATTGCAGAATTTGCATCTGCCGGATGGATTGAAGCGTTAGATGATTTATATACAGAAGACGAACTTTCAGCATATTTGGATGGTACTGTGGAAGGTGCAAAATATGATGGAAAACTGTATGCAGCACCATGGTTTACGAATGCTTCTGCATTATTCTATCGTACAGATGTATTAGAGGATCTGGGAATTACAGAGGTTCCAACTACATACCAGGGTTGGATTGATATATATGAGAAACTTGCAAAGGATTCTGGAATTGATTATGCATTCTGTTATCAGGGTGCACAGAGCGAAGCTATGGTTTGCAACTGGGTTGAATTTCTTGCATCTTTTGGAGCAAGCGTTTTAGATGAGGATGGAAAACCGGTTTGCGATTCAAAGGAAGCTGTTGAAGCAACACAGCTTATGGCAGATTATATTGGAAAGTATGCACCGGAAGGAACAACTACTTATACTGAAACAGAATCTCAGCAGGTTTTCCAGGAAGGTAAAGCTCTTACCTGCCGTACATGGTCTGGAACATGGAACACATTTAATGATCCTGAACAGTCTGATGTTGCAGGAAATGTTGGTATGACAATGCTGCCTGTATATAAAGAAGGTGATATTTCTCATAGCTGTCTTGGTGGACTTGATTTAGCTATTAACTCAAACATTGATGACAAACAGAAAGAGGCCGCAAAAACATTTATTAAATGGATGACATCTGAAGAGGAAGAAAAAGCTTTCTGCCTGAGCTCTTCTCAGCCACCTACAGTAAAAGATGTTTATACAGATGCAGATGTGCTTGAACAGATTCCGTTCTACAAAGACTTTTATTCAATTATTGAGAATGGAAAAGGACGTCCTTCCTCACCGGATTATTCATTATTATCTGATGCGATCCAGAGAAATGTTCATTCTGCATTAACAAAAGAAGAGTCTGCAGAAGATGCATTAAAGGCTCTTCAGAAAGAAGCTGAGCAACTTCAGTAATAAAAAGTTGAATTATAATTAGCTGGAAATTTACCGGATTCTGCAGTATAAAACTGCAGAATCCGATAAACAGAGATAGAGGAGAAAAATCTTGAGAACGAAAAAAATGAAATCGCAGATAAAAGAAGCAAAAACTGCCTGGGCGATGCTGACACCGGCACTTGTTGTTTTGGCACTTATCCAGGGATATCCTATACTGCGGACTTTTTGGCTGAGTTTTCATGAGATGAATCTGAAAAGGCCTCAGTCAGGATTTCCGTGGATAGGTATAAGTAATTATGCCAAAATTTTCACAGATAGCCGTGCTGGAGAAGATATTTTATTTACATTAGAATTTACTGTAGCTACAGTAGTTTTGGAATTAATAATTGGATTCGCGGCAGCGTTGGTTATGAACCGTGTATTTAAAGGCAGAGGGCTGGTTCGTGCAGCAATTCTGGTTCCGTGGGCAATACCGACTTCTGTATCTGCCATGATGTGGAAATTTATTTATAATGACCAATATGGAATGTTCAATGACATTTTATATAGACTGGGAATTATTGATGGCTATAAAGCGTGGTTGAGCACAACAAGTGGAAGCTTTATGGCTATGGTGATTACAGATGTCTGGAAAACAGCTCCATATATGGCACTTCTTTTACTTGCAGGACTTCAGGTTATTGATGAAGGATTGTATGAGGCAGCAAAAATTGATGGTGCAAATGTATTTCAGCGCTTTTTCAAGATTACACTTCCTATCGTAAAACCTTCCCTGCTGGTAGCATTGCTGTTCAGAACTCTGGATGCTTTTAGAGTATTTGACCTTGTAAGCGTATTGACCGGAGGTGCAAACGGTACTGAAAGTATTGCGATGTATGCATATAAACAGATTATGACATTCCTTGATTTTGGATATGGATCAGCACTTGCAATTTTAATTTTCTTAATTGTTTTTGGCATTAGTATGATTTATATGTGCTTCTTGAAAAAAGATTTAACAGCAGAATAGGGGATGAAAGTTATGAAGAAAAAAACACAGCGTACAGTAGGTTGGATCGCATTCTATTTATTTGTAATTATTTTTGTTGTTTTGCTTCTGCTTCCATTTATCTGGCAATTTTTGACCTCAGTAAAACCTTTAAATGAAATTGCTGAAATGCCGGCAAAATGGATACCGAGTCATATTCATGGAGATTTTTATGTAAATGTATTTACAAAGCATCCGTTTGCAAGATATATGCTTAACAGCTTGATAGTGGCCACAACTGCAACACTCTTAAGCCTTCTGGTAGGAGCATCCGCTGCATATGCATTATCCAGACTTCATTTTAAGGGAAGAACAGTATTGTTAATGGTGATTCTTGGAGTATCTATGTTTCCTACTATTGCAACACTGTCTCCGTTATATTTGATTTTGAAAAATATGAATTTGTTAAATACATACAGAGGACTGATTCTGACTTATATTGGTTTTTCATTACCTATGGCTATTTGGCTGATGACTAATTTCTTCTCACAGATTGAGAGAGGATTTGAGGAAGCAGCAGCAATTGATGGTTGCAGCTATTTCCAGACATTTACTAAAATTATGCTGCCGTTAATCAAACCAGCTACATTTTCTGTTGGTTTGCTTGTGTTTATTAACTGCTGGAATGAGTATTTATATTCTCTGACATTTATGAGCAAGGATAATATGAGAACAGTCCCGGTAGGAATTGCTTTGTTCCCAAGTAATTATCAGCTTCCATGGGGAGACATGGCAGCAGCTTCTATTGTCTGCACATTACCGTTAATTGCTTTGGTGCTTATTTTCCAGAAAAATATTGTTGCCGGTTTAACAACTGGTGGTATGAAAGGTTAAATATATATATTATTGAAAAAGAGTGAGGGATAACTATGAAATATACAAGTTTAAATGAAAATTTGAAATTTAGTCGTATTATTGCAGGATGTATGCGTACTCTGGATGCAGGAATGGATGGTAATAAACTCAGAAATTTTGTGCATAATTGTATGGATATGGGAATTGATACTTTTGATCATGCACCTGTATATGGTGCAGGCGGATGTGAAAAGATTTTTGGTGATGAGGTTCTTAGAAAAGATCCAGAACTTCGTTCTAAGATAAAAATTGTTACAAAAGCAGGAATCATTCTTCCGGGGCAGAAGGGAAATAAACATATTTTTTATGATTCTACGAAATCAAATCTTCTTGCAGAGATGGATGCTTCCCTTAATAGACTTGGAACAGATCATGTAGATTTATTACTGATTCATCGTCCGGATGTGCTTAGTAATCCGGAGGAAACTGCGGAAGCCCTTACTGAAATCGTAAAAGCAGGTAAGGCACTTAATGTTGGTGTTTCAAATTATGAGCCTGCACAGTTTGAAGCTCTTCAGAAATATCTTCCATATAAGCTGGTTGCAAATCAGATGGAGTTTTCTGTTAAAGCTACCTACAATTTCTTTAATGGTGTAGTAGATAATGCGCAGATGAATAAAACAGCTCTTATGGCATGGTCACCGCTAGGTGGTGGTAGTGTGTTTAAAGGTGAAGATGAACAATCAGTACGTCTTCGTACAGTGCTTGAAACAATTGCGAAAGAACATCAGACTGATATTGATGTGGTAATGTATGCATTTGTATTAAAGCATCCGGCAGAAATTATGCCTATTACAGGAACAATGAATGTTGGCCGTGTAAAAAATGCTGTAGATGCGTTGGAATTAGATCTTACTTATGATGAATGGTATGCAATTTTGGCAGCATCCAGAGGATTTGATGTACCGTGATATGAACACTTAGAAGTTAGACAGAGGTGATTGGAAATGGGAAAAATCAGATATGGAGTGATTGGCTCAGGATGGCGTGCGGAGTTTTATATCCGTATTGCTAAAGCTGTACCGGATAAATTTGAGTTTACTGCTGTTTTAATAAGAGATAAAGAAAAAGGCAGAGCATTTAGCGAAAAATTCGGAGTTGCAGTTGTTAATTCACTGGATGAGCTTATGAAAGAGAATCCGGAGTTTGTGGTGTTGGCAATCAAACGTGGTTATGTAACAGATTATCTTCTGCAGTTATTTGAGAAAAACATACCGGTTCTTGCGGAAACTCCACCTGGAGAAAGTCAGGAAGATCTTCAGAAATTATGGAAGGCCTACGAAAAATATCAGCCAAGGATTCAGGTGGCTGAACAGTATTTTCTGCAGCCGTTATATGCATCCTGGCATAATGCGATTGAAAGAGGGCTGATTGGAAAAGTGGAGAATATTAATATTTCTTCGCTTCATGGATATCATGGGATTAGTATGATTAGATGGATGCTTGGAACAAAGGGTATTCCTTGTACTATATACGGGAAAAGATATGAGTTTTCAGTGACAGAAACATATGGCAGAGAAGGAATGGCTTTTGATGGAGATACTTTTATCTGTTCACGGGATCGTGTCACTTTGGAATTTGATAATGGACAGATAGCATTCTTTGATTTTTCTGATCCGGCCCAGTATCATTCCTTTATTCGTACAAGACAGCTGAACATTCAGGGAGAGAGAGGAGAGATTGATGATCTTACCATTCGATATCTTACTGAAGAAAATATTCCGGTAACGCAAGAGATTAATAGAATTGATCTTGGTGTTTACGGTAATCAGGAATGGTCTCATTTTGCAATTATGCTAGGAGAAGAATTTCTTTATAAGACACCTTTTGTAAATGCAAGACTGAATGATGATGAAATTGCAGTGGGAAGTCTTTTAATGGGAATGCATGAATATTTAAAAAATGGAAAAGAAATTTATTCTCTGGCAGATGCGCTGCAGGATATGTACCTTTGCCTGAAAATGGAAGAAGCAATGGCTGACGAATATAAACCGGTATATACGGAAAAACAGCCATGGAATTCTTTTCTGACAATGTAGATATGGGGGGAGACTATGACTACTGACAGTTGTAGTTTCCCCTTAATCAGTAATTTGTTTTTTACAGGAAGAGTTGGTTATAAGTAAAGTAATAGTATTTGAATGATAGGGAGAATGTGTAATGCATAATAAACTGTTAGAATTGAGTATGAATAATTTGGCAGATGAAGATGGGGATATTTTACATATTCCACATGGGGATATGCCAGGAGATAAAATAAATATTGAAAAATCTCACATAGAAAAGGCAAAAGTGATTTTTCCTGAATTAATAAAAAAAGTAAAAGAATGTGCAACAACAAATTCAAAAGTGGTAATAACAGTTTGTGGCGGTTCTGGTGTTGGAAAATCTGAGATCGCTTCATTACTTGCACATTATTTTGAGAATATGGGAGTTGGATGTTATACATTATCTGGGGACAATTATCCGTACAGAATTCCTGTATATAATGATGCAGAACGTTTGAGAATATTCAGGGAAAGTGCCATCAGAGGGATGATCACAGATGGTGAATATTCTTTTGAAAGATTTAATATTATCCATCAGTATCAGTTGGAAAATAAAGATTCTGAGCCAAAGAATATAGTTAAATATCCATGGTATGAAAGTTATATCAGAAATGGAGCTATGGGATTACAGGGATATTTGGGAACAGAAAAAGAAATTAATTTTTTTGAAATTCAGAATATCGTAAAAGAATTTAAAAGTGGAGCAGAAAAAATATGGCTGAAGCGTATGGGAAGAGAAGATACAGAACTTTGGTATGAAGAAGTGGATTTTTCAGAAAAGGATATCCTGATTATTGAATGGACACATGGAAACAGTAAAAATTATACAGGAGTGGATATACCTGTATTGTTGAATAGTACGCCGAAAGAAACGTTAGCTCACAGAAGAAGCAGAAACAGAGATGGAGCAGTAGATAGTCCGTTTACTACATTAGTGCTTGCGCTGGAACAGAAACTGTTGAGAAGGGATGCACATAAAGCTCAGATTATCCTTTCGAAAAATGGAGAAATACTGACATATGAAGAATATACAAAACTGATGGATGAGGAGGAAAGTTGTGATGAAAATCAGTAAAATGGATATGAGTCCAATGCTGAATGCTTATCCGGACAGTGTGGAAAATAATATAGAAGGAATGCTTGGATTTTTGCAGAAAGAAGAAGCACAGGATATTTTTGGAAGCTTTTATATTTTGCCAAGTATATTTAATACAGATTTAGACAGAGGATTCTCAATTATTGATTATAATCTTAATGAGATATACGCAACAGAGAACGACTTGGATAAGCTGAAAGAGTTAGGAATCAATTTGAAATTTGATTTTGTGTTGAATCATGCATCTGTTTTATCAAAGCAATTTCAGGACATTATCAAAAAGGGACAGGAGTCTGAATATAAGGACTTTTTTATTAACTGGAATAAATTCTGGGAAGGGAAGGGTGAAATGACAGAAGAGGGATATATTCAGCCATATCCGGAATTAATCCAGAAAATGTTTTTCAGAAAACCGGGATTGCCGATCCTGATGGTAAGAATGCCGAATGGGGAGAATGTTCCGTATTGGAATACTTTTTATCAGGAAGTAAGATATGATAAGGTTCAGGAACAGGATTTAATGCAGGCTCTTCAGCTTCAGTATCTTACAGCTCTGGAAATTGCAAAAATGGTAAATGATCAGCTCGAAAAGGGAGTTATTCCTGCTAATGTTGAATTAGGAAGATTTGAAAAGTATAAAAAACAGGTTGTGGAATATGTAGAATCACACAGAAAATATCTTGGACAAATGGATTTAAACATTAAATCTCCACTTGTGTGGGAATACTATGATGATACTTTGTGCACGTTGGCAGAATATGGAGCGAAAATAGTCCGTTTGGATGCGTTTGCATATGCACCGAAGGAACCTGGTGAAAAGAATTTCCTGAATGAGCCGGGAACATGGAATCTGCTGGAACGGATTCAGCAATTAGCTGATAAATATGAATTAACATTGCTTCCGGAAATCCATTCCAGTTATGAAGAAAAAACGTATGAAATTTTATCTCAAAAGGGGTATATGGCATATGATTTCTTCCTTCCTGGATTGATAATAGATGCATTTGAAGAACAGAGTGGAGAAATGCTTGAAAAGTGGGCACAGGAAATTCTGGACAAACAGATTAACGTTGTGAATATGCTTGGATGTCATGATGGAATACCTTTATTAGATCTGAAGGGCTTAATAAAAGATGAGCAGATACAAAGGCTGATTGATACTGTTGTTGGACGAGGCGGGTTTGTTAAAAACCTTCATGGACAGAAAAATGTGTACTATCAGGTAAATGCTACTTATTATAGTGCTCTGGGAGAAGATGACAGGAAAATGCTGATTGCAAGGGCGGTTCAGTTGTTTATGCCAGGAAAACCTCAGGTATGGTATCTTGATCTTTTTGCAGGAAAAAATGATTATGAAGCTGTCAGAAGAGCTGGGGCAGGTGGACATAAAGAAATTAACAGAACGAATCTTTCTATGGAAGATATAGAAGAAGCGTTAAAAAAAGATGTAGTAATGACACAATTGAAATTGCTCCGGTTCCGCAAAAATTTTCCGGCATTTGAAAAAATGAATAATATTAAGATTCAGGCTGTTGGAAGTACTATTTGCTTTACTTGGGAAAATGAAGGTTACATTGCAAGATTGAATGCGGATTTCCGTACATATAAATTTAAGGTAGAGGGAATTGAGCCACAGGGAGATACAGTTTTTAATTTGGAGAACTAATGACCAGAATGTGAAGACAAATGATTGTCTCTTTTGAGAGATACAGGCTCTGATTTTTGATCGTACACTTGCTTCCGGGATTACTTTTTCCCGGAAGCAGGTGTTTTTACTGGCTGTACAGTGGGAATGTATGTACATTCTGAACAGGAACAGAGTACAGGCTGTGCGCAGTTTTGCAGATTTACGGTAAAGTAACAGCGTTACATAAAATCATTCGGATGGTTTCGGCAATTAGTTGTTCTGCCCTTGCGTTTATGTTAAGATAAAAGCAAGTAGCGAAGCGGATTGCGAACATCTGCTTGACTTATAATTAAGCGGCAGGAGCTGAGGGGGCAGAACAGTGAAAAGTACGGAACGATTAATTTTTCATATAGATGTAAACAGCGCATTTCTTTCCTGGGAATCAGCCAGAAGAGTGAGCCAGGGACTGCCGGATCTCCGGGAAATTCCCTCCTGTGTAGGAGGAGATCCGAAGAAACGGACAGGTATCGTGGTTGCCAAATCTATTCCTGCAAAAAAATACGGGATTCAGACCGGCGAGCCTGTAGCTATGGCTCTTCGGAAATGTCCAAATCTGGTGATTGTTCCCAGTGATTTTGAATTATATGATAAATGTTCCCGGGCATTTAAGTCCATCTGTGCTTCCTTTGCGCCTGTAATGGAATCCTTTTCCATTGATGAGGTATTTTTGGATATGACAGGCACTTCTCTGATCTATCCTGACCCTGTAGCTGCAGCTTATGAGCTGAAGGATAAAATTCACAGAGAGCTAGGATTTACAGTAAATGTGGGAATTTCTACCAATAAGCTACTGGCAAAGATGGCATCGGATTTTCAGAAGCCGGACAGAGTACACACTCTGTTCCCGGATGAAATCCCGGAGAAAATGTGGCCTCTTCCTATCCGTAATCTGTTGTTTCTGGGAAAAGCTTCCGAGCAGAAGCTTCTGAATCAGGGGATCCGTACCATCGGTGATCTGGCAAGAGAAAGAGCATCCAATGTGCAGTACTGGATTGGGGAAAAAACGGGACATCAGCTATGGCAATATGCCAGAGGTATTGATGATTCCCCTGTAAAAGCAGTGCCTGATGAGGCAAAAGGTTTCAGTGTGGAAACTACTTTTAACGATGATATTACTTCCATAGAGCAGGTGTTTCCCGTACTTTTGGAGCAGTGTGATGTTCTGGCAACCAGAATGCGCAGAAAAGATAAGAAATGCAACTGTATTTCCGTGACTTTCCGTACTTTGGATTTCAGAAACCGTTCACACCAGACAAAGCTGGAAAATGCTACAGATCTTACAGATGAAATTTATATAAATGCTACAAGACTTTTTAAAGAATTCTGGAAAGGACAGCCGCTACGTCTGATTGGTGTGGCACTGACAGGCCTTACAGACGGCACTTATGAACAGATGTCTCTGTTTGAAGATACAGAAAATAAAGAACGCCGCAGAAAGCTGGATGCAGCTATGGATGAGATTCGGATGAAATTTGGAAATGATAAGATCACCCGCGCCAGTATTATGAACAGCAATGCAAGGATTGGGCGAAAAGCGAAAGCACAGATGAAAAACGAAAAGACAGAAGAACAGTAAGTAAAGGGAGGACTGAGCATTAAGAATAATGCGACAATTCTCCCTTTATAAAAATTTCAGAAAAAGTTTTATCGTTCCATCATGCTGATGGATTCAATTCCTACACTTCCACCACGTACTACTTCGATTCTGTGGAATTCTTCCTTGATCAGTTTGACAACTGCATCATTCTTGGTGGCTGTCTGGACAAATTCCAGGAGTAGGCTGTCTTTGCCATAGTCAATGACTTTTGCCTTGAAGGTTTCTGCAATTTGAAACAGCTCTGCTTTATCTTCCCTGGAGCAGTTGAAAACCTTGATGTAGAGAATTTCTTTCATTCTGACAAATACATCTGTGAAGTCGATTACCTTGATAACCTCGATCATGCGGTTTAACTGTTTTTTGATCTGTTCAAAAGTTTCATCATCACTGACTGTTGCGATAGTCATTCGGGATACTGTAGGGTCTTCTGTTGTTCCTACTGTAAGACTGTCCAGGTTATAACATTTTCCGGAGAAAAGTCCGGAGATTTTGGACAGAACACCTACCTGGTTCTCAACATAGAGAGAAATCCATCTTTTTTTCATTCCTTTATCCATAATAATTTTCCTCCTGATCAACAGTCCATAATCATATCTTCCAGAGTTCCGCCTGGTTTGATCATAGGATAAACCATTTCCTCAGGGTCAATGATGAATTCAATTACTGTAGGTGCCTTTGTGTTCTTTTTTGCTTCCTCGAAGGCTGCTGCAATTTCCTCTTTCTTTGTGACACGGATTCCTTTTGCCCTGTAGCTCTCTGCAAGTCTGATGAAATCCGGTGTGTACTGTGGATATTCCATGCCTTCAGTGCGGCGGGAAAGTGCTCCTGCGCGCAGATTGGTCATAGCATAGCGTTTGCCGTAGAAAAGCTTCTGCCACTGGCGTACCATTCCAAGGTATTCATTGTTAAAGATGCACAGGATAACAGGAAGTTCTTCCAGAACTGCAGTTGCAAGCTCCTGAATGTTCATCTGCACACCGCCGTCACCGGAGATAACGATGACAGGTCTGTCGGGATTTCCGATTTTGGCTCCGATGCCGCCTGGAAGACCATAGCCCATTGTTCCCAGACCACCGGACATGATCATCTGTTTGCCCTCTGTGATTTCCGCATACTGGGAGACAAGCATCTGATGCTGTCCTACATCTGTTACGATAATACTGTTCTCAAACTGTTCGTTGATCTCTTTCAGGATATCCATCGGACTTAAAAGATCATTTGGACGCATTTTAAGCGGATGCTCTTCTTTCCAGTTTTTGATCAGGTTAAGCCACTTGTCCGTTGAACATTCCTGGACGTATTCGTTCATTTTGGTGATAGCCTCTTTTGCATCAGCAACAATGGGGATATCCACCTGAATGTTTCGGGAAATGGATGCTGTATCAATATCAATGTGGATAATCTGGGCATGTGGTGCAAATTCATGAAGTTTTCCGGTGATTCTGTCATTGAATCTGGTTCCGATGGAGAACAGCACATCGCAGTTGCTGACAGCCATGTTTGCTGCATAGGCACCATGCATGCCGAGGTTTCCGATATAAAGCGGATGGTCAGTAGGAATGGAACCTTTGCCCATTACGGTTGTGACAACCGGTACTTTTGTTTTTTCTACTACTTCCCGGAAGATTTCGTGGGCGCGGGAGATTACTACACCGCCGCCTGCAAGGAATAAAGGACGTTTTGCCTTGTTTAAAAGTTTGATGGCACGTTTGAGCTGACCGATATGGACATCTGTGTTGGGCTTGTATCCGCGGATGTTTACATTTTTAGGATACTCAGCGCTGCCAAGTTCTGCCATTACGTCCTTTGGAAGGTCGATCAGGACAGGTCCCGGACGGCCGGTGCGGGCAATGTAGAAGGCTTCTTTGATAATTCTGCCAAGGTCTTCACGTCTGCGGACAGTAACGCCGTATTTGGTGATGCTTCTGGTGATTCCTACGATGTCTACTTCCTGAAATGCATCGTTGCCGATCAGGTGGCGGGCTACCTGGCCGGTGAAGCATACAAGAGGTACGCTGTCATAGTTGGCGGTTGCAAGTCCTGTTACAAGGTTGGTTGCTCCGGGACCGCTGGTTACCAGACATACGCCGACTTTGCCGGTGGTTCTGGCGTAGGCATCGGCTTCGTGGACAAGGGCCTGTTCGTGACGGGGGAGGATGATTTTGACGTCGTCCTGTTTATAGAGTTCGTCACTGATGTCGATGGTACAGGCTCCGGGGTAGCCGAAGAGGTATTCTACGCCTTCTTCTTTTAAGGCTTTGACTAAGAGTTTGTTGCCGGATATTTGTTTCATATTTGGGTAAACCTCCTTTGTGTATGTGTATAGGACGCTCGGAAATTTATTTGTTTTCGGGTGCGGTTTCGGGGTCTAGGAACTCTAAGTGTCTGAAAATCTGCTAAAACCGTTCAGAAAAATCTCAAACTCGCCGCGGATGCGGCTCAGACAGTGAGATTTTTCTGAACAACGCAGATTTCCAGGCACTAAGAGTTACTACGACTCCTGCAAATGCACCCGAAAACAAATAAATTTCCGAGCTGTGTATTGGCGAATACAGGGTGGGGCGGCGGGTTTGATGTGACAGATGTAAATGATGTTAGGGTCAAAAGGTATTTTGACCCTGATATCTAAATATAGTAAAAAACGCCCTGGGCTGTTTGCCCAGGGCGAAAAATAATCTTCCGCGGTACCACCTGTATTCAGAGTCTGGCTCTGCACTTTGTCAGTACTGATATACTGTGTTCCTGTAACGTGGAACTGACGTTGAAGCCTACTTGGCATGTCTGTTCAGATCTGTGGATCAGACGGGATATGCGGTTGGGTTCACTGCTCGGGGGCTACTTCCACAATTCGTTCACGAAAGCTCGCACCGACCGCTTTCTCTCTGTGCTTCCCGGAGTTGTGTACTCCTCCCTGTCATGGCATTTGGCTGATATAGGGATATTCATTGTCCGAATAGGGTGGACAAATGTTTTCTTGGGTTACATTATACATTTATAGAGAGGAAATTGTCAACCGGGTTTTGGATAATTGCTATAAAATTTATGTTCCTGAATGAATTTTGGCTACGTTACTGAGAACGGAATGAATAGTAATGTAATTGACAGATTTCTGTATTGCTGATATAAAAAAGAAATAGTACAGTTGTTTGGAAGGAGGGGACATATGGATTATTTATCAAACAATGTGGCGGTGAATCTGAAGAGAATCCGGAAATCCAAGAGTATGAGTCTTGATCAGGTGTCTGAGCAGACGGGGGTGAGTAAGAGTATGCTGGCTCAGATTGAGAGAGGGACTGCCAATCCTTCTCTGGGTGTGCTGGGAAAGATCACAAGTGGTCTGAGGATAGAGTTTCAGGAGTTGATACAGCCGCCGAGAGTGGACTGTTGTCTGGTGACACCGGCAGAGCTGGTTCCCACCAAAGAGGTAGCAGGACAGTACAAGGTATGGACCTGTCTGCCTTATGAGGATACCCGTCTGGTGGAGGTGTACCGGATCGAGGTGGAACCGGGTGGTGTTTATATCAGTGGCAGCCATGGGGAGAAGACAAGAGAATATCTGGCTGTTATGGAGGGTGTGCTTACTCTGGAATGTCATGGTGAGAAGTATGAAATCCACAGAGATCAGGTGTTTAAGTTTGAAACGGATCAGGAGCATGTCTATCGGAACACAGGGAAGGAGAAAGCCTGCTGTACCTGTTTCTTTCTGGATTATCATTGATACAGTTGTATCAGGGATTCTGTCGCTGAAGCAACCCGCCACAGGCGGAGAATCCTGTTTGCAGGATTATTTCCTGTGTGATTGCTGGAATTACCATAGTCTGAAACTGTGTAGTGGAGCAGGTGATTTTATCCAAAGTATGAGTATGAAATGTACAATATAATGCACAAAATAATGAAAAAGATACACTTGAAAATGAATATCTGAAAAGAAAGGATGTATGTAATGGTTTGTCAGTCTGCTATTTCATGAAGAGGCTGTGTTGTTATGAATTGTTGAGAAACCTTTATAATATCGCACGAATATGCAGGAAATATTGGATGTACAATAATGAGAACACAGAGTTTTCTGTAAAAAAATATAAATGATCAAAAAAACATGTTGACAAATCATAAGGTCAGTGATATTGTAAGAATGTACAAAATAATACACAGAAAAAGTTAAGCAAAGGCGCTTACCCATACGGGTCAGTTTGTCTTTGCTTTTTTTTATCTTAAAGATGCAGGAGGATACAGCTATGAAATTAAAAGACACAGGATTAACTTTTCAGGACATTAAGGACAAAGTAAACAAGTACATGATCGAGACTTATGAGAGATTTGATTTCCTTGCAGAGACAGCAGAAGGCATGTACATTTATGATGAGAATAAAACTCCATATCTTGATTTTTACGCTGGTATTGCAGTAAACAGCGCAGGAAACTGTAATCCGAAGGTTGTAGCTGCTGCAAAGGATCAGTTAGATGATATCATGCATACATTCAACTATCCATACACAATCCCGCAGGCGCTGCTTGCTGAGAAGGTCTGTGAGACAATCGGAATGGACAAGATTTTCTATCAGAACTCAGGTACAGAGGCTAACGAGGCAATGATCAAAATGGCCCGTAAATATGGTATTGAAAAATATGGTCCAAACCGTTATCATATCGTAACTGCAAAGATGGGATTCCATGGAAGAACCTTTGGTGCCATGTCTGCAACAGGTCAGCCTGGTAATGGATGCCAGGTTGGATTCGGACCTATGACTTATGGTTTCTCCTATGCACCGTACAATGACCTTCAGGCTTTCAAGGATGCATGTACAGAGAACACAATTGCCATTATGGTTGAGCCTGTACAGGGCGAGGGTGGCGTACATCCTGCAACAATGGAATTCATGCAGGGACTTCGTACATTCTGTGATGAGAACGATATGCTTCTTCTGATCGATGAGGTACAGACAGGATGGTGCAGAACAGGTGCTGTTATGTCCTATATGAATTATGGTATCAAACCGGATATCGTATCCATGGCAAAGGCTCTGGGCGGTGGAATGCCAATCGGTGCCATCTGTGCAACAGCAGAGGTTGCCAAAGCTTTCACAACAGGTTCCCATGGAACTACATTCGGCGGACATCCGGTAAGCTGTGCAGCTGCACTGGCTGAGGTGAATGAGCTTCTGGACAGAGACCTGGCAGGAAATGCAAAGAAGGTCGGTGATTACTTTACAGCTAAGCTTGAGAAGCTTCCTCATGTAAAAGAAGTAAGACATCAGGGACTTCTGGTAGGTGTGGAATTTGATGATACTATCGGCGGAGTGGATGTAAAACATGGCTGTCTTGACAGACATCTTCTGATCACAGCCATCGGAGCACATATCATCCGTATGATCCCACCTCTTATTGTTACAGAAGAAGAGTGCGACAAAGTTGTAGCGATCATCGAAGATACAATTAAATCACTGGAAAAATAAAATCCGGCAACGGAGTGATACAGTAAAAGGACAAGGGCGTCACGAATTATATTCGTGCGCCCTTTTATGATATGATATCAGGGTCAAAAAGTTGTTCGTGCCTGCACGATAAGACTTTTGAACCTGGGACCTGCCAAACATGAGAAAGTAGCGATTTACATAGTAAATCAGCGGATCTCGAATATTTGAGAATCTGATAAAAATTTGAGTGTGAGAGGGAAGAGCATGAAACATCTGGTAATTACGATTGGCTGCGAATATGGAGCCAAGGGCAATGCCATCGGTAAGAAGATTGCACAGGATCTGGGGATTAAGTTTTATGATCGTGATCTTGTGGATGAGATTATCAAAGAGGTAGGCATCCCTACAGACATTATGGACAGAGTAGAGGAAGGCGGAACCATCGCAGGTAAAGGTGCACAGGGTGATGTGCGAGGTTCCTTTTCCAAATATGCGGATCTGACAGACCGCGCCATTCATGTACAGAAGCAGATTATCCGGAAGCTGGCTCAGAAAGAAGCCTGCGTGATCATAGGACGGTCTGCAGATTATATTCTGAAAGATACAGAAGGAATCCAGCTGGTGAGAGCATTTATTTATGCACCTAATGATGTTCGCGTTCACAACATTATGGAAAGCCATAATCTTTCGGAAAAGGATGCAAAGCTTCTGCTGGATGAGAAGGATAAACGTTATCATAAGAGACATCTGGCACTGACAGGAAGTAACCGCGGTGACAGACATAACAGGGATATTCTTATTAACAGTGATTTTCTGGGAATTCAGGGAACAGCAGAATATCTGGAAGATCTGATCGCAAAAAAATACGGAAAAAAGGAGGCCTGAACTATGGAACAAAAAACATCAGAATTTGACAAAGTACTTGGTGCATGGGACATACTTGTAATTGCATTTGGCGCCATGATCGGCTGGGGCTGGGTAGTTTCTTCCGGTAACTGGATTGAATCCGGTGGTGTGCTTGGTGCAGCTATTGCATTTGCAATCGGTGGAATCATGATTTTCTTTGTAGGTCTGACTTACGCAGAGCTTACAGCAGCTATGCCTCAGTGTGGTGGTGAGCACGTATTCAGCTACAGGGCAATGGGTTCTACAGGTTCTTTTATCTGTACCTGGGCGATTATTCTTGGATATGTAAGTGTTGCCTGCTTTGAGGCATGTGCATTTCCCACAATCATCACTTATCTGTGGCCGGGGTTCTTGAAAGGATATCTCTATACAGCTGCAGGCTTTGATGTTTATGCATCCTGGCTGATCGTGGCAATTGTGATCGCTTTTCTTATTATGATAATCAACATTAATGGAGCAAAAACTGCAGCAGTTTTGCAGACTGTTCTTACCTGTATTATCGGCGGTGCCGGAATTATTCTGATCGTGGCTTCTGTGGTTACAGGAAGTGTGGATAACCTTCAGGGACAGATGTTTGTTGGAAACGGTACCGGTGAAGCAATGAAAAGTATTATTAAGGTTGCAGTTATCACTCCGTTTTTCTTTATTGGTTTTGATGTTATCCCACAGGCAGCAGAGGAGATTAATGTTCCGCTGAAAAAAATCGGTAAAATGATGATCCTCTCTGTTGTGCTGGCTGTTGTATTTTACTCACTGGTGATTCTTGCAGTAGGTTATATCCTGAATCCGGCAGAGATTATTGAGTCTCAGCAGGGAACAGGACTTGTAACGGCAGATGCCATGGCCAAGGCTTTCGGGACAAAGGTTATGGCCAAGGTTATCATTGTAGGTGGAATGTGTGGTATTATTACATCATGGAACTCCTTCCTCCTTGGCGGTTCCCGTGCCATGTACTCTATGGCAGAATCCTACATGATTCCTCCGTTTTTTGCAAAGCTTCATCCGAAGCACAAAACTCCGGTTAATTCTCTGTATCTGATCGGTGCCCTGACTATGCTGGCTCCTTTTGCAGGAAGAACAATGATGGTCTGGATCTGTGATGCAGGTAACTTCGGATGCTGCCTTGCATACTGTATGGTCTCTGTCTCTTTCCTGATCCTTCGTAAAAAGGAACCGGATATGGCAAGACCTTACAAAGTAGGCCACTACAAATTTGTAGGTTTTATGGCAGTAGTCATGTCAGGGCTGATGCTTCTGGTTTACTGTATTCCGGGTTCCGGTGGAAGTCTGGTATTTCAGGAATGGCTTATGGTAGGTAGCTGGAGCTTACTTGGAGTTGTATTTTATGCGATCTGTAAACGTAAATATAAAGAAGACTTTGGTAAACTTATTGAACTGATCTCTGATGAGGATGCAGCAAGTCTTATGCCGGAGGCTGATGATGAAGAGCTTGATGTGGTAATCGATGCGGCTATTGACAGGGTGCTTTCCTCTATGGCATAACGCTATAAATGACATGACAATTATTTTGGGTAACAGAGTTTTGAATTTGTGCAGGGTAGATGCCCTGCACATTGCAATATTGAAAAAATACAGGAAAAGAGGCAGAAATTAATGAATCCATTTGAATTTTTTATTCCTCAGAATATTACAGTCGGTGCAGGTACTCTGGCGAAGCTTCCGGAATGTGCCAAAAAGCTTGGAGGTTCTCATGCAATGCTGATCTCAGGACCAACTCTCCGGAAAATGGGAGTTGTGGATAAGGCGGCGGATTATCTGAAAGACGCCGGAATGGCAGTGGATATTTTTACAGATGTAGAAGCCAATCCGTCTGTCACCACAGTGGAAAAAGCGACAGAAGCGTATAAGGAATCCGGTGCAGATTTTATCGTTGCGCTGGGCGGTGGTTCTCCTATGGATGTGGCAAAAGCAGTGGGAGTTACGGCTAAATATGGCGGCAGTATTACAGAATATGAGGGGGCACATAAGGTTCCCGGAAAAATTGTTCCGCTGATCGCAATCCCGACTACTGCGGGAACCGGCTCAGAGGTTACGGCATTTTCTGTTATCACTGACCACAGCAGAGATTATAAGCTGACGGTATTCAGTTATGAACTTCTTCCTGCATATGCGATCCTGGATTCTGAACTTCTCACATCTGCTCCGGCATCTGTGGCAGCAGCCTGCGGAATCGATGCATTTATTCATGCGGAGGAGGCTTATGTTTCCACAGCAGCATCTCCTTTTTCTGACGCAATGGCAGAGAAAGCAATGGAGTTGATCGGTGGAAATATCCGCCGTTTTGTGGCAAGACGTACAGATCTGGAGGCTGCAGAGGCAATGCTTACGGGATCTCTTTTTGCAGGAATCGCCTTTTCCTTTGCAAGACTTGGAAATGTCCATGCCATGAGCCATCCGGTAAGTGCTTTCTTTAATGTAGCACATGGAGTGGCAAATGCAGTTCTTCTCCCTGTGATTGCAGAATATAATGCGCTGGCAGATCATGGCAGATATCTGAAGATTTATAATTATATCAGTCCGATCCCTGCATATGAGGATGAATTCGAACCACTGATGCTGGTGGATGCCATCAGGGAATTAAACGAAGATATCGGAATTCCGGAAGACCTGACCACAGCCATCCGCCAGGCAAAGAAGGGAGAAGAGATTTCTGATGAGGAGATTGAAAGCAGGATTGATGCCATGGCAGATGATGCTATGAAGAGCGGAAATATTGCAGTAAATCCAAGATCCTCCAGAAAGCAGGATATTGTGAAACTGTATTATAAAGCTTTATAAGATAAAGAATAATGCAGTATTTTATGTGATTGCTACAGGTAGGATATTGATTAAAAATATCTGTTATTATAAAAAACGTGCAGAAACATCGAAGTCGACAGATAACTTCAGGCTTGAAGGTTTATCTCGATTTCAAAATGTATCTGCACGTTATTTTTTTGAGAAATTTCCATTGTATAACTTGCCTGATAGAAAGAAAGATTATATAGTATTAATCAAAATATAGTAAAGTAATGTGAGTCAAAATATTGATTGTTCAGGAGGATTTTATGGCAAAGAAGAAAATATATGCAGTACGCAAGGGACATAAAACAGGACTTTTTGCTACATGGGCGGAGTGCCAGAAGGCAGTAAGCGGATATTCAGGAGCTGAGTTTCGGGGATTTACAGAGAAAGAGGAAGCATTGGCTTTTCTGAACATGGAGACAACAGGAAATGTATCCGGTGATAAAGCAAAAGAGGCGGCAGGAATCGTGGAAGTACCTGAAAATATGGTCATTGCTTATGTAGATGGAAGTTTCGAGAAAAGTATTGGCAGATATGCCTTTGGTTGTGTGATCCTTACACCGGATGGACAGGAAATCCGTAAATCCGGCAGCGGCAGTGATTCTGCAGGAGTCGCGATCCGAAATGTGGCAGGAGAGATGCTTGGTTCCATGACTGCAGTAAACTGGGCCATAGAAAACAAATATCCAGCTGTGGAAATCCGCTATGATTACGAAGGTGTAGAGAAGTGGGTAACAGGTATGTGGAGAGCCAAAACACCTCTGACCAGCAAATATGCTGCTCATATGCAGGAAGCAGGAAAGAAAGTAAAGATTTCTTTTTGTAAAATAGCAGCTCATACGGGCAATCACTACAATGAAGAGGCAGATCAGCTGGCTAAGAGTGCATTGCTTAAGACAGATGAAGAAGTACGAATATAAAAGTTCATATTAAAGAAAGTAAGTATCTGAAAAGTAGAAAAATATGTGATAAAAACACCTGCTTGTTGATAGCTGATAAAATATATCAGCATCAATAGCAGGTGTTTTAGGGATAAGATTGAATAATTGTGAATCTGCCATCTGATGAGAATACAAATTCATCTTAACAGAGTTATTTCAAGTGTTTTATCCTGTTTTCACTGGTATTGGACCACATAGTATATTGTTTACAATTTCTAAAATGTTTATCACAGTAAGAATTGAAAGAAGCCTGGCTTACATTTTTCATATGCTGTTCATCTTTACCGGTTTGAAAACCAGCAACAGAACAGTATGCCCTTGATGTGCTGACAAGTTTAGAACCGGACAAAGTCCATAATGCAGAACCGGAACCACCTACTCCGTTGGTCCACCAGCTTATATGTATTCCATTGTAGTGAGTGTTATACTGTAAAATTTGATAATTCATCCCTTTTCCGGAACACTGACCGGCATAGATTACTTTGCCATTTTTTATGGTATATACAGAATAATCTACAATAACTCCACGGTTGCTTGATACAATCAGATCAGGGGTTCCATTTCTGTCAATATCCATTAGATAGAAACACTTTCCGCCAGACTGGAGCAGAACCTTTTCATATAAGGCTCTTTGATCTTTTATTTTAATCTGACATTTCAGTTTTTTAGAGCCGATTTTGGCTGTAATTGTTGCGGTACCTGTTTTCTTTGCTTTTACTTTTCCAGAAGAAACAGATGCAACTTTACTGTCAGTGCTGGACCAGGTAACTTTTTTGTTTGTCCCGCTTACCTTGAGGTGATAAACACCACCAACATTCATTGTTTGTTTAGTTTTATTCAGTTTTACGGAAGCTGCCTGAGCAGTACGTGGAATGATTATTAGAGAAATAACCATTAATACTGCGATAATAAATGAGAAGTGTTTTTTTAATAGTTTTTTCATTGACTTTCCTCCGAACAATGAGTTTTTTGAAGAAAATTTTTTATTTTACTGTCACTTTTAGTTTTTGAGTAATTCCATTACATTTTATCGAGACAGTAGCTGTTCCTTTTTGTCTGGCAGTGATTTTTCCTTTAGTGTTTACTGTTACGCATTTAGTATTTGAGCTTTTATATGTGATTTTACCTGTTGGAACTGCAGAACAGGAGATGGTATAGCTGCTTCCTTTTTTCAGTGTTATTGCTTTATTTTTCAGGTTGAGAACTGGCTTTTTTACAGTAATTTTACAGGAAGCACTTTTATTTCCCAGAGTTACTGTGACATAAGCGGTTCCTGCACCTTTGGCTGTTACTTTTCCAGTGGCGTTGACCTGAACTACTTTTGTATTTGAACTGTTCCAGGTTGGCGTTGATGTACTGCCAGAGATGACTGATTTTAATACAGCAGAATTTTTGCCTTTGACAGTATAAAGAGTAAGTTGCTTTTTATTTAGTTTGATTGAGTGATCTTTTACAGGAACAAAGTTGAGTCCGGCATTATTTGCAGCTATTTCTACCGGGCTGTTCTTAACACCGTAGATGGTATGAAGTGCTTCTGCACCTATAAACACCCGGCTATGCAGATTGGTAGTTGCAGGAATCTGCAAGGTTTCTAATTGTGTAGTGCCATCAAAAACACTGGAGCCGATGTAGGTTACTTCTGGACCGATGATTAGTTTTTTTAAGTTTGTACAGTTTGCGAAAGTAAATCCTTCTATAACTTTGCCGTGATACTCGGCTTCTTCCAGATTTTTACAATTCAGGAAGACACTTTGTTCCTCATGTGTTACAGAAGGGGGAACAATAATATGGACAAGTCCTGTATCCTTAAAGGAAGCACTTTTCAGGAATACAAGGGTTGAGGGAAAATCAATATGTCTTAGAGCTTTGCAACCTTCAAAGGCACTGTAACTGATTGTTTGTGTTCCGAGGGGCAGAGTTACATCTTTTAAATTGGTACAGTTTTTGAACGATGCAGAGCCAACATAGGTAAAACCCTTATGGAAGATAACTTCTGATAGTGACGTGCAGTTTGCAAAACTGTATTCGCCAATTTCTTTTACTTTAGGTAAATCCAGATATGTCAGAGAAGTGCATCCTGCAAAAGCACTGTCTTCTATAATTTTTATATTTGAAGAAATGTTTACCTTAGTAAGGTTGTGTCAGCCTGCGAATGTACGATAATAAATTCGGTCAAGACCCTCTGGATAATGAATAGACTTAAGATTTTCGCACTGTGCAAATACACTGATTCCCATGGATGTGATCGTATCAGGCAATATTACAGAACACAGGTTTTTGTTATTAGCAAATGCAGAGGATTCAATTTTAACAACAGGTTTTCCATTTAAGATAGAGGGGACTGTAAGATCTGTATCAGACCCAACATAGCTTATAATTGTTGCTTTTCCAAGGGAGAGTGTGTATTTATAGCCATCCTCATAATAATAGTTGGCGGCTTTTGCTGATACACAGCTAAAAAGACAAAGGATGAAAGCAAATAGCAGAACAAGATGTTTAAACCCTGTATTTTTATTTTTCATAGATGCCTCCTGTAAAATTTAATCGAATCAATGAATTTATCTGCTTTAATTATGAAAAGTAATAAACAGTGAGTAGATGTTTAATCGCAAGTTGGTGCACAGGCATATGTAAAGCCTGTTACAATGTTATTTTTTATAGTCAGGGTGATGCTTGCAGCATTTCCCCACCAGAATACAGTCGGATTGTTAAAGCTTCTTAGGCCATTTTTATTAAGAATAGCAGTAGCTTTGGAAAGTGTCATTCCAAGCTGCATTCCACCGATACCTACACCGTAATTTCCGCGATTGCAAATATAGACATATTTCTGATTCTTGGAATATTTTGCATTATAATTTACACCAATGATCATCTTGTTTCCGGCAGCATAGAAAGATGGATAACCAGAATTGCTTTTTTTATGCATTCCACCTATTTTGTTGATAATAGTAGAATATTTTCCGACATATGATGGGCTTAAAGGCGGAAGATTTTTCATAAGGTTAAGTACTTTGACCGTTGTTCCGCTATATCTGGAAAAGTTACTGTAAATAGTTTTTCCATTTACGGTTTTATAAGCACGTACTTTGTAATAGTAATGTCCTGCAGAAAGTTTTTTATTTGCATAGCTGGTAGTATTTTTTGTTTTTATGGTTTTGATTTTACTATAATTTCCTTTTGCAGAATTGGCACGCCAGATTTCATACCCGGATGCATTAGAAACATTAGACCATTTAATGGAAACACTTGCTTTTTTTGAAGCAGTAACTTTGATATTTGCAGGTGCTTTAATAGCAGCGGCCTGTATCTGAGTGCATGCAAGAAGCATCAACAGAATACTTGTGATTACGAGAAACCATTTCTTTTTCTTCATATTAGTTTTCCTCCTGAGAAAATAATTTTGTGAATAATATTTCACAAGTTTGTTTTATCATAGCATAAAAAATTAAAAAGAGTGTATTAGGCGTAGAAATTAGACGGAAAATTCAGAGAATTTTGTCTAACTTTTGTGCCTAATCAATCTCGAAAGCAGAAATATAGTAAAATATGTTATAAATCATTTGAACATGGAGGAAAAACATGAGCGCAAAGTTAGTATTAACAGTAAAGGATTCAAGCAGAATGGCAAAGGATTATTCTATGAGTATGATGGATAAAATGTTTCATCCGTTAAAACATAATAAAATCTTGAATTCAAAGGCTAAAATTGGCATATTAATTGATGATGAGGAAGAAGGAACTTTATATGAAGCTTCCAAGACTCCTTATGAAATCAATCTGCAACCAGGTTTCCACCGCATTACTATGATAGATCCGGCGAAGGAGAATAAAAAAGGCAATGTTAATTTAATAGGATCAATAATAGGAGTTGTTGAAGGGAATGGGATCGCAGATACCATGGCAACCAGTAGATTTGCAAAATCAATGGCAGGAGCAATGTTTAAAACCGGAGATGGATATCTGGATCTGAATTTAAAGGATGGGGATATTATCAAGGTTCAATGTCAGGCCGGAATTGGCGGGAAAGTTTCAATAAAGATATTAAAATAGAAAACGTAGAGGGAAAATGATATGGAATTTCCTATTTATACTCCGTGGGAAAATCTTGATGCCCAAACAATACAAAAAGTAATAAATTCAGGAATTAATTACAGAACTTATTGTGACGAAAAGCCATGGGATGTTTCTTTTGAGATAGATTTTTTGCCAAAAGAAGAGCTTATAATAGTTGTTCTGATTGAACATGGACGTCGTAAAGGTGGAGTTAGTGTACAGAAAACAAGTGAACGAACAGAAATTTCGCCGTATAGTAAAGAAGAGCAGGCAGAAATGCTAAAAGCTTATAATGAGAAAATTGACAGATATGAAACGTGGAATGCATTGTTCACAGGACCTACGACAGGATTGTTTGGAAATAATGTGTATGAATCATACATGGATTACATGTATTCCTGGGAACACTGGAGTGACAGAATATTTTTGTCAGATTATTATGAAGAACAATTATATTCGGTGCAGTCAGATACCTATGTTACTGTAAAGAGCACTCAGGAAGGATATGATTGTATCTATGAACTGGCACAAGTGAAGGTGAAAGAGCATATTTTGGAAGGCATATGCTGGAAGTCATTTCCCAAGCTGATATTTTCCAGAGGAGATAAATCAGACGCTCCGTATAAAGATGTGTATAATCGTCTGGAAATACTGACAGGAGCAGAATATTTAATTGTACCGGCGCTGATTGAAATAAAAGAAAAATATGAAATTACAGCAGTTTCAGAAAAATTGGACTGTCCGCAGATGCGGTTTCGCGGAATGACTATGGAAGAAACTGTAAAACAGGCTGTTTTTGAAAATATATTTGGAGAATTTTTACAGGGAAGTAGATTTTGCAGAGAAAATACAAATAAGAAATGCCTCATTGCAGAGGAACAGAAAGAAATATTTGCTTCCGAGTTTCTTGAATCTCAGAAATATCCTGAATTATTGATGAATGCAGTAAAAAAAGCAGATTTTCATTGTATGGCTTTTAAAGTTCTTGGAATTTTGAATAGCCCATATATGCAGACATATGATAAAATAGAAATGTTAAGAAGCTGTATGGCTATTAGTAATAATGCGGAAAAATCCAGGGAATGGAAGAATGCATATCAAAATCTGATATGGGTTATGATCAAAAAACTGGAAATGGATGATTCACAGGGGAACAATCTGGAAGTTGTCAGTGAATTACAGAAATTTGTGGAATACCAACAGGGAGATTTTGAAAAAGAACAGAAGGGAAGATCCAGAGAAGAAACAGCAGAAATTTTCTTGATGAATGAACTCATAAGAATGTTGGCATGTATTTCTATTGTAACAGTAAAGAAGATTCAGGGACAGGAATGTGCAGAATTGGCTGAGAAGAGTTGGTTTATGGCAGAAAGTATTGAATATATGTGGAATGCAGAAATTTTAAACCAACAAGTGAGAGAAAATGTGCAAAAAACATTCATCAGAATCTGCGTAGGATGTGGATCTATGTATCTGCAAAATGTTCAGGAAGAGAATGTAAACCCTGAACAGATAATAGAAACAGCAGAAAAAGTGCTGTTGTTATTGAATAATCATAGAGATTTGATATTGCAGGAAGAAATGCCAGTTTATCAGATACCGATTTATCAGATGCTTCAGATGGCAAATATAAGACTAAACCATGATGAAAATGCATTATATTATGCAAGAAAAGGTGTTGAATTGTGCGATGGGATTAACGCTGATAATAATGCACAGTTAAACGGAATGATCAGAGATTCAAAGCGAATGTTCCAGGAATACATAAATCAGAATGCACAGAAAGTACCTGAGAAGGCAAAAAAGAAAGGATTTTTTTCAAGATTGTTTTCAAGGTAGCCTGCAAAAAGAAAATCCAACAAAAAGAAAATCCCCAGACATGATGTCATAAAATAACATCATGTCTGGGGATTTTGAATTTGAAAAGTAAGCGCTTATTTTTCAGGTGTCTTTGAAAATATTTATTATTAAAGAATCTGTTGTAGTCTGATAAACATAGATTACAACGTTCCGCCATATTCCAGAATCATATTTCTGATAATTTCCAAAGTTTCCTGTTCTGACCATGCCATATTACCCTTATCAAGGAACTGACAGAATTCATAAAGCTTTTGGGAAAACCCGGATTCTTTTAAGACATAGTATTGCAGACCACGGCTGGTGTTATTCCAGAAAGCAATGCCATTATTGACATTAGAACTGGATACAATGGAAATATGTCTGGGCAGATGGATGAAATTTTCCTTTACACAGATACAGGAGTGTGGTGTGTTAAGCATGTATTGATAATAACTTTTTAGAAGCCACAGACGTAAAGACGGATCAAATGGTTTGTAAAGCATGTCAGGATAACCAGCTATACGTCCTTCTTCCATGAATTGCCTTAGACCTGAAATACAGAAAATATGTACCATGTTTTCGTTTTCCATATGTCGGGTACGTTGAGAAAGAGAAACAAGTAATGGTTCCTTTTCGACTGTATCCAGTATAATCTGCTGTTCAAGTATATTTGCTGGAATCAGATGGAGAAGGCATGGAGAATATTCAATGTAATAGTTGTGTGTTACATAACCTTCGCTCATCATAGTGTTTACATCTTTTACATAAGAATCCAGATCAGAACGAAACAGCATTTTTCTGGCCAGCACTTTTTCGCGGATAAATTCATGTTTCAACAATTGTAGTTGCTGAGTATCTCTGATGATGATTCCTTTTGATGTCTGGAAATTTATTCCAAGGGCAATATTATCTGTGATCAGCCAGTTTGGAAGCAGACCGGATTTTTTTTCTTCGGATACAGAGGGGGTAATATAATAATAAAAAGGTTCATAGCTTTCACAAAACATAGCTGGTTTTAAGATGGATATTTTTTTCAGGTTATCTAATGTATTGTCGGCATTCTGATTCTGCAGCAAAGGAAAAAGATGTTCCAGCCTCTGATATGGTGCTTCATGTATGATCTGAATGAGATAATGTAAATGTTCTGAAGAAATTTCTGAAGTCCATAAATAAATTTCTGAATCTGATGTACTTATCATTATTTTTCGAATCCAGGAGTAAATGGCAAACTCGTTATCCAGGATAGAGATTGTATTTGGGGTGTCTGATATGCTGACAGAGGCAGAAACTGTCGGAAATTCAATTACATCCTGCTGGATGATATGGATAAGTTCTTCCATACATTGCCACTGGCTTTTTCCCATTTTTTCCTGTCGGTAGAGAAGCAGAAGATCAGATTTTGTGCCGGCGGTACATTCCATTGCGTCAAGAAGCCGTACCAGACGGTCTTCTTCTTTGGGAATGCGTTTTCCTTTATTCATTTTGGAGATATAGTCTAATTGCAGACCACTGGCTTCGGCAAGATAACATAATGTTTTGCCTGTATTTTGTATTTCTTTTTCAAGTCTTTGTGAAAAATCACTCATAGTAATAACAAAATCCTTCCTTAAAATGTAACATATATAAGTATAAGCGAGAAGGATGGAAAATGCAAAGCTTTTATAGAAATTTTGTCTAATATCAGTGCCTAAAACAGTAATAAACGTTATCTGTGTTATTATCATAACTGCGAAAAAAAATATTGTAAGAAGGAGTAAAATGCTATGTTTTTGGTTGCTGTATTGGTGTTATTGTTCTTAATGTATCGTTTTTATACATTTCGAGCAGAAATGGTTTTTATAATGACATTGCTTACACCTGCGATGTTACTGATAGGAGCATATCATCTGACAGGAGAATATCGTGAAGCAGGAATATTTCTTTTGATAGTTGGAATCTTTTTGTTGGCAGTAGTTATGTTTATGTATCGAATTACAGCAAGGGGTGTAGAAAAGGAATTCAGATCTGCTTATTATAAGAATCTGTTTATTTATGGTGCACTCAGATTTCTTCAGACATTTTGCAGAATGACGATTGTTTTTTCATTTGTAGCCGCTATGCTTGGCGGTGTATCACTTGATTATAAGGAACGGCTGGATATAGCAGGAAGAAAAATTTATGTGGATGATAATCTGCGCGATGCAGAAGGAAATCAATATACAGAAGTAGAAAGATAAAAGAAAATAAAGATTATTTTAAAGAATTATTATAAAAACAGCTGCGATACTGTCTGAAAAGTATGCTCAGGGATAAAACTGTGAGCAGTACGTCAGATGACAGGTAGTGCAGCTGTTTTCTGTTATGGAAACAGAATTTTTATAGAAGGTAATGGATAAAACGAAGATTATGACAGTGTCATATCTCCATCTTTCACCCACCCAAGCTTACGGATAAACATATTGATGAGCGGACACAGAATTGCAGGGAGGATGAAGGAGATCATCAGGAGACCTGCCCAGTCCCAGCCTGTAACTGAGGTTTTAAGTCCATCTGCAATATCATTCATCCAGCCGGTATATACACCAATCTGTCCTACGAATCCGCAGGTACCCATACCGGAAGAAACAGGGGTTCCGTTCATCTGAAGCTTGAACAGACAGGTTGCAAGAGGTCCGGTGATGGCAGAAGTAAGGATCGGTGCAATCCAGATGCGTGGATTTTTTACGATATTTCCCATCTGGAGCATGGATGTTCCGATTCCCTGAGAAACAAGTCCGCCCCATTTGTTCTCACGGAAGGACATTACTGCGAAACCTACCATTTGTGCACAGCAGCCTGCTACAGCAGCTCCTCCGGCAAGTCCGGTAAGGCCAAGCGCAGCACAGATTGCGGCAGATGAGATAGGAAGTGTCAGTGCAATACCCACAAATACAGAAACAAGGATTCCCATCAGGAACGGCTGCAGGTTGGTTGCCCACATAATAATATTTCCCACTTTCATTGCTGCACTTCCAAGTGCCGGAGCCCACCATGCGGACAGGGCAACACCTACACCGATCGTGACAAGTGGAGTGACCAGAATATCAATTTTGGTTTCCTTAGATACTGCTTTTCCGATTTCGGAAGCGAAGATGGCTACAAATAATACAGCCAGCGGTCCGCCTGCACCGCCTAATGCGTTAGATGCAAAGCCAACAGTGATCAGTGAAAACAACACCAACGGCGGACAATGCAACGCATAGCCGATGGCAACAGCCATGGCAGGACCACTCATTGCAGATGCCAGAGAGCCTACGGTATACTGGGTGTCGTTTACAGTTGCCACAGCAGTGGTCAGAAATGAAATATGAAACTGTGTTCCAAGTGTGTTGATGATCGTGCCAATCAGCAGGGAGCAGAAAAGACCCTGCGCCATGGCACCAAGGGCATCGATTCCATAACGTTTTATGGAGATTTCGATGTCTTTACGTCTGAGAAATGCTTTAAACTTTTCCATAGATTACTTTCTCCTGTTTTTATTATGTATAGAAGGGTGTATATACACCTATATACGTTTTTCTCATTATAGTCATATTCACGGAGTAAATCAAGTAGTTTTGTAACTGTTCACACACCACTATCCCGCGAAGTGTTTTGGCATGAATATGCCAAAATCACAAGACATACAAGCCAAAATTCCATTGCCGCAGGCAATCTGGAATGAATTTTGGGTACGTTACTGTGAACGGAGTGAACAGTAACGTAGTTTTAAAATAGTGGAAAACAATTTACAGAAAGAATATTGTAAAGTATTTTACTGTCTGATATGATAGAAAGAGTTAATTTTACGGAGGAAAAAAGATGAGTGAATGGATCAGAAAAATAAACTGGAAGTATGTGGTCGTAATGTTGATTGGAAATATAATCCTTGGTCTGGGAATTGCGATATTTAAACTTTCCGGACTTGGAAATGACCCTTTCAGCGGAATGGTAATGGCACTGGCAGAATGTGTGGGAATTGAATATGCCCGTTTTTTAATTCTTCTGAATCTGGGATTTTTTGTAATAGAAATTATCTGGGGAAGAAAGCTTATCGGATTGGGAACGATCATAAATGCGTTATTCCTTGGATATTTTGTTACATTTTTCTATAACCTGATCACATCTGTGATCGATGCACCGGATCAGATGGCAATGCAGGTGGTTACCGTATTTATTGGAGTTATCATAACAAGCCTTGGAATTTCCATGTACCAGCTTCCGAAACAGGGAGTTGCACCATATGACAGTATTTCTCTGATCATGACAGAGAAATGGCCGAAAATTCCGTATTTCTGGTGCAGAGTATCTAATGATGCGATCAGTGCACTGGTGTGTTGGCTTGCAGGGGGAATCGTCGGACTGGGAACACTGGTCAGTGCATTTGGATTCGGACCTTTTGTTCAGTTTTTCGATACACATTTTACATCAAAAGTGCTGGCAAAGCTGGAAAAATAATAAAAAACTGTCCTGTATATGCACATTATACGTAGAAAATAGGTGCATTACAGAGACAGTTTTTTTATTTGTCAGCCTGTTAACTGCATATATGGCATGCTTCACATGCAGATGGCGTAGTAGCGCATCCTCCCATAGCAGTTTCACGCAGTTCTGCAGGAAGCTTTTTACCCACGGTAAACATCGTCTGGATCATTTCGTCCAGAGGAATCAACTGCGGGATTCCTGCGAGAGCCATTTCTGCGGCAATTATAGCGTTTGCCACACCTGCAGCATTTCTGTTCTGACATGGATATTCTACCAGACCGCCGACCGGATCGCATACCAGACCAAGCATGTTCATAAGAACAGTAGATGAAGCAAAAGTACATTCTTTCGGTGAACCTCCCATCAGCTCTACAGCAGCAGATGCAGCCATTGCAGATGCAACCCCTACCTCGGCCTGGCATCCGCCTACCGCACCTGCAACAGTTGCATTTCGCATTGCCAGATAACCAATGGCACTTGCGTTAAATAATGCCCGTATAATCTCTTCATCAGAGAATTGATAATGTTCCTGCATTGCCAGCATCAGTCCCGGTACGATTCCGGCAGAACCGGCAGTAGGAGAGGCCACGATCAGCCCCATGGAGGCATTCGTTTCCAGTGTAGCCATAGCATAAGTAATTGCCTTCTGAAGCAGATTTCCGCAGAGACCTTTTTTCTCCTGAGCGTGTAGACTCAGCTTTCTGGCTTCTCCGCCGATCAGACCGCCCATAGATTTTATCGGCTGTCTGATTGGCGAGAAAGCAGCATCTTTCATAATTCCCAGTACTCGTGTCATTTTTTTATTTACAATCTCAGAGGCTGTTTCGCCAAGCTCAATCTCACGGATACGCATAATCTCTGAGATAGGAAGATTTTTTTCTTCACAGAGTGCTAAGAGTTCATTTGCATTTTTAAAATCCATGATAAAAATCCTCCTTTCTTTACATCTGTACGATCATAACTTCATGAATATTCGGGTTCTCGCGAATCGCAGGAACGATATTCTCAGGAAGTTTGCCGTCAGATTCTACGATTGTATAAGCAATCTCTCCCTTGCTTTCACGGAACAGACGCATAAATGCAATATTGATATTGCGGTCACTCAGGCATTTGGTAATATAGGCCACAACGCCGGGAGTGTCCTGATGAATCACGATCACTGCACTGTACTCGCCTGTAAAGTCTACCTGTACGTGATTGATATCTACAATACGGACCTTGCCTCCTCCAAGGGATTCGCCGCGTACGGTCATTTTCTGGCCTTTTTCATTTTCCATGCAGATATCTACGGTGTTCGGATGAATATCTGTTTCCTGCTCATTTGGAGTGAAAGAGAATTTCAGACCTTTTTCATGAGCAATATCAAAAGAATTTCGGATGCGCATATCATCAGTAGAGAATCCCATAATACCACCCAGCAGAGCTCGGTCAGTACCGTGACCATGGTAAGTTTTTGCAAAAGAGCCGTACAGGATGAAGTCGGCTCTCTTTAACGGGCCTTCGATCATTTTCTGGGCAAGATAGGAAATACGCGCCGCACCTGCGGTATGTGAACTTGAAGGACCGATCATGTTCGGTCCCATAACATCAAATACACTGATAAATGACATATTTTTTCTCCTGTGAATATCAATTATAGTCTTGCATGTTTATGGCAATAATCTTATTATTTGTAAATTTCTGATTATATTCTATCATTTAGGAATAAAAGAAGCAAACTTATCGTTAACATTAACAAAAATTAATGTAAAAAATGAGAAAACAGGGTTGCTTTTTCTCTACTGGGCGGTTACAATAACTGTGCAAATTGAAAATAATTTTAAAAATGCTGTTTCAAAATAGGGAACAGCATAAAATTTGCTGTTAGAAATCAGATTCCCGAAAACAGGGTCTGATATCCGAAATCGTAAATTTTAAAGAAAAGGCAGGTGGAACAGAATGGATAATTGCGATTCTCATGGGCGAAGTAGTAGCACAGGATCTGAATTAAAAAGAGTATATGAGTATAGCAGCCGTTTTTGTTCTGCTGTAGTCATATATTTTCCATGTATGCATATAGAATAGAAGCTTTTTACTGTCTGTGATCTGACAGTTTCTGTATGTGGAAGATTGGATGTCTTTTTCATTTCTTATCCTGTATTTATGAAATTCCCCCGAATCATGCAATTACATATTGAGCAGTAATGATCCGGCGAAGATGCCGGACAGTTACGGACAGCGGATGAATAGCAGGTTATGGTTTGATACCCTGCGGTTTATTCTGCTGGAAAAAGCATGAAAGAAATGGCAGTAAAATGTAATAAATAACAGACTGCTTTCTTTTGGTGTGCTTTTATGCAAAAAAACGGAGGATGAAAGAATGGAGAAAAGAGTACAGGATTATTCCAAAGAAATTCTGAAGATCATCCGCAGCAACACCTCTCCTGCCGTTATGGGAGGAAGGCTGCAGGATTATCATGAGAATGATCTGGCAGATGTAATGCCGAAACTGACTGTACAGGAGCGGTGCAAGCTGTACCGTATCCTGGATACAGATATGCTCTCTGATATTTTTGAATATACAGATGAGGAGAATGCAGCAGAGTATCTGAATGAAATGGATGTGAAAAAAGCAGCAGCCATTTTATCCAAAATGGAGACAGATGCTCTTGCAGATGTATTAAATAAAGTTGAAAAAACAAAGAAAAAAATACTGATCGATCTGCTTGAACCTGAGGTTCGACGTGATGTGGAGATGATCGCATCCTTTGATGAGGATGAGATCGGAAGCCGCATGACAACAAATTATATTGTGATCACAGATAAACTGACAGTTAAGCAGGCAATGAGCAGTCTGATCGAACAGGCTGCAAAAAATGACAATATCTCCACTATTTTTGTAGTGACAGAGCAGCAGAAATTTTATGGGGCCATTAATCTGAAAGAACTGATCATTGCCAGACGGGATGATCTGCTTGAGAATCTGGTGGTGACTTCCTATCCATATGTATATGCGGAAGAGAATATTGATGACTGTATCGAAGAACTGAAAGATTATTCTGAGGATTCTATTCCGGTTCTTGACAACGATAATCAGCTTCTGGGTGTTATCACATCTGCCAGTATCATTGACCTGGTTGATGATGAGATGGGTGATGACTATGCGAAGCTGGCCGGTCTGACTGCAGAAGAGGATTTGAAAGAGCCATTGAAGGAGAGCATGAAGAAACGTATGCCATGGCTGATCATTCTTCTGGGACTTGGTATGGTTGTTTCCTCTGTAGTAGGAATTTTTGAAAAAGTAGTAACTGCACTTCCGATTATTATGTGCTTCCAGTCTTTGATCCTTGATATGGCAGGTAATGTGGGTACCCAGTCTCTGGCTGTGACGATTCGTGTGCTGATGGATGAATCTCTGACAGGTAAGCAGAAACTGGAACTTGTGTGGAAAGAAATGAGAATTGGTCTGTGTAATGGTGGACTTCTTGGAATTCTGTCTTTTGCGCTGATCGGATTGTATATTTATCTGTTTAAAGGAAAAACACTTTTGTTTTCCTATGCAGTATCCGGATGTATCGGTGTGGCACTGTTGCTGGCTATGTTGATCTCCAGTGCAGTAGGCACCTGTATTCCATTGTTCTTTAAGAAGATCAATATTGACCCGGCAGTAGCATCAGGTCCGCTGATCACAACAGTGAATGACCTTGTTGCAGTAATTACCTATTATGGCCTGAGCTGGCTGTTCTTATTAAAAATGCTGAATCTTGCAGGCTGAATTTCAGATAATAAAAACAGAAAGAGGGATAAAATCTTTATGGATTTAAAACAATTACAGTATTTCGTAGTATGTGCGCAGACTGGTTCATTCAGTGATGCTGCGAAAAATCTGTATTCTACACAGCCCAGCGTCAGCAAGGTGATCAAGGGACTGGAAGATACGCTGGGAATGCAGCTTTTTGAACGACTGCCAAGAGGAATCAGACTGACAGTACAGGGGCATAAGATGTATGAATATGCGTCGAAAATTATAAATGAAGTAAATGTTCTGGAAAATATGGCTTCCAGCGGAATGACAAAATGGATCCGGATATCTTTAAATCCCAGCTCCTGGTTTGCCAATCAATTTGTAGACTTTTATAATGAAACCTATGAAAAAAAATATCATTTCCAGGTAACAACAGCAGGTGTACAAAGCGTAATGGAAAGAGTCCGGGATTATATGGATGATATTGGTTTTGTATATATCCTCAGTCAGCAGAAGGAAAATTTCCTGTATGAATTGTCAAAAAACAAAATGCATTTCGAACCTATCTATGAAACAGATGTAATGCTGTATCCGGGAGGGCTGACAGAGCTTTACAATTCCGGCAAAGAGAGGGCAGAACTGGAAGACCTGGAGGGAATCCGTTTTATACAGAATTATCAGGATGAATTTTTTGACATCGGTGCTGTAAAAGAAGATGCATTCCAATGGAAGGATATTGATATTTCCGTGCTGACCAACAGTGATTATATTATGGAAAAAATGCTGAAGAACAGTAAGGTGGCAAATATAAGCGGAAGTTACCTGTCAGAAAACAAAGAAGGAACTACACCGGGAATCCCTCTGGATCTTGGAGACAGTAAAGTGATTTTTGGTTTTATACTTCACAAAGGAGAAGAAATGGATGAGAGTGTGGCAGAGCTTGTGGAGTTTTTAAAGAGCAGACTGCCGAAGCATTAATAAAAATTGCAGTTGACTTTTTAACTTATTTTGCATATACTAATAGTAGCTAAGAAATGAAGTGAAATTTCCATGAAGCGAAACGAAAGCCCTCAGAGTTGCCGCTCTGAGGGTTTTCTTGCTCGTTACGGGGAGCTGTTCCGTTTAGACTGTTGCTGTCTAATGTCCGCTGTCCAGCCATTTGCATATGTAGTAGCTAACTACGCCTGCTATGACAGAGACAAGAAATGAAGTAAAAATTGCTTCCATGAAACTCACCTCCTTCCTGCTGGAGGTTCGACAGCTCTTGTAGTATAACATAGTTTAGAACAAAATGGGATGGTTGTTTTAAATTATTGCTGATATTAAAAAAACCTATTCCAAAAATGACGATAGATATTCAAATTAAGAATAGCTTATAACCCCCAGGGTGGGTTGTGGGCTATTTTTGCTTTTGTTAAACTGAATGGTGGCTAATTAGGAGTACAATTTTGAAAAATTATAAAATGGAGATAATCAAATGAGAAAATATGCATTCAGACGACTGCTCCAGCTGATTCCCATTTTGTTTGCGATTACTTTTCTCTCCTATGGCATGATGCGGATTGCGGGAAGTGATGTAGTGACACAAAAAATGGAAAATACAGGACAGATCCTGTCAGAAGATAAGTTAAATGCAGCCAGAGAACAGCTGGGACTGGACAAACCATTTCTGACCCAGTATTTTGTGTGGCTTGGGAAACTGCTTCATGGAGATATGGGAAACAGCTATGTATCCAGTCTTCCGGTTTTTGATACGTTCATATCGAAGCTTCCGGCAACGCTGCTTCTTACAGTGACATCTATTTTGCTGACCATCATCATATCAATCCCTCTGGGGATTCTGTCAGCAGTGAAACAGAATACGATTACGGATTATCTGATCCGTTTATGCAGCTTTATAGGAAACAGTCTTCCTAATTTTTTTGTATCATTGCTGTTGATGTATTTTCTTGCGATCAGGTTGCGGATTTTTCCGGTTATATCCAAAGATGTAAGTTTAAAGAGTGTGGCAATGCCGGCAATCACTCTGGCAATTGCCATGTCGGCCAAGTATCTCCGCCAGGTCCGTGCAACTGTGCTGGATGAATTAAGCAAAGACTATGTGGCAGGAGCGAAAGCAAGAGGAGTAAAGTTTTCTGTCACTCTTTGGAAAAGTATTATGAAGGCTTCGCTGGTAACCATCATTACCTTGCTGATGCTGTCAGTGGGAAATCTGCTGGGAGGAACTGCGATCGTAGAATCAATCTTTATGTGGGATGGAGTTGGAAAGATGGCAGTAGATGCCATCTCCATGCGTGATTATCCTATTATTCAGGCCTATGTTATGTGGATGGCGATCATCTATGTTGTAGTAAATCTGCTTACAGATCTGTCATACCGGTTCCTGGATCCGAGAATCCGTCTGGGAGGTGTGAAACAATGAGTGAAAAGCAGAATAAAAATGTGACAGTGCGTGTACAGAAGATTAAGAAAAACCATATAAAACAAAAGCTGATCTTTTTTCTTATTCTTGCAATAGGGCTTGTAATACTTGCAATTTTTTCAGAGCATCTCTGTCCATATGACCCTTATGCACAGAATCTGGCAAGTGCACTTCAGCCCCCCAGTCTTCAGCATCCTATGGGAACAGATACATATGGGAGAGATATGCTGTCCAGAGTGATAAGTGGTGCAAGAGCCAGTATTTTCTCTACCTTTATCCTGGTTGCTGTGATCGCTGTGCTGGGAACAGCTGTGGGTGTATGCTGCGGATATTTTGGCGGAGCTGCAGATGCTGTTATGATGAGGATTTCAGATGTATGTCTTGCTTTCCCTGGGCTTGTATTTGCCATGGCGATCGCGGCTATTCTTGGGGGAGGCATTCAGAATGCTATTATAGCACTGGCAGTAGTAAGCTGGCCGAAATATTCACGTATTGCCAGAGGGCAGACTCTGGCATTAAAAGAGGAACCCTATATTCATGCTGCCATACTTGCAGGTGACAGCTCAGGTCAGATTATGCTCAGGCATATTCTTCCCAATATGCTGGGACCTGTTCTGGTAACAGCCATGCTTGACATTGGTACTATGATGATGGAGCTTGCGGGCCTGTCATTTCTTGGACTGGGAGCACAGATTCCCATGGCTGAATGGGGAAGTATGATGAGCAGCGGACGAAGTATGATCCAAACATATCCATGGGTAGTATTATCACCTGGAATTGCAATTTTTATATCTGTGGCAATTTTCAATCTGTTAGGTGATACAGTTCGTGACTATCTGGATCCTAAGAACAGCCGTTCATGATAAGTAATATGAAAACAAACGAGGAGGAAAGAAAATGAGAACAAAGAAATTTCTGGCAATGGCAATTGCCCTGGGGCTGGCAGTAGGAATGACAGCTATGCCAACACTGGCAGCAGAAAAAAAGACATTGGTATTTGGCGATACCACCTTTAATGCGGAAAATGAGGAGGCAGATATTAATCCTCAGAATACCTATGCAGGATGGGCTTGCATCCGTTATGGAGTAGGGGAAACTCTTTTCCGTTATTCTGATACAATGGAAATAGAGCCATGGATCGCAAAAGAGTATGAAAATATTGACGAGCTGACCTGGAAGATCACACTGAATGATGGAGTTGTGTTCTCCAATGGACGTGCCTGTGACGGAGAGGCAGTAAAGGAAAGCCTGGAGGCTCTGGTTGCCAATAATGAGCGTGCAGCAGGAGATCTCTGCATTGATACTATCGAGGCTGACGGAAATACTGTTACCATAAAGACTACAGAACCGAAGCCTGCACTGATCAATTATCTCAGTGATCCTTATGGATGTATTATTGATATGCAGGCAGGTGTCAGTGATGATGGGATTGTAATCGGTACAGGTCCTTATGTGGCCACTGAACTGGTGACAGATGATCATGTTAATCTTGTAAAAAATGAAAACTACTGGAACGGAGATGTAAATGTGGATGAGATCACTGTCCGCACAATCTCTGACGGTGATACACTGGCAATGGCTCTTCAGGCAGGGGAGATCAATGCTGCCTATGGTATGGCATATGCAAGCTATCCTTTATTTGAAAATGATGACTTTACATTTACCAGTACAGCTACAAGCCGTGCATTCTATGCATGGATGAACTTTGAAAGTCCTGTAACATCTGACCCGGCAGTGCGTAAAGCAATTGCCATGGGTATTGATAAGGACAGCTTTGTGTCTGTGCTTCTGAATGGATATGGATATCCTGCAGTTGGTGTTTTCCCGGATACCTTCTCTTTTGGCGGACAGAATCTGACAACAGAGAGCTATGATCCTGATGGGGCAAAGAAGGTTCTGGAGGAAGCTGGATGGGTGGATTCCGATGGTGACGGTATCCGTGAAAAAGATGGACAGAAACTGGAAATCCGCTGGCTTACTTATCCAAGCCGTCAGGAGCTTCCGCTTCTTGCAGAGTCTGCACAGGCGACCTTAAAAGAAATCGGTATGGATGTTCAGGTGAATTGTACCTCTGATAATAATACTATCCGTAAAGATCCTACATTATGGGATGTATATGCAAGTGCCATGGTAACTGCACCTACAGGAGATCCGGAGTATTTCTTCACTTCCTGTACACTGGATGAATCTGCAAGCAATAACGGACATTATCACAGTGATAAACTGGAAGATCTGGAAAAACAGATGAAGCAAGAATTTGATGCAGATAAGCGTTCAGATCTGGCGATTCAGATGCAGCAGACAATCCTGGATGACAATGCCTATGTATTCTGCTCTTACCTGAGAATGAGTATGATCATGCAGTCTAATGTAACAGGACTGACTGCACATCCATGTGATTATTATGAACTGACAGCGGATTTGGATATCAACTAAACTGTAACAATAAATGAAGAATATGTGAACGATGATATTTCAGGGGCAAAAGATATTTTGCCCCTGATTTGGTAAGTATTAACAAGGATGGTTTACAGAAATGGATAGAAAAATACTGACCTACGATTCCGTAGAGATATCATTTGGCGGGAAAGCGGTGGTTCATGATGTGAGCTTCTCCCTTGAACATGGAGAGATACTTGGCCTTGTGGGAGAATCCGGCAGTGGGAAAAGCACCCTGATCAAAGCCGCAATGGGACTTCTGGGACCGGATGGTCTTGTGACAAGAGGAGATATCCGATATATGGATCAGAATATTCTGGATATACCGGAGAAAGAAAAAAGAAAGATCAGAGGTGCAGGAATTGGCATGATCTTTCAGGATGCAGGTGCTTCCCTGTGCCCGATCCGCACCATTGGAGAGCAGATTTACGAAAGTATGTGTGCACATACAAAGATAACAAGAAGTGAGGCCAAAACCAGGGCAATGGATCTGTTTGACAAACTGAATTTTAAGGACAGCCAGCGCGTGTGGGACAGTTATCCATTTGAACTGTCTGGCGGAATGAATCAGAGGGCAGGTATTGCAATCGCCATGCTTATGAATCCGCCTATCTTATTTGCAGATGAGCCGACCAGTGCTCTGGATGTGTCTGTACAGCGTCAGGTTGTAAAGGAAATGCTTAAGTTAAGAGAGTTGTTTGGAACTGCAATCGTGATCGTGACACATGATATCGGAGTAGTCCGGGCAATGGCAGATACTGTGTTGGTTTTGAAAAATGGTAAAACAATAGAATATGGCACAGCAGACCGTGTACTGGATCATCCCCAGGATCCCTATACCAGGAAATTGCTGGAGGCTGTACCAAAGCTGCAAAGGAAGGTCAGAGTATGAGCATACTTTTAGAGGCAGAACATTTAACAAAAACATTTACCCAGAGAGGAAAAAATCCTTTTAAAGCAGTAAATGATGTAAGCTTTACACTAAAAAAAGGAGAAACGCTGGGAATCGTAGGGGAATCCGGCAGCGGGAAAAGTACCATAGCAAAGCTGATCACCCGGCTGACTGACATCACAGAGGGTACATTGAAATTTGAAGGAAAAGATATTACAAGACTGAAACAAAGTCAGCTGAAAGAGATATATGGAGATATACAGATGGTTTTTCAGAATCCGGTGGGTTCTTTTGATCCCAGAAGGACACTGGGTGACGGAATCGGTGAGAGCCTTAGAAACCGTGGAATGAAAAAGGCTGATGTGGAGAAGAGAGTAGCAGAATTGCTTGAGCAGTGTGGTCTTGAGAAGGAATATGCAAAAAGATATCCTTATGAGGTAAGTGGCGGACAGTGCCAGCGGGCTGCGATCGCAAGAGCCCTGGCAGTAGAACCAAAAGTTCTGATCTGTGATGAGGCAACCAGTGCTCTGGATGTAACCATACAGAAACAGATCATGGAGCTTCTGGAAGATCTGAAAGAGAAGAAGGGGCTGTCTTTTATTTTTATTTGTCATAATCTGGCCCTTGTCCAGATGTTCTGTGACAGGGTTCTGGTACTGTATGAGGGAAAAGTAGTGGAAAGCGGAATTCCCGATGATATCATCAATGAACCCAAGGAAGAGTATACACAGAGACTGGTGGATGCGGTACTTTCGTGAATGTGATTTTTTTTGGAAGTGCGATAGTGGTATGAAAAATACAGGCAAAACTATGCCGGATAAGAATATATAGATATCCCCTTGGGTGGGTTGTTGACGCTTTAATGTGGTGCTACAATACAGTTGTTTGTAAGGTGCGCGCCAGATAAAAATAATATTTTCACAGGAAAGGAAGTATATTTATGCATATACCTGAAAATTATTTAAGCCCGTCAACATGTGCTGTAATGACAGCAGCCATGCTTCCGGTGTGGGGATATTCTATTCATAAAATAAAAACAGAGATACCGAAATCAAAGATGCCGCTTCTTGGTATTGGGGCAGCCTTTTCATTTCTGGGAATGATGTTTAATGTTCCGCTTCCGGGCGGTACAACAGGACATGCAGTAGGGGGAACTCTTATTGCCATACTGACAGGAAGTCCTGCAGCCGGGTGCATGGCGGTTTCTATTGCTCTGCTGATACAGGCACTTCTTTTTGGAGATGGCGGAATCCTTGCATTTGGGGCAAACTGTTTTAATATGGCATTTATATTGCCATATCTGGGCTTTTTCCTGTATAAACTTCTTTTGAAGAAAACAGGTATGCGCAAACTTAGTGCGGCAATTGGTTCATATATAGGTATTAATGCTGCGGCCTTTTGTGCAGCTGTTGAATTTGGTATTCAGCCACTGCTGTTCAAAAATGCAGAAGGCCAGGCTCTTTATTGTCCGTATCCGCTAAGTGTATCAATACCTGCAATGATGATCGGACATATTACATTATTTGGTCTGGCAGAAATTATTCTGACAGTAGTGGTACTTACCTTTGTTGAAAAAGTTACACCAAAAGCACTGGATGCTGTTCCGGATAAGACAGCATTTAAACCACTGTATATACTGATGGCTGTTCTCATCGTACTGACTCCTCTGGGACTTCTGGCAACCGGTACTGCCTGGGGTGAATGGGGTGCTGATGAAATCGCTGGTCTGGTAAGTGGCGGAAGCCAGCTTGGATACACTCCGTCAGGAATGACCAATGGATTTGAACTGTCAACTTTGTTTCCTGATTATTCTATGTCCGGGTTACCTGAGTGGACAGGATATATTCTTTCGGCTATTGTAGGCGTGGCACTTCTGGTGATCATTTTTAAGATTATTTCTTCAATGATGAAAGAGAAAGTTGATTTTAAAAAGAAGGCTGCATAACAGATGAATGATCATAAAAAAGAAGAAACTATGCTTCCGGACTGGATGTGTTCCGGAGAAACTTATGTTCCATCTAAAGATAAAGAAGCATTTTTAACAAAAAGTACGAAATCAGTTTTATCTGTGCTTGCAAAAATGCGGTTTTATGAAGGGAAGGATGGCAAATTTTCTGCCACTCCTTCTCTGAAACTGTTTTATACACTTCTATATATTGTTCTTACTGCATGTTCAGGAAATTATCTGTTTACTCTGATCATGTGTGCAGCAGTGACAGTCAGACTGGCGTTTTTTTCGGCAAAAGCTATCCGTCAGATCCTGAGAGGAACAGCAGGTGCGGTTCTGTTTTCTATATTGATCCTTCTCCCATCTGTATTTATGGGAACTCCTCAGACTTTAATGAATATTACTTCAAGAGTATATGTATCTGTAACTCTGGTTGGTATTTTGTCATCAGGGACATCCTGGAATAAACTGACAGGAAGTATGAGAACTTTTCGGCTGCCATCCATATTTATTTTTACGCTGGATATTACTTTGAAATATATTTCGGTGCTTGGAGAGATATGTGCAGCTATTCTTACGTCTGTCCGGTTAAGGTCAGTGGGAAAGAATCTTCAGAAAGCAAAAGCTTTGTCAGGTGTGTTGGGAATCTCATTTCTGAAATCTGGTGAAATGGCAGAGGAAATGCATGCAGCAATGTGTTGTCGTGGATTTACAGGAGAGTATAAGAAAAAGCAGAAATATACGTTATGTGCAGCGGATATTTTCAGTACTTTTATTATGGCCGGATGTATTGTATTGTTCTGGTATCTGAACCGAAAGATATGATAATTGACAGGAAAAGACAGAAGAGGGCAGTTATGATCAGACTTGAGAATGTATGTTTTGCATATGAAAAAGAAATTGCACTGAGATATGTGGATCTTCACATAAACAGAGGAGATTCTATAGTTATCCAGGGACCTAACGGATGTGGAAAATCAACACTGATTAAACTATTGAATGGAATTATTTTTCCATCGGAAGGAAAATATTTTTATCAGGGACATGAAATTAATGAAAAAGCGTTAAAAAACAGCCAGTTTGCAAAATGGTTTCATCAGCAGATGGGATATGTGTTTCAGAATGCAGATACCCAGCTTTTTTGTGGAAGTGTGGAAGAGGAGATTGCATTTGGACCGGTCCAGATGGGGCTTTCGGAAGAGGAGATTAAAAAAAGAACAGAAGACTGCCTGCACTTATTTGGATTGGAAAAACTAAGAGAGAGACCACCCTATCATCTGAGTGGAGGGGAGAAAAGAAAGGTTTCACTGGCATGTATTCTTTCGTTGAATCCTGAGGTTCTGATTTTGGATGAACCTCTTGCAGGACTTGATGAAAAAACACAGGATATGCTGGTGGAGTTTTTGCAGAGTTTTCATAATGCAGGAAAAACGTTGATTATGATCACACATAACAGACAGCTGGCTGAAACTATTGGTACAAGATTTGCCTGTATGAATGAAGAACATGAATTGAAGATGCTATCATAATATTGATAATTATCTTTTCGTTAAAAAAAGTACTTCCTGCGGACGAAGTACTTTTTTTAATGAGTTTTTAGATGCGCATTGCGCGGAGGTCTGTGCACCTTTATTTGTTGTTTGACACAAATCTTTGTGCGGATACATGGATCATTAAGTACCTCGCTGACTGATATTTAATGATCTCTGCATTGATTATATTTTAACAAAATTATGGGAAAGAACAAGCCTCCCAGGGGGATTTCAAACCATGAAAAAAGTAGTATGAACTATGCAATATATGAATAGGTAAATATCCCCCAGGGGTGTTTGACAATTGTTTACGATCTGAATTTTACTTAGTTACTGTAGCCAGAAGTGCTTTAATATCTTCCATATCATCAGCAAAATAAATTCCCTGCTGACGATTTTCTGAGGACAGCCCCATCTTGATCATATGGTCAAGAAGCTGTTTCAGGCTGTCATAATATCCATTCAGATTATACAGAATACAGGGGGCATTAAGGTGTTTTAGGGAAACCATGGACATAACTTCTGCGATTTCCTCCAGAGTACCTGTGCCTCCCGGAAATGCAATAAATGCATCACCTAGTTCAATCATTTTTGCTTTTCTTTCAGCCATATCTTTTGTGACGATCAGTTCTGTGATCTCATCATACTGCAGTTCAGAATCTATAAAAAACTGTGGTTCCACGCCTGTTACTTTTCCTCCGGCATTCAGCACACTTTCTGCTATCTGTCCCATAAGACCGGACTTCGATCCGCCATATATCAGAGAATTTCTACTTTCTCCAATCCATGTTCCTAATTCCCGGACAGCATCTCCAAGTGCCGGATCATTCCCCTCCAAAGCTCCAAGATAAACGGTAATATTCATTGTAATTTCCTTTCTTTTGTCATGTACAGGTAATATCTGTACATGGCAATTGTTTTATATAACTGCCTCAAATAGCATTACCATCAGCGGCATTGTAATAATTGAGAACAGTGTAGTCATGACATTGATGGCACTGGCATAACGTGAATCATTTCCGTATACCTGGCACATCTGGGTTATTGTGGAAGCAGACGGTGTGATGATCGCCAGAAAGACAATAAGCATGATTTTATTTCCGTCTGCAGAGAACATAGCCAGATGGCTGATCTTAATCATTACAAGTGCAAGCAAAGGCACTGCAATCAGACGAAGAAATGATACAAAATATACTCTTTTGTCAGCAAAAATCTGTTTCAGATTCATTCCTGCAAACAGCATACCGGTTACGATCATACTGGCCGGTCCTATCATGCTGCCCACTGAGCCAAGAGTATTATTGATGATCTCCGGCAAATGGATTTTTGCGAAAAAAAGTACAACACCGATAAAAATAGAAATCATGTTAATATTTAACACAATCTTTTTCCAGTCGTAGGAAGATTCCCGGCTGATAATCTTTTTGCAGTGTGTCCACAGAAAGATAAGCTGCACACTCATAAAAACACATCCATATAAAACCCAGTCCTGTCCAAGAATAAAGGTCACAATGGGTACGATCAAATTTCCTGAATTAGAATAATAAACAGAAGCAATTTCCACTTCATTCAGATGCAAAAGCTTTCCGGCTATGGAGATAATGATCAGGAGAAGAACCTGAATCATGACAGATGCAGCCAGAGCAAGCAGCAATCCCTTTACAGTATCCATCGTGTAATCTACCTGAAAAGCATTGATGATTACACAGGGAATGATCAGATAGAGAATGATTTTGGATAAAACCTTGCTGTCTTCATCTTTTACAAGCCCAACTTTCACGATCAAATATCCCATGAAGATCATAAGAAACAATTGAATGATCTGTTCCATGAGCAGTATGCTGATATTCATAAATATCCACCTCGTATTCTTAAAAATGTCCGTCATCGGGAATATTGTATTTACCCGATTTCTGATGTCGGAACTCATTATAGAACTTTCCCGGTTGCGGTTCAATAGTAATGTGCGAACAGAAACAGTTGCTGACAATATTTTACAGGAAGCAAACCACAGATTTGAGAAAGTGTTTCAGATTATATTATCAGACAGTTTTTCAGCGGAAATCTTACAGAATAGCATTCATAGTATACGTCAGGTTTATTGTTTATCAATAACGGCATCCGGAGAATTAAAGGATTACGAAGCAGATCTTAGCTGATTCTTTCTGGACATTCTGATAGTATTATGTCATACTTAAATATGCAGAAGATTGCGGGAGCTGCTTTGCAGCGGAGCAATTCGTGGATAACATCATATGTATTAATTAAAATGAACAGGAGACATCAGCACAATGTTAGATGAAAGGATATATGAGAGTTATATAGGAATCCTGAAGGAAGAAATGGTTCCTGCAATGGGGTGTACAGAACCGATCGCGCTGGCATATGGAGCAGCCAGAGCACGAGAAGTTTTGGGAAAAGAACCGGAACATATCACTGCAAAATGCAGTGGAAACATTATAAAAAATGTCCGTTGTGTTATCATTCCAAACTCCGGCGGATTGACTGGAATTGAAGCAGGTGTAGTTCTCGGTGCAGTAGCCGGAAACGCATCCCTGAACATGGAAGTTCTTTCGAATGTAAATGAATTTGAAAGAAAGAGATGTCGTGAACTTTTGGATAAAAAGATATGCAAAGTAGAACTTCTGGACTCCCCGGTAGTCCTGCACTTTATCATAGAAATGCAGGCAGGGGATGACACAGTAAGTCTGGAGATCAAATACGATCATATAAATGTAACAAAGATCGTAAAGAACCAGGAAGTCCTGCTGGATTCAGATCATAAATCCGGTGAAACTCCGGCTGCAGCAGACAGAACTCTGCTCAATCTGGAAGACATTAAAACATTTGCAGATACTGTAGAAATTGATGATGTCAAAGAAATTATAGAAAATCAGATCCGCAGCAATATGGCAATCGCTCATGAAGGAATGACTGGTAAATACGGTCTTGGAATCGGCCGGATAATACGCGAAACCTATTCCAATGATATGCTTACCAAAATGCGCAGCCTCACAGCCGCAGCTTCCGAAGCCAGAATGGGCGGATGCGATATGCCGGTAGTCATCAACTCAGGCAGTGGAAACCAGGGGATTGCCTGTTCCGTACCACTGATCGTGTATGCCAGAGAAATGGAACTTCCGGACTATGTACTTTACCGCGCACTGGTATTTTCTAATCTCTTAACTGTATACCAGAAACAGTATATCGGTAAACTTTCCGCATTTTGCGGTGCGGTATCCGCATCCTGTGCAGCCGGTGCGGGGATTACCTACATGGGAGGTGGCGAACTTTCAGTGATCAAGAAGACCATAGAGAATACTCTTGCCAATATTCCGGGAATCATCTGTGATGGAGCGAAAATATCCTGTGCAGCGAAAATCGCCGCCAGCCTTGATGCTGCATTCCTGGCACATCACCTTGCTATGAACGGTCAGTCCTATGCGCCATATACCGGAATCCTCAAGGAAGAAGCCGGCGAAACCATCAGCTGTGTAGGACAGATCGGCAAAGAAGGAATGAAAGAAACAGACAAAGAAATTCTGCGGATTATGTTAGAGCGTGTTTGATTTTATGACAAAGTAAAAAAGAACGGTATATTCTCCTGCTGAAAAAAAGACATAATTGCACTGGTTTTGTGATAAGACAAGAAAAAATAATGACTATAAATTTCAATTCATCTATTATGTTCATCTGAAAATAGGAATATAAATGACCTGAAACGAAAAAAGTATAATTACGGTCATCTTAAGAAACCGATGAAAATGACCTGAAACGAAAAAAGTACAATTACAGTCATGTATAGAAGAGAATATGAATGACTTAAAACAAGAAAAGCAGAATTACGGTCATCTTAAAATGAAATTATGAATGACTTGGAATAAAGAAAGTGAAGAATAGAGTCAATATAAAGAGATTTTTTGTTTGACTGAATTTGCTGAAAATAAAATTTAAGTCAAGGAACTTGAGAAAGTAAAAAATTTTTACGAGGT
>OBYB01000068.1_pt1 | contig 103863 bp, 94 predicted proteins | sample 1538181 | NCBI WGS metagenome assembly OBYB01 (sample SAMEA2580157, study PRJEB22360) | human gut metagenome | biome: human gut; feature: human-associated habitat; material: faeces | place: Denmark | collected 2008/2010 | reverse complement strand
CACAGGCTGGAAAGCCTGTAAAATAGGGAAAGTTAGAAATATATTTCGGCAAACTTGAAGTTGCGCGTTTCTACAAGCGGTGCATAAATGCAATGAATTGGCTGATGGGAGCTTGCTCACATTCGGACACATTCATTTGCATTTATATAGCGCGCCAGCGCGACATGAGCATGAAGCATAGCGAAATGCGAATGACACTGCTTGGATAAGCAAAAATTTTATTGCTTACAAACAGACATTATCTTGCATATAAAATATGTAAATCTCCGTCAACAAATCCAATGCCTATTGCTTGATATTCTTTTAATTTTCCAGCATATTTTCCAGAAGAAAGGTATTCATTCACTAAACCAATAAAAAAGGTTTCCACTAATTCCCAATCACTTTCACACTCTATTACGAAAGGATGATCTCTTGTAGTAAAGACTTCATCACAAGCCCAATCATCATTATCCTTATCGAATGAAAATGTGCCGACCAATTCAACAGACCATTTATTATCTGTATCTTCATATAAATTAAAGTTAATTGCTTTTATTTCACTATTCAATTCATTCTTCAAAATTAAATCTAACCATTCAAAGAAATCTTTGGTTTTATTCAGTTTTAACCTTTCAAGTAATCCCATAACTTCACCCTCCACAAACTTCGATTTGTTGATTTCTTATAAAATATCATACTTCACTCTCCATTACAATAATTGTACTATTTTCCACCTTTTCTACACCATAGCAACATGCTTCCTTGTAGCCCACATATAAATCAATAATCATAAAAAGTCTCATACTACACCTTTACTTCAACAACTTTTGTACATATCATGAATCCTTAAATAATTCATGCTGCATCCCCGGAATACCGAATGCCAGACAGTTCTGCTCGTGTACGCCAGTACATACGTATGTATTGGCTATCACTTATGTTGTTGTATAGCTTATTCCATCAAGTCCCCCCTTTCCATGGCATAAAAAAAGCAACCGGAACATCTCTGTTTCGATTGCCATGATAATCTTACTACAACCACAATAAAAATAAAAGTGACTATATATTAGTTTTTTACTAGTTTTATACGTAAATTTGTTAGTTCCTCGTTAGTACGCTGTTAGTCTATCGTTAGCCTATGGTCAGTTCAAAGATCAGTTTTTACACTCAAAGCGGAACGTACATTCTTCTCTAAAACTATTTTTCAACAAGGCAATTACTAATAAGTTTTTCCAGCATATCGTTGCTGGCATTTGCCGATCTGACACTGGCGGCTATCATCTCTTCTTTTGAAACATCGGTAAAATCAATTTCAAATCTACCATTGTTCAAGCATAACTGCTCAATGTATATTCTCTGAGTCCTTCCATTACCTTCTCTAAACGGATGGATCATATTAATCTCACCCAGGTAATAGGCTAGTCTCTCGCTCATTTCTTCCTTATCGGTTATGTCAGCTAAGAAATTTTCCTTTTCCAGCTTACGATACAAATCATCAAACTGGCTTTCGATAAACTGCACCAAACAGAAAACGGTTCCTTTGGAAATATCAACCGTTCTCGTCTTGCCCGCCCAAGAGTATACATCACTGAATAAATGCCTATGTATAGAACAAAGATGCTTAAAAGAGAAATCTCCAGTAACGCCTTGACCTACAAGTTCTGCCTGACGCACCGCTGAATAATCTCTTTCAGCCTCATGCAATGTATCTAAATCTCTTATATCCAGTTTATTCTTTAATACATTTGTTCCCGGATAACAGTACTTGGCATCCTGTTCATCCTCATAGAAATAATCATACTCTTGATCCTTCAACCTGCTTCTTGGATACTCTGTATTTCTTATTTAATTCTGAAATTGCATCTGTAGCAGAAACTTTCTTGGTTAAGACATTTCTTACTCTTTGACGACATTCTGCATCAAATGGCATGCTTTCCATTTTGAAACTGGATTCAATACTGCTTACTCTTCTATCAACTGTCATACGCGTATCCTTTCCCCTTTCCCTTTCACAGAAAGGTATTTGTTCTTCTATAGTATACCACAAAACGCTACATCTATACTACAAATTTCCGTATTATGAAGAGCGAACATAGTTTGCAAGCTTATCACCAAACACGTTCGAGCCCTTGTAAATCAAGCATTTCCGCCACTTTCAGCCACTTACTTTTCATCCACCACCTGAAAAATGTAGAACTTGAGGTAATAGCTCTCGTCCGCTGCCCACAGGATCGGATGATCCGGGCCCTGTGTCTTGAATTCTACCTGGCGGAGACGCTTATGCGCACCATGAGAAGCTTCCCGGATTGTTTTGGCAAAAAGCTCAGGATCCATGAAATGGGAGCAGGAACAAGTTACCAGGAATCCGCCGTCCTTCACCAGCTTTAAGCCCCTAAGATTGATCTCACGATATCCTTTTACAGCATTTTTGATGGAATTGCGGGACTTGGTAAAAGCGGGCGGATCCAGGATCACCACATCATATTTCTCGCCCTGCGCTTCCAGCTCCGGCAATAACTCGAAGACATCTGCACATCGGAAGCTTACCGTATTTTCCAGTCCGTTCAGCTTCGCATTTTCTGTTGCCTGATCTACAGCCAACTGGGAAGCATCCACACCCAGAACACTCTTCGCTCCGGCGATTCCCGCGTTCAAAGCAAAGGAGCCGGTATGGGTGAAGCAGTCCAGCACCTTTTTATCCTTACAGAAACGATGAATGGCGGCACGGTTATTCTTCTGATCCAGGAAAAATCCGGTCTTCTGTCCGTCCTCTACATCCACCATGTAATGCACACCGTTCTCCACGATCTCTACTTTCGTGTCAAACGGTTCGCCGATGAAGCCTTTATAACGCTCCATACCCTCCTGTAAGCGTACCTTGGCATCACTCCGCTCGTAGACACCGCGGATCACAATGCCATCCTCCGCCAGTACTTTCTTCAAAGCATCAATGATCACAAGCTTCCACTTATCGATTCCCAATGCCAGAGATTCCACTACCAGTACATCCGAGAATTTATCAATGACAATACCCGGCAGGAAATCCGCCTCTCCGAAGATCAGACGACAGCTGGAGGTATCAATAGTCTCCTTGCGGTAATTCCAGGCATCCCGTACCCTCTGCTCAAAAAATGCCTCATCGATCACCGTATCCTTCCTGCGCGCCAGCAGACGGATCGTGATCTTGGAGTTGGTGTTAATATAGCCATATCCCATGAAGTAGCCGTCAAAATCATGGATAGCTATAATATCACCATTCTCAAAATCTCCCATAATGGATGCGATCTCATTGTCAAAGACCCACATCCCCCCGGCTTTCAGAGTTCTGCCCTCTCCTTTTTTCAATGTAACGATTGTATTATACATAGAATTTCCTCTCTTGATTTCGTGATTTTATCGTTTTTGCAACTTTTTCTTCTATCATATTCGTTTTTTGCTTGACAATCAATGGGTTTTTATTTATTATTTTAATGTTGACGCAATTAATGTTCACATCGTCGCGTGGCTCAGTTTGGTAGAGCGCTGCGTTCGGGACGCAGAGGTCGCAAGTTCGAATCTTGTCGCGACGACTAAAAATACTCCCTCACACATGTGTGAGGGAGTATTTTTGTTCTTGCAACTATTCAAACTTACGACCTCTAACTGGTTCGGACACACCGTTCGGGCGCAGAGGGCTCACGAGGTCCAGTGGACCTCGGCTTTGAGCCGACCGAAGCGGAGCGGAGACCCCACGAGGTCCGGGGGACCTCGGCCTGGACCAACCGAAGCGGAGCGGAGACCTCACGAGGTCCGGGGAACCTCGGCCTGGACCGACCGAAGCGGAGCGGAGACCTCAAATTCAACTTTCACTAGTTCAATCACGGGCTGAACGCCGCAAATTCTCTCCAATCCCCATAATCACAAACACCGTCGAAATATTCATCACCTGCTGGAAGCTGAACATATTGTTCACCGTATAGGCCAGCACACAGAACCCGCAGGCTCCCACCAGCATCGACTTTTTCCCGGCATGCAGGAAATTACGGATTACTGAGATCATCATTCCCGCATAACTGACCAGCCCCAGCACTCCTATATCCACCAGGATCGTCAGCCATTCATTATGTGCATTAGTGAGGCGGTTTCCATAGAAGAAATCATACACCATATTTTGCAGCTCCGGGCTGGCCTCATTCGACAGGAACGCATACATGCAATCCGGCCCTACGCCGAAAATCTTATGTAACAGATCTGCTTCCCAGAAGCAGCTGGCTCCCGCCGACCAGGTGGCTCCCCTGTTGCTGCCCCAGGCCGCGCTGAACATCAGCCAGTTGCTGCCCCCGTCACCTGCCGTCTCCGTCAGAAAGGACGTCAGTTTTCCGCCCAACAGCGTATTCGCCAGGATAAACGCTAATAATGCCACGCTCACAACCGGCAGTGCTACGCACAATATCCGATAGATGCCCCAAAAAAGGTTCCCACGGTAATGATTTCTGTTATTGCTGGTATGTACCAGCCACAGTACCACTACTGACACGATCGTCATAATCACACTCATTGCGGAAAACGTCAGGATATCCGTCACTTTTTCCATCGGCAGTTCCTGCGAAAGCACATTGCAGCTCCGCAGAATATATGTGATCAGACATGCCACCGATAACAATGTCATTTCCTGCCAGAAGCATTCCATTTTTCTGCCATCTTTCACAGACATGCCAAACAATACAAACAGCATTACGGCTAAAGTTACAACACCACTGCTGCTGCCCTGGGTTACCAGAGAAGCAAAACCAATCGTCACATACCCCATCAGCAGCGCTCTCTTCCAAGTGATCTCCGATCCCATCCACCATAACAGATAAACTCCACCGAACAGCACCGTCACCAGATAACCGCAATACCAGTTAATATTTCCCACGGTAGAAATAAAGGAGGAATTGATGATCTCCTTATCTACAAGGCACAGCCCGAATTTATTCATATATCCGAGGAAAAAAACTATGGTCGACACCGGCAATGTCAGGATCACGATCCAGTCGTTTCTCTGCCACATCCGTGAGATCATAAAATATACAATGACCGCTCCCAGCTGGGTCCACATCCCCATCCGCCAGGATACCGTCCCCCACAGTGCCTCCTCCCGATACCGGGTAAACACATAGGACATTACCACGGCAATCCCGTATAGAGCAGCAAATTTATCCGTGGTGTTCAAAGCCTGCCAGATTCTTTTCGGAATAGTCCGAAATTCCGGAAGCTCCTGTTTCTGCTTTACCACAATGAAGCGAAGGATCAGCCACAACACAAATACCGGAAGCAGACATTTCCCCACATAAGTCATAGTCTTAATAAAAAAATTCTCCTTGTCTGTTCCGATCTGGGCATAGCCCCTGTTGTACAACGGCAGTACAGCCAATATCACAAACAGATAAATACCGATCACAAGATCACACAGGAAGCGGCTGAAGCTGCACAACGTCTCCGCCACTGATTCCACTGTTTTTTTTCCTTTTGTATTTTTTGCCATAGGTCCGTCTCTCCTAAGCTTCCTTTGTCTAATACTTTTATGATAGCTTTCGACACTTCTTTCGTCAATCTTTTCTCATTCCTGTTGTTCCTGCTCCCTCTGGCGGTCATACATGCGGGCCAGGCTGTGATAAGTCTCATAGATGAGCACAAATCCCAATGGCCCCTTGATAATCCCCCAGACGCCAAACAGCCGGATTCCGGCATACAACGACACCAGCACTGCTATGGGGGATACCCCTATTTTCCTGCCGATGAGACGAGGCTCCATGACCTCCCGCAGAAAAATGCAGACCACATACAATACACCACAGACCAGTGCCCGGCCCCAGTTGCCATCCAGGATCTGAAACATGCCCAGCGGAACCAGTACCACTCCCGTTCCGATAAAAGGCAGCGCATCTAAAATCCCCGCCAGGATCCCCCACAAAATACCATGTTTTATTCCGGCGATTCCCAATGTTGCCGCGGCTGTCATGGCAATCGTGGTCATAATGATCCCCTGGGCCTTTACAAAAGTGGCAATATAACGGACGATCCCGCAGATCACCTCCAGAAGTACATGACAGGCCTCCTGATCCAGCAGACGGTTCATAATACCGTCATAGTCTTTCGCCAGCAGCACCGAAGCGATCAAAAACGTCACCAGAAATCCTCCCAGCTCCGCGAACCACTGCACATACTGCATAGACTGGGAAAGCATTCCCGGCAGAATATTTTCTTCCAGTGAATCCAGCCCCTCCTGTAGCCTGCCACTGACCGTATTTTCCAGATACGCAGTGTCCACACCAATAATCTCTCCCACGCTGCGACACAGCCCCCGGACGGCTTCCAGCCACTCCCGCTCTCGCAGTTCCAGATTGCCGATCCATACCGGCAGGCTGCCTAGCATCCAGGACACCAGAATCCAGAGTAACCCCACCAGCAACACTGTTGCCACGATGAGAAGCACTATGGCACTGAGGGGTCTGGGAAAATGCAGACGCTGATTCATCCGCTTCATCATTGGCCCAAAAATTGTGACAAACAGCATGGCCAACAGTACCGGTGCCGACAGAGGTGTCAGATATCGCAGAAAAAAATAGACTGCCCCCGTTACCAGAAGCAGTACTATCATCTTTTTTCCTATTATGTTTTTGCCAAATTCTCCCCAATCCATGCCGCACACTTCCTTTTTGGGATTAGTGTGTGCCGGACAGGCTTTTTTATCCTTCGAAAATATCCTCCGAAGGAATTTTTGTAAATTTTTCAAATGCAGGATTCTGCGGTTTCACCCGGAATGACATCTTTTTGCCGTTGCCGGGATGGGTAAAATCCAGAGAATATGCGCAAAGTGCCACGCCGCGATATGCCGGACTCCCTGCCGTTCCGGCGACTGTAGTGTTCCCGTATTTGGTATCTCCCAACAACGGCCATCCCGCATGGGCAAACTGCACGCGGATCTGGTGGAACCGTCCGGTCTCAATGCAGACATCTGCCAGTGCCAGCGGCATAGGCTGATTTATTTTCTCCAAAATGCTATAATGCAGTTTTGCGATCTTTGCGTCTGGAAAATTCTTCTCTCTGCCGGTGACTGCCACTGCCACGCTGCCCTCTTTCCGTAGATAATCCACAAGCTCCCCTTCTGCAACAGCAGGATATCCACAGAGTACTGCATAGTAATGTTTATTCAGTGTACCATCGGATAACTGTTTCGTCAGAGCTGCTGCCGCCTTTTTCTCTTTGGCAAATACCAGCACGCCCTCCACCGGCTGATCCAGTCTGTGGACTATGCCCAGATATGGCTCTCCTTTTCCCGGTCCCAGCCTCCCTGTGTCGGGAAGCTTTGCAAGATGGGATTTCAACTCGCTGACCACATCCGGTTGTCCGATCCCGGCGGACTGTACCGCCAGTCCTGCCGGTTTGCGGATGACCATGATGATCTTGTCTTCGTATAATATTTCTGTTCTCATATAAACTGTCCTTATTGTCGTGATCCGTTATCCCTTCCGCAGCCCCTTGGGATAATGGTTCTTCATGATGCCTCCGGCCAGTTTTCCCCAGCCCAGGCTGATGCCGTCCACGCAGATCAGATACCAGCCCTTCTCGCCTTCCGCGGAAAAAGTCTGTCCCTTCAGATAAGCAGCCGCTTCCTCCACGGACAGATTCCATACATGCTTCACATCCTTCGGGCACAGCGCCAGTGCCAGCGCATGAGCCGGTTCGAAACGATTCTTTTTCAAGGTTCCCAGGTGCAGTCCCGGACGCAGCACTTTCAGCCCCTTGACCCCTGGCATTCTCTCCGGCATACGGTACAGATTATCACCGAACGCCAGAAATCCTTCTCCCGCCGTACACAATCCCGCTTCCCCCATCAGCTTCTCCGAAAAAGTCTCTTTTGCAAAAGCAAAATATTCCGCCCAGTCCTTCGCAAGGTTCTTTGCGGGGATTCCTTTTTCTGTTCCCGTTGCGCACACCGGCTGATACCCCTCCGGAAGCTTTCCATTCTTCTGCAATACCGCGGCGTAATGACCTTCTCCCTTCAGCTTATGAGGCCACAGGCGCAAGGTACCTTCGATTCCCGGCGCGGGATTCTCCACGCAACCCGGAATGCCGTCACAGCCCTCCGGGATCCCCAGTGCTTTTTTATCAATGGGAACGATCTCGAATTCCTCATGCATTGCAAGAAACCGGCTGATGCTGCCTTCATTCTCCGCAGGTGCAAAGGTGCAGGTAGAATACACCAGTCTGCCGCCGGGTACCAGCATCCGGGCGGCACATTCCAGAATGCCGTCCTGTCTGTCCGCACAGAGCTGTACATTTTCCGGGCTCCATTCCTCACAGGCCACTTCATTCTTCCGGAACATTCCCTCTCCGGAGCAGGGTGCATCCACCAGGATCCGGTCAAAATATTCCTCGAAAATATCCGCCAGGTGCTCCGGCGTCTCATTCAATACACAGGCGTTGCGGATGCCCATGCGCTCCACGTTCTCCGAGAGTATTTTCGCCCTCGCCGGATGGATCTCATTCGTGACAAGCAGTCCTTCTCCCTCCATAGCCGATGCAATCTGGGTGCTTTTTCCGCCGGGTGCCGCACACAGATCCAGAATCCGCTCTCCGGGCTGTGGTGACAGTAGTGTCACCGGTGCCATGGCACTGGGCTCCTGGATATAATACAGGCCCGCTTCATGCCAGGGATGCTTTCCGGGCTGGTCCTCTTTTGTGTAGTAATAGCCGTTGTCCGCCCAGGGAACCGGATGCAAACGAAAGGTCTGCTGTATTTTTTCTTCTATGACAGTACTGTCATCTGTCCGTCCGGACTCCGTCCGCAGTTTTAGGGGATTCAGACGCAGTGCCTGATATTTTTCATGGTCAAAACTTACCAGGAACTCCTCGTATTCCGATCCCAAAAGTCCCTGCATTCTCTCTAAAAACACCTGTGGAAGCATGGATTTCCTCCATTTCTATAATCTGTTCCCATTAACTGTATCACAGCTCCTATTCGGGGGCAATCATTTCTTGCCAACCGTAACCCGGGCAACTATAATATTTCCTGTAAGTGTTTGTATTGTTGTAGTTCTGAAAGAGTAACCCATTGTTTATATTTTTATTATTTTCATTAAGAAAAGAGGTTCCTATGTCTATCTTCAGAAAAACACTGCGCTGTGCCGTTCTGGCGGCTCTGAGCACCTGTGCTCTCGCCGGCTGTGGCAAACAGGATGCAGCCAATGAAACCGCAGCGACCTCCTCTGAGGCACCTTCCGCTGCCATCACCGAGACCATCTCCGAAAGCACAACCGCTCCCGAACAGACATCCGTCCCCGAAACAGTCGAAGCCCAGCCTGCGGAAACTGAACCCCCATCTTCCGAAGCACTCTCCGTGGATGCCTCCACGCCCTACGGGCAGCATGGCGCTCTCCATGTAGAAAACGGTAAGCTGACAGATGAAAACGGCAACATCGTTCAGCTTTACGGCATGTCTACCCACGGAATTGCCTGGTTCCCCCAGTATATCAATTATGATTCCCTCCGTACCTTGCGGGACGACTGGAATACTAACTGTATCCGCCTCGCCATGTATACGGCGGAATACGGCGGCTATTGTGCCGGTGGAGACAAAGAACAGCTGAAACAGCTGGTAAAAGATGGCGTATCCTACGCTACGGAGCTGGGAATGTATGTGATCGTGGACTGGCATATTTTAAGTGACTGTGATCCGAACCAGAACAAAGATGAGGCGATCGCCTTTTTCCGGGAAATGGCGGAAGTTTTTGCCGACAACGACAATGTGCTCTATGAGATCTGCAATGAACCCAACGGCGGTACTTCCTGGGACAGCATCAAGTCTTACGCAGAAGAAGTCATCCCGGTGATCCGGGCGCAGAAGCCGGATGCCGTAATTCTCGTGGGAACACCAACCTGGAGTCAGGAGATCGACAAGGCTGCCGCTTCTCCGCTGGATGACAGCAATGTAATGTATACGCTGCATTTCTACGCAGGCACCCATAAAGACGACCTGCGGAACCGCTTAGAGACCTGTGTTCAGAACGGGCTTCCGGTATTTGTCAGCGAATTTGGCATGTGCGATGCCTCCGGCAATGGCGCCAATGATTTTGTTTCCACCACCAAATGGCTGGATCTGCTGAACAAGTACCAGATCAGCTTCTGTTGCTGGAATCTCGCCAACAAAGACGAAAGCAGCAGCGTCTTCAAGGCTTCCAGCACGGCACTTTCCGACTGGACCGACGATGATTTCAATGAATCCGGACGCTGGATCCGTGACTACTTCCGCGGAATGCCACAGAAATAGCCACATATCACTTCTTTACAATAATTCTTCATCATAAACCGCTCTGCCGCCACCAATGAATTTCGGTCTGGTGCGGGCGCATACCACATGGGCGTCTCCGATCTGTCCGGACCGGAGGCGCACCGGTACTGCCACATCTCTCAGATGCATTCCGATCAGCGTATCCCCGATATCCATTCCTGCTGCCGCCTGAATATGTTCCACAGCCACCGGATGCTCGAAGGCTTTATACGCCGCCGTCGCAAAAGATCCGCCTGCCTTAGGCTGAGGTACCACATTTACCATGGGATAACCATATTTTACCGCAGCCTCTTTTTCCAGAATCAGTGCACGGTTCAGATGCTCACAACACTGCGCAGCCAGATATACCCCGGCTTCCTGCGTGGCCTGGTAAATACCGCCGAAGACCATCTCCGCCAGCTCCGGGCTGGAATAGGTACCGATAGTAGCACCTCCCACCTCACTGGTAGAACAGCCTACCACAAACAGCTCTCCCTGCTCCAGCCTCGCCTTTTCCAAGATCTCCTTGGCCGCCAGATAAGCCTCTTCTGCAATGATTGTCATATCTTCTGTCATGACGAATACCTCCCAGATTATTTTTTAGTTATTGCCATCTTTTCTGCCTTTCCCGGCAGACAGACTGCTTTCTATAGTTACAGCAGACAGTTTTCCAATACCAATATCATTAAAAAAACGATATTTGCTATGGTAAACCATCCAAAATACTTCTTTTTCTCTCCCGGAATCTGTCTGGCCACCTGTTTATAAGAGATCAGACTGGCCATGGATGCGATCAGCGTCCCCAGCCCTCCCAGATTCGTACCGATGATCAATGCCGTTATATTTTCCGTAAATCCGGATAACAGCAGGGCCGCCGGAACATTACTGATCACCTGACTGGCAATCACGGCTGTCATCACTTCTTTACCTCCGATGATCTTCTGCAGGAAATCACAGAAAGCAGGCATTCTTCCCATATTTCCTATAAAAATAAAGAAACCCACAAACGTCAGCAAAAGCGAATAATCCACTTTTATAAGAGTACCACGATCTAAAAGGAGAACCGCCAATGCCACAGTTCCCAATGTCACCGGATAAGGAATCATATGAGCCACAGTCAGCAGACACAACACAAATAACAGCAAATATGCCGGAAGTAAATATTTCTTTTGTTCCAGCTTCTCATCTTCTGTCAGCAAAACTTCTGCTCCCCGGACTTCGATTCCGCTTCGTTTTGCCACAATTACCACACAGATCATCAGTAAAAGCAGTGACACCAGAGAATAAGGCAGCATCAAAAGTATAAATGTTCCAGCGGACATCTGTGTTTTCCCATATAAATACAGATTCTGCGGATTTCCGATCGGCGTCAGCATACTTCCCAGATTGGCAGCTATCGTCTGCAGAACGATCACAGGTACTGCCAGTTTTTTCACAGCTTCTTCGCCTGTCAGCCGCAGCACAATGAAGGTAAACGGTACAAACGTGATCAATGACACATCATTGGTGATGATCATACTGAAAATGAAACACAATAGTACCAATACCTCTGCCAACTGTATGGTATTCTGTGTATGTCGTAACAGCGTTTTTGCAATATTACGGAAAACACCCAGTTTCTGCAAGCCTGCCATCACCGTCATCAGGCAGAAAAGGATCGAAAGTGTGCGGAAATCAATATATCCTGCATATTCTCTGTCCGGCGGAATCATCACCGCGGACACTATTGCCAGCAGGATCGCTACGGTCAGAACCGTCTCTCTTTTTAGGAATTCACTCAGTTTTCTCTTTACTTCCATACTCATTTGTTCCTTTGCGTTGTATCTCACAAATTTTTTTTACAGGAATATAGTAAAATTAAGAATATTTTCTACGGAGCATGTTATGTCTATTCTGCCCCCTCTGCTCTTCGGCATCTCAGCCAGTCTGGATGCCCTTCTGGTAGGTATGGCTCTGGGCCTCCAGAAAGTCCCTCTGCCTGCCAGACATAATCTGCTGATCAGCACAGTCACCCTGATCGGGACTGTGATCTCTATAGGTCTTGGCAACCTGTTGTTACCCTTGTTTCCCATCGGCATCGGTACCCGGATCGGAAGCAGTGTACTGATCCTTTTCGGTCTTTACTACGTGGGAAAATGGCTGCTTTCCAGATGGTGCTGCAATTTTTCCCCGGATAATAATCTGTGCCAGAAAAAGAAAAAATTTGTCGGGCACCGGGAATTATCCCTGTCGCAGATACTGGCGCTGGGCTGTGCCCTTTCCATGAACAATATCGGCATCGGTTTCTCCGCCAGTATTACGGGACTTCCTTTCCTTCCGGCATCGGTGTCCACCTTTTTCTGCTCCTTCGGATTTCTGGCTTTCGGAAGCCGTCTGGGCAGGTCTGCTTTCCTGCAGCAGATCGGGGAATATACGGATCCCGTCTCAGGTTTATTGTTGATCCTGCTGGGGTTGTGTCAATTATACCACTGATCCGTATAGTTCCGAAAAACCTGGGGAATCTATCTGAATAATAATACCATATACCTGTTTGGCAGTCTATGCAAGTAATCAGAAAGGATTTCCCACTATGGTACAACGCTCCTTATCCACAAATCTATCCAAAAATACAGCACTTTTCCACGCTCTGCTGCCACTGGATGACAGTTTTGACCTGATCACCCGTGACCTGAAGCTGGGAAATACGCCGGCTTACTGGATCGGTGTCAATGGTTTTTGTAAGACGGAGATCCTTCAACAAATTTTTTCCGACTTGCAGGACCCCCTCTATACACTGGATTCCGAAATCCGGGATCTCCCTCGCTATGTGCAGAGCAAACTGGGGTATGCCCAGGTGTCACTGACTTCCTCTATAGATACGATTCTGCAAAATATTCTCAGTGGCCCCTCTGTCCTTCTGGTAGAAGGTTTTGCACAGGCCGTGATCATCGATGTCCGTACCTATCCTGTCCGCAGCATTTCCGAACCTGACACCGAACGGATCACCCGTGGTGCCCGGGACGGTTTTGTGGAGACGTTGTTGTTCAATACCAATCTGATCCGCCGGAGGGTGCGTTCTCCGAAACTGACATTCTCTATCTGTTCTCTGGGTGTAGAAAGCCGCACGGATGTAGCTATCGCCTATCTGGCGGATCAGGTCAATGAGGAATTATTAGATACCTTAAAGAAAAAGCTTTCCCAATTACAGATCACTTCCCTGACCATGGGCAGCAAAAGTCTGGAAGAACTCCTGATCAAAAAACGCTGGTGGAATCCTCTGCCCAGTATCCAGCTGACGGAACGGCCCGATGTGGCCTGCAGCTATCTGTGCGAAGGGCATATTCTGCTCATCGTGGACAACTCCCCTGCCGTTCTGCTGCTTCCCGGTACGATCTTCCAATTTACCCAGAGTCCGGAGGACTATTACAACAATCCTCTGACCGGAACCTACTTCCGCATGATACGCTTCCTGTGCATTCCGGTCAGTCTCCTACTCCTTCCGGTATTTTTACTTCTCTCCGCCTACTATCCCGAGATTACTGCCTCGCTGCAGCTCACACCCGTCAGCGATCTGTCACCCTTCCGCCTTTTTTTCTATGTGCTGGCGGTGGAGTTCCTGCTGGATCTTTTCAAGTATTCAGCGGCACTCAGCTCCAGCCGCGTCTCCGGTGCTCTGTCCATTGTCGGCGGACTATTAATCGGTGACATTGCTGTCAGTCTTAACTGGGCCTCCACGGAAGTCCTCTTCTATGCTGCCGTCACCATGCTGGCGAATCTGTCCCTCTCCAGTATCGAATTTGCTGATGCTCTGCGGATCTACCGTATTCTTTTGGTCGTCACAACAGGGCTCTGGGGATTGCCGGGATTCCTTATCGGTCTGACACTGGTGACAGTCTCTATTTTGACTACCCCGACCTTCGCAGGCTTCAGCTACTTCTGGCCCCTCTTTCCTTTTAACGGCCCGGCTCTCCGAAGCCTCCTGTTCCGCCGCCCCACCTATAAGGCACAGCCCAGTAAAGTCTGGTCCCGCGGACATGTGCACCACACAAAATAAACGTTATAGCGTTATTCCCCCTTCTGTGGTACAATACCATTAACTCATGAAAAAATAACAGATGGGAGCATTTATGAAAAAAGCAACTATTTTAACCTTGATAACCTTATGTATTTTATCTTTTGCTTCCTGTGGCAAGCAGGAAACCACATCCGGCAATGAATCCATCACTGCTACTGTTGAATCCGCACAGGCAGAAACCACAGTGCCGGAGGAAACAGAAACAGAAGAATCAAAAACGGTGTCACTCCCCTGGATTCCACTCTCAAGTTTAGAAACACATCCGGAGTTAAGAGCAGCCTTTGAGGAATATGTAGAAGTAACAGGAACCACAGGCAACAAAGGGGGTAACTTATACACGAATCCATTAACAACACGGCCAGACCAGAATATCACGTTACTTTTAGCAATAAAAAATCAATATTTTCGAGGCTATATGATGGTAGTGTCATCTGTTTTAGAGCTTGGTGAAATGGCAATAGAATATTATGCAGATATAGATGCAGATTATGCGAATGCTCCCTATGCAACTATCAATGCCTACTTTGAATTGCTTCCAGACCAAGAAGAAAGACAGTTTGATGGAGATGTCCCCCTTTCAAGAGCACAGGCAATGACGTTAATAATGAGAGCAATGACTCAGGTAAATGAAGCACAGGCACCAGAAACAGACAGTGACTTCACAGCAAAAGTAGGAGAAACACAATATACCAATTTTGCCGCACCAATGGATGAATATGCCTACGTGAATACTTCGACTGGTTTAAATGAAGAGACTTTTACGTCAGCAATGTCAAGAGGAGAGTACATTTATCTGTTAGCAAACTATTATAGCCAAGACTACCAGGCATATATGGATAACAATGGTTTTAAGAATAACACCTATCTTGAAGATGTAGCAATATCAACAGTATCCGATGCAGGAGACATCAGCTTTACAGAAGCAATCTCTGATCCGGGTAAGGGAGTTCCATCTGATATGTATAAAGCATTTGAAATAGCTACTAATATGGAGTTAATTTCAGAATCAGACTTAGAAGATTGGGATGCAGCAATTACAAAAGGTGAAGCGGTCAGATTATTTACGACAATGTCATTCATGTATTATCTTGCAGCAGGTGATGGTAGTTTAATGGATGAAATTGCCGAGAACATCATTTATCCTGATGTAAATCCGGAGGATGTAGATCCCAAGGCAACCGACATAGATGGAGACATCGCCTTTGCCCTTGGAAAACAAGAATTTAATGAAGTGACAGAAGAATATGGTGGTTACGAACCGTGGACGGGATATGCACAATCTCAAGGAGCAGATGGAACTATAGGTTGGTGCTGGGTTTACGACACTGGCAAAGGAGCAGGTTCCGAAGAAAGCTATGCCGTTTACATGAAAGAAGGCTCCCCACGATATGGAGAAGTCTTCCACGTAGGAGATTACTTACCTGATGGTTCCCTATTCACAGGAGCCAACCATCAGGAATATCGTATGGCTGAAAACAGGATATTATTAAGAATGTATGAAAATGGTGAATTGGGTGGAACAATAGTAACAGAAGATGAAAATGGCATGTTACATATCATAGTAGAATAGAAAATAGAATGGGAAAGTCACCAGTGGCTTTCCCATTCATCATTTTAGAAAAATACAAACCCCGATATATTATGTCACCCACTGTACGATCAGACACAGGTATTGTGAAACACAGAATTTATTAGAAAGAAGTGCTGACCGGAGCGGAGCGTAGACATCGAACTTTCGAGCCCTGGCAGGGCTCGAAAAAAAGAACGATACCGATTTGGTATCGTTCTTTTTTCAAGCGCGAGACGGGGATCGAACCCGCGACCCCCTCCTTGGCAAGGAGGTGCTCCACCGCTGAGCCACTCGCGCATAATGTACAGGTCAAAACCTGTATCTTGAAGGTATGAAATTAATTGTGTTGACATTCATCCGCAATCTGATGAATGTCTGCTGTGTGTCTCACAGCAAAGACTATATTACATGATGAATGCCAAACTGTCAAGAAAATTTTTGAAATTTTTCGAAAAATTCCACCACATCCTATTTATCCGTAGTAAGATGGCTGTATTCTCCCTTTCGATTATAGGAATCTGTCAGGTAGCTTTCATCCGTAAGAATGCATTCGATCTCCTGATCGTCCTCTTTGTACTGGCTTCTCTTCCGCAGATCCTCTTTAGTATGCTGTTGCTTTGTCTGCAGGAAATCTCCGCTATGGGATCCCAGGAATCGTCCCGGCAGTCGGTCCATCAGTTTTCTGGCTACCTTCTGTACCTGATAACGCACTTTCTGCAACGGTGTTGTCGGCACAGCCTCTCGTGTCTCTATCGGCTGGAAATAGGTATGCGTTGCCGCCGTCTCCACCGCCGCCCTGTTCAACGTAGTCTTCACGCCCACAGAATTTCCCGTAACAAGCGTCTCCTGACCCGCAATATGATTACCGCTGCCATCCTTCTGTGAACTTATCGCGTCATTGGATTCTTTGCTGTCTCCCCAGATCTTCTGTAAGAGCTGTTTTCCACTATTCCCAATATTCTGTACCCAGGACAACAGGTTTCCCTTAGAATTCTCCTGCAAGGCTTCTGTAGCCATCTGCGCCGTCTGCGCGGCTCCGGACTTAGCCCCCATACTGCCCGTATCCGTATTTGCCCCATGTTCATGAAGACATGATGTTACATGATGAGAATATGTGTCATGTCCGCTTCCGACTCCACCGACCTGCATAAGCGCCTCCGTTCCTGTTTCCGGGTCTACCTGTTCTATCATGTATATCGGAGGTATTCACTATTTTATTCAGTCTCCCGGGGCACCTTGTTATAATTGGTCATCCGCACACACCTCTTTCACGTACTTATCAACAAAGCATCATTCTGCTTAGACAAGATCTCTTGAAAGTCAAACCTAATTTTGGGTTTTATGTAATTGTTCCAGGTCAAAAAATGCTGCTTTTTTTCTTGACACGGGAACATATGTTTTCTACAATTATTGTAGTGCAGCTCTACTAATTTAATTGGAAGGAAACACCTCATGGGTGATTTACTCAATGTCGACATGAATTACCTTATTGGAAAAAAAGAATCTACTGAAATTATTCCGGATAGCTATTATCTCAATCCAGAAGCCCGTGACATGGCTCAGTTTCTCTTCGAGAATCCGGAATACAAGGTCCTCTTCGATGCCTCACGGAAAGTGAAGCCGGAGGACATTCAGTTTGTAAAAGAGATGATCGAGATCGGGGCGCACAAAAGAAATGGGAATCACTATGAATCAGTATGTAGTATTACAAGTGACACTTAAGGAGAAACTTATCGGAACTGCATCCAAGAATCTGAAGGAGCTCGAGGATGTGATCAACGCCCAGGCTGCAAAGGGATACCGCCTGCACCACACTATTACCACCGCTTCTGCCAATAGTACCGGCTTCGGCGGCGGAGACCGGATCCAGGCTACTATGGTATTCGAGAAACTCTGATGTTGTTGCACCGGTGCAATTTTTCAAAAATATAAATTTTAGGAATAACTTGACAAGGCTTGCACATAATGGTATTATTCCACTAATTAGCGAATGACTGGTGTCCGGTCGCGAAAGAGTCTTGGAATTGTATTCCAGGGCTCTTTTTACATACAAAGGAGAATTGTAATGAACGAACAAGAATTTGAAAAACAGTTAAATGCTTTGCACGAACGCGTGCTCTCGAAAGCTCTTTCTGACGAAGAGAAAAATAATTATACCGAGTCACTATTTGAATCTATTCGTCATGTAAATAAATACGGGCAAGAATTTTGGTATGCCAGAGATTTACAAATCGCTCTGGAATATACTGAGTGGAGAAACTTTTGCAAGGTTATTGAAAAGGCAAAAGAAGCCTGCCGAGGTAGTAATAACGCGGTATCTGACCATTTTGTTGACGTCAACAAAATCGTAAATGCTGGTGCCACCAGTAAGGATATCGGAGATATTCAACTTTCACGATATGCTTGTTATCTTATTGTGCAAAATGGTGATCCTCGAAAAAAGGTTATTGCACTTGGACAAACCTACTTTGCAGTAAAAACCAGACAGCAAGAACTAATTGAAAATTATGAAAATCTTTCCGAAGATCAAAAACGTATCGCCATCCGGCAGGAAATGAAAGAGCATAATAAAATGTTAGTAGCTGCTGCCAAGGATGCTGGTGTTGAAACTACCCTGGATTATGCTATATTTCAAAATTACGGATATATGGGACTATATGGTGGTTTAAAGGCTAGCGATATAAAGGAGCGTAAAGGCTTAAAGAAATCACAAGACATACTCGATTACATGGGATATGAAGAATTAGCTGCCAACCTCTTCCGTGCTACTCAGACGGAAGCAAAACTCCGCCGTGAAAATATTCAAGGCAAACAGGAAGCGAATAAAACCCACTTTGAGGTTGGTAAAAAGGTGCGTGACACCATTAAAGATCTTGGTGGCACAATGCCGGAAGATTTGCCTACACCGGAAAAAAGTATTCAGCAATTAGAGAGAGAGCAAAAGAAAAAATTGAAATAAAAAATCAGCCCAGTGCACCAACACCAGCGCTGATTACCGGGCAAACCGATAAATCACCTTGAACAAGTTTTTAATTATGAAAAATATAATGCCTGGAGACTTTTGTTTGATAAAAAGGATACTAAAGAGAATCGACGTACCTTTTTGGAATGGATGCAACATGAAAATTAAAAACCCTTGAAAAATCAAGGGTTTTTAGAGCGGGTGATGGGAATCGAACCCACGTATCCAGCTTGGAAGGCTGGTGTTCTACCATTGAACTACACCCGCATGTTTATATATGAAGCAGGGCGGCCATTTTAAGAAATGGTGTCCTGCGAAAATGCCCAGAACCGGAATCGAACCAGTGACACGAGGATTTTCAGTCCTCTGCTCTACCAACTGAGCTATCTGGGCCCGCGACTTAATCCTACTTGCAATCTTGTTTCATGACTGCTCTGCGTCACAACAATCGTAGTCTACACAAATTTCGTCCAAATGTCAAGTACCTTATCAAAAAAATTTTAAATTTGTAAATGTCAATAAGTTTTTGTGATTTTCTCCGAAAAACCGTAAATTCATCATATTGCATAGTTTTAGATATGGTTGTGACTGGTGGAATTGTGAAAGATGCACAAAAACAGACAGCAAAACAAGACGGTTGCCAATGGTAGCCGTCTTTTGTATTGCCGTTCGAACGTTCGAACTTTTACATGGCTTTCATATCATTAGAGGACTTACCGCCAAACATACGCCGGGGGTAATTGTTCAACCACTCTTGCACATCTGCGACTTGTTCCGGGGTAACATCCGCAAAGTCACAGCCTTTAGGAAACCAACGGCGAATCATGCGGTTCTGGTTCTCATTGCTTCCACGTTCTCCGGGGTTGTGAGGGTGACAGTAGTATATTGTCGTTCTGGGCTCACCGCCGTTTATAGACTTTTCAAGTGCTTGCTGATCGAGAAACTCCGTGCCATTGTCGCAAGTGATCGAGCGGAATATCTCCCGGAACTTATCAGAGCCATAAGCACGCTCCAGATCATCAAGGGCACAAGAAACAGCGTTCCCGGTCTTGTCTGGTATCGGCATAATAATTTCATCACGGTGCTTACGTTCTGTAAGAACAAGCAAACAATTACTACTTTTTCCTTGTCCACCAACAACGGTGTCGAGTTCCCAGTGCCCGGCGGTCTTACGCTTCTTGATCTCACGTGGACGCTCTTCTATGGATCTTCCCTTTAGATTCTTGTAAGACGGACGTACTTCATTATATTCTTGTTTCGGCGCATCTCTGCGCCACGGTAGATTCTTATTAGTCACATTCATAAACAAGCCACGGTCAATGTAATTATACAGAGTAGTTACACAAACTTCTGTGCGGCATTTGCCTTTAGCGGACTGCAAAGCGGCATACGGACTATATTTTAAGTCGATTATACAATGCTCAACGTGTTTCACAAAATCGTAATCATTGCCAATCTTTAAGTCACGCCCTTTGCTTTCTGCATGGTAATCATGTTTCTGCTGTCCGATCTCTGCACTGTAATAGTCGTATTCAAGCCACGTTTGACCATCACGGAGTTTCGTGCGCCCTCTCTTTACCTCATAGTTAATTGTGTTGTAATGTCGGTTCATCAACCGGGCTATTTCTCTCTGGGTTTTGCCATCATTGAGATACATTTCTATCTTAAGACGATCTGCATAAGTCATATTTTTTGACATGGTTTCCTCCCTCTCTGGCGGTAGTCTGCCTATATTCAACCGTACCAGAGCAAGCCCCGGAGCGTCAAGGAGGGCGGCATCTATGGGGCTGTGCCTTGACCCTCTGCGGCTTCTCTGGTGGGGGTTCTGGCGGCGGTAGTGAGGAATAGCTTGTATTATAGCTGTCCGGGTCTTATGGCTCTGTATGGGGCTTGTGGGGGCGGTGGCTTCCAGAGAACAGACAGTTTTCTGGACTCTCGTGTTAAATTTTTATGTGGGGTGGTCGGAAAAATTTACAGAGGTGGGATGAAATCACCCCCAACCCCTCAAGGGGTGTAAAGCTTCCTTGTGGGTATCCGGGGATGATCTGTTTAATACTTTAGTTCGTAGTAAGTTATTTGTTGATTTGCTTGTGGTATGTCTACGGTTTTGACATACACAATGCGGTCTGAATAGATTTTGCGAAAGTCCTCTTCATCAATAAGAAAGTGTTCTTCCTCTGCAATGTGACAGTTACGACTGTAATAGTAGCGGCGTTTCTCTTTCAAATGTTCATCAACGCTTTTAGTGATGTACTTTGTGATATAACTACTTACTCTGCCAGTGTCTAAAACTTTCGTGGCAGTAGTAAAGCCATATGACCAGTCAGTAATATTATAGATGATCTGATTTTTCTTGCGGTCAATTTTCCACGCCTTGAATGTAAGATTGTCCACATTTGCAAGTAGTCCATGAAAATGATAATGTTCCTTGTCTGCGTGTAATTCTGGGACAATGATGTATTTCATATCCGGGCACTTGCGTTGTTGTAAATTGTTGAGGAAAATTTTGAGCCGGTATAAAACTAAATCATAATCAGATGCATCTGTTTTTGTGCGGTCAAAAGTCAGAGTGATAAACCAGTCCCATTTGTTAGATCGTGCAATCCGATAAACGTTATTTTTGGCTCTGGATGCAGAAACCGCCATAGCGTGTTTTTCGGCTTCCGGGGTGCGGTTGCTTATGTCGTGGGTCTTATTTAGCAAGCTGTCCTCTGGCTTTTCTTTCCCGGCGTTAATAGAATGGTGGTAAAAAGTAATGTGTTCCCCGGTCTCATACTGGTAACGCCGACAATTATAAACTGTTTCCATGTTTCAACACTCCTTGTAAATTTTTTGCAAGGTGATTCTAAAGTGTTGCTATTGTCAAGTAGGTGACCCGGAGAACGGGTCAAAGTCTGCCTTTGTCCATGTGCTTTCTTCTTTTTGTAATAGGAATAATCTGTCCATTTCTTTCTGAATGGGTTTAAATGATTCTCTGGAGAAGCCCAGATTTTGAAGTTGTAGAAATAGTTCGTCTGGAAATAGTTTATACTTTTTATAGAATCTAATCTCTGTTTCGTTAAACAGATAATGCATATATTGAAACATTGCTTTTTCTCCTTGTGTGTGGTGTGTGAAAGTTCGAACGTTCGAACGGTGCGCCGTGCGCAACGCTTACCACGGCGCACCGTTTCCCCTTACTTCTGCGCTTTCTTCTGCGCTCTGGTGTACTTCTTTGACGGTGTAGTAACGGCATCCATATCGGAAGGCGTATTGTTCTGTAACATGATAATTTCTGATTCCGGGATCATGTTCCCGGCTTTACAATCTTTTGCAAGGTTGTCCACGCAAGCCAGAGTATCGTAGGCATGATAATCTTTATCTTTTACAAACCAACCGAACCGGCGTAAAGGGCGTACAAGTGTAGGGTCTGTGGCGTATTCTAATTGATAAGCGTCATACTCTCTATGCACCAGAAAACGCCACTGTTTGTCACAAGATATAACCCGGCTTGTCACTTGTCGCAATAATGCGTCTACATGGTTAAAACGTTGCGAAGTGTAATATAAGCTGATGTGGTGGTGACGGCACGTCAGCAGAGTATTGAGAAACAAGGGATCAATGTTTGTCTTGAAAGTACGGCTGTTAAGCTGTACTGAAAATTCATCACCCAAAACAAGGGTGCAAGTCAAGGTATCGTGTTGTTCATCATATGCCCGGACAGTTTCGGCAACGTCTACGATCTGCCGCAAAGAGACAAAAGGCGTGTAGGGCGTTCCGATCAAATCAACATTTGAAATGATGTTGATTCTTTGCGTTACCCATTTCCCCCGGAGATCATCATATACAACTTTGTTGTTATACTTTTTATACAGACTTGTAACCTTATGCACAGCGGAAAGGGTTTTTCCTTTACCGAACAATGCTACATAACAAATCAGTTTACCGGTTTTCAGATTGCGCCATTTTTTATGAATAATGTAATCCGGGAGATCTTTTATTAAATTAAAGAGCGTTGCAAACGGATGTAATACGGCAATGCGGAAGCATACACTAAAATACATCATTGCTATAAATGCTAACAGTACCAGAAATACCAAGCTGATCACCTCCCATTTTTAAGAATGTTATAGGCAAGAGAACCGATACATTCCAGAACCATACAAAAGACGATCAAACCGACCATACAAGCCGGGGTAAATGTTGTTGCATCACCTATGATAAATTGAATAAGGCTATCCATGTTTGTTTCCTCCTATTTAAGACCTACGCCGTTAAAAGACCGAACGGCGTTCTTGATACGTTCATAGCACCATGTGAACACGATAAAAAATAACAATGCCGTAATGTTGTAATTCAGATCATCAATTTTTGCTTCAATGCTTCCCAGAGAAGCGGAGTAATCAATCTGATTTTCCACAGTGTCCGCTTGATAGGTTTCCAAATCTGCCAAACTGATATAAACGTGTTCAGTACCAACCACATCACCAGAAGAGACCGAAAGGGAGCTATCGCTTGTTGTAGCGTCAAATAATTCTGTATCGCCACCGGGTTGCAACGTGTCAGCGTCTGTGTTAATTCCTCCGGGGAGAAGATCGCCAGACATGACAACAGTAGCATCATCATCAACGGTATAAATTCCGTTATCATCAGAGCCAGAGTTGATAGAATCGACTTGTAAATCTTCTTGCATATTGTCTTGATTTGTAATGTTTTCATTCATGTTTTGTCCTTTCTTGTGAAAAATGATCCCATGTGTTAGAATTGAAGAAAACACATAGGAGGGGTTACAAATGAATATGATAATTATTTTTGGGGTTGCTTTGCTTATAATTATATGCGGTTATGCTTATGCAAAATATCGTGATGAAAAAGAACACAATGCTATATATACCTATATGGAAGATACAGAGAATGACAATTCAGAACCATTACAGAAAAACGACTACATCAACCTAACACGATATAATGACGATAAAGCCGACAGCAGAACAGATGCTATATTGTCCGTATTAGATAAGATACATTTCTGGGTAATGATTATAGGAATATACATTCTTGTAAAAATCATTGCGGCAATAATTGTTTTTGTATGTAAAGGTGCGGTTATTATGGAAGTAATCAATAAATTATTCCCATAGCCTACGAATAAAGTACAATAGCAAACCGCCGATAATACAGTATAAAAACAACGAATAAAGCGTAAAGGCATAACCGAATAATACAATTTGAATGTTCAAAATACCGAAACATAAATCTATAAAGGCTTTAAGAATATACATGCTACCTCCCTAGAATACGGCAAATAATAATAACGGCAAACGAAGCATAAAGCAAATTTATAATGGAACTGGGAAGAAAGCCAAAAATCGCAGTTAAAAGAGCCGGGAGTTGTTGCAATGACCCAATCAAACCATTGATAATAGAATAAAACTGATTACCTACATTTAATATAGAATCTGCATCGGATTTATTTTGATCGGTTTTATCTACTTGTTCAGCTTTTCCGCTATCTTTATCAACTACAATGTCACTAACAGTACCCTTTAAGCAATTTATAACAACCGGATCACCCACATAAAGCACACCGCCTTTTTTATAACAAGGCGTGAGCCACATTTCACCATTCCATGCAAGTTCACTATTCTTATAGTAATCTATAAGATAATCAACATTGACTTTCATAGAACCTTTACCGATCGTGGTTGTGCTCCACGTCTCATATGATGTATTCGAATTAGCATCATATCGCGGATAAGTGGCGGTAACTAAGGTGTCAGAATCAGGAACAAAAAGAAGATCACTATTCGGCGTTGTACCCGTCCATGTAATAGTTCCGTTTTTAACAACTGGCTTATTCCAAACTACGCCGGTTAATTTGAAATTATCAAGGTGTACCGTACCATCGTCACCAGTATCAAAAGAAGATGACGCATTCCCGTTTTCGTCAAAATTTACTACGGTAGAATTGCCTTTATTCCAAGGGTTATTGACCCCGGTTTTGGTGTAAGGGGTAAAGTACAAACTTTTTATAGGTGAGCCATTATTCTCTTTGAAATCAGAAAATGCTTTATCCCATGTTAATTTCTTTCTGTCCAAGGAATAAAAATCAATATCAGCTTTTGAACCGTCATAGTATATTGCCTTGATACCTAAAGAAAGATATTGACTACCAGAGAGATCAAAAGCAGATTTATTTGCACCATTCGACCAAACGTCTACCCATTCTGCATGAAACGAATTATCATAACGAAAACCAATAAGTGAAATGTCGTTACCTATGGTTTCAGAATCAGAGGGAATTGTAGATTGCTCTATCTTGTCAATAGTTCCATCAGCATTGTAAAAGATCGTTACTGGTTGCCCTATGTAATAGGCTAAATGCGGCACACGGTAGCAAGGAAAAAAATTTACTTGACGGATGAATTGAAAGTCCGTTTTTCCGTTTTCCATTTCAGACCATGGCAACGTTAAACGCTTGTCACTTGTGGAAAATTCTCCGTCATACGGCTGTAATTCTCCGAGATTATCCGGCTCTGTGGTGGTAGCCCATGCGTAGGATACTTTCACATATTCTTCTACATCTACCTCTTTTGCGTAAGAACGTTCTGTTGTTCCATTCCAACGAGCGATCTTGCCATTCATGGTAAAACCAGTAAAACAATATGTTTCATCATTATTGTTTGGTAATTCCGGTTTATTCAACATACCGTCTTCATTGCCGTTTTGTACATATGCAAGAGCGTGATCGTAAGTGTCGAATACTGGAAAATTACATTCATAGGTAACAGACATTAAGCCATTATCAGAATTGTACGTTCCATAATATGCCGTTGTAAGAAAATGATTAGAGATATTATCATCAGAATAATTAAGTTCAGGATTTTTATAATAAGTACCTTCTGTATGCCATGTACATAAATTTGAGGGCAATGAATAAAGTTTTCTATCTACGGAATCGTAAAATTTAATAGAAAAAGTAAAATAATTATCAGATATTAAGCTTGAAATACCGACAATGTTAGTGGCAGAAGTAGAAAAAGTGAATTTAGTTTCACTATGACGTCCAGAAGGAAGATCGTAATAATTATAAACATAGTATTCACTTGTTAAATTTCCTGCCGCATGAACCGGGGGCATACAGAAAAGCACAGCCGAGACCAGAACACCAAGCGTTAAGGCAATAATGCAGAGAAGCGTCTGCAATTTGTTATGATTGATTGTTTTTTGTTCCAACTTTTTCCCTCCTTATGAAAAGAATTTTTGAATGGTTTCAACCGCAAAAAAGAAAGCGGCAATAGTACCCATATGACAACCGATTTTAACAGCTTTCTGGCGGTCAGTTTCTTGTGGGAAGAATAAGACACATTTTGAAACCATTAAAAATATGATAAAAATAGAAATGGTTAAAATCTCATCCATGGTATTAACCCCTTTCCGACAAGTATAATAATTTTAGAAATTGCAAACATAATACCTATCATAGAAGATATAATAACGAAGTATGTAAACAATGATTCTTTTCCTATAAAGATGAATATAAGAAAAATAATTAAACAAATCAGATAAATGATTGTGTAAATTAAAAACGCCATTGTGTTCTCCTTTCGTGAAAAAAAAGAGGGGTGCAGATCGTTCTGCATCCCTCTTATACTGCCGTGATCCGGGTTATACGGAACGCTTTGCAACTCCGAACAGACCGAAGCAAGCACAAGCTACGGAAACAGCTAACAGAATGTTCAGCGGATACTCTCCGAACAGACCCATGATAGACTTACATACGGAAATCAGAGTAGTAACGATAGCAGTATCGAAAGTAGGAGCGGCTTCTGCCGCCGCAATAATTGCTAAACCGGGCATATGTTTCTCCTTTCTTATAGATAATACCGAATACATACGTCTATGTTCTGGGTTTAGTTATCTATAAATGTTTTTGTTTATAAAATCAGCTTGCTGAAATTACCGGGGTAAAAGTTCGAACGTTCGAACTTTAGGGGAAAGTGTGGGGATCGAACCCACTCCGCTGTCGTTGTTGTTTTCTGTGCGCACGCCACTCACACCATGAGATACTTTCCCATATTATTTTTTGGGGGTTGTTGGGTTATGTGTTGCTGTTGCATGGGTGAGGGGTGATACTTTGTGTACCATTCCGAACCCCTCCCATGAAAAACTACGAAAGCAAAATACGCTTTTCTTGTTTTTCTACGGTGTCCCCTTGCCCCCTCCCAAGGGGACAAAAGACCAAGGGCGAAAGCTTGCTCCGGGGACTGGTAAAGATATAATTGCTTATAGTCGGGCTGAACCCTCCGGGCTTCACCCTTGCCACAGATAACGCAACAGCGCAGTTTCCAAGGGAAAGGGGCATTACCAAGGAAGGGGGGAGGGTGGAAGCATACAGTTTATAGAAAATGCCGGGAGCATGGCTTGTGTTCGGTCGTACTGGGTTATGGGCGTACCATAAACAAATGATGAAAGGTGGTAAAGTTCGGACGTTCGAACATTCCACGCACCCGGCAGATTCATCTTTCACACTTGCCCGGCAGTCCGTAGGGAGACAAACCGGGCATCACACCGGAGAACGTACCGGGGAGAAGATCGCAAGGGGCACACCATGAAAATGAGATGTGATCACTTCTCTTTACTCCCTAGACCCGGAACGTTCCGGCGGCTTATTTCTTATCCTTGCCAGAATCAGCGGCGGCAGTACCGGGGGCGGTAGCAGTTCCGGGGAGATCATAGATACTAGTCACACGCAGAGTCTTTTTACCTTCATACTCACTGATCTGCATACCGAATACGTAATCCTTGAACATTTCCTTATTCTGCTTATAGACTTCCTCTGTGCATGACAAACTTGTTGCTTCTGAACCCTGCAAAACGGCAAGCTGATAATACTTGTTGTTGCTTCCGGTCATGCTCTTTTCTTCAATGGCTACCAAAGTACCTCTGAACTGTGTTGCTAATTTCATAATTGTTTACCTCTTCTTTCTTTACACATGGGCGGTCAGCACCATGGGAATAATGTTATTTGTTATATACTGAACGCCTACATACGAGAAAGGCGGTTCATGCTGTTAACGCCAAGAACCAGAAGTGTAACATTAAGGGGAACGTATTCACGCTCCGTTAAAATGCCGTCACTGTGTAACTGATTCATTTTCCGGGAAAGTGCAACCATACGATTAAGCACCAGACGCAATGTTTCCGGGGTGTAGCCGTTCCCCAGATCAGCGGCGCATGACATTATATCATCAAGCACCGCCAGACCAACCGGGGAAAGGCTAAGAGTTACCATTTTACTACGATCTCAATACGCTTATGGTCAGCTTCAAAGTTCTTGCTTTTCAGAGCCTTTTCGATCAGATCGTTGAGACCGTCAAGATACTTGTTGTATTCGTCAATGTTATGGAACGTTACAAGCGTCTGGCTGTTTACCTCCGTAAAGTTGCCGTCTATGATTTCTTTACCGTTGTAAGTATCATCACCACCGGAAGCGTCACAATCGGAAGCGTCAGATTTTCCGGCTTCTCCGTGAATATCTTTTACTTTTTTCTTGATGTCACGGACAGACATATCAACAGAAAACTCCGTCAACTGCGCATCCGTAACGCCCAACAAGGCGATCAGCTTACTACTCTGGTAGTCTTTCAGTTCCGGGCGAATCTCTTCCAGAATGTTTCCATGTTCGTCACGGCTTGCAAAACGCTCTACGATATGAATAAAATCGCTACACGTTCCACGTGCAATACCGTGTTCTTTTGCGGCGTAGTCGTAAATGTTCTTGTAGCCTAACAGACCGAAAGCGGAAGCCGAATACATCCAGTAGAGATCAAAAGCAATCCGGGTAAAGGAACTCTGAACATTGTTTAAAGACTTGCTGATAGATGCATTGCGCTTTCTGGCTTCTTTCAAAGTCTCAATGTCTTTCAGTTCCTGTGCCTTTTTTGCTTCTACCTCTGTTTTGTTGGTGTCCTCCACCGCCGGGGCGGTGGGGGGATTCATGGGAGCGGCAACGGCTTTCTTTCTGGTGGTCTTTGCTTTTGCCGGGGTCTGGGTTGCGGTTTTCTTCTCTATGGTTGTTGTACTCATTGTGCTTGTCCTCCTTATCAATCAAATGCAATAAAAGCAAGATCTTCAATGTGAAAATGTCTTTCAGTGCCGTCTGCCATCATTACGTCAACACATGGAATAGGGTTATCAGAAAAAGGATTATCCTTTACGAACACCAGACCGGAAACATTGTTGAGTTCAATTTCTTCAATGTGATGAATCTGGACACCGGGAAAGGTTGCTCTGTCTGTAATGTGTGCTACTGTGATTTTTTTCATGTTTTTGTCCTCCTTGTGTGTGGGGTTCGAACGTTCGAACCAATATAAAAAATAGTATTGTGATCGGAATTTCGTGTCATTTCCTTATCACAATACTATTTTAATATTTTCAAAAAAATTTTAAATTTTTGCAATTATTCCTCTATCTCCTACAAATGATACGGTTAAAACTCCTCTTTTTCCCCGTACCATTGCAGTAAAAGCTCCACCACCCGGTTGTAGCTGATCATGCCATCCGAAACACCATTCAATTTCAGTGAAGCATTGGTCAGGGTATCTGAAACACTGTCCACCGTCTCCGTATTCACCACAGCTTTTCCGTTGATTCTCTCCCATTGCTCTTCTGTGACAAAGATATTGTCCTCCTGCACCTGCTGTAATACCTGTAACGGATGTACCGCCTCTCTGGCCGCCGCATAGCTGTCCGGATCCGCCAGTCTAGTCTTATACAGATCGTTTGCCACATAATTCAGCACACTTAAGTAACCCGCATATTGAAAAGTACTGTCATCCGACTCTACGCAGGCCAGAAATGCAATAAAATTCGCCTCATCCTCATAGATATACCCCCGGATGTGAGCCAGCTCATGACACATGGTTGCCGGTTTTTCCATGATGTACATGACATCATTGTAATTTGCCTCCATGGAAAACGGGAAATAATAGCCACACATATACATCTGACACATGAAATCCGAGAAAAACATAGCCTTCGGCCGGGGATAATAACCATCCAGCTGGTCATACCTTTTCCCCAGGCTCTGCATCACATCGATGGCTTTATCCTCCATATCCACCGCATTACCCCGGCTGTCCACACCACCCGAGTACACCACGGCACCACTGTCATCCCGTTCCATGACCTCACTGAGCTCATTACAGTGCCGGACGATATCATTGTAGATCCGAAGCAGTTCCTCCGTTCGTTCCTGTGTTGTCTGCTCCTGCGCTTCCTCTTCACCGAAATATTTCTCCGAAAATGTAGACCCATGATAGATCATGGTACAATTCAGCGTCATAATGGCAAATACGGCAAGCAACGTCCATGCAAAAAAACCAAAATATCCCTTCACTCCCCGGCAGTACTTTTCCGAATGTCTGCACGCCGAAATCAGCAAACTGCATCCCAGCACAACCGCAGCAAGCACCACCAGAATCCCTGCCACAATCATCCATTCGCCCACGGAAAAGGGAAACAACCCTGTAATCCTTCCGTAGGTATTGACCCAGATTGGGAAAATATAATCAATATAAGCATCGCTGAGGCTTCTGCTGCTCCAGGCAACGACCTGAAGCAGTAAAAGAACTGCAACGATGCTTAAATAAATTCGAAAACTTTTCTTATGGGATTTCTTATTCTCCATAGTACTCCTTAAGTGGCTTCCTCTTTTCCCACCTTGATCCTGGTCTTCTTCCAGATGCCACCGCGGTACAAAACATACAGGATCAACGCAGAAATGCCATTACTGATCACCACGGAATACCAGACACTGCGCACGCCCATATGCAGGACGCTCTCGCAGAACCACAGTGTCAGGAAACGGAATACCCACAATCTGGTCACATCGATGGCCATGGTCACCTCCGTATGGCCGGTTCCCTGGAACAAACCGGAGGTCGTATTGTATACGCCATTGGTAAAGCACCAGAATGCCATAACACTTAAAAAGTCCGCTGCCATGCCCACGACTTCCGCATCCTTAGAGAAGATCCTGACAATAGCCGTGGAGATCATATCTCTTGATAAAATCATACCACCTATGAACAAAAATACAACCGATATCCACATGGAAAAACGATACCCCTTCTCTGCACGGTCCGGCTGCTTCGCTCCCATGTTCTGCCCCACGATGGTGGCCGTTGCCGAGCCGATGGCATTGGAGGGCAGCGTGATCAGTCCATTCACTTTGTTGCCGATGCCATAAGCCGCCATGGCTTCCGTCCCGTAGACAAACACGTTTTTACTCATCAGCAGAAATCCCAGCTGCATGGTACTTCCGCCGATAGCGGTAGGCAGACCGATCTTAAGGATCATTCCCAGTTTTTCCTTCTGTAATCGCATGTACGCACGGTTCAGGCAGATATCATTTTCCTGTCTGCACAGAAGTCCGAAAGCCACCATGGCCGGAATCGCTTTCGCCAATAGCGTTGCCAGTGCTGCACCGGCAGTTCCCAGATCCAGGATGATCATGAAAAACGGATCCAGGAACAGATTCAGCGTAATACCTCCCAGATTAAGGAACATGGGGCGCACCGTATCTCCCTGTGCCTGATGTACTGCGGAAAAAATGTTGACCATATATAAAAAGGGCATATCCCAGATGACCACCCGCAGATAAACTCTTGCATAATATGCAGTTCCTCCGTCAGCTCCCAGCCAGTTGATGATAGCGGGTGTTCCCAGAAAACACAGTGTGGCACAGACCACGGCAAATCCCATGGCACAGGCAAATATCTGATTTGCCATGGATCTGGCATCCTCTTTTTCCCCGGCACCGATATACTGCGCAATGAGGACTGCACCGGCCACAGTGATGCCGCTGCCGAAATTCGTAATAATATTCTGCATCGGTGTCACAAGATTGATTGCCGCCAGCTGCTCTGTTCCAATTTTTCCCAGCCAGTAAGTATCCGTCAGGTTATACATCGTCTGCAGGAAGCTGTTAATCACTACGGGAATTGCCAGAGACAGGATCGCTCTGATCAGATTTCCGTGCAATATCAGATCCGGATTATATTTTTTAGCCGTTTTCATCGCCATCACTCCTAAGTTGTTCTTATCTATGTCTTTCCAAATCTAAGTCGTATTATACGTCAATTTTTCAGTGGTTTCCACGGAGATTTTAGGGTTATATGTATTAAAACACTTTTTTATTATCTTTTTTATTTACATCATGGAAAGGCGCATCGCCAGACGGCAATGCAGATTCTTGTGCAGGCACAAATCAGTACTTGGCTCATCGTATACGCAAAAAAACCCTCCCACAGCATCTGCCTGCGGAAGGGATCTTTTTCTTAATTCTGAAGTCATGGTCAGACTTATTTGATTACAAGGCTGCTCCAACCATCGCTGGGGATCAGAGAGATATAGGTCTTACCGGTATTGATCTGGATCTCCTCACCGGTCTTCGCATCATAGTAATGTGTGATAGCATTCTCGGAAGACTTGGTCCAGGTAACTTCGATAGCCTTACCCTGAGTAATGTAGTAACCGGAGCGTCCGGAGTCGATGGCATTGTAGATCAGGTAGCCTTCACCCAGTTCTGCAAAAGTGGTATCCTGCAGAATAACGTTCTCGAAAGTGAGCTGTGCATTGCTGTCAGCATCCTTGTGTGCAGAACCATACTCATAGTAATCATAGGTTCCGGTCTCTTCGTTGTACTTCAGAGTAGAACCGTTGTGCTTGAAAGGAAGCTCAATGGTAGTAGCGCTGATAGCATCACTTCTATCATCAAAGGTAACTTCTCCGTCTGCAAATTTGAAGTGAGGTCCCTGATAGTAATCATTGTAAGTAGTGGTATACTTGGAATTTGCAAAACGCTGCTTCAGACCGTCATAGGTCTTGCCCTTCTGGCTGTTGGTATAGGTATCATAAGTAATATACTCGGTAAACTCAGTTGCCTTACCATTGTTGAAACGGGCGAAACCACCACTGAAGTTAGCGGAATAATCTTTTGCTACCCAGTCATTGATGAAGTAAGGGCCACCATCATGGCAGAGAACTGCGTTCCACTCAGCTGCCAGCATGAAGTTGGTAGGACGTGCACTACGAATACTACCCAGCTGCTCGATCTTCTCCCAGTCCTTTACGACTACCATGAAACGTGTAATTCTGTCGTTCAGAGTACTGTTCATGATCTCATATACAACATCTGCATCTGCGGTGCCGAAATGAGGCAGTGCGGTTCTCTCGTTATCTACCATTACCGCGATAGGACGCTGATCCTTCAGATCCTCATCGATCCACTCGTTGGTAAGTTCGCTGCGATAGGAGTGCTCCGGTGCAACTTCATCCGCGGAAGACTCAGTTGTGGCAGGCTGCTCTACCTCCTTGGTATCGGTAGCAATAGGCTCTGCTTCTACGGTCTGGATCGGAGAAGAGATCGGCTCACTGTTTCCACAGCCGGTCAGAACGCCTACTGCAATTAAAATTGCTGCAAGTACTTTCTTTTTCATGAATGCTTCCTTTCATCTGTTTGTTCTATCCGGTCTCTCGACCGGCACTCTAAAATACATTGTATCCCTAAAGTCCTATGTTTGTCCACCGAAAATTCTTAAGATTTTCTTGAGATTTTATTTCGCAAAAAATGACATCTGGCAGTTGTATGCTGATGTCATTTTTGCTTTCTATAATTATTACTTATTATTCTTTTACAGCCCCGATATTTACTCCCTGTACAAAATATTTCTGGCAGAATGGATAAATGATCATAAACGGCAGAATTGCTACGATGACTGCTGCATTTTTTACTGTATTTTCCGTAGCTCCTTCTACCGCAGACGGCAGATCACTTCCCATGATCAATGCCCGCAGTTTCATCTGGAAGTTATATAAATTTGAATTCGTGATATACAGCTTATAGTTCGTGTAATCATTCCAGTATCCCACGGCATACATCAGTCCGATGGAAGCCAGTGCAGCCTTCGACAACGGCAATACGATTTTATACAAAATTTTAAAATGAGAGCAACCATCAATCTCTGCGGATTCCATCAGGCTGACCGGAATTCCCTCAAAGAAATTCTTCATCAGCACCAGATTATATACATTGATTGCCGGCAGCAGGATCACTCCCCACAAGTTGTTTGTCAGATGGAAGTCCTTCATTACCAGATAAGTCGGGATCATACCTCCGTTAAATATCATGGTAAACAACAGCACATTGGCAATAAATGCCCGCCCCGGCATCTTCCACTGAATCAGCACATACGCCCCAAGTACTGAGATCAGCAATCCCATGATCGTTCCCATAACCGTTGTGTAACAGGAAATCAGGAATGGTCTGAGCATCGTCGGATTGGTAAAAATTGATTTATACCCTGCGAACCCGAACTGCTCAGGAAACAACTTCATGCCATAAGCCGTCTTCAGATCAAAAGAGTCCACCAGTACTTTATATACCGGGATGATCATCACCAGCGAAAATACTGTAAATATTACGATCAATACGATATCAAAAATTTTCACTTTCTTTTTCATCATACAATACCTCTTCCTCTCGTCTTATGGCTTACCCTGTTACATACCAGTACCAGAATACAGCTTATAATAGAGGAAAACATACCGACCGCTGTCGTATACCCATAATCCGGAATTGCACCGGAGTTAAATGTCTGCGTATAGATATAAGTCTGCAATACATCCGATACCTTGATAACGGCATCATTCTGTAATACGAAAACTGACTCAAACAAATTCATAACTTTCGCCAGATTCAATACAAGTACCGTCACGATTGTATTATTCAACGCAGGCAGGGTAATATAGATCATCTTCTGGAAACGGTTTGCCCCATCCATCGACGCTGCTTCATACAATTCCGGACTGATTCCCGCCAGCGTTGCCATGAAAATAATCGTTCCCCAGCCTGTATCTTTCCAGACATTAATTATGTAATACGAAAATCTCCACCATTTCTGGTCTCCGAGGAAATATATATTATCCGTGATCAAGTGTAATTTCATCAGGACATCATTGACCAATCCCGCAGATGTCGGAGACAGGATCATGGAAAATATGGATGCTGCCACTACCCAGGACATAAAATGCGGAATGTATACAATTGTCTGAAATACCTTTTTCAACTTTAAAAAAATCAATTCATTCAATAATACCGAAATAATAACTGCCGCACCGGTATTCAAAATCAGCTTTGTAATACTCAGCACCAGCGTATTGCTGAACGCCTTCCAAAACCCCGGCATACTGAACATTTTTACAAAATGCTTCATTCCTACAAAGATCGGATCATTGATTCCTTTATATGTAAAAAAGGCATAACGGATACCAAACATAGGAAGATAATAAAATATCAATGCTGCCACCAATACCGGTGTCGCCATCAGATAGACTCCCCGATATGCACGGGCGTGCTTGAACGCGGTTCCCCCAGGTGTCCTCTTAGGCAAAGTTTTTCCTTTCTCTTTCACAACGTTTACCCTCCGTTCCGGCTACTCTATATCAGCTATTCAAAAATCCCATATATTCGTTGTACTTTGTCTCTTCTGTTTTATTCATATGTATGGTCAGTCCATCCTCTGAGAAATAGAGACGGATGCGGATGGATGCAACACTTTCTCCGATCAGCCAGCAGAAGATAAACAGCGTATTTTGATCCATCCAGGCTCCGGATGAAGCACATTTCTCCTTGTATATAGGGAACTCTCCCTCTTCCAGATGTCCGATTCCAAAGGGAAGCTGACATTCTCTTCCTTCTATTTCATACGAGAGTACTCCTTTTTGATCCGCATCGGAAAAAGTCACACCACACCATGTAAATCCATACTTATTTCGGAGCAGCGGATATTTTTTCCCGAAATCTGCACAAGGTTTTCCTTCAAATACCGTACGCAGCACAGGCAACGTTGTTTTCTCCACATCGTTTTCCGGGAAACAATCCTTCAGCAGCACTTCTCTCACTGCGGCAAGTATCATCTGCTCGGCTCCGCCCATACCCTGTGTATCTGCTGTCGTTACAACGACGAGATCCATTTCCGGAACTGCCAGCATTATCTGACCGCCCAGCCCCAGCATTGCAAAAGTCCCCTCCATCGGGATCCAGAACTGATATCCATACCAGCGATCATCGCCATCAAGCTGTGTTGCCGTTCTCGGTTCTGTCGCTCTCGCTGCATAGGATCCCTTTTCCTGCTTTAACAGCATACAGCCGGTACGCAGCAGATCCTCGGGAGTAGCCATCAGGCCACTCCCTCCCATAGAGGTTCCAAAGGGATCCTCTATGATATAAGACTCCTCGCTGAAGCCATTCTGGCGCAGCAACTTTTCTTTCAGGTAATCCAGCATCTTTTCACCGGTCAGTTTTTCTACCAGCGCACAGAGCACATGGGAGGATGAGGTATCATACATAAAGAGAGTTCCGGGTCTGTGGGTGGGTTCTGTCTGGAAAAAGCTCCTCACCCAGTTTTCCGTTGTGCTGGTCTTGTTATAAGTTGTCATATTGTAACATGTCTGCATTTTCAACATATTTTCTATCGTCATCTCTGCCAGCCAAGGATGCACTCTCCCGGGCAGATATTCCGGGAAATAATCACAGATAGGATCCTGCAGGGAAATTTTCCCTTCCTGCTCCAGCAATCCGATTGCCAGTGAAGTAAAACTTTTAGTCACAGAAAACATTCTCTGCAACTTATTACGGCAATAGGGTGCATAATATTTTTCAAACAATAGGTTCCCATGTTGTGCGATCAGCACACTGTGTAAAGGAATTTTTCTTTTTTCCACTTCTTTTACAAATTCCTGCATATTCTGTTCCGTCAGTTCTCTCATTTTAGCTGCCATACCATAACCTCCCATGCTGTCGCCTTTTTATTTATTATTCAGGGAATCTACGATTGCCTGAGACCATTCGGCTCCGCCTTCCTGTTCAAACCGCTTGTATCCCTCTTCCACAGAAACACCCTGTACCACGCAGTCCGCAATAATAGAGTTCTTCAGGCTGGTCAGATCGCCGTTATACTGGCTCATCATATCTGTTGTTACCGGCAAAGGTGCCGTCTTGTTATTGGCATTAAAGATTTCCATCGATTCCTCTGTATATTTCTTTACGGGAACCAGTCTCTCGGTCAACGGACAGATATTGGTATCTCCCATAATGATGGTCGTATACTGTACTCCGGGCTGGGAACGCATCTCCATCATATGGAACTCTCCATCCTGATACGTATTGCCACATACTGTTTCTGCCTGTCTGGACCAATGAACGCCTTCTACTCCATAGATCCACAATGTTTCCATGTCTCCATCATCAAAAATGCTTTCCAGAAAATATTTGAATACGCCTTCCGGATTCTTACAGGAAGAAGTAATCGCATACACCGGTGCACATCTCTGCCAGTATTTTCCAACCTCTGCGATAGGCGGCATAAATACCAGTTCGCTGTCCTGTCCATTCGCAGCCAGTCCATCCGACAGCTGATCAGACCATCCGCCTGCCCAGTAAGTAAATGCTCCGAACTCCCCTTCCATGAATTTGGTACGGCAGTTGCTGGTCGCATTCGTCAGAGATTCCTTATCGATATAACCCTTGTTGTAAGCATCCTGTAATCTCTTGATCGCTTCCTTCATGGAATCCTCGGTAAATCCATCTCTCCATACGCCATCCTCTCCCTGATAGAAAGAAGGATATGCATCCTGATAGAATTCCGGCAGATAATTGGTATAAGGAGCTTCATTTCCTACAAATCCGGCTGCGGATACACCAATGGTATTTCCATTGATACCGTCTCCATCCGGATCACCGTTGCTGAAAGCATCCAACATTTCCAGATACTCTTCATACGTCGTCGGAATGTCCAGTCCACAGTTATCCAGCCACTGTTTTCTGAGGAAAGTCATACATCCGCCACCTCCGCCAAGTGCCAGTCCGTACAGATGTCCATCCAACATATTGCCTTCTACGACACTCACATCCGTGTTGGGATTCTTCTTCAGCTCTGAATTGTTCCAGGCATCCGTCATATCCCAGAGAGCTCCCTCTCCCGCATATCCGGAATAATAGGAAGATCCAAGGATAACGACATCTGGCCAGTTCTCCGGTCCGCTGGCAAAGGTCTGTCCCAACACATCATAGTAGGCATTGTGATCCGGTTGGATGACTTCCAGTTCGATTCCTGTCAGTTCTTCCCATTTATTGACCCATTCTTCCTGACCGTCTGCCAATGTCGCCTGGAAAGTTCCGTCTACCATAATCGTAATCTTTTCCGGTTTCTCTACATCATCTGCAACATCTGCAACATCCCCGGCAGTATTTCCTGCCTGTGCATCGCTATCTGTCTTTCCTGTATCATTTCCCGTATTTTCCGCAGAGCTCCCACACCCTGTAAATATCATGGAACATACGGTAACCGCAACCAGTGCGACTGATAATAACTTTTTCTTTACCATAAATAACCTCCGTCCATATTCTGTTATCTTCTCTGTTGTTTCTTGTTTCTTATTTTGTTTTGTTTCTTTGCTGCTTGATTTGTTGATTATTGTCACTTCGGCGCCGGAAGTATCAATGTGCTTTCATTATATCTGTCATTTTGCACAATTTAAAGTCACATATTTCAAGATTTAGTGTATATATTTTTTGTTATTAGAGGCTCATTTTTTATGTCAATGATACACATTTTATTTTATTACATTCCATTTCATTGCCTTTTTCACCTATTATGATACTATAATAATATCTCTCAGGAGGGTTTTTGTTATGAATTCCAGAAAAAATAAATACTTCATAAAATTGATAACATCCTACAGTCTGCTCTTGGTCATTGTGCTCATTCTGGGAATTGTTTTCCATTTTATTCTTTCGCATAATGCAAAGCAGGAACTATTGAATGAAAATATGCTTTCTCTTAAAAATGTATCCGAGCAATACAGCAACTGCTATGCGAATATTTATCTGATTTCCAAGCGAATGGCAAATAATTCCAGCCTTTCCCGCCTGGCGGAAGCCGATCAGGGGGAACGAGCGTTTTATTATAATGCCTATATTACCAAACAGGCTCTGGTAGATATGTATTCTGACTATTCACTCCAGCCAATTCAGACCTATTATATCCATCTGCGTCATACAGACTACATAATCAGCTATAATGATTTTGAGAATCTCTATTCCTTTTATAAAAACAATCAAATGCTGGATCCCTCAAAATATGAGGAATGGAAGGAGACTCTGGAATCCTCAGACAATTATAACCATTTTCTTTCTCTTGACCATTTTGCGACCGAATATACACCACACAGAAAAAACTATTGTTATGCTGTCTCTCTGCAGAATTATACCTTCAAAAATATCAATGCTGACATCATTTTTGAGCTGAATGCTGATTATATGCAGCAAATGGTGGATTCTGTCGATCTGATGAAGAATGGCTGTCTCATCATCCAGGATAGCAGCAGTGACACTATGCTTACTTTCAGTAACAATGAAGCGCTGTTAAAAAAAATAGATGTTTCTCTGCTTTCCTCGTTAGATTATTCCGAACGGGGATATTCCAGCACAGTATTTCAGGGTGCTCCCGTCACAGTACTCTATACCTCCGCACAGACACCGAATCTGAACTATTATCTGATTGTTCCCACGTCCTACCTGAAAGCACCGGGAAACGGACTGCAGTTACTGTCTCTATTCGTTATCTTTCTCGGTGTCGTAGGAAGCTTTTTGATTATTGTTCTGTTGTCCAAGGCCAATTATAAACCCTATGAAGCAATGGAATATCGCCTGCGGGAAGTGAATTTCAACCACGAAGAGCTCATGCGGTTAAATGAGTCCCAAAAGATCACCCTCCGCAATTATTATTTTGATCAATTGATTCATGGTACGATTCTGAGTGAGGAAGAAGCTGCGTATGCCCAAAATTATCTTTCCATTTCCGCTAATGCCAATTCCTTTGCTATCTTATACTGTAATGTCTACCTGGATACTTTGGAGCTAAATAATGACCCTCAGGGAATGATCAACATCCTCTCCCCTGATTATGCGGATGTTATTTCCGATATCCTTTCCAGTTATTTTATACATTCCTATATCATGCAGAGTTCCCGAAATAGTGTTTATACTATTTTATTATATGACAGGGAAGAACTGGACAAGGTCGAAGATTTATTTTCACATGTTCATACTACACTATTGCAAGAATACAATATCTGGATTTATGGTGGATTAGGCTGTACAACCGACACCATCTCCTCCGTCTGGAAATCGTATCGCCAATCCAAAGAGGCTGTAAAACGTATCTCCAGCCCAGTGTACCTGTGTCTGTATCGTGAGATTTTGGAATTTCAGGATTCCTTCTTTTATCCTAATGAGGTTGCGGATCAGCTATATAATTTTGTAAAATCCGGTAACTTCAAACAGACAAAAACAATTTTTAATTTTATAAAGGACGAAAATTTTAAGAAACGAAAACTTAATTCCAGACAAGTGAAATGGCTTTTAGAAAATATAGAAATTACGTTATTGAAAGTAATCAGGGATAACGACATTTCCTATGATGACTCAAGCTTAGCCGGTCTGTCCGAAGATTCTACCCTGAAAAATTACGAGCAGATTGCTCTGGAATTATGTGAAAAAAACAAGCAACCGGAAAACGACAACCAGCTGATTGTGCGCATTCAGGCTTATATTGATGAGAATTATGGGGATCCATCCTTATGTTTAAGCAGAATATCGGACCTGTTCCACATCTCCGAGAGTTACTTTTCCTTCCTTTTCAAAAAAACAGTAGGGGTAAACTTCTCTACGTATCTGGAACAGGTCCGCATGACGCAGGCAAAACATCTGCTGGAAACAACGAATATTAAAATAACAGATTTATACGTGGCGGTCGGTTACAACAATCTGACCAGCTTCCGCCGTGCATTTAAGAAAAAATACGGTGTAGCACCCAATGCCCTTCGAGAATAACTACTTATTCTTTTTCGGTTGCTTTCTCGCGCAGCACTTCCTCAAACTGTTCGATGGGTACCGGTTTGGAATAGTAATATCCCTGCTGCCAGGTAGATCCAAATTTCTCGATATAGTCGCTGACTTCCTTATCCTCAATACCCTCAATACAGGTTTCGGTGTTTGTCCTCCTGGCATAATCCACGATAGACTGCACCATGGCCTGATTCTGAGGTTTTTGCTTAATATCACGGATGAAGCTCATATCTACCTTCAGTTCGTCAAAAGGAAGCTCCAGCGCCAGACTTAAGGAACTGTTGCCTGTTCCGAAGTCATCCAGTGCGATCTTGATCCCCTGGGAATGGAAAAATTCTACCTCTCCGCGCAGGAAATGAATATCCAGATCTCTGCATCGTTCTGTCAATTCGAGGCAAAGCTCCTCCGGCTTCGCACCGGTCTCTTTTAAAATATTCATAACAGCACTGCGGAACTCTCTGCGCTCCAGCTGTGCCGCCGCCACATTGACATTGACGAAAAAGCCTTCCGTCTCCTCGCGCAGCTTCTGTACATCCGTAAGTGCTGTCCGAAGGATCCAGTTCCCCAGATCAAAAATACAGGGATCCTGTTCCAGCCACTCCATGAACACACCGGGGGACACCATCCCGTAAGGCTCCAGTTCCCATCGGAGCAGCGCTTCCATTCCCCGGATCTTGCCGGTCTTCGTATCGGCAATCGGCTGATAGAACATCCGGAAGCCTTCAAAGTTATGCGTAGCACACTGATGGATCACACCGATCAGTTCAAACTGGTTCTCGTCACTGCCACAGACCTCATCATTAAAAATCACCAGCTCTCCGTGATGCTCAAGCCGGGAATGGTTCAACGCATAAGTCAGACGGCTGCGGACCGCGTTCGTCTCCTTCATATAAGGTTCCATAAATATTGCGCCGGCAGATACCTTCAGAGGGATCTTTTTCCCCTCTACCTCTGTATTTTCAAAAGCTTCTACGATCTCATCGTATATCTGCTGTAGTTCCTCTTTGGATACATTTTTAAAGCTGATCACAAATTTCGCACCGGAGAGCCGGTATACATATCCTTTTCCCCTTAACAGGCGCAACAGCTCCTGTGCCGCACAGTTCAGAATCTTATCCGAAAAAGCGGCACCGTACATAACATTGATATGACTAAACTGATCCAGTCCGATCTTCAGCAGAGTCCCCTGTCCGCTTTCCTCCAGGAATTCCCTGATTTCCCGATCCAGCGCCGGTTCCGTATGCAATCCGGTAGTCGCATCCACCTCGTCGGAAATACCGTAGTTGTTATATCGTATTACGATCACAAAAGGCTTTCCATCCTTATCATTCAGCATTTTCGCCCTGGCACTGATCCGGTTGTAGGTGCTTCCGTCACGCACCCGGTATTCCCAGGGCTCGTCCATATTTTTCCCGGCAACTCTCTCCTGGAATCCCCTCCGGAAATCCTCCAGATCATCCGGATGAATCGATCTTTTTGATTTTTCTTGTCCGCGGATGGTATAGTTCTCCTGCATACCAAAATATTCCATCGTCTTCTCGGACCACCATGTCACGCCGTTCCGCAGATTGGTTATGGATATGTAGGACTTTTTCGCCAGAGAAGTAATGGCTTTTACAATATCCGGGAACAGGATATCCATTTCCTCCCAGAATTTCTGTTCATCATATGTATTGATACTCATGTCTCCTCCCGACACTTTCTTCTGTATGCCCACAGTCTCTGAATGCACCCTTGCATCAAATAAATTATAACATACCAAAATGATGTTTACGATAGGATAATTAATATAAATTTTTTATGAAATAAAATATCTTATGATTGACTTCGAAAACTATCTGTAATACTATGCAATATAGCAATTATTTCAAATTTGAAATATTCACTTTTGTAATTTCAGTAATTACACTTTGTATAATACTAAGTAAGGAGGCCTTCGGATGAATACTGATATCGAATTCGTACAAAAATTCAATCTGGCTTACAACGCCATGTGCAAACCTCTGTGCCAGCAGTTAAAGCTGCCACAGACAGCTTTTGATATTCTCATGTTCTTCGGCAATAATCCGGAATACCACACTGCCAGTGATGTCGTGGAGATCCGCCGGATCAAGGCGAATCTGGTGTCCGTCAATGTGGACAAGCTGGTGTGCGAGGGGTACCTGGAACGCAGAGAGGCTCCGGATGACCGTCGGAAGACTCTGCTGTTCTGCACGGAGAAAGCACAGGATGTCATCGAAAAAGGCCGCATGATACAGAGCATTTTCAAAGATACTCTGCTAGATGGCACCGATGAGACAAGCAAAGAGATCTTTTACCACATGCTTCATGTCATGGAGAGAAATATGGACAATATCCTGAAAGGAGATAAATAAATGCAGATTTTAATCACGATTCTTGTCACTTTTTTCGCCGGCATGGGAGCCGGCCTGGGCACCGGATTTGCCGGAATGAGCGCTGCTGCCGTCATCAGTCCCATGCTGATCACTTTCCTCGGCATGGATCCGTATCTGGCCGTCGGCATTGCGCTGTCCTCGGACGTTCTGGCCAGTGCCGTATCCGCTTATACCTATGCGAAAAATAAAAATATTGATGTCAAAAACGGCCTGATCATGATGGGAAGTGTGCTGGTATTCACCGTCGTAGGCAGCTACGTATCCAGCCTGGTGCCTTCCGCTACCATGGGGAATTTCTCCGTGTTCATGACTTTCCTGTTAGGTATCAAATTCATCGTCCGTCCCGTAATGACCACCAAGGAAGCCATGCAGGGCGTCTCCGCGAAAAAAAGAGCCATCCAGTCTCTGGTATGCGGTATGCTGATCGGCTTTATCTGCGGTTTCGTCGGTGCCGGCGGCGGCATGATGATGCTGTTGATCCTGACTTCTGTCCTGGGCTATGAGCTGAAAACTGCTGTGGGAACCAGCGTCTTTATTATGGCTTTTACCGCTCTGACCGGTGCAGTTTCCCATTTTGCCATCGGGGGCATGCCCGACTGGACCGTATGGATCCTGTGTGTCATCTTTACCCTGATCTGGGCCCGGATTGCCGCACTGTTCGCCAACAAGGCCACACCCAAGACTCTGAACCGTGTCACCGGTGTGATTCTCGTGATCCTGGGTCTGGTAGTAATGGGCTTCAACCTGTTAACCTAAGTGATTTCCCATACCTTGTGTATTCTCCGGCGGAGCGATCGTTACATTGCTCCGCTGATTTTTTATAATCTCACGGATTTCAGACAGATCCTTTGCAAAATAGATTCCTTCCTGTCTCTCCGGGGAGGACAGCCCCATCTCTGTCATATGCCGCAGCAATGTCTGTAATCCGTCATAATAATCATTGAGGTTATAGAGGATACAGGGCGCAGTCAAATGCTTCAGAGACACCTTGGACATCACCTCTGCGATCTCTTCCAGCGTGCCGGTTCCTCCCGGAAAGGCAATAAATACATCCCCCAGTTCGATCATCTTCGTCTTCCGTTCTGTCATATCCTTCGTGACGATCAGCTCCGTGATCTCATCATACTGGTATTCCATATCAATGAAAAACTGTGGCTCCACCCCGATGACTTCTCCACCTGCCTGCAACACGCTCTCCGCCAGTTCTCCCATGAGGCCGGATTTGGAACCTCCGTAGATCAGGCGGTTGCCACTCTCTCCAATCCAGGTGCCGAGTTCCCTCACCGCCATTTTCAGTGTCGCATCTTTTCCTTCATTTGCTCCCAGATACACTGTAATGTTCATGCCTGTTCTCCCTTGTTTCTTATGTGTATGGTTGTATATTGTGTTTATGCCTGCCGTTGCTCAGCGCCCGGACTCCTTCCACGGATCTTCTATTCCACGCTGTTACGTTCCTCAATGCTCTCTACATATTTGATAAACTCTTCCGCCACATGGGACAGGGTATGATTTTTATTCCAGATCAAAGCATAATCCGCATGGGCATTCGGATGCTCCACCGGCCGCACGCAGACGTCCTTGTCTCGGATCAGGGAGGAAATCGATGCCGGATAGATCGAGATGCCGACGCCGTGGAGGCTCAGTTCGTAGGCATTCATCATATGTGCGATCCTTCCCCGGATCACCGGAGCATGCCCTGTGCCATCGAACCATTTATCGATTTCACCTTTTCTGGATTCTCTGGAGGGAATCAACAGATCATAGGGCAACAACTCCGAGGGCTTCACCGGATCATTTTCCCAGGAATACAATGCATGTCCCTTGGGGATCACTGCCACCCAGGGTTCTTCATACACCGGCAGCACGTGGAATTCCTCTGTGTTATAAGGGGCCGTGATCATGGCAATCTCACACAATCCCTTCGTTACGCGGTTATTCACATCATCTGTGTTGCCGTTCCACAGATTGTACTGTACATGAGGATGTCTCTGCTGAAATCCAGCGATCCATTCCGCAAAAAGGCGAGGGCCACAGCCCTCTACCGAAGCAATGTACAACGTACCCTGCAAGCCTTCCTTCCGCTCTCTGACATCCTCTTCCGACCGGTTCACCAGATCCAGAATCTGATTGGCATATTGCAGAAAAAGCTCTCCCTCTTCTGTCAGGGATACTTTATGGGGCGTCCGAAGGAACAATGTCGTACCCAGTTCCGCTTCCAGATCCTGAATCTGACGGCTCAGAGGCGGCTGGGCAATGGCCAGCTGTTCTGCCGCCCGGGTAAAACTTTTCTCTTCCGCTACGGCCTTAAAATATCGGATATGGCGCAATTCCATCTTTCCAGCATCCTCCTTCCATGCTTTTTCCAAAAACCAGCTTAATCTTTCTATTTTGTAACATGTTGTATTTTCTTTTATTATACCTTTTAGGTATTATTATACTTCTATTATATGTATTTCACATTATAAGCGCAATATGGTAAATTATAATCATCAAAAGGAAGTCAGGCCTGACCCCTTAAGCGTAACAACAAAGTCAACAGTTCATTTGTCTTGGAAAGGTTAAGGGTGACTATTATGAAGAAGATCATGGAAAAGGTTAACGAGTTTTTTGACGAGTATTACAAGAGCTTCGCTGAAAAATTCTGATAGAAGTGTGTTTTTCACGCTCATATACACAGAAAAAGCAGCAGATCTGGCGGGATCTGCTGTTTTTTTGTTCAGGTATGAAAATAATATCCGTCTCCATCACTCCCGTCATCCCATTCCTCATTGTCGTCAGATCCTATATATTCTCCGCAATTAGGGCAGTCCCCTTCATAGATTGGGTTCACAAATTCTCCACAATGTGGACAAAATACATCAATAAATGGATTATTCATTTTTCTTATCCCCTTTTCAAGATTTTATCCGCATCCAGCCCATAGGCTTCGATGCACTTTCTCAAATACGCCGGATTCGCCTGTTCGGTCTTATACCTCTCGTACTTATGCTTCTCGTAATACTCCCGCTCGAATTTCTCAGGCGGTGTTCCGTAGCGTTTATTATATTCCTTATACTTTGCTATGGTATTTGGCGGATTCAGGATCTCTATTTTCCTGTCATGGACATATATCCCCACGGCAACCTCTTTGCAGAATTCCTCCTCCGATACCGTTTCGTCACCCCAGGGTCCTTCGTTCCACCCCGTAACCGCAATGATCAGATTCAGATAAGGAAATGCATAGAGCAGTTTATACCATTCTTCGATAAATTCCCTGACCGTGGGGTATTTTTGCGTAGTCGCATTCGCCCCAATCGTTCCATCCGCACGGATCCAGCCATATCCCGTGGGATAATGATTCTTCTGAATGAGACAGTTCTCAAAATTCACACATCCGATATAATCTTCATGGCTGCGAACAGCACTCACGTAAAAATTTAAAAATCTGTCCGTCCTTCGGATAATATCAAATGCCTGCTCTGCCGTTACGGGTACTCCTCTCATCCGGTAATAGGGCCCGCGGACATTTCGAACGGGATTGACTGACTCATCCCCGGCAATAGCGATCTCAATTTCCGAATGCTTTTCATAAACTTCTTTCGGTATCAGCCAGACAATAGCATCGTCTGCTTTATTGCTGATTTCTATGGCTCCGGAAATAATTTTTTCATACTCCCATTCCTTCGTCTCCATATAGGTATTCCCGTATTCATCCGTATATATCGCCACTTCACAATTCTTTTTCAGATAATCAAATATTGTCATTTTCTATTCCCTCATCTGATGTAACTGTATGTGTTTTCTGCCTCCTTCCTTATGCTGCAATCATAGCATAAGAAATCATGTAATCATTCACTATATCTAGGGCTGCGCTTTCTGGCCGCAAAAAGCCCATCGATTATTATTCATCGACGGGCTTTTCCTTCTCTTATTCTCTTATTTCTTTATCAGGATTCCTTTAGGATCTCCTGCAGGCTTCTCGGTTCGTAATCCATCCAGGGTTTCATACAGCCGACATTGCAGGCCCGTATGGGGCTGTCACCAATATGGCGGCAGTCGTTATCCTTCATCCCTGCCAGACATTTCTGAAAATATTCGTCCTCCGGGCTGTTGTGGGTGTGTCCGTAGAGCAGAATGGTGCCGCGGCTCATGTGCTTCCAGCTAAAGATCGGGTAATGGCATAATACCAGCTCATAGCTTTTACCGGCTATGGAGTCCCGAATCTCCTTATAATCACAGACTTCCGAAAAAAGCTGTCGGTATCTGAGGTCGGACACGTCATCGTGATTGCCACGGATCAGGACCTTTTTTCCCTTCAGGATTGCCACCAGAGCGATTAGATCCTCGTTCTTACCGCGCATGCTCACATCCCCCAGGATATACACGGTATCGCCGTTATTCACCTTTTCATTCCACCGTTTTACGATCTCGGTGTGCATTTCCTCCAGATCCCGGAACGGACGGTCATCGAAACGTATTGCCGCTTCATGAAACAAATGCAGATCACTGATATAATAATTCATATTGTTCCCTCCCGTTCCACATTCGCTACAGATAAAACATCTCAATAGTTGAGCGTTCTCATTATCGTTTCAAATTCTAATTCCGCATTTTCATCCAACAGTTTTGCGCAAAACAAAACTTTATTCTTAGAAAATCCAAAATACCATATTTCATCCTTTGGAAGAGCTGCTCCATTTTCAGTCTCAGCAGCACTTAATTCCCATGCAACCGCAAGTTTTCGGATTTTTTCTTCTTTCCTACCTAATTGTAGCTCACTACTGCTCTTTAGTTCTGCATGCTGACCTAAATATACTTGCACAAATTCATCTGCTGTTGTCTCCCGATCAATCCATGATGGTTCTGCAAATTTTGAAATTTCCACATTTGCTATTTCCCGGTCTTGATATAATAGTGTGAAGTTGGCATAATCATCTCTAATATCAATTTCATTTATTGTCCAACCATCATCTGGCGTCCATGATGCAATATTATTAATTGGCTCTGTTTTACTTTTACAGCTTACTAAGCTCAAACATAAAATTGCAATAACGAATATCAGTTTTTGTTTATATCTATTCTTCATAACTTAGCAGTACAGCCTCCTTTTATTGGGAATATCGTTAATATTCCTTTTTCCGTTGCATGCTTTTCCCAGTCATTTTCCGTCAATATCTCTAGCGGTAATAATCTCTGTGGACCGTTTTCATCCTCTTCATATCCCCAGGAGTATCCGCCCAGGAATTTCAGTTTATTGCTATTCATGCGGGAGGGCAGATCTACTAGATAGGTATAAGCTGTCCATTTCAAATGTCTACACCCAGCCAAATTACAACAGGGAGCATCAAATATTTCTGCCGGATAACCATACGCAAAATATGGATTCCCTTTTCCCAGATTTTCATCACTGACATCTATGGAAAGCTCTCTGTTTTCCCCATAATTTTCAATTCTTTCCACGAATTGAATAAATCCACAGGATCTCCGATAACCGGTCGCATTCATATGTTCAAAGTAACCATGCATTACTGGATAACCTATGCAACATATTTTGTCTATCGGAAATCCCTGAAGGGCATCATAGCCAATTTCCCTGGGATCTGTACCTTGCGTGTATTCTACGGTGAGATTTTCTTCTATTCCATGAAGTGTAAAAGGAATTGTTATTCTGCTTTCCAAAGAATTATCCCCTCCTTCTATATATTCTGATAAAACGGCAAAACATTTCCCCATTTCTCCATGTTTTCTTCCTGAATATCAATGATAGAAAATACTCTGTCATATCGAAGATCTAATTCCGCTGACCAATGAATGAACTGTTCCTTTGTTGCATCATCCATTTCATTTTTTATGATAATTACAATATCAATATCACTCTCATCCGTATTATCATTTCTGGCGACAGATCCGTACAATATGATTGCCAAAATACTATCCGAAAAAAGATCTACTACCCCTTGGGTCAAATCCTCTTTCATTGTATTTGTCAGCATACTGTCACCCCTTCGTCTTGAGAATATATTACTGTTATTTGTATACAATTATATTCCTTCTTTTTATCATTCACAATAAAAAATAAGAGAAACACGGCATTTCTACCGTGTTCCTCTCACTAATTAAGTATGCTGGTGGCCGGACTTGAACCGGCACGGGGTTGCCCCCGAGGGATTTTAAGTCCCTTGCGTCTGCCTATTCCGCCACACCAGCGGACGCATCGCAACGCGCAAACCGCAACGTGCGAATGGATGGAGGTGGATTCGAACCACCGAAGCAAATTGCAGCAGATTTACAGTCTGTCCCCTTTGGCCACTCGGGAATCCATCCATGTCAGGCAAGAGTGCCTTAACAATGTGAAATTGTAGCATATGTTCACACAAATTGCAAGATGTTTTTATTATTTTAGTGTAAAAGTTCAGCCATAGGATGACAGAAGCGACGATTGGGTGCTCGCACACAAAGCGTCAATTCTGTCATCCTATGAGCAGAGCGCCAATCTATGAGCAAAAGTAGTCACGAAGTGACGAAAAAGCGTGCTAACGCAACTTTGCGAATGACGCAGGCTGAACTGCTTCAATATAATATAAATAGAAAGGATACTGCGACAGTTGCATCAGTCCGTAATCGGTTACCTGATATCCATCCTGCTGCAATCCGGCGATGGCATCTGCGCCAAGTTCGGTCGGTGTAAAATACCAGAACCTGTCGGAATCCGCCTGGTTGTAATCTCCGTTCACGATTTCATTATCCGGATAGTAATAATACAGCACGGTCCAACCCAGATGTTTTACACCATTCGTGACCATATTTACATCCTCATCGGGGGTACCGATCAGATCCAGTGTCTTTTCGGTCTCCACCTTCTGCTGTTCATAGCTGTCATAGCATTCCCGATAGTTCTGAATTCCCAGGCCGAATAATACTACCAGCAATACCGCCAGAACAATTCTGCTTACAGCCTCCAGACCCTTCCAGGACTTCTTCTCCAGCTCTGCAGCCAGTTCCAGCACACGGCTGCTGCCCACCGCCAGCATGACGATTGCCACCGCACTTAACGGATACAGATATCTCTGTGCCAGCATCGGTGCCATAACAACACTTAACAAATAAGCAAATGCCAAAGTTCCAAGGATTGTGCAGGCTCCCACTGCCATGGCATATGTCTTGTCAGACCAGTTTCTCGCAGAAGGCTTCTGCATATGTACTCCGTCTTTTTCCACAGAGAATACAGAAGAATCCACTGCCAGGGTCACCACCAGAAACAGAATCACCAACGGGAATACGATACCATTCATCCCTCTGCCGCCCATAACAATCTCCAGGCTCTGATCCAGTCCCAGGATCTCTGTCATCCACCAGCCTCTGCTGACATTTTTCAAGCCGGCATAGAAGAAATATAGCCAGGGTGCATAACCTATGAAAAATGCTACGATGGCCAGAACACCCTTTATCCATGTTTTCCCACGGTATTTGATCCATACGGCCACTCCGGTGAAAAACATCATAATGCCTACAGCCACCAGTGCATAATAGTGGGAATACGCTGCTGCCAATGCCCACAGCACCATGCCTGCCCAGGTCTTCCTGCTGCCGTCAGCAATGACTCTGTAGGAACAATAGAAGCAACCCATTACACACAGGAAAGCCAGCGCATACATGCGGACTTCCAGATTGTACTCCAGACATGCCTGTCCCAGACCGGAGATCATCACAAAAAATGTTGCCGGAAGCAGTCCGAAATGTTTCCGCACAACGGTCAGTGCCAGTACGATCCCAATCACGAAGGGCACCAGAGAGGCCAGATGGAATACCGGTACCTTATATCCGAACAGGGTCCCGAATAATTTCAGCCAGTAATAATACAGTGGCGGATGATTGTCCCAGTAATACAATACCTGCAAAATGCCATCCACATCCTTGTGGGCCGTATTCGCAGAAAACGCCTCATCCCCCCACAGTACGCGGTCGGACATCATGCTGAAATTCAGACACACCACCAGCACTGTCAATGCCAGTACTGCCACCGGTCCTATGTATTTGCGAAATACGCTCCACGCCTTGCTGTCGGTAATCTTGCTCAGGACGCTCCGGATCTTCTCATGCTTTCCGGCTTTCGCTTCTTCCACGAACAATTCCGCAATGGCATAGACCAGCATCATGCTGATCTCCAGACATAGAACTTTCACTGCATATTCTCTGGATTCCAACAGCTTTCTCAAGATCGTATTGCCGTCATTGCCGGTCAGCGACAACAGGATCCAGGGAATGACCAGCATACAGAGTAGGCAGGTGAGATAGCGAAGGACATATTCTCCCTTCCCGATCGTGACAGACTGTCCGCTTTTTTTGTTATTTTTTAAAATAGATTGCCGCCAGATTCCAATGGATACCAGCGGCAACAGCAGGGTAATAATGATGGTGAACATCGAATATCCTCTCTGTCTTTTGTATTTGTAACTATTCAGAGCCATGTAAATAGTATCGAATGAGCGTCGAATCCTTGCATTCGTAAGAGCATTTGATACTATTTATAGGGCGAAGTAACCACCATGAGCAAAAAGGAAGCCTCGCAGAGGCGGTTTTGCGAATGGTGTTCTGAATAGTTACATATATTTATTCTTCTACGTATTTCAGGATCGTTGCCGAGGTCTGTGGCATCTCGATCAGAACCTTGCCTGCCCTGATCTCATACTCCGCACCTTCCATGCAATACCCGTCATCCCTGGACTGCAGGATCACTTTCATCTTACCTGTCTTAGGGGTTCCGATCTCCCACACATGAATCTCTTTGGTGATGGGATGATAATTATTATTGATCAGGATCGCACACTGCCCCTTGCGGTTAAAACGTCCGTAAGAAATAAAGTTGTAGTCATTTTCCAGCATTTTCAAGGAGCCAATCCGCAGCTCCTCGTTCTCCCGGCGCAGGCGGATAATGTCCTTATGAAATGCCAGCAGCACCTGATCCTCATGTCCCCAGGGATACGTTCTGCGGTTGTCAGGATCTGTGAAACCACAGACACCTGCCTCATCTCCGTAATAGATTGTAGGAGCACCCGTCCATGTCATCTGGATTACAACGCCTTCCCGGAAGACTGCCTTATTGATACCCTGTTCCGCAGCCTGCGGTCCCAGTGTATTGGTACGTCCCACCTTATGATTTGTTCTCGTCAGAAAACGGGAATGATCATGGTTGGAAAGTTCATTCATAGCCACCTGCCAGCTGGGCATGGAGAAACTGGAGGTATGATGCCGCATGGCTCCCCAGAAGCTCTCTGCATTGCCGAGCAGATCCTCTCTATAGTCATCGCTGTGCTTCTCCATACCGGTGAGGAACCAGGTCACGGGCTCCATGAACGCATCGTAGTTCATGACAGTATCCCATTCGTTGCCCTGCAGCCAGTCTCTGGTATTGCCGTAGTGCTCTGCCAGAATAATAGCCTCCGGATTGGCCTCTTTTACCGCTTTCCGGAATTCCTGCCAGAAATGATGATTGAACTCCTGGCTGTGGCCTAAGTCTGCCGCCACATCCAGTCTCCAGCCATCCACATTGTAGGGCGGAGATACCCATTTTTTCGCTACATGAAGGACATAGTCCATCAGTTCCTGGGATCCCTCGTAGTTCAGCTTCGGCAGTGTGTCATGTCCCCACCATCCGTCATAGGAATTGTTATAGGGCCATGCTGCCTGATTGTGGAAATCAAAGTAATTCCGATAAGGGCTGTCAGCACTGACATAGGCACCCTTGTCATATCCTTCCGCATTCTCATAGATGCGCTCTCTGTCCATCCATTTATTAAAGGAACCACAGTGATTGAACACGCCATCCAGAATGACTCTCATGTCTCTGCGGTGTGCCTCTGCCACCACCTGAGCAAACAGCTCGTTGCTGGCTTCCAGATTCGCCTTGTTAGTCACACGGTCGATGTAACGGGAAGCAAAACGGTTCTCCCGCTGTCCGTCGGGAAGCAGATCCCCTTCATCACTGACAATCTTTCCAATATGGGGATCAATATAATCATAATCCTGAATATCGTATTTGTGGTTGGAAGGGGAGACAAACAGAGGATTAAAATAAATCACCTCAACTCCCAGATCCTGCAGGTAGTCCATCTTGTCCAGCACACCCTGCAGGTCTCCGCCGTAGAACTCACGGACATCCATCTGTGCGGGATAACGTCCCCAGTCCTCTACGCGGTGTACCGGTTCTCCGATGTAGCAATATTCATTGGTCAACACATCATTGGAAGAATCTCCATTACAGAAACGATCCGTATAGATCTGGTACATGACCGCTCCCTTGGCCCAGTCGGGGGTGTGGAAACCGGGAATGATAATGAAATCATAATATTCATTAACTTCCTGCACCAGGCCCCGCATATCAAAGATGCCGGTAATTCTGCCGGTCTGCACCTCAAAATAATAAGATACCTTCTGATCATCCAGACGCATTACGTAGGCATAATAGTCAAAATCATTTTTGCTCTCCACACGTACCATAAGATGCTTCTGTCCGCCGCATACCAGGAACACTCTGTCTACATTATTTCTGGCGGTCCGGAAGCGGATCGTCACTTCGGAAAAACAGGCCGGCTCTTCCGGAATCACATATTCCGCACTGGTATCTGTAAAAAGTGCTCTCCTGTTAAATACAGGTCTCATGGCCGCAATGTATTGCTGATTATATTCTGTTCGACGTAATCGCTCCAGATCCATCGTATCTACCCTTTCTGAGACTAATGTCTTACTATCTATATTATGACACTGCTTCTGCCAAAGTGCTTTGTTGTCTTGTGCGCTCCGGCAGTATGACATGTCCCAAGCTCAAAAGCTCTATTTATTATACCCTTTTTCCTTACATCTGACAACTGCCCGCCTCTTTATTCAGCGATTTTTAGACAGTAAAAAGGACAGTCTTGGGAGGACTGCCCTTTTTAGAGAAGGTATTTCTTTCTTATGGGGTATAGCAAAAAACTATATAATGTATTGGGGGGGTTACGAGTATTATAATAGCATGCACTCCTATTTTTGACTATTCTCAAAATTCACAAATATCACAAAAATGAATATTCATTTTTGTATATTTTTCACAAAATCGGTTTGTACAATACTACCAATTCCACGAAACTCCCGCGAAAACCTTTTCCTATACGAAAAGACCCTCGAATTCTTCTCTGGTGATCTTCTCCTTCTCCAACAGCAGCTGTGCACAGCTATGCAGCACATCCTCATGCTGTAAGATAATATCCTTGGCTTTGGTATAGCAGTCATCGATGATACTCTTGACTTCCTTGTCGATTTCGCCGGATATCTCTTCACTGTGAGCCTTGGCATGAGCCAGATCCTTACCGATGAAGACCTCATCATCGTCATCATCATAGCAGATGACACCGATATTATCAGACATTCCGTAACGGGTTACCATACGGCGGGCTGTCTTGGTGGCTTTCTTAATATCACTGGATGCTCCGGTGGTAATATCTCCGAAGATGATCTCCTCTGCGATACGTCCGCCCAAAGATACCATGATATCCTGGAGCATACGGCTCTTGGTGGCGAACATCTCATCCTTTTCCGGCAGAGGCATGGTGTAACCGGCGGCTCCCACTCCGGTCGGGATAATGGATACGGTATAGACCGGTCCCACATCCGGAAGTACATGGAACAGGATCGCATGGCCTGCTTCGTGGTATGCAGTGATCTTCTTCTCCTTGTCGGAAATGATACGGCTCTTCTTCTCCGCACCGATTCCCACTTTGATAAAGGCTCTCTTGATATCCTTCTGTGCGATAAAGGAGCGGTTCTCCTTCGCCGCGATAATGGCCGCTTCGTTCAGCAGGTTCTCCAGATCCGCTCCGGTGAAGCCTGCAGTAGTCTGAGCGATCTGCTGCAGATTCACATCATCCCCCAGAGGTTTGTTCTTCGCATGTACTTTCAAAATCTCTTCTCTGCCACCGATATCCGGGGTTCCCACCGCTACCTTACGGTCGAAACGACCGGGACTCAGGATTGCAGGATCCAGAATATCCACACGGTTGGTGGCCGCCATAACGATAATGCCCTCATTGACGCCGAAACCGTCCATTTCTACCAGTAACTGGTTCAGGGTCTGCTCTCTCTCATCGTGTCCTCCGCCCATACCGGTACCACGCCGTCTTGCCACGGCATCGATCTCATCGATAAATACGATACAAGGTGCATTATGCTTTGCTTCTTCAAACAGATCACGCACACGGGAAGCGCCCACACCAACGAACATTTCCACGAAATCGGATCCGGAAATGCTGAAGAACGGTACTCCGGCTTCTCCGGCCACTGCCTTGGCCAACAGGGTCTTACCGGTTCCGGGAGGACCCTCCAACAGGACACCCTTGGGGATTCTGGCTCCGACACCGGTGTATTTTCCCGGCTCCTTCAGGAAATCAACGATCTCCTCCAGTTCTTCCTTTTCCTCTTTCAGACCGGCTACCTGAGAGAATGTGACACTCTTGTCACCCAATGTCATCTTGGCGCGGCTTTTGCCGAAGTTCATCATCTTGCCGTTACCGCCGCCTGCCTGTTGGGCATTCATCATCATGAACAGGAAAATTCCCACCGCCAGCACGACCAGCATCGGCAGCATATAGGTCAGGAACCAGTTCTCCCTTTCAATGTCATTGACCACCGGATCAAACCCATACTCACGTACCAGGGTCTCCAGTTCTGTAATGTCCGTTGCGTACAGCTTATGAGATACACCGTTCTTCATCTGGATCTCCAGATATCCGGTAGGTGCTTCTCCGTTGGGCTGCACCACGACTTCCGATACATTGCCGGCATCCAGATCCGCAATGAACTCCGCCTTGGTGTATTCATCTGTACGGTTGTTCAACAGGTTGAGGCCGAAGATCACCAGAAGCAGAAGTATGATAAATATAAAATATGAATTGATTGTTTTGCCGTTTTGTTTCAACTTCACGGGCCTCCTACATCTTTGTATCGCTTAATCGAATTCTACCACACCGATGTAAGGCAGATTACGATATCTCTGATCATAATCCAGACCATAGCCCACTACAAACTCATCGGGAATATTAAATCCGGTATAATCCACATGGACATCGATCACTCTTCTCTCGGGTTTGTCCAACAGGGTGCACAGACGTAAAGAAGCCGGACCTCTGTCCTTCAGCATCTCCAGCAGATAGCTCAGGGTTCTTCCGCTGTCCACGATATCCTCTACTACAATAACTTCCTTATCTTTCAGAGATTCGTCCAGATCCTTCACGATCTTGACTACACCGCTGGACTTGGTATCGCTGCCATAGCTGGATACGGACATAAAGTCCAGAGATACGGGAACAGTGATACGCTTTGCCAGTTCACACATGAAAAAGCTGCCACCCTTCAGTACACATACAAGGTGTACCTGCTTACCCGCATAATCCTTGCTGATCTGCTCACCGATCTCCTGGATTCTCTTATCTACTTCCTCTTCTGTCAACAGTACTCTGATATGCTCTGCCATTTTCTTTTGTCTTTTCGCTTTTAAGCGAACTCCTTTCTTATTAATTGTACCTTTAAAATACGTTTTGTATTCTCCGTTACTTTATAATATTCGCTGATACGGTATCCCACGACCCACAGTACATGCTCTCCCTCTGCCAGGATCGGCAGTCTGTCGCGTTCCGCCTGTGGGATCTTTTGATCGACCAGATAACTTTTCAGCGATTTATGGATCATCCCGCCTCTGCCGTCAGCAATGGTCAGATAGTCACCCGGCTTTCTTGTCCGTATCACCGGACATTTTTTTATTTTATCATAATCAAACCATTTCGTATACTGATTTGTGGGAACTTCTTGGTTTTTTTCATGGGCAGCGGCCAGGTCACACACACAGTATTCCACCGTTCCCACTTCACATTCCACTGTCCCTGTCTGTCCGGGAGAAAGCTGCAGAGTTGGTTGATATTTCTCAGCCACTTCCGTCTTCTCCAAAAACTCCCTGTCTGTCCTCTCTACTGTCAGCAGGACTTCCTCATATTGCCGTCTACCCCGGATGCCGAACGGAAGACAGATCTGCCGGTTGCCTTCCCTGGTAAACAAGGTCAGCAGCTCCTGAATATGCTGGTAAGTGATGTCTTTCTGCCCGGGAGACAATTGCTTCACTTGTTCATACAAGAGGCGCTTACGGATCACAGGATGCAACGACAGAAAAGACTCCACAGCAATACAGATCACCGCGTTCCGGCTGTCCCCCGTCTCTGCGGACTCTCCGTCACCGTCCGTTGCCCGGATACATCGGCCAGCTGCTTCTTTTGTCTGCAGTTCCAGATAGTCCTCCGTCTCCGCCAGCAGCTCCGCCGTCTGATTCATATGTGCTACACAGCCCTTTACAATATTCTGCTCCGCATAAGGCAAAATATGATGCCGAATACGATTTCTGGTGTAGTCATCCTCCTCATTGGTGGCATCCTTGCAATAGACAATTCCTCGCTGTTGTAAAAACTTCTCGATCTCCCACCGTTCCAGACATAGGAGCGGTCGTATAATCCGATCTCTCACAGGCAAAATGCTGGCCAGTCCCCGGATTCCACTGCCCCGGAACAAATGGAACAGCTGGGTCTCGCTGCGGTCATTGCTGTTGTGGGCCACTGCGATCTTCGTGGCTCCCCACTCCTTTGCCGCCTTTTCAAATGCCTCATATCTCGTTCTGCGCCCGGCTTCTTCCTCAGAGATTTTCTCCATGCGGGCTCTGTTCCTTACCTCTGCCCTGGTCAGGAAAAAAGGGATTCTTCTCTCCTCGCAGAGCTGCTCCACATACCGGGCATCTTCTCCGGCCTCCGCACGAATGCCGTGATCCACATGCACTACGGCAATGTCTGTAGGTACTTCCTTCTGCCATTCCAGCAACAAAAATAAGAGGCAAACCGAGTCTGCCCCTCCAGAAACACCGGCTACCACACGGTCGCCGGCCTGCAGCATGTGATGCTCTCTGATATATGCAAATACTTTTTCTCGCGTATCCATCCATGTATTCATGTTTTTACTCTATCCTAATTATGGGGAAAAATCAAGGCGGCATCACGTGTTTTCCCACAGGCAGAGCACAAATACCGTCATATCGTCCCGAATCCGTCCTTCTGAGGCACAGATGGCATAGGACAATATTTTCTCTGCGATCTCCTGCGGGTTCTGTTCCTGCAACCCTTCCAGCACCTGTGCCATGCGCTCTTCCCCGTCTTCCATCATATCCAGAACCCCGTCCGTCATCATGACCAGCAGATCTCCCGGCCGGATCTGACACATCTGTCGTTCTATCTGCACTTTTTGAAAAATACCTAACGGCAGGCTTTCGCCGCCGACACAGAGAACCCTTCCGGAGGTCTTCCAGAACGTGGCAACACCGCCCACCTTGCAGATCTCACATTCGCCGGTATACAGATCCAGGCTGCAAAGGTCTATCGTAGGATGATCGTCCTCTTCATTTTGCGCATACAACGCAGAATTCAGGAGATTCACAGATGCCTCGGTCCCGAAGCCCGCCTCCAGCATTTTTTCCATGAGATCCATGACTCTGCCGCTGCCCCGGCTGGCATCCTCCCCGGAGCCTGTCCCATCAGACAACAGCAGGATCAGCTTCCCTTTTTCCGATTCCATGGTGGCATACTGATCCCCCGAGACTTTCTCCCCTTCTTTTACCGCCCGGCTCACCCCCGTCAGTGCTATGTATTTCGGTTCCTCTGTGAACAGAAAACAATGCGGCTCCTGCTCCACGAGATAAGGGCTTCCTGAAGAGACCTGCAGCTTTTTTCCCAATAATACCGTCAGCATGTCCGCCACCTGTGCCGCCTTATAGTGCCTTTTTTCGGTGGACAGTGTCATACTGATCCCTGCTTCTGTCCCGGAGCTGCTGCCGTCCTTCTCCACATAGCAGAGGTCTCTGGCGATGATCCCTTCACTCTTGAGCGCCTGTACCAGGCTTTTCCTCTTTTTCTCTTCCAGCGGACAATACCCCAGTTCCTCTCCTGCCACCCGTTCCATGATCCGGGCCACTTCCTGCAGATGGTCTCCCATGATCTGTCTGCTCTGCCACAGCATACATTTTTCCAGAATATTCTGCCTGTCCTCTCCTGTAATCTGTATCTCCTGCCGAAAGCTCTTCCCAAGTTCCTCAAAACTCTCCGCATATCCCATCAGTTTCTGTCTGCACAGCAGTGAGATCTGTGCACACTGTTCTCTCTCCAGCCGTTCCTGCTCCTTTTTCCCTATGATCATGGCATCCTCCCCTTTCTGTTTTCACGATTATAGGGCAGTTTTCCTCTTCCTTTTGTCAAATCGAGGGAGGGAAAGACTTCATTTTTTGCGACAAAAAAAGCAGGTTCACTGTTGAGAAACAGTTTCCCTGCTTAATTGTCTTCCTGAAAAAGGATCTCACCTTCGTATACCAGTCCCAGCTTATCCTTCGCCACCTCTTCCACATAAGCTTTCGTCTGAGTGTACTTACCGAATTCCTCGATCTGTTCCGCTCTGGTCTGCTCTGCTTCGATCTGCGCGCCAAGACTTGCGATCTGGGTATCATAGCCCGCAATCTTCTGTTGTAATTCCACGCTCCGCGCCGCAACGACCACCATGATCATCAACACGACCAGGGTCACCAGGAACATACTGAACCGGTTCTGGTGTCTCTTGCGGTAGGCTGCTTTTCTTCTTGCCATACGCGCATCTCCTTTTAATGAATATTTTAAGCATTTTCCTAAGTATAGTCAACTGCTTTTTCAGCCAATTTCCCGTTATCCGCAAGGCTTTCCGGATTGGGTGCAGAAGAGTATTCAGGCCCAGTGCCACATACTTTACAAAAAAGGGACTGATTGTCCTGTGATACAGGTACATTCCCGCCAATGCCCCCAGCACGGCAAACCATCGCAGGTTCCCGTTACTTTCATGAAACATCAGCAGAAAGACCTTTCCCGCACAGTAGATCCAGAATGCCAGATCTTCCAGAGATACCATGCTGGTACTGTGAGCAAACACTCTTCGCAGGATCCGCAGAATATCATACAGAAAAGTGATCCCCACACCCAGCAGAAAGGAATGCAGCAGAAAAACATTTTCATCCATCAGCGGAACAGCCTGCCCAGGAAGGATTCCTGTTTTTCTCCGGATGCTGCGGTATCCGAATATACAAGGCTGTCGATCCGGCCGTCAATATCCACTTCCCCCTTGTCTAATGTCAGGCGGTTCACATGGAGCTCGTTGCCACGGATCATCAGCATCCCCTGTTCCGTCTCCAGCAGGATCTCCCGCAGATCAAAGGAAAGGACGTCATTTACCCCATTCACGGTACATGTCCGTCTGTTGGTCATGGTCACTTTATGCATACGTCCTGTCGCGTTTAAATCTTCCATTCTCTCCATAGCCTCCCATCCTCCGCTCCTTCCGGAACCGGACTTACAATGTATTGTATGGGAAAATGTGGAAATTTATACATAGAGAACCTGATATTATATATAACGGAAAAGTTCTTTGGCTTCTTCTTTTTTCACGGTCTCCTGTACATCCAGGACCTCGACTTTTACTTCCTTGTTGCCGAAAGAGATGGAAATGATATCTCCCTCTTTGACATTGGCGGATGCCTTTGCCGGCTTATCATTGATCAGCACTCTGCCGCTGTCGCAGGCTTCATTAGCCACAGTACGGCGCTTGATCAGTCGGGATACCTTCAAATATTTGTCTAATCTCATGCTTTTAACCTCACGATCATCCGTTTCTGAAAAACAAAAGAGACCCGAAAGGTTGTCCTATCGAGTCTCTGAAAATTCAGCTTCTATTATGCGTTCAACATATCCTTTAATGCCTTACCAGCCTTGAACTTAGGAGCCTTGGAAGCAGCGATCTTCATAGGTGCGCCGCTCTGAGGATTTCTACCCTCTCTAGCTGCTCTGCTGGATACTTCGAAAGTACCGAAGCCAACTAACTGAACCTTACCATCCTTCTTTAACTCTTCAGCAACAACATCGGTGAATGCCTTTAATGCCTTCTCTGCGTCCTTCTTGGAAAGACCTGCCTGATCAGCCATAGCTGCAACTAATTCTGTTTTGTTCATATTGAACTCCTCCTGTAATGAGTTTTCGTTATTAATTTTACGCTCGAAAATAGTTCTTTTGAAACGTCTATACATATATATATCTGTTTTTATCCCTTTTGTCAAGGTTTTTCCGCATATTTACGGCATTTCTTCCCCTCCCGGAAAGGATCATTCTGTCGATGAAGAGCTGGCCGTCAGGTCTACAAATGAGTAGGATACATCCTTTTCTTCTTCATCCACCTGTACCGTATAACTTCTGGTTTCATAACCGGATTTTCGCAGGGTGATCACATGACTTCCTGAGGTCTTCTTAAAACTGCAGGGGGAAATTCCCACATAGTTGCCGTCCAGATATACCTCCACATTTTCCGGAGCATCAATATGCACGCGGTAATAGGTCGTAGTCGTATCTGCGGTGGAGGTAGATTCCGTTGCGGAAGAGCTGGAAGAACTGCTGCTTTCCGTACTGTCTTCACTGTCGGAGTCCGCCTTATCCAGCTGGACATCCACTCCCGCGGATTCCTGCCCCACCCTGAGATACTGTGTAAGCGACTTATAGCCGTCCGCCTTCGCTATGATCTGATGAATACCGTATTCCAGCGTGATCGGCTGAGAGGCATCCACCTGACTTCCATCGATATACAATTCTGCATCGGAAGGATTCAGGGAAAACAGCACCATACCGTACTGTGCCTCTGCCACTTCCAGATCACCGATATCCAGTGTTGTTTCCTCGTTGCGGTTGATTACGACATTTTTCGTGCCGCCACCTCCGTTATAGCTGATATCTACCTGATAGCTTCCCTCCGGCACAGTCACCAGCATGTCCTCTGTGATCCGTACGATCTGTGTCTGGCCGATTTCCAGCCAGCCGCCCACAAAGTTCTCATCATTGACCAGTCTGAGGTATCCATGGCCTTTTTCCACCGTTACGCTGAGCACTGTGCTGTCAATGCCGTGAAATGTCAGGATATCCGCCGGATTCAGATCCATTTTTTCAATGCTGTGTCCCTGGGAAAAATACTGGGTATCCTTAGACAGCTGGAACACCTCTTCCCCGATGGCCACCTCATTCCGTACGGTATTCATCTCGTAGTGCTCCACATCTTCATACTGCCATGCTGTCTGCGCCAGCTGCATGGAGGTCAGATGCTTCTGACTTTTCAAAAAAGTCACATCCACGATGTCCCCCTCCTGCAGCTGACTCAGGGAAATTGCCTTTCCATATTTATCTGCGAACCGCGTTGTTCCGTCCATGGACAGCGTGTAACGTTTGCCCAGATCCAGATTTAACAGTGTGACAGTGTTGTCAACATTATTGATATCCACCAGTACCGCCGTATCTGCGGAATCATAGCTGTCCGGATTGGTGACAACAAAGCCGGTATCTATCCGCTCTGCCTGTGCCGTTGGCGCAGGTGTTGCCGCCGTCCCGGAGGATGCTGTCTGCCCGCATCCAGCAAATGACATTGCTGTCACAAGCAAAAGAATTACCACTGTCTGTTTCGTTTTCGAATACTTTTTGTCTTCGAATCTTTTCAACGTTTTTGCTTCTCCTTTGTCTCCTGACGCTGCGATCCTGCCGCAACGTCTCTTCCGTTGTCTGCCGTTCATTGCCCGGCTTTTATCTTTGCAGCAGTTTCAGGAATTTCTTTCTGGCCGCTTCCTGTTCCAACAGGCGGTCCAGTTTCTCCTGATTCTTCTCCGGGATCCAGGCCTTGCCGGAATTATAATAAAAGTTTACGATCTTCCACAATTTCTCAGGATAGGACAGGCGGTAGACCAGATCCTGTCTCTCATAGGGCTTTAACGGTCTGACACTTTCATAAGCCGCCAGAAGCACTCTGCCCCATTCGGCATCCCATTCACTTTTTTCCAAAAGCTTTCGCAACAGCAGATACAGGTCTCTCACCGGCCCGTCTGCCTGACATTTTTCGAAGTTCACCAGGAAAAATCCACGGTCCTGCCGCAGAATATTATGATATTGGTAATCTCCGTGGCAGAAACACAGCGGTACTTCCTCTCCGCTGTCGGAGGCAGCCAGCTCGATCTCTTTCCATTCTTCACACAGTTGTCTTGCTTCCTCTAAAAAAGGATCAATCACTGCAGACAACCGGATCTCGAACCAGGTCTTCTGGCTGCGCTGTTTCAAGAACCTGCGGGCTCTCTTGAGCTCCCGGTTATGCTTCTCATAGTCCCGGCTGGGGAGATATCGCTCTATGACCGGTGCCGAAGTCTCCTCCGTCTCCGGAAATACCGGTGTAAATTCCAGATCACCGTGCAGTCTCGCCAGAAGCCGCATGGCTTCCATACATTCTTCCCTGTCACGGATATTACATTCTCGGCCTTCCCACCAGGTCTTCAGAATATATCTGACACCGTCCCGGTCTGTCACCGATAACGCGCCTTCCTTTGTGGCAAGCAATCGCTCCGCAGGAACGGTTCCCCGTTCCTCCAGGTGCTTCAGGACCTGCTCCTGCAGGCATAATTGTTCCTCTCTTCCGGTATATTCCTTGAAGATCAGGCAGCCCTGCTGTGTATCGCACAGAATCGCTCCCCTTCCTTTTCGGGTACGCAATACTTCTATCTCATACTGCTCCAGCAGTACCACCGCTCTGTCATTCACTTACAACCCCTCCTAAGATACGTCCTTAACCGTTTCCCGGTTCCTACGCTATCTTATGAGGAAAGCCTGTAAAGTATGCTCAATCTTTGTCTGCCGACAGTTCCTTTACCTTTTCCAGCAGCTGTTCTCTGGTATTCTGCTCGGGATGTTCCAATACCAGTTCCAGCAGCTGTTGCAGCATCTCTCCCAGCTCTCTGCCCGGTTTCATACCGGTGTTGATCAGATCCCTGCCGGTGACCGCCAGTGTTTTCAGGGAGATGCACTGCTTCTTTTCCAGCATTTCCTGATACAGTTTCTTCCAGAGTTCGAGATTCTCTAGTTTTTCTGTTCTCAGGTAATCGCTCTGTGCCAGAATATCTGCCCGTTTCACCGGGAACAGCAGAGGGAAAATATCTTCCCCGATCTTATTCACCGCCCGGCGGACAATCCGCAGATCCGGTATCACATCATTGCCATAATCATGGTATCTCACCAGACGGGTGACCACCGCAACGGTATCATTATCAAATCGCAGTCTCCGCAGAATCTTCCGCGCCATCTCTTCTCCCACCGCCGGATGTCCGTAGAAATGAGTGATTCCGTCTTCATCCACAGTAAGTGTGGCCGGCTTGCCGATGTCATGGAGCAGCATGGCATAACGCAGATTCTTGTCCGGCCCGATCTCCATAAGTGCATGTAATGTATGCTCACCCACATTGTATTTATGATGCTTGTGCTTCTGCGGTGTCTCCATCATGGCATCGAATTCCGGTAGGATCACCTTGGTGACACCCATGTCATAAGCTTCTCTGAGAGTGTCGGGATGAGGGGACACCAACAGTTTAGTCAGTTCCACCTGAATCCGCTCCGCACTGATCTTCTGCAGGGTCGGTGCCAGCTTCCGGATTGCCGCCTCAGTATCTTCGTGGATCTCGTAGCCCAGCTGGGCTGAAAAACGAATTGCCCGCATGATCCGCAGGGCATCTTCTCCAAAACGTTCTTCCGGGTTGCCTACGCATCGGATCAGCTTCGCCTCGATGTCTTTTAATCCGCCGAAAATGTCGATCAGGCCTTCCGTTTCATTATAAGCCATGGCATTGATGGTAAAATCCCGGCGTTTCAGGTCCTCCTCCAGGTTCGGAGTAAACATCACTTCTTTGGGATGTCGGCTGTCTTCGTATTTTCCATCCACACGGTAGGTCGTAACCTCAAAGCCTTCCTTGTCCAGCATGACGGTTACGGTGCCATGCTGGATTCCGGTGTCGATGGTGCGACGAAACAGCTGCTTTACCTGCTCCGGTCTCGCCGAGGTGGTGATATCCCAGTCCTCCGGGGTTCTCCCCAGAATGGAATCCCGCACGCAGCCGCCTACCACATAGGCTTCGAATCCGGCATTCTGTATGGTTTCTATGATATATTTCGCTTTTTCAGGTATTTGTATCTGAATCATATATATCCTCTTTTGCAAAAATCACACACGCTCATTGCTCTGTGAGTTTTCGCTTGCTACTGCTTTGTGTCTATTGTTTGTTTCTAAGAAAGGCTATGCCTGCTCCGGGTTCATGATGAACTTATCGATGACTTCCACCAGTCCGTCTTCATCGTTGGTGCCGGTGATATAGTCCGCCGCATCCTTGACCACTGGCTGGGCATTCCCCATTGCTACGCCGGTTCCCGCATATTCGATCATGGAGATGTCGTTGTAACCGTCCCCGCAGCAGATCGCATTCTCTCTGGTCAGTCCCATGCCTTCCAGCATATGATCCAAAGAGGTGGCTTTGTTCACATCTTTCGGCATGATCTCGATGAAATAGGGTTCGGAACGGTAGATGCTCGCAACATCACTGTACTTTTCCTGTAACTGCTTCTCCAGCTCCGGTGCGATCTCTTCCGGTGCTGTCATCAGGCATTTATTAATATCGAAATTCACATATTCGACGAAATTGTCAACGACCTTTATAGGAATTCCGTTGATTCTGGCTTCCAGCTGCACATAGTCATCCGGCTCGAACGCAGAGATGACGCCGGGACCCTGATAAGTGATCAGTCCGCAGCCATTCGCTTTGGCGAATTCGTACAATCCGGGCACAATGGGCAGGGGCAGTGTTCTCTGATAGACCACTTCTCCTGTCTTACACTCCACGATACGGGCTCCGTTAAATGACAGTAGGTATCCGCCGTATTTTTTCAGTTCCAGCTCCTCTTCGCATTTCCGCATGCCGGGGGTGGGACGACCCGAAGCCAGGATCACCTTGTGACCATGCTGTAAAATATTCCAGATTCCCTGTTTGGTAGCTTCCGTGATCTCTTTTTTTGAATTGGTCAATGTTCCGTCAATATCCAGTACCAGAACTTTTTCCTGCATGTTTATTCATACCTTTCTCAAAGTTATTCTCTGTTCAGCTCACGTAACTGGCAGAGTCACATTATCATGTTTCCCGCCCTTTTGCGACTATTTTTGCTCATAACCTAACAGTACCTGTCTCTTCTGCTTGTGCAGTGAAACAGGTACTTGTCTGTTGTCTATGTTCTGTTCCTGAGCAAGCTTTACTGTGCCTGTGTTGCGGTCTCTTCGGTAGCAGCAGTCTGCTCCTCGGTGATCTCCTGGGTCTCTGCGGTCGCGGTCTCAGCGGCTGCGGATTCCTCTGCCTGCACCTTCAGGTAATTCAGTTTACCCTTGGGATCCTCTACTGTTACATCTGCGGTAATATCCTGCATATGCTGACTCATTGTATCGGATACTAGCGTATTCTTGATGTTGATCTTCCACTCGGGCTGATCCTGTCCGATGTAGTAAAGTACATAGGTGGTGTCACTGACAGTGATGGCTACGGTATCTCCTGCCTGACGGCTGTTGTCGAAGATCCAGTTGCTCAGCTCCTCTGTCATACCGGTCTTGGTCACCTGCTCGAACAGACCGCCGTTCTCTACTGCAGAAGTATCCTGTGTATACTTCTTGCACAATTCTGCGAAGCTGTCCTCGGTAGCTGCACCGCTCTTCCACTCCTCCAGGATCTCTTCACCGGTCTTATCCTCGGTGGGAATGATCACACGTACATCTGCGGAAGGAGTCTCATCCAGATATCTCTTCTCAAATGCCACGGCATAGTAGCAATGGCTGTTGTCGTTAGTAATGACGGTGGTGTCTCCTGCCTTTCTGGCATCATCAAACAGCCAGTCGGAGATCAGGTAGTTCACGGAAGACTTCTTCTCATTCTCGTGTGCTTCGCCGTCTTTTGCCACGGTCTTCTCCGCATCATCTGCCAGTACCTTCGCATCTTCCATTGCCTTGGCGATCTCAGCATCGGAAGGCTGGTAAGCGGTATCGGTGCTGTCGGAAGCTGTTGCATCTGTAGCTGCCGTTCCGTCTGTTGCAGTGGTATCGGTGGTTGCAGCAGTCTCCTCTACGGGATCTGCCAGTTCGGTAGGTTCTGTAGGCAATTCTGCCTCAATGGTCGTCAGGCGATAGTCTACGGAATCGTAGGTTGCCTTATTTTCCTCATAATAGCTCTGGATCTCATCATCACTGGGAGCATTGTCCTCCTGCAGCTTCTGATAATAAGCGTTCATTACCATGTCGTTCTTCACATATTCTTCGATACGGCCCATGGTTGCATAGCTTCCGTAGATGGAACGTACATATTCCTTCTCGGAGATGCCTGCGGATGCAGCGGAGGTTTTGATGGTCTCCTTGAAAGTGTTGTACTCATCCGTGGTATCGTAGGTGAAGCCGGCTGCTTTGGCTTCTGCCATCAGCGCCTTATTCTGCTTCAGGCTCTCTACAGCATTCTGCTCAAAATAGTCCTGCCAGGTCAGAGTATCGGAATACATCTGGGTGGACAGATCCTTGCTGGTATCCAGTCCGAAGTATGTCAGATAGCTGCCGTACTGGGTGATATAATTGTTCTTGGTCAGGTTGTATTGGTAATCGAACTCTACCTTGTTTACAGCTTCTCCATTGACCACCACATAGGTCTCATGAGTTGCCAGATAGGTACGGATGGGGAAAGATGCTACCAGACATACCAGAGCCACAAGCACTACGATGCCGATGGCCGTGCTGATGCGCTCTTCCTTTTTCTCCTTTTCCTTCTCCTCTTTACGCTTCTGTACCTTACGGTCATATTTGGTCATGACCTTCTGTTCTGTTTGTTCTTTATTTTCTGTAACTTTTTCATTCTTAGACATTGCTTACATGTCTCCTTCCTGGTGTCTTAAGTCCCAATGACTCCTTATTTTACCGTATTTCTGCGGAAAAAGAAAGCTATTTCACATATTTTTCAAGTTTTTCCACGATATTTTTCACACATCCGGGCTCAAAAGGACTGTCCAGTCCGACTTCTTTGATCATATTAGTGTAAAAATCACTGGCGGACAGCCTGCACAGCTTCAGATAGCTCTTCCACGCCTCTGTAAAATCGGCATCCATCTTCACCTTGTACTGTAGTGCGCAGGTCTGTGCCAGACAATAATCGATATAATACAGAGGGTAGTCGTAAATGTGCAGTTGCTTCTGCCAGAAGCCTCCCTGTCCGAAGAAAGGATCTCCCTCGTAATCCAGGTGGGGCTTGTACTCCCGCTCCAGACGGCTCCATGCCTGCTTTCTCTCGGCCGGGGTCAGCTCCGGGTGCTCATAGACGATATGCTGGAACTCATCCACCATACAGCCGTAAGGAATAAACGCAGCCGCATCCTCCAGATGCATTTCCACGTAATCCTGCGCTCTGTTGCCGAAGAACAGGTTCATCCACTTTTCCGTGAAAAATTCCATGGACATGGAATGGATCTCTGCAGTCTCCATGCCGATATCCGCATGCTCTCTGATAGGATCCTGTGCAGCGAGATACCCCTGAAACGCATGACCACACTCATGCGTGATGACGTCCACATCACCGCTGGTACCGTTAAAGTTAGCGAAGATAAACGGTGCATGGTACAGAGGCAGATAAGTCATGTAACCGCCAGCTTTCTTGGTCTTGCGGCCCAATACGTCAAACAGTTGGTTCTCCATCATGAAATCAAAGAATTCCGCAGTCTCCGGGGACAGTTCCCGGTACATCTTCTGGCCTGCTGCCATGATCTCTTCCGGGGTGCCGGTGGGCGCCGGGTTGCCATCCTTGAAATATACCTGCTCGTCAATATAGCTGAGCTTCTCCAGACCCAGACGTTGTCTTCTGCGGTCATGCAGCTTCTCTGCAAAGGGTACGAAATACTCCTTGATCTGCCTGCGGAAAGCTTCTACCTCGTCCTTGCCGTAGCAGTTGCGATTCATGCGGTAATATCCCAGCTCCAGGTAATTCTCGTAACCCATGGCTCTGGCCTGTGCGGTACGGTTCTTCACCAGTTTGTCGTAGATACTGTCCAACTTTTCCTCATTTTCCAGGAAAAACGCGCTCATCTTCTCCCAGGCCTGTCTGCGGACGCTGCGATCAGAGTTTACCAGATAGGGCCGTAACAAGGACAGGTTCAGTTCCTTGCCATCGAAGTCGATCTTCGCACTGGCAATGAGTTTATCATACTCCATGGTCAGGGAATTCTCCTCCTGCATCAGCGGGATCAGCGCCTCGCTCATGGACTTCTGTGCCAGCTCCATATTCTTGAATGCTACCGGACCGATCTTCTCCTCCAGATAAGCTCTGTAGGGGGATGCGAATAATTTCTTCTGATAAGCCAGCACCAGATTACTGAATACCGGACTCTGCTCATCGTAGTATTTATGCTCTTCCTCGTAGAATTTATCGGAGGTATCGATATCGAAGCGGATATTCGCGATCGTCATCAGCGTCATGACACGGTCCGTCAGCGCATAGTACTTCTGATGCACCTCGAACTGCTCCTCCCCGCTCTTCGCCGCCTCCAGCTCCCGGATCAGTTCTCCCATCTCTTCCTGCACTTTGGCAAAATCTATTCTTTCGTAAGGCATGTCCTGAAATTTCATAAATATAGTAACCCTCTCTTTCTGTGTCCTTAGGAATCTATACTGCTTATCTTACCCCAAAATGCCGGGAAAGTAAAACTTTAGAAGCGTTCTGTAAGATTTTTCTGGATTTTTTGTAGCCTTTTTGTAACATTTTTCAGACTTGCCAATAAGGAATCCCTATGGTATGGTGGTATTAGAAGTAATTTTTCTTCTTTCAAAAATTCTTATAGACCCGTCAGTGGTCAAAGTTTCCCTTATTATTTATTTTATATGGAAAATATTTGTTTTATTTTTACATTTATTTTGCAACAGAAAGGAGATTTATGGAGTTAAAACAAAATAATATAACCAGCAACTATTTCTCGGAGGAGTATTTGATGAATACTGTGTCGAGATTCTGGAAAAATTTTGTTGCGGAAGAAATTTCGTATGGGAATGCGATAGCTGCTGCGCCGGGGAATGTGGCTGTGGCAATACCGGCTTCCGGAAAGCGGAATTATAAGGATCTGGTGTTCCGGAAAATATTTCATGACAAGGAGAAGCTGCTCTCGCTGTACAATGCGCTGAATCACTCGCATTATGAAGATCCGGAGCTACTGCATATTACAACTTTGGAAAATGCGGTTTACCTAAGCTTGCAGAACGACCTGTCATTTGTGGTGGATTTTGATCTATGGTTTTTTGAGCACCAGTCCACCCTGAATCCCAATATGCCGTATCGCTTTTTGCTGTATCTGGCAAGTGAATATTCAAAGATGAGCACAGATGACCTGCTTTATTCCAACAAGTTACAGATGCTGGATACTCCACATTTTGTAGTGTTTTATAACGGAACGGATCCTCTCCCGGAATACAGCACCCTGAAGCTGTCCAGCGCCTACCGGAATAAGGAAGAGACTCCTCAGCTTGAATTACAGGTACAGGTAATCAATATCAATCTCGGGTTCAACTCCGAGCTGATGGATGCCTGCCAGATTTTAAAGGATTACGCCCAGTTTGTCGCAGAAGTCCGTGAGCAGGCAAAGGTGTATCCAAACCGGCAGGCCATCGTTCAGGCCGTGGATGTGTGTATTAAGAAGGATATTTTAAAGGAATTTTTGCTTGAGAATAAGAAGGAGGTTATTGATATGGTGTTTTTCGAATATGACGCCGAGGCGGAAAAGAGAGTTATTTATAAGGATGGCGTAGAGGAAGGCAGAGCAAAAGAAATTGTTCGGTCATGTAAGGACTTTAACTTGTCAAAAGAGGATGCAATCCACAAGTTAGAGACTCTACTATCAATCCCTACACAATCTGCCATTGACTATTACGAAAAATTTTCAAAGGAATTTGAAAATGAATTCTCAAAAGCACAAAAAATTATGTAAAAGGAGTACATTGGTATGAACTTTTTTGAGTATGATGCTGAGCTTTCTATTTCTACACAGGCAGCCATGGATTACTATGATAATTTTTCGAAGGAATTGGAAAAGAAATCTTTGGATGATCAAAAGGCCTTATAAGAACCCAAAAAGGGCAGCCCATCATGGACTGCCCTTTGGTTCTTACATAACTCTTACAGATATGGTTCGTTCCTCTTAGGAAACAACCTGATCTCAGCTTAAGCTTACTGTAACAGAGACAGTACGCCCTGGTTAGCCTGATTGGACTGAGCCAGCATAGCCTGACCTGCCTGAGCCAGGATGTTGTTGTTGGAGTACTTAACCATCTCAGTAGCCATATCGGTATCACGGATCTGGCTCTCTGCGCTGGTGGTATTCTCTACAACGTTATCCAGGTTGTTGATGGTGTGCTCAAGTCTGTTCTGAACAGCACCAAGTGCGGAACGCTGGGTGGATACCTTCTGGATAGCAGTTGCGATAGTCTTAACAGCCGCATCAGCATTCGTGGAATCTGTTCCATTTACCTGCAGTCCGTTTACACCAATGCCCTTAGCACTCATAGACTCTAAGGATACTTCGATTTTGTTCTCGGCGGTGGTATCAGCACCTACCTGGAAGCTTAAGATCAAAGCTTTCTCAGAAGAACTCAGTGCAGTGCTTCCGGATGCTCCAATTGCCAGTTTCACATTGACAGCAGCACCTGCTGCAAGGTCATTCAAATTTCCGGTATATGTACCAGTGATAGTAGCATCTGTGGTTTCAGGCTCTAACTGCTTGCTGATGGTAGCAGAGCCTGCAGCTTTTACATCAATTCCGTAAGCTTTCTTAATTTCAGCAACTGTATTTGTAACCTCTTTACCATCCTTCAGTGTAACGGTTGCGTTTTTTCCATCAGCAGAAGTAACCTTAACAACTTTCTCCGCTAATTTTTGTGCTGCGTCATCTGCAATATTAAAATTAGTATCATCACTGGACACTACTTTAACAGTTCCAATTTTAATCTCGGCACCATCTGTCTTTTCACCTATCGTGCCACCATTTGCTGCTACAGTTACTCCATCAACCGTTCCTAATACGTCGTTTGCCGCAAAGGTCTTCTTATTGCCATTTGAGGCAGCGTCACCCTTTAACAGATAAGTCTCATTGAATTTCGTGGTTTCAGATACACGGTCGATTTCATTTACAAGCTGATCGATCTCATTCTGTACATAGTTTCTGTCGTCTGCAGACATAGTACCATTTCCAGCCTTTACTGCCAGCTCGTTCATTCTCTGCAGCATATCATGTACTTCGGTCAGGGCGCCTTCAGCGGTCTGTACTGCACTGATACCATCCTGTGCGTTCAGGGAAGCCTGTGTCAGACCTCTGATCTGCTTTCTCATCTTCTCACTGATGGACAGGCCTGCTGCATCATCAGCTGCACGGTTGATCTTGTAACCGGAAGACAGTTTCTCGGTGGACTTTGCCTGAGAAGCGGTGGTCAGACCTAACATTCTGTTAGAGTTCATAGCTGTAAGATTGTGTTGTACTACCATAATAATTTACCTCCTTGTATTACTGCCCAATTCCTTTTGCGGCAGTGTGCGTATCTGTATTGTTATTGAGAAATCCTTTTCTCCCAGATACTTGTTTTTAGTTTTATAGTAACCGGAGTAGGAGCTTCCCTGTCGGGCCCTGACAGAGCCGCTCTTCCTCCGGTTATTACCATATGAAATTATTTGTCCGCATTTCCCTTTGTGATGATCACGTTGGATTTTTTGCGGTACTTCTCCGGGTGCTCTTCTTCCGCATAATATTTAGGAAGCTTCGCTCTCTCCTCCGGATCTGTGATCTGGTTTTCTAATACCGTGCTTCGCACGATGTTCACCTCTCTCGGTGCATCGATCATGATACGGAGATGATTCTTAGTTCCTCCCAGGAACACGATCTTGATATTGTCATTGATCATCAGGTATTCTTCCGGACTAACGGTCAGACGCAGCATATAATAACCTCCTTGCTCTCTTCAGCCTTCCTTGCCTGCTGTTTCTCACTGATGCAACATTCTATTATGGAATGTTGCATTTCCCAAATTCATTTATCATTTCAAGGAGGCCACTATGAGCACAACACAACCTATCCGCAGCAAACAGCTTTTACATGATTTCAAAAACTACTATCTTACCGAACAGCCGGAATTCCGGAATTACACCATTATCCTGATCGGTCTGAACACCGCACTGCGCATCAACGACATCCTTCATATCACCTGGGGTGACGTCTATTGTGGAGAACGCAGACGTTTTTACACTCATCTTCTGATCACAGAAAAGAAAACAGGAAAAGAGACCCGAATCCTGATCAACAAAGAACTTCAGGAAACATTACTGTCCTACCGGACAACACAGCCTTCCATAGCCGACACAGACTACCTCTTCCCCAGCCCCAGAAAAACCGGTTCCCCACTCTCCCGATACCAGGCCTACCGCATTGTCCGTAAGGCTGCTGAAGCCGTAGGAATCGAAGACGTGATCCGGTGCCATTCCCTTCGGAAGACCTTCGGCTACCATGCATGGAAAATGGGAACTCCGCCCGCATTGCTGATGGAGATTTACAATCATTCTTCTTTTCAGATCACAAAACATTATCTGGGGATTGAACAGGATGACAAAGATGCTGTATTTCGTGACATACAGCTATGACATGCGGCCTTTATAATTGCTATAATGATATAGAAATAACGTATTAGCGATTTTTATAAAAAAGACTAAAGTTTTCCCATGGTCAGCCGAAATATGTAGTGCAAGACAAAATGCAACATTCCATAATAGAATGTTGCATTTTTCTATTTTAATCCTTTCATTTCTGTGGTATTCTTTTAAAGACTGCATATCGCTATTTTTCGACAAATACTTTCCTTTTTTGAAACATATACAGTCAGAATCAGGAGTACACATGAAAAGCTTTATATGTGAAATGTTCTATAAGCAGCGGGCGGCATTCGAACAAAGCTGCGCTTCCAGGGGTAAAGAATATCCTCTTCCGGAAGATGTTTTCCTACAATCGGATATTTTCTATGACGAGAAGCATGTTCCGGCACATCGTCTGGATGTCTACCGTCCCAGGGGACGGGACGGAGAGATTCTCCCGGTCATCGTCAACGTACATGGCGGAGGCCTCCTCATAGGGAACAAGGAATTCAACCGTCCCTTTTGTGCCTCCCTTTGTGAGGCGGGGTATCTGGTATTCAGCATTGAGTACCGGCTGATACCGGACTGTCTCTTCTATGACCAACTAACTGACCTGCATCTGGCACTGGATTTTATCAGGGATCATCTGACGGAATACGGCGGTGACATTTCCCACATATATGCCTGCGGTGACAGCGGCGGTGCCTGTCTGCTGACTTACGGAATCGCCATGCAGCGAAGCACTGCACTGGCACAGGCTGCCGGAGTAACCCCTTCTGACCTGCCAGTCCGGGCACTTGGCCTGGTCAGCGGTATGTTCTATACGAACCGCCTGGATCAGATCGGACTTTTCCTCCCCAGATATCTCTACGGCCGGCATTATAAAAAAAGTGCTTTTGCCCCCTATGTATCTCCGGAGCACCCGGACATCGTGACCAGCCTGCCACCCAGTCTCCTGATCACCAGTGACAACGATAATCTTCAGAGCTATACTCTGAATTTTGAAAAGGCTCTGCGCAGACATCAGATGCCCCATAAACTGATCAACTACCCGAAGGATCCCCGCCTGACCCATGCGTTCAGCGCTTTTTACCCGGAGCTTCCGGAAAGCAGGGAAGTGATCCACCATTTGATTCATTTTTTTGAACATACCGGAGAGGACTGTAAAGGAGGATATGTATCATGACATACGACGAGAATGTTTTCAAAGAAAAAGCTAATCGGAAAGCCCGTAAGATCTGGATCGTTTTTGCTGTTTTACTGAGTGCCAACTATGGCTCCGATGCGTCCGGGGGATTATATCCCACCACTTCTTACCTTATTTTCCTGGCATTGTGCTGGCTGCCTCTGATCTTCGGCGAAGTGCTGTTACGTGTAAAGGGCTGGGCAACGGAGCTCTACCGCTACGATCTGGTCATCGGTTACGGCATCTTCTATACCTTTGTAATCTGTACCACAGCGTCACCCATCGCATTCACTTACATCCTTCCGGTGACAAGCTTACTGGTCCTGTATAAGAACCGGAAATTCATGATCAACTGCGGTATCGTCAACTCTCTGATCATTGTGGGCGCTGCCGTCTACCGCTACATGCTGGGCTTTAACAGTGCTTCCGATATGAAGAATTACCAGCTGCAGCTGTCCTGTATCATCCTGTGTTACATCTGCTATGTCATGTCCATCCGCCATCTGAACGAGTCCGACGGTGCCATGACCGACAGTATCAAAGCCGACCTTCACAGAGTGGTGACCACCGTAGAACAGGTCAAGACATCCAGCAATACCATTCTGGACGGCATTACCGTTGTCAGAGAACTGGCTTCTGAGAACAAGCACGGTTCCGATATGGTCATGCTGGGTATGAATGAATTGACGGATAATAACCATATGCTGCAGGATCGGACGACCTCTTCCACACAGATGACTTCCGACATCCGTGCCCAGGTGGAAAATGTTGTGGCACTCATCAGCGAAATGGTATCTCTGGTCGGGAAAACCGAATCCCATTCCAGTGTCAGTGCAAAAGATCTGCAAAGTTTGGTAAGCACTGCCACCACGATGTCAGAGCTTTCTACGGAGCTGGAAAATGTCCTGCAGAATTTCCAGCAGGAATTTGGCATGGTGAAGCAGGAGACCGGTACCATCGAAAAAATTACAAATCAGACAAACCTGCTGGCCTTAAACGCTTCCATCGAAGCCGCCAGAGCCGGTGAGGCAGGCAAGGGCTTCGCAGTGGTAGCTGATCAGATCCGTACCTTAAGTACTGAAACCCACGCTTCCTCCGGACAGATCAGAGAAGCTCTGTCCCGTCTGGATGCTACTTCCGCTAAGATGACCGCTTCCATTGAAGAGACCTTGAAGCTGATTCAGGTCACTCTGGAAAAGGTAACACAGACCGGTGAAAATGTAAATCAGATCGCATCTGATTCCGCACAGCTCGGCAGACATATTCAGGTAGTTGATAACGCAATTAAAGAAGTCGAAAGCTCCAATACCCAGCTGGTATCCAATATGGAACAGGTATCCAACATCGTGGAGACTATCACCGGCTGTATTGCACACTCCAGCCAGACCAGTGAGCGTATGCTCAGTAAATACGAAGAAACCGCTTCCAATATCAACACCATCGAGGATGTCATGGAGAACATGATGTGTGATCTGGGTATCGGCGGCTTCATGGGTATCGAAGATATTCAGCCAGGTATGAAGATTGATCTGAAAGTAGCCGGCCAGGGAGATACGGAATACCTTGGAGAACTGATCGAACAGATTCCGGAGGGTCTGCTGGTATCCTGTCAGAAGGAGCTAGCACTCACAGATACCGCTTCCTGTACCTTACAGATCACCGCAGGCAATATCCTGTATTGTTGGGACAAGGCAGTCATCTCTCCCGCTCCTGAAAAGGGTGCTCATGCCTTCAAAATCATCATTAATACCAGACCCAGGATCAATAACCGCCGTAAATACCCCCGTATGGATCTGGACAATGCCTGCACCATTAAGTTCAAAAATTCCGACACGGAATATGCAGCCACCATGGATAATATCAGTGCCAACGGCTTTGCTTTCCTGGCGACAGACAATATTTTCACCCAGAGTAAGAATGCCTCGGTCACTGTCACTATCCATGATTTCGCCCTCCCGGATCACAATGTGCTGGAAGGACGTATCATCCGCTGCTCCGATGATAACGGTCTGTTCATCGTAGGCTGCCAGATGCCGGAGGATAACTTCTATATTCTGGAATATGTAGAGAAAAATCTGGAAAGTAAGAAATAGTCAAATACAAAAGGGTGCCGCTGTGCGACACCCTTTCTTGTTTGGTTTTATAGTTTCATCTATGGCTTCAGGAGCCGGGCGATCAGGCCCTCGACCTCCTGGAGCTGTTCTTTTGTGCTCTCCTTGTGGCTTTCCTTGCGGTACTTCGAAGGGGACATTCCCTTCATGGCGTGAAAGGCCTTGGTAAATACCAGGGCATCGCTGTATCCGCAGGACAATGCAATACTCTCGATAGGATAATTCGTGGAGTCCAGAAGCTCTCTCGCCTTGGTAATACGGAAGGTAGTAAGGAACTGCTGGGGAGACATCCCCAGATAGTTCTGGAACAGCGTATATAAATAGCTGCGGTTGATACACACATAGTCCGCCACATCCGTGACCTTGATGGGGTTACAGTAGTTGCTCTGGATAAAGGAGACCGCTTTTTTCACATACTGGTTCCCCTTATCCTCTTCCTCCCTTGCCACCACACCGGCGCTGTCGGCGATCACCGACAGAAATACTCCCAGCAGTCCGTTCCGGCGCAGATCATCCGCAATGCCAAAGGTATTATGCTCCATCATATCCCGGACAATGGAATACAGTTCCTCCGATTTATCACAGGAAAAAATAGGATGCCGGTCCGACAGTCCCATGCTGTGTAAGTATTCTTCGGCGCGGCTTCCAGCAAAGCCCACCCACAGATAGCTCCAGGGATCCTTCGCATCCGCCTGATAAAAAGCCAGTTCATTGGGCTGGATCAGGAAACCGTAACCCGCCTCCAGCTGGTATTCCTTGTCGTGAAACCGGAAATGTCCCTTGCCGCTCAGGACATAGTGGATCAGGTAATGTGGCTTGGAGGCCGGCCCGAAGCTGTGCAGCGGTGCCGTCTGGGAGCATCCGCAGCAGTTCACATACAGACTTCCTGTTTTATCATTGACAAAATCCAGTTTAAATGCTTTTTCCATGATCGGACCGTTTCCTTTCCGCGTTACCGCTCTCTCATCTAATTCACGAGAATCCCACCGTTTTCATCAAATTCCACGCCGAAGTCCCGGCTGTATTCATTCATACGCTGCAAAATTCTCTTCTTATCCTCACCTGCTGCCGGAGTAGGCTTAAAATCATTCCGGGTGGACACAGAACTCACCATGCAGGGAATGATCCTGGCATTCCGGTCCTCCACCTTTTGTCCGTTTTCGAATGTAAAGGTCTGCTGGAAGATCATGGTGTCTTTATCTGCCGGGTTCCGGTTGGCCCCGAAACAGAAATTCGCCAGGCTATAGATAATATATCTGCCCTTATATTCTTCGATTCCCTGGAGGACATGGGGATGATGACCAATGACCAGATCCACACCCCAGTCAATGCATTTTCTGCCAAGTACCTGTTGGTAATTCTCCGGATAAGTATCTTTCTCGATCCCCCAGTGACAACAGGCCAGGATCAGGTCCACATTCTGTTCCCGCAGAGTTTCAATATTGTTCTGGATCAGCTTTTCCGCCTGTGCGCCCCACTCTACCTCATTGACAGAGATTATTCCTATTTTCAGGTTCCGTTCTCCGCCGTGGGCTGCCGCACTGTCCGGGATCTCATAGATACCCACATTTTTATCATAAGCATAAATGATCCCTTCCTGCTCTAATGCCACCACAGTATCCCGGCTTCCCTGTTCGCCATAATCCAGGCGGTGATTGTTGGCGAAGCTGACGGCCTCAATGCTCCCCAGCGTCAGCAGATGAGCATAGGCTGGATCCCCTTTGATGCAGTAGGTCTGTCCCTCCCGCATCTGTTCCGATGTGGTCAGAGGCCCTTCCAGATTCACGATGGTCATATCGTCCGCCGCAAAGATGTCTCTCACATTTTCAAAGAAATAACCTTCGTCCTCCGCCTGATCATAGGCCTGACGGAAGGAGGCACTGTAGTCTTGTTCCTGATGATTTCCCAACGTTACATCCCCTGCTGCGGAGATGGTGATCGTATAGCGTTCACCCGTCAAATCACCGGAGTCATGGCAAGATCCCGATGTTGTTGCGTTCTCTCCACCGGAAGCCGTCCCTGTCTGTGCCCCCGTAGCAGAATCTTCTGCCGTCTGCCCAGCCTGCGTAGTTGCATTGTAACCGCCGATAGGCTGCGCCAGATCTTCCCTTCCCGGAATGTAGACCTGCTGGGTCAGATCATCGCCACATCCACCAAGTATTATGACTGCCGCTGCACAGAACAGTGCTGCAAACCTTTGTTTTCGATACCCCATAAGCTGCTCCCTCATTATCGTAGCATGATCCGCATCTTTGGTGCTTACCGTTGCTTCGCAACTATCATGATCCCATTCGCCGTTCGTCAATCCTGCTGACACATTGACTCTCATACGTCAATTATAATATCATTCCGCAGAAGCCTCCGATGTGGAAGTACTGTCTCCGTCTCCGTACAGATTCTCCTGCAGGAATTTCTTGTTGGCTTCGAAATCCACTTCCAGCACTGCCATCTTACGGATGGTCGCATCCTTATAGGTGCCCTCCAGTGGAATGCTGTTCTGGATAATATCGTAAGTCACGGCCTTAGGTGCCATAAGGCTCAGCCGATAGCATTCTGTCTGGGTCAGATTCGTGGTCAGATTCGGCATCAGACCATCGATCAGCTCCTGGGGATTGGTCAGCATTCCCTGCGGAAGCTTGTGGATCACCTCTGCCAATACCTTTCTCTGTCTCTCGGTTCTGCCGAAATCCGTACCTATATAACGGTTTCTGCAATACGCCAGTGCCTGCGGTCCGTTCAGATGTACCATGCCTCCGGAGGTATCTTCAAAATAATCGGTGCCTTCCGGTCTTCCCAACAGAATGTTGTATTCCACCAGATAACCATTGACATATTCCACTTCCTTGCTGGTCAGCTCAAGATCCACACCGCCCACTGCATCCACCAGATTGGCAAATGCTTCAAAGTTCACCAGTACATAGCGGCTGATATGAATATCGAAATTCTGCTCAATAGTCTCCATCAGCAGTTCTGCGCCACCATAGGAATATGCCGCATTCAGACGATTCCCCTTATGTCCCGGAATGTCCACATACATATCACGGAGCAGGGATGTCATGTAGATCTTCTTCGTCTTGTTGCTGATGGACAGCAGGATCATGGCATCCGATCTTCCGTCCTCGCCGTTTTCACGGGAGTCGTTACCGATCAGCAGGATATTGGTCACACCGTCTTCCTTCATGGGGGAAGCAGCTACAGACTCAATCTTCTCATAGTTCATCTCTCCGTAGACCTTTCCTACCAGCACATACAATCCTGCTGCCAGGAATACAAGGATCAGCGCCACTGCGATCAGGAAACGCTTGAGTCCTAACTTTTTCTTCTTCCTGCCGCCCTTAGCGACCTTTTTATTTCCTTTTCTGCTTTTTTTATCCGCTTTCGGGTCTATCTCCTCACGCTTTCCGGATCTTCTTCCGGAGCGTTTTCTATCGTTATAATCGTCCTCATAGTCCTCTACATAGTCATCCCGTCTGCTGCGGCGGGTTCTGCCTGAGGTCTCCTGTCTGCGGTGATCAGCGTTACTGCTACGGCCGCCACCGTTACGACTCTCTGAAGTCTTACGTGCCGTCTCTCTGCGGGCTGCCTGTCTCCTGCGGTATGTGGGATCATCCCAGTCCTCTGCATAGTCCTCACGGGATCCTGCTCTTCTGTCGGATCCGATCACATCCAGTTCCTCCTCTTCCTCGTCATCTTCCCTCATATCATACATCTGCGGAGCCGGGCGGGCTGCCTCACGCTCCGCAGAGTGTGTCCCCGCATTCGCCGCCGGGCGCCCCGTACTGCGGCGGGCTCCCGCCCCGGATGCCTGCATTTCCTGCATCTCCTGTTGTAAAAAGGCTTCCAGACCCTTTTGTATATCTTCCATCTCCTGAATGGAGTCTCTTTCCTTATCGCTCATCCTGTACCTCACTTCCACATACCTGATTTTGCACTCTTTTATTCCTATTCATCTTCTAGGATAATACCATAATCTGCTGTATTCGTCACGACAGAAATCCTTAAAATTTGTTTAAATGTTATCCGGTATTTCTTAAGAAACGCCAACAAGAAAGACCATCTGCGGCAGCTACACGATTTTCTTTCGTATGCTTTCCTCAGATGGTCTCTGCATTTTTGTTGACTTATGTCTGCTTTATTTATGAGCAAGCCTTGCGTCTATGTAATTTTTCAGAGATTCCACCGTCTCTTCTACACCCAGCTTGCTGCTGTTGATAGACAGATCGTAATTACGGGAATCGCCCCATTTTACCTTACAATGACTATTGTGGTAAGACTTTCTGCGACGGTCCTTCTCGATCATACGCTCTTCCGCATGACGGGCATCCAGCTCATAGATCTCCATGACACGTTTGATCTTGGCCTCCCGGTCTCCCAATACGAAGATGGAGATCAGGTGCGGATTGTCCTTCAGCACAATCTCGGAACAGCGTCCTACGATCACAAAGGATTCCCCTGCTTCCGCCTTTTTCTTAATATAATCGAACTGCATTCTGGCCACATTGTCTGCCGGAGAGCTGTTCATTCCCATTACACTGCGGTACAGGAATTTGTTACGTCTCGTTTCATCGAACTCTGCCAGCTCCTGGCTGCTTACGTTCATGCTTGCAGCTACCTCGTCTAACAGGTTGTGATCGTACATCGGCAGCTTATAATACTCTGCCAGCTTCTGTGCGATCTCATGTCCGCCGCTGCCGTATTCACGACTGACGGAGATAATCAGTTGTTCACTCATGGATCTGCCCTCCTTATGGCTGGATGTATTTCCAAAATTTTTTAAACTCGTATTCTGCAAATACATCTTACAGATATCTTGCATAGATCATCAGCATAGAGATCCCTACTACTATTATAGTCGCAGGTGCCATAACTTTGCAATATTTTCCCCACTTAATCATATGACCGGCTTTCGCTGCGGTGGCGATACCTACTACGTTGGCAGAAGCTCCGATGGGAGTTGCGCTTCCTCCAATATCGGTTCCCATAGCCAATGCCCATGCCAGAATGGACAGATCCACGCTCTGGGCAGCAGACAGACTGCTGATAATCGGGATCATGGTAGCCGCAAAAGGAATATTATCCACGAAGGCGCTGGCAATCGCAGAGATCCACAGGATAATAGCGATCATCAGCATCAGATTGCCGTTGCTGATGTCTCCGATGAAGTTCGCCATGACTTTCAGGATACCTGTCTGCTCCAGACCACCTACGACCATAAACAGTCCGATGAAGAACAGCAGCGTCTTATAATCAATCTGTCTGATCAGCTTTAGCGCATCTTTGCCTGCAGCGATCAATGTCACGATGGAGATGAATACACCGATGCAGGATACGGTCAGTCCAGTCTGTGCATGGGTCACCAGCAGAACTACCGCACACAGGAAAATAATAGTGCTGATAATAAATCCTTTTTTATCGGTAATGGCTTCGGAAGGATCCGGGTAGGTCTGGTTGCTGCCTGCTGCAGCTGCCTCACTGGCACGCAGTTCCTTGTGGAATACCAGATAGAAATACAGTACGACCACAACCAGGGAAACGCCTGCGATCACACCGGTATTGGTCAGGAAATCCGTGAAGGAATATCCCAGGGAAGTACCGATGATGATATTGGGGGGATCTCCGCACATGGTAGCGGATCCTCCCAGATTCGCACAGAACACTTCTGCCAGAATCATAGGCACCGGATTGAATTTCAACAGTTGTGACAATTCAATGGTAACGGCTGCCAGGAACAGGATTACGGTAATACTGTCAATGAACATTGCCAGAATACCGGATAATACCATAAAGGTGACAAACAGCGGTACAACCTTATACTTGACCATCTTGGCAAGGCGCATGCACAGCCAGCGGAAGAATCCCACCCGGGCCATTCCCTCTACCATGATCATCATTCCTGCTACGAACACGATGGTCTCCCAGTTGATACCACTGGAAGCCTCTGCGGACTGTCCCGCCGTGTACCAGAAATGACTTGTGAAAAAGCTGCCTAAGTTCAAAGTCTCCAACACTGCGCTCATACTGTGCATTCCCAGTCCGAATACCAGTACCAGTGTCAGCAGGCCGCAGCCTAATGTGATAATGTGTCTCTCCCATACTTCCAGGACGATCAGTACAAACATCGCCAGAAATATGATTACTGCAAGTATTTGTGCTACCACTTTCCCTGCCTCCTTGCTAATTTTTCTTTAGAACATACAAGAGTAGATTCTATCCGAAATATCGGCATAAGTCAATTCTTCTTTTGGTTTCTATGCATAAATATTCCGTTAAGGTTTTTTTACAAATTGCGACGCATAAAAAGCTCCGGAAGATCCTGCCTGCATACCGATCTTTCGGAGCCTTTTTATTGCTTATATTGTTTTATTCATTTCGAAAACTTTCGATATCGTTCTTTCCCACATAACGTAAAAACATCCGGCTCATGTCAATGCCGCTTTCTCCGAAATACAACTTCATGTACTTCTCGCCGTCCTGTCGGATTGCCAGAATCACTGTCTGTTCCACGATTTTTCCTTCTGTGCCGTTGATGGTCACGGTCTGCTGTAATGTATTATTCAGGAACACGGAAATAGGCAGCTGCGCCAGCGGGCCCAACGTGGAACTCATCCGGAATACCAGTTCATATCGTCCGACCTTAGGGAACCGCAGCTGATATACCGCACCGGTGCCCTTCTTGGTGATCAGCTTTTCCAGTGGAAGTTCGATCTCCTCTCCGGTCTTCGGCTCCGGCAGTTCCATCCGGGCCAGCACCTGTCCGCTGTCTCCGGCTCCCTCTGTGCTTATCGGACTGTGAAGCTCCGTACACTCCTCTTCCTCTCTGCCAAGCAGCCTCTCCATGGCAACAGAACGTAACAGGAAGCAGCAGATGTTTGCAGCATTCCGCATAAGCTGCGCTCTGGTCAGCCTGCCGTCTGCCAGTCCTTCCGCAGTGTTGTCCTTATTAGAATTGGATGCTGCGTCTGCGGTCACCATGTAAATATCATTCTGCGCCCGTACCATGGGAATCGTCTGTTTCCCGGAGCCTGGCTCACCTTCCTCATTGATCTTTGCCCACCAGTCGGTCATGACAATACCCTGATAGCCCCATTCCTTACGGAGAATGGTTGTCAGAAGATCATAGCTGCCTGCGGTCCACAGTCCGTTCACCGGGCCATAGGTGGACATGATGCTGTAGGCTCCGCCCTGTTTTACGGCAATCTCAAATCCTTTCAGATAGATCTCCCGCAACGCCCTCTCGGATACAATAGCATTGGCATCATGCCGTTTGAATTCCTGATTATTACATGCAAAATGCTTGATGGTTCCGGTAACTCCATATTTTCCCATGCCTTTCAGCTGTGCCGCCGCCATGGTACCGGTGAGGTACGGATCCTCGGAAAAATACTCAAAGTTACGTCCATTCAACGGATTTCTGTGAATATTGATGCCGGGGCCTAAGAGGGAATCAATCTTGTTCTTGCGAAGCTCCATGCCCTCCATCTCATACAGTTCTTCCACCAGCTCCGGATCAAAGGTACATGCCAGCAACGTACCGTTCGGCAGTGCATAGGCCATGGTACCGCAGTCCATACGGATGCCGGAAGGACCATCGGAACAGCAGGCCACCGGAATACCGAATTGCTGCAGTCCATCCGTCACACCGCCGAAAGCTGCTGCTGTTCCGGGGGTAACTTTCGGGGAACACATGCCTTCTCCTCTGGTCATGCAGATCAGATCTTCGTCTGACAGCTGTGTCAGGAACTGCTCCAGCGTGATTTTTTTGTCGTAAACATCCGCCAGTTTCCAGCCCTGATCTCCCACATATTCGCTCTGGGTGGGTCTTTCTCGCAAAATACGTTCCGCCAGATCAACCGTCCGTAGGGGAACATCCTCCCAATTAGCAATGGCATGCTTGTTTTCTCCGAAGAAGAACGGTCGTAAGCGTTTAAATGCCTGCACCGGAGCCAGTGCTTCCGTAACGGTTTGTACGACCTGCAGCTCCGCTAATGTCACTCTTCCGACTTCTCTTGCACTCCGCACATCGGTACCGACATAGAAGATATAGTCTCCTGCTTCCAATACATAGCAGGATTTATGTCCAGTGACACCACTGTCATCATAGGACGCAAGCTCCGTCAGTTCTGCTTTCAGGATCAGTTCTTCACTTGCTCCGGGCTTCAGTTCTTCCGTCTTGGCATAAGCTGCCAGCTGACGCATCGGCTTTCCCAGCTTTCCCTGAGGAGCCTCCACATAGACCTGTATGGTCTCTCTGCCGGACATACTGCCAACATTTGTCACTTTCTCAATGACAGTTGCCTCGGTACCCTGCACTGCCAGTCCCATGCTCTCTGTCTGGAACCGGGTATAGGACAGTCCAAAGCCAAAGGGATATTTTACCTTGTCTCTGGCAAAGGTCTCAAAATAGCGATAACCTACATAGATGTCCTCGGTATAAAAATTCTCCACCGGATCCCCGAAATTCTCCGTGGAAGGATAATCCTCAATATCTTCCGCAATAGTATCGCTGAGCTTACCACCGGGATTCACTTTTCCTGTCAGGACATCTACTGTAGCTCTGCCGCCCTCCTGGCCGCCCTGCCATACATAGAGCACAGCCTGTGGCTGATACCGGTCGACCCACTTCATATCCATGATATTACCCACATTCAGCACAACGATCGTCCTGGCAAATGCATTGCAGACATTACGAAGAATTTCTTCCTCCGCAGCTGTCAGCAGATAACTGCCTTCCGCAGCACTATTATCCTTGTCTTCTCCTGCGGTTCGGCCGAGAACCACAAGCGCCAGATCCGACTGTTCCGCCGCCTGTCTCGCCAGTTCTTCGCTGACGGGCATTTCTTCCTGGTTCCAGGGCTCCATAGCCCATCCCTCTCCTATATCAAAAGGATGATCCTTCAGCCATTCCCGGTACTGTGCCTCCAGTACCTCATTCACCTGTACGGTGCCGTCTTCCTTGAGACTGTCTGTAATATTGGTCACATATGGAGCATTGACCATACCTCCGGAACCCGTACCGCTCTTATAATGCTCGAACTGGGTTCTGCCGAAGATCGACACCCTCTGCCCTTTTTGCAGAGGCAGCACACCGTCTTCATTTCGAAGCAGTACGCTTCCCTCCGCCGCCACACGTCTTGCCAGTTCCGCATATTTCTCATAATCCAATGTATATTTCATATATCTGTTTGCTCCCTTCCTGTTATATCTATATTTCTGTATCTTTTATCCTAATAATAGCATTAATTTCCCAATACATCCACAAGAAAAGCTCTTTCTCTGACAGAAAGAGCCTTAAAAACATTTTATTGATTTTACAAGATGATCATGACCACAAAATCCCCGTTCTCCATAAAGAACTGGTATTGTCCGTTCAGCTTTTCTACATAATATACGATGCTTCTGGCCCCCAGTCCATGCCCGGAGCGCTCCGTCACCGGGACACCGTCAATAAATACCGGGGCATTCTGCACAGTATTTTTCGCCATCAGAAGAAGATGTCCTGACTTTTCGGACAGAGCCAGCTGTATCAGCCGCTTTTCCTGCGGCAGTTCCTGTACGGCATGCATGGCATTTTCCAGTACGTTTGACAGGATCGCACAGAACATCATTTCAGAGCAGGGAAGTTTCTCTCCAATGCTGACCTGTATCTCCCATCGGATCCTCTGCTCCTCAAACCGCATATTATAGATGGACAGTACGGAATTCACCATCTCATTTCTACAATAGGTCTTGATCACTGTATCATCATAAGTCTGGCTGACCTCATTCAGATATTCCAGCGCCTTGTCGGTCTCTCCCTGTTGGATCAGTGTTCGCAGCACCGACAGATGATGCCTCGTATCATGCCGTAAAATGGACATCTTTTTCTCGCTTTTTCTCGTATTGGTCATTTCTGTCTGGAATGAATTCAGCTACATCCGGATCAGTTCATTGTACTGCTCTGCCTTGTTCTTCATCTCGTACTCCCGGAAATATACCAGTAAAAAGAGCAGATACGTCAGACACATGGCAAACCCAAGGAATTCCGGAACCGCCTTATTTCCCGTATACAGCAGACTGGAAAATTTCGTGGTGGCATAATCAAAAATATAATATACCATGGGCAGACTTCCGATAATAAGAAGTTCCCTGTCTGTCTTGGCAAACAGCATTGCTGTCGTCTGACAGACATACCTGCACAAAATGACAAAAACGCCAATGGTCACCAGGATTCTGCAGACATAATAACACCACTCCTGCCCTGTCACAAATAATGCGAAAAGTCCCATCCAGTTACTGCACTGACAACATAGATATGCCGTGAAAATAGAAATCAGGGAAGGAAGAATACGGAATTTATAATGCAAAACCAGTACAAATAACAATGGGGCATGCACGATCAGTGGATAAATCTGATCTACTGTTTCTGTTCCAAAGAGAAGTACACACAGAACATATAGAATTCCTGAAACAACCGCCAATGACAACAATTGCAATATATTTTTCTTATCCTGCTTCACTCCCAGAAAAAATGCCGACAGGAAGATTCCAAACAGCATTGTCGTTATATGATGTGTATATGTTAATATCTGTAGTACCATTTTCTTCTCTCTTTCGTATTCTTACCATACATTTTTTACGGTATAAACCATTTCTGTTATATGACCCACCCCGATATGCGAATAGAGGGTAGGATTGTGGGAGTGCGTAGCACGGAACAATCCCGTAGGCATCAAAGCCGGGGGCTTTTGACCTCGACTTTATTATATAAGACTCTCAACGAGAAATCAATTTGTGGATGATTTGACTTTTTGCGTCACAAATGTCAGCATGTCTCGCCTGAGGGATTCAGTAGCTTCTACGCCTTTCGCCGGCGTCTGGTATCACTGGGACTGACACCATAAGCATTGCGGTAGGTTCTGGAAAAATGCACCAATGACGCAAATCCGGTCTTCTGCGCGATCTCCTGGATCGCCAGAGAAGATTCCACCAGAAGTCTTCCGGCTCTGGTCAGCCGGACATTGGTAAGATATTCCAGAACGGTGGCTCCGGTCACCTCGCGGAAAATACGGCAAAAATAGTATTTACTTAAATGGATCTGGGATGCGATGGTCTCCAGATCTATTTTTTCCGCATAATGGGCATTGATATAGGCGATGGCATCCAGAATCTCCTGTCTGGGAGCTGCGGAGAGCTCCGGCATCTGTGTCCGCTCCTGCCTCGTATAGTAGTCTCTGCACAGTAGCAGCAGTTCCAGACAATAGTTTTGCTTTAATTTCTCGGCCACAGCATCGTGGCGGTTATAATATTTCCGCAGCCGTTCGAAGACCTCTACCAGTTCTCCGGACTGTTCCGTTGTCAGATGCAGAATATCATTCTGCAGAACCTCCAGGAACCGCTGCTTCTCCGCAGGTTTCAACATTCCATCCAGATAATCCGGTGCAAAATTCAAGACATACCGGGCATAGAAATCCGAGGACAGACTCTGCATATAATGCGTCTGGTAGGGTTTGATCAGGATAATGTCTCCCGGATTCAGCACATGACAGACACCATCCAGGAAGATGTATCGTATCCCCTTCACCACAAAAAAAAGTTCGTAAGTATCGTGATAATGATTGGTCTGCATATCATTTTTTTTGGTTGTCTCTATGTATTCCAGAAACAGATCGGAATAAGGGTCAAAAATCGTACGAAGCATAGTTTTCCTTTCCCGGAATCATTCCGGCAAGATTCATTCGATTGCTTTTTATTACCGCAAGATATGTTAAACAATCTTAAAAATAAAAGATTATAATGGGATTATATAATAAATCTTGTGCCATGTGAAGTATATTGGAAGGAGATAACTTATGGAGAAAAGACCTTTAGACTATGCAAAAGCATCCATGGATACCATGATGCGCAAATGGGAAGCCCCCAAGCTTCCGCCCGAAGGAAGATTCCATTATCATCAGGGAGTATTCCTGTCCGGAATGTACAAAAGCTATGAACTTTGCAAAGAGGAAAAATATTTTGATTACATCAAATCCTGGGTGGATGCCGTCATCACCGAAGACGGTGTGATCAAACAGGCTGATATGGGGCAGTTCGACGATATGCAGCCGGGTATTCTGTTATATCCCCTCTATCATTGTACCGGTGATGCCAGATATAAGAAAGCCCTGGACTCTCTGATGGCTGCCATTGATCGTTATCCCACCACTCCCGAGGGCGGCTATTTCCACAAGGCTGATCTGCCGGAAGAAATGTGGCTGGACGGTCTGTACATGGAAGGTCCGCTGCGCGCGCAGTATGGCGCAGAATTCCATCACCCCGAATATTTTGATGAGGTTATCTTCCAGGCTCTGACCATGCAGAAACATACCCGTGACCCCAAGACCGGTCTGCTGTATCATGCATGGTCTTATGACAGGAAAGTAGAATGGGCTGACAAAGAGACCGGCTGCTCCCCCGAATTCTGGGGCAGAGCCATGGGATGGGTGCCTGTAGCCCTCCTGGACGAACTGGATTTCATTCCCGCCGATCATCCGGACAGAGCAAAACTGGAAAAAATGGCAGTGGATCTGTTAAAGTCTCTGCTCGCATACCAGTCTGAAGACGGCAGATGGTATCAGGTAGTCAACCGGGGCGATGATCCTGCCAACTGGCTGGAGAATTCCTGCAGCTGCCTGTATGTTGCCGCCCTGTGCAAAGCGATCCGCAAAGGTCTGCTGGATGCATCTTATCTGGAATATGCCCACAAGGGTTATGAGGGTGTGATCCGCTCCCTGACCTGGGAAGGCGATGACCTCATTATCGGTAATGTCTGCATCGGAACCGGTGTCGGTAATTATGACCACTATATCCACCGTCCCGTATCCGCCAACGACCTGCACGGGGTCGGCGCCTTCCTGCTGATGTGTGAAGAGTGCGAACAGGTATTTTAATATCTTGTAACTATTCAGAGCCATGCAAAACCAGGCTTACAGATCCTCGCTGCCGGGATTCCGGCGGCGGGCAGATCTGCTTATATTATTACTTTTTACAGCTTTACTTTTACAAAATCATGTCCCATGGCAGGAAGCACCTTTTCGATCAGATCCGCCGTCCGCATGCGGAGGCTGGAGGTATTGATGCAGGGATGGCATCCGAAATATTCACTGTCCAGCACCTCTTCATCGATCAGCAGCTTCACCTGATGCTCCGTATCGTTCATCAGTCCCAACACACTGACAGAGCCGGGGGTGATATCCAGAAATTTCTCCATATATTCCGGCTTGGCAAAAGATAATCTCGCCGAACCGATCTGCGCCGACAGATCCTTGGTATGGAACACCTTGGTATCCGGGATCATCAACAGGTAAAATGCGGTCTCCTGACGATTGCACAGGAACAGATTCTTGCAGACCATAGCCTCCAGGATCTCATCCACTTCCTTGCAGTCCTCCATGGTCATGGCCGGAGCATGATCCACGCGGTCATATTCCACCCCGAGCCTGTCCAGCAGGTCATAGGTACGGATCTCTTTGTCCAGTCTGCCGGTCGTATCTGCAGGTCTTCCTTTTTGTAATTCCAATGCCATGTTCTTTCCCCTTTGCTGTTTAATATCCGATGGTGTCGTTTACGAGGATCACATGGATCCTGTCCGTATGTCTGGAATATCTCGTGATCAGGAACTGGCAGCAGATGGTATCCGGAGACTTACAGTCGAAGCATTTTCCGGTTTCTTTGCAGGGAGTCTTGATGTCGAATCTTTGGGCATTGATAGGTGCAGCCACGTTTCTCGCACGCTTCATGGCACTGTCTAAGTCTGCGCAGACCTTGTTCATGCCGACGATGAAGATTACTTTCCTCGGTCCCTGGGCTATGCAGGAGACACGGTTGGAATTGCCGTCGATATTGACCATGACCCCATCGCTGGTGATGGCGTTGGCACTGGAGAGGAAGATATCCGCATCGTATGCTGCCATCAGTCCTGCTCTGGCATCCATCTTAGAGCGGTCGATATAGTGGTAATTGCCTGCTTCCAGAGCGGAGATCAGTCCGATCTCTCCGGCGCTCATGCATCCGCCCATGGCAATGGTGCTTCCCTCCGGGATCAGCTCCAGTGCCTGCTTCAGCGCAGCTTCTTTATCCTCTGCGTAGTAGCCCGACATGTTGCGGGACTGTAATCCCTTGATGACTGTTTTTGCCAGTTGTTCATTTCTTTTTCTGATCATTTCGTTCATCTCTTTAACCCTCTTGTCTTTCCGTAGCATGCAAGCCTTCCGGTCCTTTAAACCTGTACTTCCGTACACTGTGCAGGCACAATTTGCGCGTGAAAAGTTTATACTGAAAAAATCCTTATTGATCCTATTTTATCACTTTTGTATCTCTCTGGAAATACTGATCCTGTTCTTACTCTATTTCCTCTATCCGTTGCTGTTGTTCTTTCTTTACCGTTAAATATTCTCTGGCATAGTGTACCTCTTCATCGGTCGTCAGAATGGCTTCCTGCCCCTGCGGCATGTCAATATCCGTTGCAGCAAGCAGGAGGGAATCCTCCTTCATCCAGCTTTCCAGCCCTGTGAAAAACTGCGGATCGTAATGCTCTGCGCCTTTCAGCTCATTATGATATCTGTCAAAAGAATAGTCCAATGGAGACAGTACATTATAATCATAATAACAGACACCCTGCCCCGACCAAAGGCTTGTCGTTACCAGATAATCGTAGCCATCCTTTTGTGTGAGGAATATCTGTACGTTCCCCGCATGGGCAATGGCGAATTCCTGCGACCACAGAGGAATGATTCCATATTGTCCATCTCCCAGATATTCGTAGGCCTCTACCGTTCCCCAGTTTCCGGCCTTATACAATGCTTCTGTAAGATTTTCGTTTTCTTCCTCCAGATAGACCTTCGTTACAATCTTTTCCTTGTAACCGTTATGGGTCAGATCATAATATCCGGTATAGACCTCTGTCATATTCTGTTCTTCCCCGTCTGCGTTCTCCACGTTCACGTCATAAGGGTTGGTCCTTACCGAAAAATCGCCCAGAGAAAATTTCCCATTCTCTTGCATTGACACCGGTGCCGTTACACGAAAGCTGGAATCATATAGCGGAATTGCTATCTGATACAGCTGTATACCCACCACTACGCTTGCAAAAGGGGTTCCTCCTCGGAAATCAAACCGGATCTGGTCTCCCAGAACGGTACCCATATAAGTATTTCCTTCATATTCCCGTAGCAGGGAATCCAGACTCAGATCTATACTTTCCTCAGGATCTGACTCCCCGTTTTTATCCAGGAAATCCACATGAAGTGTGTGAAACTTCTCGTCTAACGTATCCGCCGCAAGGATCCTGCTTTCAAAATCTTCAACCACATTTGTATATTCGGAGACCTTCGGAGTTCCTTTCTGTACATCTACATAATACAGTCCTTCCACATGGACACCGGTTCCTGTCCCCTGTATGGTAGAAATATAGTACTCCTTGTCGCCATCCCCATCATAATCTGCGGCCTCTACCGCAGGTGGTGCCGAATACATGTTTTGCCAGGGGATCTCCACCCGGTATTCCTCGTCGCCGTCATGAATCACCAGGCAATCTTCTGCACCGTTGCCCCAGACACTGACTGTCTCATCATAGGAGTATGACAGCACACCATACTCTCCTTCCGACAGTTCCCGGGCAGCATCCACCGAGACTTGATCTGCCAGGGTTTTCTCCTGATATAGTCCGGTCTGGCAGGTAAGTTTCTCCGGCTCAGGTTCCGTTGTCGTCTCCGGGATTGTCTGTGAGATGGCTGGAGTGGCTGTAGCGGTTTCCTGACTGATTCCTTCTGCCTGAGCAGATTCGGTATCAGAAATTTCCAAAGCGTCCCTACTGCTGCCGCAGCCTGTCAGAGAAAATGCCACGATCAATACCAGTAATCCGCTGCTTATTTTATTGTGAAGTTTTCTTTTGTGCATACGCCCTCCCCTATAGCCGGTAAATACATTTTCTATCTTTATCATATCTAACGAATCTGGCAAAGTAAACCCCAAAAAGTGCCGACACCATGCTTTTCGGTATCGGCACCTTTTCTTTTTAAAATGCTGAAAATCACTCTGAAGACATTGTAACACCTAAAGCCAGCTTTAGATCAAGAATTATTGTTTTACATATCTCTGATTTTTACTATTTGGCTTTTCCGGCAATGTCATTTTTACTAATCCCAACTCTATGGCAGGCTTGATATAATTTTTTCGAAATGTTTCCTTGGATTTCAGATGCAGTGCCTCCATGATCGCATTAGCGGTATAGGGAACATCGTACTCCATTACTTCCAGCATTCGTTTTACATATTCTGACATACTTTCATTTGTCTTATTTACCTGTAGGATAACTTCATCTAATGCCTGATCTATCATACTCAACATAAATTCTATAAAAACATCTGAATTTCCATTCACATGACATTGTGCTATTGCATCATAATATTCTGCCTGAAATCTTTCAATCTGGCTTTCCAACGGAATATATTCAAACACATTTCTCCACCGGTATAGCATTACCATATGCCATAATCTGGCCATTCTTCCATTTCCGTCTGCAAAAGGATGTATAAACACAAATTCATAATGAAAAACAGCTGACATAATAAGCGGATGTATTGTCCCTTCACTGTTTTTAACCCATGAGAATAAATCCTTCATCAGTTCATTTACCATATTTGGCGGCGGTGCCACAAAAATACACCTATCTCCTGAAAAGACACCCTCTTCCCCTTTTCTGAATACACCGGATTCACCTACTGTTCTATAGGTCATTATTCCATGGATTTTTTTCAGATCTGACATGCTTTTGGGATTTATTTCCGAGATTTTTTCATATGCAGCATATGCATTTTTCACCTCTTGTATTTCCTTTTGATCTCCCAATACAAGATGACCATTGATGACGTCTCTCACTTCAGCCAGAGACAAGGAATTTGCTTCTATTTTTAAGGAAGAATGAATGGATCGGATTCGATTGTTTTTCCTTAAATGCGGTCTTGCCTCCAATTCCCTATGACTGCTTATTTTACCTACTTTTTCAGATATAGAAGAAACAAGCTCCAACATTTTATTTGAGATCGTATATGGCGGTTCATATTTTCCCATTTATGTCACTCCATCTTGCTTATTATCTTGCTTACTATCTTACTCGTTTTGGATATCATTAGCAATCTTTTTATTTTTCGCTTAAACATTTTCTTTCTCCTTTCCGCATTTTTTTCAACATATCTTGTAGTAATCAAGAAAAACAGCTATTAAATAAAAATAAGTATTCATGTATAATTTATGATATACTATTTAAAATTATCATTCTGAGAGAAAGGAATTCCGACTATGGGAATCAGATTAGTCTGCAGTGACCTCGATGGTACACTTTTACAATATGGAAAAAAAGAATTGGAAGGCGAGATTTTTGACCAGATCCGGGCACTTCATGACCGGGGGATCCTGTTTTGCCCGGCGTCTGGAAGACAGTATACCAGTCTGCGGAAGCTGTTCGCTCCGGTGGCGGATTGCTGTATTTTCTTATGTGAAAACGGTGGCGTGATCTACAAGGACGAGCTGTGCATTGCGAAAAATCCCATGCCCCGTGCCCTGGCGGAAGAGATTGCAGAAGATCTGTGGAGCCGGAGTGACGGGCAGGGCGAAGTCATGCTCTCCGGACAGAATACGGCTTATCTGATGGAACGTGGGCTGGGAATGCTGGACAGAATAAAGTTTATTGGCAACAACTATCAGGTCATTCAGGATCCCTCCGAAATTCCGGAAGACATCGTAAAGGTCTCCGTATATCTCCATGAAGGCGTAGCGGCTTATGCTGACCGCTTCGTCCCCCGCTGGGAGCAGGCGAACTGTGCGGTGGCGGGACCTTACTGGATCGATACCACCCTTGCCAACAAAGGCATCGGTGTGCAATCCATTTGTAAAATTCTTGGCTTTGACCTCGCGGATGTCATGGCCTTCGGTGACAATTATAACGATGTATCCATGCTGGATATCGTGGGACATCCCTATATTATGGACGGAGCTGCCGGTCCGTTGAGAGAAAAATATCCTCAGCACACTCCCCGGCCCGAGGATGTACTGCGGAGCCTTCTCTAGTCCTGAGCATCCGCAGTATCCGCAATGATGCCCAGCTCTATTTTCATTTTCAAAATACGCAGGACCGATTCGTTGAGGCGTTCCTCGGTAATCTCACCGGTTTCGACCGCCTTGATGACTGCGGGTACCTGTACTTCAAAATCGGTGCAGCACAGCATATCGTTTCCTGCCTGTACCGCCCGGACGGCAATCTCCGCATCCCCGGCGAACTGCCGTACTCCTTCCATGACCAGATCATCGGTAATGATCACGCCGTCAAACCCTAATTCATTACGCAAAATATTATGTACCGGTAGAGAAATAGATGCCGGTACCTGATCATCCATGCAGGAGACAACATTGTGGGCTACCAGCACCATATCCGCCCCTGCGTCGATGCCTGCCTGAAACGGCAGAAAATCAGAATTTACAAACCTCTCTATGGGACGTTCATCATAAGCGATCCCTGTGTGCGTGTCCGAGTTATTGCCATATCCCGGGAAATGCTTTAATACACTTCCCATCTGTTCCTGCGACATGGTCTGCACGACGGTCCTCACATACTCCGTCGTCTGTTCCGCATCCTGCCCGAAACTGCGGGCATAAATAAAATCCTGCGGATCCTGTGATACATCGCATACCGGAGCAAAATTCAGATTAATTCCCAGGCTCTGCAGTAATTGACATTTTTCCTGTGTGTCGCTCCGAATAAGATCCCATCCGCCCTGCGCATACAGTTCCTGAGGAGAGGCAAAAGGCGTTTCCCGCAAGTTCGCATTTTTGCTGACACGGTTTACCGTACCGCCTTCCTCATCCACACCAATCAGCAGGGGCACTTTTGCAGCATTCTGATAGCTTTGAATGGCTGCTGTTACTTCCTCTTTTGTTTTCCCGGTAAAATCCCGGGCAAATAAGATATATCCGCCGAGATGATACTGCGTCACTTTGGATGCTGCATCCGTCTCCGGGCACCGGGCGATGAACATCTGTCCGACTTTTTCCTCTAAGGTCATTCCTGCCAGGAGTTCTTCTGCCCTCTGCTCTACAGGATCTTCCGTTTCCACCGGTTCGCTTTCTTCTGTCTCCGGCAATTCCGTAGGATCTGCACTGTTCTCCGCACCGTTGCCGCTCACATCAGAATCCGATACACTCTGTTCCGACATAGGCTCCGGCTGAACTTCCGGTATTATTTCCTGTGCAGACTCCTCTGTACTTCTTAAATTCCACAACAAAAAAACCAGAATTCCAACACATATGACAGATAAAACGATCACTGCGATATTCCGTACCTTTTTCATTTCGCATTTCTCCATAACCATATTATTAAGATGCCAGGGTCAAAAGGTCTAAGCCCACATGAGCTTGCTCATAAGTGGGTGAAAGACCTTATGACCCGCCCCGATATGAGCATAAAAGTGGGATGATAATCCCACGATATGCGAATAGAGGGGCTGATTGTGAGAGTGCGTAGCACGGAACAATCCGTAGGCATCAAAGTCAGGGTCAAACGGCCCCGGTCTTCGGCTGATACTTCATACTCGATACATTATATACGGTAATAAACGCCTTGGGGTCCAGTTCATTGATGAATTTCATTAATTTCTGGTACTCACTTTTGTCCACAATGGTGATGATCTCGTTGTGTTTTTCAAAATGATAGGCACCGATGGCTTCATAGATCGTGGCACCGCTGTGCAGATCTCTTGTAATAAACTGGCGCAGTTCTTCCTCTTTCTTCGTAATAATGCAGACACGTCGCTTGATATTATTGTCAAAAATAAAATGATCCAGAATGATTCCGTTGAAATAGGTACCCAGGATACTCAGCACCACCGTTTTCTTATCATATACCAGTGCTGCGGACAGTGCCACACACATACCGGAGAGAGACATAGCCTTACCCAGTTCCATATGGAGATATTTATTCATGATCTTCGCCACAATATCCAGTCCTCCGGAAGATGCATTCCGGTTGAACAGAATGCTGAGTCCCACGCTGACCACCAGAATATAGCACAGTACATCCAGTTCCTGACTGTCCGTCAGTGATCCAAAGTTCGGAAACAGGAACTCAAAAATCCCTAAGAATACCGGCAGCATCACACTGGTATACACTGTCTTGACCCCGAACTCTTTCCCACAGGTGGCAAAGCCAATGAGCAGAAGCACCACATTCAGGATCATCGTAATGACCGATAGCGGAAGTGGTATAAAATTAGACAGCACGATGCCGAGACCGGAAATACTGCTGACCGACGCGTGACTTGGCACCAGGAAAAAGTAGACTGCTGCCGCGATGATGGCCACCGCCACAGTCAGGATCCCTGTCTCCTTCATTATTTCTGCATAATTTATTTTTTTCTTCATAATAACATTTTCTCCAACGATATATTTTAATTTGTTTCTATACTCTTCTCATCTTATTATTCTTAGAGTACTATTACAGCGGCATCAAGTCCCTCTATTTTTCCATCAAAGGGATTCTCTCTAAGTAAATCATATTTTTGCGCATACTCATTAAACATTCTTGCGCTGCTGCTGCAGTTGAAGATCAAAGCGAGTGTCTCTTCTCCATTTTTTCTGGTCAGGACGATCGTCTCTTCCTCGTCCCTTGCAGCTAGTTCCATCGGTTCACCCTCTACGATACATGCATGGTTTTTTCGCACCTTCAGCAGCTGCTTATACCATTCAAACATCTCTTTATCCTGGTATTCTTCATCCCAGTACATGCCACGTCTGCAATCCGGATCATTTGCTCCGGGCATCGCGAATTCATCTCCGTAATAAATCATGGGCATTCCCGGTAATAACAATTGAAAAGCTGCAGCCAAATGCTGCTTTTTCTTATTATCATCACATAGATGTAGAAATCTTGCTGTATCATGGCTGTCGATCAGATTCCACATTAGAGGATAGCATTTTTTGTTTAAGCGCCCCTTCAAATATCCAAGATTCTGTATAAACTGGCTGACATTGATTTTTTCATCTGCAAGCAGATCTATGAGATTCAGGTAAAATGGATAATTCATGACCGTATCCCATTCATCTCCCTCAAGAAAATCTCCTGCATAATGCCAGATTTCTCCAATGATCAGCAGATCCTTTTTTACTGCCTTAACAGCCTTTCTAAATCGCTTCCAGAAGAAATGACTGATTTCGTCACCTACATCCATTCTCCATCCATCGATATCGCATTCCTTAATCCAATAACATGCAACATCTGTAACGAATTTTTCCACCTCCGGATTTTTCAGATTTAACTTTGGCATTCCATCATAATAACCAAAACATTTGAAGTTAGGAGTTTCTCCTTTTTCACCCTTCAGTGGAAATCTCTCGATAAAATACCAGTCCAGATATCTGGATTTTTCTTCTTTTTCTATAATATCCTTAAATGCAAAAAAATTTCTTCCTGTATGGTTGAATACCGCATCCATCACTACTTTCATTCCACACTCATGCGCTTTTTGCACCAGCTCCTTAAGATCCTCTGTTGTTCCGAAGGAAGGATCAATCTGATAATAATCAGTGGTATCATATTTATGGCTGGAATCCGATTTAAAAATAGGTGTTAAATACATAACATCTATTCCCAGCTTCTGAATATGATCCAAATGATCCATAATTCCTCTGAGATCACCATGCAGATTATCCTTAGATGTGATGGGTGCTTTATACCACAGTTCCTTGTCTATTGGCTGTGATGCTGCAAAGCGAGATGGAAAAATCTGATACACGACCTTGTTTGCTGCCCACTCCGGCACCTCAAACATTTCTTCCTCACGAAGGTTTTGCGGACAGTCGAACATTCTGTCCCTGTTTGTAATGCATTCCCTGCTAAACTCATAGTTGCCGTAATATACCTTTTCTCCCTGCATATCCGTAAATTCAAAATAATAACGGAGGCATATTAAATGCATCTGAAGCTGTGCCTCATAATAATCATGAAACTGTGATGTGGCAACCTTCTTCATCGAAATCGTCTTTCGTGTATCCTTCCATCCCAATGGTATGTACTTGTCCTCATAATGAAGAATGATCTCTTTTATATCATCTTTTTTTACCTGCACACGTATCACAAATAAATCCTTATCGATTGCATAGCAGAATCTTTTATCCATATCATGAAGAATTGCCGAATATTCCATATTTTTTCCTTTCTATCGCTCGAAAAAAGCGTTTTTTCCTTCTTGATTATAATTCCTTTTTATTATGCTGCACAAGTCACAAAACGATAAAAAGGTCACCGTTTCTGCCTGTTCCGTTGGGGCAACGGAGGATTTCATTGCGCATTCTCCTTCTGAAATTTGTGTTCGTAACTGTCGAAATTTACAGAAATATGCATTTTATCAGTTATATCTTATAATTTTAGAAATATGTTGTCTCTTTGGATGAGTTCGACATGAGCAGAAACGGGATCAAGCACCGCAATATCTGCGATTTTCTGTTGGCAGAGGAATGGAATTAAAATCTCTGCGAATCTCCATCTGAAAGTCTCACTGTAATAGATTTTTTCTTCTTCAACTGTAAAAGGTGGGCGCTTACGCTCCCACCTTCACACTTTTATTCAATTACTATGTCAGATACTTATTCTTCTGAACCACTCTTTTTCCTTACATAGAATATGGCTCCAATAACAATCAGCATAATACAGATACCTATAATAATGATTGATTAATATTTCTATTAGATTACTACCATTATATCGTGTGATAGGTCGGATATCGATAAATTTTTGACCAAATTTTTTTTGCCGAACATCCATTATTACCAGTCAATCACATCGAAAAATTCTTCTATATTGCTACCCTTTTTATTAATAAAATTCACATCAAAAAAAGTATCTTTAATCACAATATCAAAATTTTTCTTTTTTATCTCATATTGATTGTACAGCAGCTTTTCTTTTCCTCTTAATGATTCCATCATTATCTGATATGACAATTCTCCTGAATTAAGGAAGTTATAAACATCTGCATTTCCTTTAAAAGCCGCAATACTTTTTGCTCCCAGAACAGATTCAATAAATTTATGTGGATCCTGTCCTCTATACTGAGGACTGTGTAAGCATGCCACATACTCAAAATCCGGATTGTCCATAATAATAAAATGTGGTGTATTTCCCTTTGCATTCTGAATCCTGCAGTACTCCAACAGTTTTTTAAATCCATCCAGTTCTCCCGGGACAGTAGCTATTCTATCTGCATCCATAATAATGAATTTTGCTAGATAGTTACTCTGTGACTCCGTTTTTATCTTCTGAAGGAAGTTTGAATAGCCCCCACCATGCATATTGATGGGTTTTAAAACCAGTTCTACGCCCTGATTCTTTCTCATCTTGTCTATATAATTATATTCTGTATCTCCCTCACAGAATACTGCAAACCTCTTCTGGAGGACTCTTGTTTTTCTACTCAAATGCCGTACCTCCCAATATCCCCTTCATATAAAACTCATATATCTTAGTGTTTTCATACCTCACTTCCGGAAAATCCGCCAAAGAATACAATTCTGATGTCAGTTCATCTTTACTTTTTGTAATAAAATAAATCTGTTCTTTCATGTATGTCTTCAAATTTAGGTGTAATACATTATGTGTAGAAAATACAAACTGTCCTCTGTGCTCCATACCGTTAATATACGCAATAACACGGTCTGACAAGATTGGATTAAGAACCCGGTCCATCTCATCTGCAAATACCACTTTATTTTCATATACTACGCGAAATATCTGTACAGCCCATGCAAAAAATTCTCTGACACCGGTTGAATCCTGTGATAATTCTCTCTTAAACTGCTTTCCCTGTGCATTCTTACGAATTACCAGAGTTTTAGAATAAGGCTTCTCATCATCCACTTCAATTCCGCAAATGCTGTAATCTACCATCTTAAAAATTTCTACATATCTTGGATCTTTCATAATTTCAAGATCCCGTTCCTGCCTGACAATGCTGTCTATATTGTCAGAGGGTATATTACCCGGATATAGGACATTTAACATCCATTCAACAGTTGCTGACGCATCCTTATTTCCGAGAAGAGCCAGTTTAACTACAAATAATCCGTTACTATTATTGCTATTCTTAAGAGCAGCTGTCACTTCCCTGGCTGTTCCTCTTCGTAATGTATATATATCCTCCTGATCCCGTAAAATATCAAACACTACATGCTCAGCTGATTTCCGCTGGCTGCTTCTGATAAGTTTTTCGCTATAGATTCCTTTTGTATCAACAATAGTTTCATACTCATAAATATAATGATTCCCCGCTAAGAATACTACATTAAATTTCTGTTTGGGATTATTACACTCCATCAAAGTATCTGTGTTAATATATGAATTAACAGACTGCACTTTCATGTTTGTATCAAACAATGATTTCAGATATTTTAATCCATTTATAAAGTTGGACTTACCACCTGCGTTCTCACCTACGATAACTGCTGTTTTCAGCAGGTCATATCCTGTTTCTGTTGTAGTATAGTTATCCGGAAAGCGCTTTTTTACTTTCCCGCCTGGTGCTTCTAATGAAAACTCGCACTCTTCCTTGAACGAACAAAAATTGTCAAACATATATCTTATGAGCATACTTCCACCGCCTTTCAATAATCATTATATACTAAAAAGAGCCTATGTAAACCAGTTTTTTGTTTTACATCGGCTCTTTTTATGGATATCATGTTAAAAAGCGAGCACCAAATATTAAATACATTCTTTTAGCTGTTTTTTGTTGATTTTGCTCTTTTTATTACTCCTATGAAATCATCATTATTTTTCTTCTGAACCACTCTTTTTCCTTACATAGAATACGGCTCCAATAACAATCAGCATAATACAGATACCTATAATAATGATTATCGTATTATTCCATGTATATTTTGAAGTGCTGTCATCTGTCTTAGACGCAGGAATGGTTTCATCAGCTTTGTTGTCTGCCTGACCGTTATCACTCATAATCTTGGTATCAACAACAATCGTGTAATCTGATGCATGGGTAAATACAAGTTCCACATTTCCATCCGGATCAATCTGTCCGGCACTGATAAATTCCAGTTCTCCGGTCTGTTCATTGTAGTAGAACAGGTTCGCATACAGTCCTGCATTCTTTGATTCCATGTTGACGGTCAGTGTGGCTGTAAATCCAAACTCTCCGTCATAAGCAAGAGTCAGATTCAAGGAAGAATGTTCCCCGGTCACGTTATTGATCACATCCACAGGAATGGATTTTCCGGCGTCGGCTCCGACTGTCACATCAAAATCAATATCTCCAGCTGCATCAGTAATATCCTTTCCAAAAATCTTCCAGGAAAGACCATTTCCCATATCCAGAACAAGTGTTGTATCCTTGCCCTTGATACTGTCAATTACATCCTTCGGTACTACAGTCGTTCCGTTCATGGCAACTGTTACCGTATCGCCTGACTTAGCTTCTTCAAGCTGTGGCTTGATAACATCCCAGCCTTCCTTGCCGCTGTCGTCCTTGATGTATGGCTTAATTGAAGTGCCGTTGTCCTTACCATTATCCGTATCAGGCTGTGGCTTCTGATTCTGATTACCATTGTCTGTGCCAGTCTGCGGTTTCCGGTTCTGACTGCCATTATCCTTGCTGCTGTCATCGGACTTGATCTTAGCGATCGGCTGTGTGTAACTGTGTCCGCACTTGGAGCAGGTATAGGTCATGATGCCTTCCTCTGTTGTCGTTGCAGCCTTCGTCACCTTTGATACATAGCTGTGTCCTGTTGCCGGAATATTCTCCGTGTAGCTGTCTCCACAGGAACAGGTGTATGTCCTTACCCCTGCCTCTGTACAGGTTGCCTCCTTCGTAATGCTTCCCGTATAGTTGTGAGTGTGCTGTTCCTCCGGCAGCTTCGCAATGCTCTCTGTGTAGCTACTGCTGCATCTGGTGCAGGTGTAGGTTCTGACTCCTTCCTCGGTTGTCGTCGGCTGCTTTGTTACGGTTGCTTTATAATCATGTCCCAATGCTGCCAGCTCTTTTCCGGTACTCATAAGTTTATCGCAGTCCGTACAATAGGTATCTCCTGCGTATCCGGTCTGCGTGCAGGTCGCTTCCCGCTGATTCCGTATTTCAGTGTGCGTGTGATCACATTCTCTTCTTGTAATCGTAATGCTTACACTTTCTGTCTCATAATTTCCCTTGTCAGCTCCTATATAAACCGCAGTCGCCGTCACAGCCACACCATCTGCAAGCACCGTGTCCTTATCTGCCTCCTGCCAGCTCCATCCTTCCTGAAGTGTAATATTGCCAACCTTCTTTGTGCTGTGTGCCGGTGTCATTGCAGCTTCCGGCATGTTTGGAGCTTTCGCTGCCTTATTGACCGTAACTGTTATTGTTCTAGTTACTGTATTGTAGTTGTTTGTGTCATCAGGTGTAAATACTGCCTGATAGCCTTTGTTGTTTACAGTCGGAATGATGTTCGTTCCTGTAAAGCTCCATGTTCCGGCAAGTGAATTGCCATCTGCCCCTGTCACACTTCCGCCTGTTATATCTGAACCGGTAAGCGCAGCATCCGGATTGTATCCACGCTCTGCAACGGTTGGTACTGTTACAACTATCGGAGTTGCCTTGGCTACTGTGATGGCTGCTGTTCCGGTAAGTTCCGCGTAATACGTACTGTCTGCCGGCTTGAATACCCCCCCCCCCCCTGATGCGAATGC
>OBYB01000047.1_pt1 | contig 118620 bp, 123 predicted proteins | sample 1538181 | NCBI WGS metagenome assembly OBYB01 (sample SAMEA2580157, study PRJEB22360) | human gut metagenome | biome: human gut; feature: human-associated habitat; material: faeces | place: Denmark | collected 2008/2010 | reverse complement strand
CATGGCGATGAGGGGGGGGGTACATTTTTGGGGCACCAGCCACGGCAGGAGGAGCCATCATCGGCTTCATTGCCTCCTACTGTCTGATAGGTATCATTGCAGGACTGATAGTGTTGGTCGTGGCAATCACTACGGGTGCAGGTCTCATCATGTTCAAACAACGGAAAGGACTGCATACCAAGAAGAACGACCAAGGAGTGTTTATCTATGCCTACAGCAAGCGCATATAAAAATGTGAAACAAAAAAAGTATCGACATGACCAAGATGTGGATGACAAGTAGAAAGTGAACGACTGGTAGGCTCATTCTCCCCCAAGGGTGTGGGTCTACCTTTATTTGTTTCTGCGAAAGTATCGCATCTTTGACATAAAAGAATGGTTATGAGCATGAAAGGAAAGAATATTATAATAACGGCATTGGCAGTGACATTGCTGATTGCCTGTAAGGACAAGACCTACAAGCCACCCACATTGGATGCCATGAGGAGTGCAGACAAGACAAGAGCTGCTTGGGCGAGAGATGCAGAAGAACATTCTGCAACCGGGGAAACACCAATAAGCAGGATGGATTCCACTGCAAAAGATAGTGTGTCAACCCTTTATGGCGAAGAAAACTATAATACTTCTTATCAAGAGAATGACAACAAATCATCCAGTATGGGAGAAAATCATCAATCATCCGAAGAAGCAGAAGAATAAACGAATATGGTACTATATGTAATCTTATTTTTCGTGGCAACCTGCATTGGCATGGCCATATCGGTCTATGCCTTTGGCACTGGTGGCAAGCGGAAGAAAATCTTTCAGGACATCTACTTCTCCGTAGAAGACACGGATGGTATCGGTGTGCTCTATACCAAGACAGGAGAATATTCTGCCATTCTGAAAATGGAGAATCCTGTGCAGAAGTATTCTGCCAATATAGACAGCTATTATGAGTTCACCAATCTGTTTGCTGCCATCGCACAGACTCTGGGTGAAGGCTATGCCCTGCACAAGCAGGACATCTTTACCAGAAAACAGTTCAAGGATGAGAGTGGCAAGGGACATGAGTTCCTTTCCGAATCCTACTTCCGCTATTTCAACGGAAGAGAATATACGGACAGTATGACCTATCTGACCATTACGCAGGAGAACAAGAAGAGTCGTCTGATGTCTTTCGACAACAAGAAATGGCGAGATTTCTTAGTGAAAATCAGAAAGGTGCAAGACCAGCTGAAGGATGCCGGTATCAAGTCAGAGTTCTTAAACAAACAAGAGGCAAGTCTGTATGTTGACCGTTTCTTTGCCATGAACTTCCGGGACAAGATGTTGAGCATGACAGGATTCAAGGTGGATGACGAGATGATAGGTATGGGTGACAGACGCTGTAAGGTGTATAGTCTGGTGGATGTCGATAGTGCCAATCTGCCGACGCGAATACGTCCATTCACCAATATCGAGGTGAACAACACCAGCATGCCAGTGGATCTGGTAGCCTTGGTGGACAGCATACCAGGAGTAGAGAGTGTGGTGTATAACCAAATCATCTTTGTGCCGAATCAGAAGCGTGAGCTTGCCCTGCTCGAAAAAAAGAAGAACCGCCATGCCAGCATGCCGAACCCAAGCAATCTGATAGCAGTAGAGGACATCAAGCGAGTGCAGGAGGTGATAGCGAGAGAAAACAAGCAGCTGGTATATACCCACTATAATCTGATCGTGATGGTGAAGCCAGATACGGACATACAGAAGTGTACCAACCATCTGGAGAATGCCTTTGGCAGGATGGGCATCCATATCTCGAAGCGAGCCTACAACCAGTTGGAACTGTTTGTCAACTCATTCCCCGGCAATTGCTATGGGATGAATGACGACTATGACAGATTTATGACGTTGGGCGACGCTGCCACCTGCCTGATGTACAAAGAAAAGATTGTGCATAGCGAGGACACGCCATTCAAGGTCTATTATACCGACCGCCAAGGAGTGCCAGTAGCCATCGACATATCAGGAAAAGAGGGACGAAATAAGCTAACTGACAACAGCAATTTCTTTGTCCTCGGTCCTTCGGGAAGCGGCAAGAGTTTTTATGTAAACTCCATGGTGCGCCAAGCCCATGAGCAAGACACCGACATCGTGCTGGTAGATACAGGTAACTCGTATGAGGGACTGTGTGAATACTTCGGCGGAAAATACATTTCCTATACCGAGGAGCATCCTATCACGATGAACCCTTTCAAAATCAAGCGAGAGGAATGGAACATCGAGAAGTTGGGATTCCTGAAAAACCTCATGATGCTGATATGGAAAGGAAGTCAAGGCACGGTGAGCAAGACCGAGGACAGGTTGATAGAGCAAGTCATCAACGAGTATTACGATGCCTATTTCACCACCAAGAGAGTGAGCAACCTCTGTTTCAACACTTTCTATGAGTTCAGTACTGAGCGACTGCCGAAGATATGCGAGGAGAACGGTCTGCATGGCATAGACCTGTCATCCTACAACTATCTGTTGAAAGACTTCTATAAAGGAGGCAGCCATGATGTGACGCTGAATGAGAATATGGACAGCAGTCTGTTTGATGAGACCTTCATCGTCTTCGAAATCGACAGTATCAAGGATGATCCACTGCTCTTTCCACTGGTGACACTCATCATCATGGACGTGTTCCTGCAGAAGATGCGCATCAAAAAGAACCGAAAGATGCTCCTCATCGAGGAGGCATGGAAAGCCATCGCCTCGCCCATGATGGCGGAATACATAAAATATCTGTATAAGACCGCCAGAAAATTCTGGGCAAGCGTGGGTGTGGTGACACAGGAGATACAGGACATCATCGGCAGTGAGATAGTGAAGGAAGCCATCATCAACAACTCGGATGTGGTGATGCTGCTCGACCAGAGCAAGTTCAAGGAACGCTTTGACACCATCAAGGCTATACTCGGTTTGACCGATGTGGACTGCAAGAAAATCTTCACCATTAACCGTTTGGAGAATAAGGAAGGACGCAGTTTCTTTCGTGAAGTGTTCATCAGACGAGGACAGACCAGCAATGTGTATGGTGTGGAAGAACCTCATGAGTGCTATATGACCTACACCACGGAACGAGCGGAGAAGGAAGCATTAAAACTCTACAAGCGAGAGTTGAAATGCAACCACCAACAAGCTATCGAAGCCTATTGCAGGGATTGGGATGCAAGTGGTATCAGCAAGAGCCTCGCTTTTTCTCAAAAAGTAAATCAGGCAGGAAAAGTACTGAATTTAGGGAACAAAAATAAAAAGTAATCAAAGATGAAACGACTTCTATCCATCATAATGCTGATAGTCTGTGTGTTGGCAAAGGCTGACGCACAGTACTACAGCGTGAACTATGACAAGCAGACGGTGGCTGCTATGGCAGCTGCATACGGAACGGAAGCCGTGGCAGAGGCATACTATAACGAGCAGGTGCAGAACATCTTGAAGCACTATAATGCAGCAGAAGTGGCAAGTGCCGGCATCTTCGCCTCAAAATTCTTGGAACGCAAGGCAATGACGGATTTGGGCATCTGGAACAGTAGCACAGAGAACTGCTATTACCGCCGTATCTACAACATGGTGTCGGGCAAAATCATGCCGAAGATATGGACGGTGGCAGGAATGATGCTGAAAAGTCCACAGACTGCCCTGTATTGGGGAACCTATCTGATGAAGATATGTGACGACACCAAGAACCTGTGCATGCAGTTTGAGAGTGTGGTAACAAACAGCACCCTCACATTCTCGGACATCGCCTTTCTACAAATCAACCAGGAGATAGCTGCCATACTGAAACTTTCAGAGATTGGCAACGTGGATTGGAAGAAGATGTTGGACGATTTGTCGAAGGTGCCAGGCAATTTTACAGTGGACAATCTGAAATCTGACATCGACAATCTGTATAAGGCAGGAGCCAACCTTGCAGGAGCAGGAATGAACAATATCGGCAATGCCCTGTTGCAGAGCAGCCAGTTCAACGATCTCTTCCAAGGCAAGCTCAGTGCAGCCATCGACATTGTGGATAACTATTCCTCGCTGTTCAAAAGTCTCGACAAGAGCGTAGGCAACACCCTCTTGGGCATGATTGGAGGCAAGGACAACGTGGCAGGACTTTTCTCTCTTGCCAACTATAACCTCACCTCATGGATGACGGACTATCTGGATGAGACGGCAGGAAACTACTACACGCAAAGATGGTATATCGCCCGACGAGACCAAGGACGAGAAGAACTGTGCGACTATGTACCGCCCACCGATGACAACAGCATCTTGAAAGGCGACCACTGGTACAGAATCAACACCAAGGATGCCAACTTCTATCCCAACAATAGCCAAAAGGAAGCCATCCTGCAAAACTCGGAGAATCATGCAGGATGGTCAAGAACAAGGGTGCAACAGCTCAACAACCAGAATGATGGCTTTACCTACAGTATCAGCTATTTGTTGAACAGCTACATCATCAGTAGCAAGAAAAAAGGACAGAAACAGAAGGCATACGCCTACGAGATACAGGTGTACAAGAGTTGGAACAGGACAGAAGAAGTGTATGAGGCAGTCTGTGACTCCTATTCGATGGACTTGAACACCTTCAAGGCACAACTGCAAGCCCGGTTGAGCGAATGGAATGACAACGAGGAAGGCTATACCTATTATATAGGCAGTGATGCACGCAACTACTATCAGGCAACCGATGCCGCCAAACTGAAGGGATGCGAGAGCGTGACCATTAGTGTGACATGCAGCGACGGTGTGCAGTTGGGGCAAGGCACCACACAATACAAATGCAAGAGTTGTGGTGGTTCGCTGAATGACCACAGCAAGAAATGCGCCATGACAACATCTGTGACAGAGAACGACCTTGACCTCTCAGATTTGTATAAGCAGGAGCAGGAAGCCGATGCCAAGGTAGCCACCCTGCAATCGCAAATCAGTCAGTTGGAAGCGGAAAACAAGTCACTTATCAAGCAGATCGCCAATGCAAGCGTGGAAGATGCAGCCAAATATCGGGAGCAATACAACAAGAACAAGGCTGCCATTGAGCAGTTGAACAAAGAGCTGGCTACATGGCAACAGAAGCAAAAGGAAATAGAGGAAGCCAAGGCAGAGGCAGGAAAGGACAATGAGGTGGCAACCGATGACTACTATCGCATACCAGCCATCATGAGTGACTGCAAGAGTGCCTACAATCTGACTTGGAAAGGAGAAGGAACATGGAGTGGCTATACATATATAAGAAAAGCCACCATGCCCAACATCAACGGCATCATCACCTTCAAGGCAACATTGAAGATAGCCAGAAAGCCGAAATATTTCTTGGGCATCAAGATACACAGAGCCATCCTGCAGATCAGTTGGGAGCTGACATCGGAATACACCAACACCTCGGTAGTGGATGTGATAACGCTTGACCCAAGCAAGACCGAGCAGGAAAAGGCGGACGAAGTGAACAAGCGCATCTCGGAAATCGCACAGGAATATCCGTCGTGTAAGATAACAAACGAATATGCAAAGAGCGCACCTGCCGATGACAATAATACCGATGACACCTATCACCTGCTATGGTCGAGCGATAGGTTAGAGATAGCCAGAGAGGTGGACAGCAGAATCACCAAGATATACGCAGACTTGGTATCGTTGGAGAAGATGATGCACTACAAGCGCAACATCATCGACGTGCTGATGGACATCGCTCCACATATCAATGCTGACGAAGGACGACGGTTGACACTGGTGGAGAAATGCAAGAAACGTTGGTTAAGGAAAGCTGCCGACACCAAACACTCAGATGACTATCACGGCAAGTTTAATGATGAAGACAATGAAAATGAGAAATAGAAAAGAATACAAGGCTGATGCAGCGGAGAGGGTTGCAGGGTCAGTGAGCAAGAAGCGACGAATGGATATTGTGAGAACATTGCTGGTAGCAATCTTGCTCCTCGCCCTCCCCTCTAAAACATTCGCCCAATGGGGATTTGATGTTGCCAGCGTAGAAACCTACATCAATGACCACAAGAAACAGCGGAGTCTGTTGCTTGCACGAAGCACGTTGGAATACAGCAATAAACTATTGCACAGTTACAGTAAGGACGAGACCAAGGCATACAAGGAACTGAACGTTGACCTTGACAAGTACACCAGGGCATTTGATGTGATAGATGTGCTATATCAAAGTTTACGAACCAGTCTGAACGTGTACTCCACCTACGAGGGTGTGAGCGACAAAATATCGGACTATAAGAAGCTGTTGGATGACTACAACAAAAAAGTCATCAAACGAAAGCGCATCTCGCTTGCCGATACCATACTGATAGGAATCAATAAACGAGCCATAGAGAATATCGCAAATGAAGGCGAATACCTCTACAAAAGCGTGAGCGACTTGGTGCTGTATGCCACAGGAGCGGCAGCGTGTTCCACGACAGACCTTCTTGCGGTATTGGAAAGCATCAACACCTCGCTTGACAATATAGAGAAGCATCTGAACAAAAGCTACTTTGAGTCATGGCGATATATCCAAGTGCGCATCGGCTATTGGAAAGAAAAGGTTTACCGAACCAAAAGCAAGCAGCAAATACTGGAAGATGCCTTCGGTCGGTGGAGAGTGGCAGGTAAACTCGGATATTGAGAGAACGAAGAATTTATAATCCCATATATAATTAATGTATAGGCATGGATAGAAAGAAAACAAGAATAGGAACCATCATGTTGATGTTGGGAGTCGCTATCAGCGGCAATGCCCAAAGTGGTGTGACATACAATCATGACAGTTCGAAAAAGAACCAGATAACGGTGATGGAAATCGGTAGTGGTAGTCTGTCACCAGAATTGTACTATCAGTTACTGCACAGCAGTTACAAGAAGTCGGCTGCGAGTAAGAACAAACTCGGTTTTCGTACAACGGCAGGAATCGGAGCCTACAATCAAGTGGAATATGCCGAAGCCATCGACTCTGCCCTGACCAAGAGAGCAGAGATTGAGGCATTGAATATGGCAGACCGACAGGTGGATCTGGCATGGAAGGTGGAAGGAAGCAAGATAAACAGCAAGATGGATGCCTTCAAGAAGAACATCGACCGCATCCTGTCTGTAGGCGGATCCATCGGTGACAAGCAACGCTGGACGGAATACTATCATGTCTATGAGACAGCCATCAAAGCCACCAAGGATGCCTATATGCCCAATGCCAAGCGTAAGAAGATGTACCTACAGATTTATGCAGATGTGGCAAAACAGAACGAGACACTTGTGAAGCAACTGGTGCAGATTTCGAATGCCAGCAAGACCAAGGAATTGTTGACAGCAAACGGCAACTACCAGACCGCCAACAAACGAAGTATCATCAGCAGTGCATCCAGCAAATGGCGAGAGGCAGGAATGGCAGTGAAAAACAACACATCTTCTGGCAGTAATAACGGCTCGAACGAGGATGACAATGATTTGAAAATAAATAGATAAGGAGTTATGGCAGACAACAGCAGCATATTATCCGACTTCGGTATCAACATCTTGGAAGAAGAGATTGATGACGTGATTTTTCAGACCAACGAGTTCCTGTGCGACGCTACTTTCACAGGCTCGAATGGGCCTTTTTGGTGGGTCGTTCAAATGTGTATGGCACTCGCAGCCCTCTTCTCTATCGTGGTGGCAGCGCACATGGCTTACAAGATGATGGTGAAGCATGAGCCACTGGATGTGATGAAACTATTCAAGCCATTGGTGATAAGCATCATCCTCTGTTGGTGGTACCCACCTGCCGATACAGGCATGACGAACAGTGGCAGCAATTGGTGCGTACTGGACTTTCTGAGTTACATACCAAACTCCATTGGAAGTTATACCCATGACCTATATGAGGCGGAAGCCACACAGATAGAGGACAAGTTTACGGAAGTTCAGCAGCTCATCTACACCAGAGACACGATGTACACCAACGTACAAGCCCAGGCAGACATTGCTCATAAGGGAACAACAGACCCGAATCTGGTGGAATCGACCATGGAGCAGACAGGTGTGGATGAAGTGACCAACATGGAAAAGGACGCAGCCAAGCTGTGGTTTACCTCACTGACTGCAGGAGCCGTAGTGAACATTGACAAGATAGTAATGCTGATAGCATTGATTGTCTTCCGTATCGGTTGGTGGAGCACTATCTATTGTCAACAGATACTGTTGGGAATGCTGACGATATTTGGTCCGATACAATGGGCGTTCTCGCTACTGCCGAAATGGGAAAGCAGTTGGGCGAAGTGGCTGACAAGGTATCTGACCGTGCATTTCTATGGAGCCATGCTCTACTTCGTGGGATTATTTCGCTGTGTAACTCGCTGATTATCAGTATTGTTATTTTACAAAACACCTCCACGTAACAAACGTGCAACAAAAATTTCCAAATAAAAAAGAGATAATTGCGTATTTGCAACTATAAAATTACAGTCCAAGCACCATTTCTGCATTTTATGGTTGTTTTGAGGGTTTGACAACCAAGTTCCAAAAACAGCGTTTTTCTTGTATTCTTACTATCGTTTCTAAGTTTGATTTTGTCTTCACTTTATTTCATCCAAGTATGATTTAGAGTATGAAACAACTTCATTATTATAATATAACTTAAGATTTCGTCATTGACCAAGCATTTCTAACAGAATGAGAATTTTCTTACATACCTTTGCACCACTTTCAACTTGCAATCACAAACAATGGTCATGATGAAATAGTCAAATTAAAACATCAACAGATTATGGAATCACGAACCAATCAAAGCGTTACTCCAGATGTTCAAGCACTCATGCTGGAGAACCTAAAACTCGCCAAGCGAGTGGAAGTGCTTGAAAATACTTTGTCAGCAGGTAAGGAAGTGCTGACTTTGGAAGAAGCTGCCCGATTTATGGGAGTGACAAAAAGTTCGCTCTACAAGATGACACATGAGCAGACCATTCCTTATTACAAGCCGAATGGCAAGATGGTGTATTTCGAGAAAGCGGAACTCTTGACATGGATTCGTAGAAATGCGATTGCGTCAAAGGCGCAGGTTTCAGAAGAAGCCAACCGTATCTTGAAAAATTTAAGTGTCAAGTAGCCATGAGGACAACAGAATTTGAAGCCAAGAAGGAACAGGCAGTCAAACTGTCTGTCCTCTGGGCTAAGACAGGACTTCGTGAACTATCCATGAGGGATGCCGTCAATGATTACATTGAAGCAACTGGTGCAAACCATGCCATAGACAATGACGAACAAGCCATTTTGTATGGAAGACGTGCCGTTGCATTACGAGTAAGCATAGAGGCAATAAACAGTCTTAACAAAGATGAACTTCAACGCTTGGATAGAAAACTCATGGAGATTGTCAGTGAGGATATGCCACGGCAACAGCATGGTCTTCACCGATGATTTGTTGTCCTTTAAGTCATTCACCATTTATAAACCATTCGGACATGGAAAGAAAAGAGATAGACAAAACTCGCCCTGTCACTTACTATTTGTCATTGACGGACGAACAACTGAATTTTCTCAGTAGCAACGAGGGAGGCATCAACAGAATACAATGTTTCCGCAGACTACTTCACCACACGGCAACTGCCGATACCACCTATACCAAGCGTGGCATATCCAAACCACTAATGCAAGGACAAACTTGTGTATCTGCCCTTGAACTTTCAAAGGAATGGAACTGCAACCGAAAGACAGTTATCCGCTTCTTGAAACAGTTGGAACAGTTGGGTATCGTAACAATAAAAACTGATTGCCTTACCACCATTATGGATATGCGGTGCATAGCAGCGTGGAAGCATGAGGGTGAAACGGTTTATACAGCCAATGCCCTTTATAAGCGAGACAACGGCAAAGCGAAGTCGGAACAGAACCCGAACAAGTCTGTTTCAGATCCGACTTCTTTAACTTTGCCTTTGCCTTCTTCCGATTCATCAGAAATCACTCCTTCGGAAATGGAGCAAATCCATTCCTTGGAAGAAATCCCTGATGATGTGAGAGAGCAGTTGTTGGCGGAAGATGTAGAGCATTTCCACGAACAGCGTGAAATGTAACCTTTAGTTCTTTCTTTTTTGTCTTGGCATTTGCCTTCATGCTGTCAGTTTGCCAGTAAGAACGCAATGCCAAGACTTCATCAAAACCGTTTTAGAGCAGTGTTGGTACACAACAGAAGAGGCTTGCCTATATGTACGCATAATGTAGATGGGGAACATAATCCTCGGTATGGTTATCACCAACCGAATTATGCTCCGTCGGGCAAGCCCTCAGGAGGACACCAGAGCAAGCTCATTTTATAAATTTCATTACCCCATCTAAGAAATAACATTATGCCAGAATACCAAGTGTTTCACCAACAAGCCGTCAAGTCGTTTTCGGCAGGTGAAGACAACGAACATCAGAGGCGTTGGACGGAATCCCAATGGGAAGCCAAAGCCTCCAACAAGAAGTTTAACTACGACAAGAGCCGTGCGCATCTCAACTTTGAGATAGTCAAGGGCAGTAAGATTGTACCTCTCGGCTCTTCTAAGCCCATTTTGGAGCGGTTTCAAGACCGTTTGGAAGCCACTGGTGCGGAAGACCCTAACAAAGGGCTTGAAACGCCCAAATACCGCATTGCCTGCAACATGATATTTTCGGGCGATGCCGACAGAATGCGAGAAATGGCTTTCGGAGACCAGAATGTGGAGCGAGCGAAAGGCGCAGACAACAGTCATGTCAAGCGCAAAGCGGAGATAGAATTGTGGGCAAAGGACATCTACAAGGCTGTTGCCGATGCATGGGGCGAAGACAACATCATTGACTTTTCCGTTCATCTTGACGAGTCTTCACCGCATATCCATTGTCTTGTAACGCCAATTATGTACGATGAGAAGAAACAGAAGATGCGTATCAAATACCGAGATACTTTTGGTGGTGACGCAAACAAACTGGATGCTATCCACGACTACTTGGCAGAGGTCAACAAAAAGTGGGGCTTGGTACGTGGCGAATCAGTTTCGGCTACCAATGCCCAGCATATCCCTCGTGACGAATGGTATAGACAACTCCAAGCCGAAAGCCGTGAGTTGGAAATCGTAAATGGCAAACTGGAACTTGACATTCGCAGAAAGGAGAATGCCGTTAAAGGTCTGAAAACGATGATAGAAAACCTCACACACCAGAAGTATGAGGTGGAGAACAAAATCCATGAGGTTGAGAAATTGTTGGAACAACAGAATGGCGAACATTCCGAGTTGTCAAAGGAACTGGAACGGCTCAAAAGTCAGTTGTCCACCTTGGAGTTCAAGCTGACGGACAAACGAGAAAAACTGAGTGCAGCCGATGAAGCCCTTGCCGAGTTCAGAGCCATGACAAGGGCGCAGAAGTCTGAGGCTGAAACATTGCGTGTCGTGCAGGAGCAGACATCACGTACTTTGCAGACATACGCCCAAGCCTCTATTCTTGCTGGCAGTTTTCAAGAACTGCTGACGATGAGCAGTAGAATTTGCGCCAATGTACCCGAAGCCAAGAAAATGGCAGAGAACACCATTATTGAAGACATGTGCGATATGCGTTTCAAAGATGTACTTGGCACAGCCGTCAAGATGTTCATTGAGGGCATCAATGGGGCAACAAGCATCACGCAGTCGGGAGGTGGCGGTGGCTCCAATTCGGAATTGCCTTGGAGGGATAAGGACGAGGATATTTTCAGCTTTGCCAGACGCTGCATGAGATTCGCCCACAGCAAACACTATCCCAAAAAGAGTTCGGGCATTAAGCGGTAGTATCAGCGAGTATTCGCTTCCAGACATCAATATCAAGGAAAGGCATGTATATTTCAAAGAAACCATCGAAATATGCCACTGTCTTTCCTTGATTTATTTTCGCCTCTGCATAGGCTCTGCTTTTGTACTTGTCGGCAAGGCGTAATAATTCCTGTTTCTGTTTCTTTTGCTGATTTTCAAAGAAACTTATTGCAAGAACAAGCAACTCCTTTACACCATTTGTAAGCCCTGCCTTGTCATAGATATAAAGCAGACGGTTGTAAGGCTCTGGCTTCCAATAGCCATTGGCAATCAGCTCTTCATAGATATTGGTTGCGGTGATGTAATCCTTGCTTTTTTCGGCAACCTTTGCCTTGCGTAGTTCATTCTCTATATGGCTGATTATATCTTCTATCTGATGGCACACAGGAACGTCTTCTGAAAACAATGTGTCGTTTCCATTTGTATAGAAATCAAATTCGGGCAGTTGAGCAATCAAACTTTTGTATCGGTTTGCCAATGTGTCTTTGGTGGTAATGTTTCTGTGGAGATTGGCTTGTTTGGGTAGTTTGTCTTCTCGTTGCCTTATTACTTCCCTAAATTCGACAACAATCGCATCTTGGCTGAATTTTGCAGGGACAAGCAACAGAACACGCTTGGCATCGCTCCATTGTTCTTTGCTTGTATAATGGCGAAGTAGCCAATTATAGGGTTCAAGGTTCAATGAATATCCTTTTTGAACCGCACTCTCGTATTGGCATTTAGTCTGTTCTGTGTCATTTGCTTTCAGATATGACCTTGCCTTTATAACCTCTGTAACACCAGGCATTACCAAAGGCTGCTTGGTGGACTGTTGAGGTACATTTATAGAAGAAGGCAAGGAAACGTTCTCTTGCGTGTTAGTCTCCTTGCCTTTGTCGTTGCTGAATATGTCTTTTATCTTCTTGAATAGTCCCATGCGTATTTTCTTTTGAGTGCAAAGGTAATGCAAAACGCTGATAATCAACTCTACTTGTTGTAAAAAGCATATACTCGTTTGCATAGTTTAATAGCATGGATAGCATATCAAAAAATATAGAATATGCTCCGATTACCAGGTTATCACTTTGTCAACTATCTCTTGTTGCTCAATGCTACTTCTTCGTAGATAGATACGTGTCGTTTCGATGCTTTCATGCCCCATAAGGTCTGCAAGCAGGGAAATGTCGTTGAATTTCTCCAAGAAATTCTTGGCATAACGATGGCGGAACGAGTGAGGGTACACCACTTTTTCATTCAAGCCATACTTCACCGCATAGTTCTTCAACTGCTGTGATATGCCTCTTGTAGTAATACGCTCGCCAAAGCGATTAAGAAAGAGATAGCCACTTGTGCGATTGAGTGTCTGCAACCACTTTTCTGTTTCTGTGCGCAATGTCTTTGGGATATAGATACGCCGTATCTTGCCACCCTTGGTGTAGATATCGTAATAGCCTACTTGCACGTGCTCAATCTTGATTTGCACAAGTTCGCTCACTCTGGCACCAGTCGCAGCTAAGAAACGCACCACAAAGTACCACTCCAAGTTGTCTTCCTTCTTCAATTTGTTCTTCAAGAAGGTGTAGTCGGCATTGCTGATGACATTCTCCAAATAAGAACGTTGCTGCACCTTGACCGACTTCAAGCGGAGCTTAGTCTTGCCTACAAATACAAGGTACTTGTTCAACGCCTGAATACGGAGGTTCACCGTTTTTGGCTTGTAAGTCTCAATCAAGTAGGTCTTGTAAACCAACAAGTTTCTCTTGTTCAACTCTTTGTGTCGAGAGCTAAACTCCTTCACGGCATACAGATATGCCGAAATCGTGTTCTTAGCCATATTGCCTTGGCTTAGGAACTCTTCAAATTTGTCTAATTCCATTTCTATTCGTTTATTAGTGAAACATTAAGTTGTCCTAATAAATAGGCATGGATTTGTTCTATGAGTTCCTATTATGAGAAGATGCTCGCCACAGGGGAGGTGAAGTGCATTGATGAGGAGGTGCCGTTTGAGATACCAAAGGGATGGGAATGGTGTAGGCTCAATGACTTGGCTCTGTATAGAAAAGGACCTTTTGGAAGTAGCTTAACAAAATCTATGTTTGTAGCCAAAAGTAATCAAAGTGTCAAAGTTTATGAGCAGAAGAATGCAATACAAAAAGACTTTCGTCTTGGCGATTATTATATCAGCAAAGAAAAGTTTGAAGCAATGCAAAGCTTTATTGTCAAACCAAATGACATTATAGTAAGCTGCGCAGGAACAATCGGTGAGACCTATCTTCTGCCATTAGATGCTCCTGTCGGTATTATCAATCAAGCGTTGATGAGGGTTACGCTTTTTGATTTGAGCATGGCAGAATACTGGCAAATGTACTTTGCTTATATGCTTTTAAATGAGGCTCAAATGAAAGGAGCTGGTTCTGCTATTAAGAATATTCCCCCGTTTGAATATCTAAAAGCAGTATTTGTACCTGTTCCTCCTTTATCAGAACAAAACAGATTGGTTGAAAGATACAATTTGCTTTTGTCTCTAATTGCTAAATATGAGTCAGAAGCAGATAAATTGAATTGTCTCAATCTAAACATCTATGATAAATTAAAGAAAACCGTATTGCAGGAAGCAATTCAAGGTAAACTCGTCCAACAAATTGCCGAAGAAGGTACAGCCCAAAAACTGCTTGAACAAATAAAGACAAAGAAGCAGAAACTCGTCAAAGATGGCAAGTTAAAGAAGTCAGCCCTCAACGATAGTGTTATCTTCAAAGGTGACGATAACAAGTATTATGAGTTGATAGACGATAGTCCTGTTTGTATTGATGAGTTTTTGCCGTTTCAAATACCCGAAACATGGGTTTGGTGCAAAGTCAAAGACTTGTTGGAAATACAGACAGGTGCCTCGTTCAAAAAAGAGCAAGCAAATGCAAACAAGAAAGGCATTAGAATATTACGTGGTGGAAACATTCTACCCAATAAGTATATATTCAAAGATGATGACGTATTTGTGTCAAAAGAGTTTGTCAATGCGAATACCATTCTAAAAAAGAACAGCATCATTACTCCTGCTGTAACCAGTTTGGAGAATATTGGTAAAATGGCAGTGATAGAAAAAGACTACAAAAATGTTAGTGCTGGTGGTTTTGTCTTCATCATTAGCCCATACATTCAAGACTTTAATCACTCCTTGTTACTTGCATATTTTCTTCAAAGTCCATTCTTAATTGAGGCTATGCGAGGAATAACTAAGAAGTCTGGTGCTGCTTTTTATAATCTGGGGAAAGAACGGCTGAAAGAGTTGTATTTACCACTGCCTCCAATGGCAGAACAAGGAAGAATAGTAGGCAAAATTAATGAGGTTTTATCAAGTATTATGAGCAGATAATGAGCGAAGTAACTGAGATAGAGCTTCCTTTTGACTTTCCAAGTTCTTGGTCTATTGCTCGGTTAAATGCAGTTTGCCAACTTACAGACGGCTTGAAAACCACTGGCAAGCAATGCTTATTAGATGCAAAATACTTACGTGGTAAAAGTTCTGAAACTATCGTAGAACAAGGTAAACTTGTATATAAAGGTGACAATATAATGCTTGTGGACGGTGAAAACTCTGGTGAAGTTTTCATCGTTCCACAAGACGGTTATATGGGTAGCACTTTCAAGCAACTATGGATAAGTTCCTCTATGTACGAACCTTATGTCTTGGCTTTCATACAGTTCTACAAAGAAACTTTGCGCAATTCTAAGAAAGGTGCAGCAATTCCACACCTCAACAAGGAATTGTTTTATGGGCTTATTATTGGTATTCCACCACTGCAAGAGCAGAGACGAATAGTTCTGAAGATTGAACAATCATCGCAGTTGCTTCGATAACAGATTTATTCGTTCTATTATACGTTGTTGCTCTTGCAACGGTGGCAAAGGTATCAACAAATTCGCCAAACTTTTACTATTCAGAGTTTTACCTTTAATTGCATCTTTAGAATCTCCGAGATTGGCAATTAGAGGTAAAACTTTGAACAGGTAATTCCTCATAGCATATTCTTTCCATTTAAAATCCAAACAAAGTTAGATAAATCATCAATAATTAACTTTAGTTACATATCTTTGTGCCAGGATGTTAAGAGGAAGTAGGCTCTGCTGAGGAGCAACCTACCAGCAATAAGCATCCTGACGGTATGCAGTAATGCTACTTGGGGAGGCGGTTACACGCCTCTCTTTTTGTATTACTGATATCGTCTAATATGGCTAAGAAAACCTAACCATAATCCTTTCCATTTAAAATCCAAACAAAGTTAGATAAATCATCAATAATTAACTTTAGTTACATATCTTTGTGCCAGGATGTTAAGAGGAAGTAGGCTCTGCTGAGGAGCAACCTACCAGCAATAAGCATCCTGACGGTATGCAGTAATGCTACTTGGGGAGGCGGTTACACGCCTCTCTTTTTGTATTACTGATATCGTCTAATATGGCTAAGAAAACCTAACCATAATCCTATGGTAAAACAAACTTTCCACAGCAGATACCCTATGAGGGGCTGCAAATTCCTTTATCAGTCAAACCATTAATGAGGGTTACAAACTTTTTTAAGCGGACTTCAAAGCCGCAATGCGATGATAGTATTTCCCTCAAAAGAAAGCTGTTTTACCTTATAGGATTCTGTGTCATTCGACAACACACGGTATATATTCCTTTTCATGTTTGAGCACATAATATATTCTGTTTACAAGCCGTCTGGCAATCTTTATGATTGACTTCTGTGGATTCATCCGCCTGCGGTATTCCGTATAGGCTACAGTCATGGCGGGATCCCTACGGATGGCAATCCATGCGGCTTCCACCAACAGGCATCGGAGCATAAAATGGCGGCGTACCGTTATATCTCCCGTGCCGTTACTTTCACCGCTCGAATGGCACATGGGTACCAGACCGATGAAAGAAGCCAGACGGTCAGCATTCTTGAAACGGACAATGTCGTCAAGTTCAACCATCAAGGTGGCGGCTGTAGTAACGCCTATTCCGGGAACAGAAGTCAGAAGACGCATCGGCTTCTCAAAAGGTGCCTTACGTGATATCTCACGGATGGCACGTGTCTCCTGAAGAAGCATGTTGCGCAAACGCACGAACTGTTCAATGTGCAGCTCCAAAGTCTTCTTGCCATACTCTGTTGAGAGTTCGATGGAATGAAGCCAAGCCAGAAAACGTTTTGACCAACGTCCTATCGAGGAACGGGTAAACTCTTCGGGTATATCCACTCCATGAAAACGGAGCAATGACTTGATGCGGTTCTTCGTACGGGTACTGTCTTTTACAATCATGTTTCTCGTCCTTATTAAAGAGCGAATTTCGAGGACATCCGCCTTGGGAACATATATCCCTTCCAACGAACCGGAACGTAATTCACGGGCCAGTTTGTTACAGTCCACGGCATCAGTCTTGCGAAGTTTTTCCTTGCTCATGGTCGGTACATCAGCAGGATGAACCACGATGTTGGTTATTCCTAAACCCGTCAGCTTCTCGTGTATCCAAAAGCCGCAGAATCCTGCTTCGTACACAGAGAAGTAATTGGCGCCCGGATAATTGCTGACAAGATACTTGTGCAACGCTTCCGGTTCAGGACTTTGGCTGAATCGCTTCAGAGCACTATACTCTGATAAAATTGCAACCGACCAACTCTTCAAGTGGACATCAATTCCCACGTAAATATTTTGCCCACTGAAATCTAATTTGTTACTCTGTACACGTTTCATAAGCTATATCGTTATTGGTTAATATTGTTTTTTTGTCATATACAAAGTTAACTATAATGGTATAGCTTTTTTAGTGCTATCTTATGTTATCCGACACTTCCGATTTTAAACATAGGAACTTTATCAATGACAGGACGTATCGTTATAATAGCTTCATTGTGATAAGCGTCAATATCCAAAATTGAAGTTTTACCAATGCTTAGTTTGAAACTCATAAGAAGGCTTCCCTTTTCACTGATTGGAGCAGAGAAAATTTCTTTGACAGCCAAATCTGAAACCTTTTCTTTTGTAGTAGAAATTGTGTCTCCGTCAACCATATCTGATATTGAAACCCAATTGTATTTGCCGTTTATCCAATAAGTCTGTTCACCTCTTGCTGGTGTTTTTCCAATAGTCATAGATACGATATTGGAAAATCTGCACCAACACCAATTGTATGGCAAATCGAATGGTATTTCATCTGTTATATCATTGCAATTTGCACCTATCTGCTCATAATACTTGTTACAGACTTTATCTTTTGTACTATACGTTGTTGTTCAGCGAATGGCGGAATTGGAACAAGGTAGGCTTTTACTGTCTTTGTCGCCAATTCCTTTTGTTTTGTACTGCCGTCCGATTTGTCTTCTATAACAGACTGAACCGTATTACTTGCAAAATAGTAGTACAGGTATTCTGAAACGATGTACGTTTTATATGGACGAATTACAGTAACATGGCTGTCAGCAACAGCCAATTCATAAGGGTTAAGTATCATGTAGTATATAGCCATTCGACCTAATGTTCCCAGTCCTGTAGAGTTCCACATCAAATCTCTATCTTGCAAAAAATACTCTTCATTATATGATGAAATACTCTGTGGTTCAATAAATTTCGCTTTCTCGATGGAAAATCCATCCCATTGATTGCATTTTTGAGCTACAACAGGATATTTCTTTATTGGGCTATATTTGGGCGATTTGCCTCTATGTATAAAAGAGCAAATATCGTCAAGTCGTACCCATGCCCAATTTGACGGTATCTCAAATGGTATTTCTTCATCAATGCATACAGTCCCATCTTCCGTCTTCTCCCAATACTTGTTATCGTCACCACGGAAGATGACAGAACCATTGAGGGCTGACTTCTTTAGTTTACCATCTTTGACACGCTTCTGTTTCTCCGCTTTTATCTGGTCAAGTAATTCTTGCGCTGTACCTTCTTCGGCTATTTGTGGAACGAGTTTTCCTTGTATAGCTTCTTGTAGAATAGACTTTGGTAACTGCTTTGCCAAATAGTTGTCCAATTCTATCTTCTTTTCTAAAAGTTGATTTAATCTCATTTTCAGATGTTCCATATTTATGCTGTTTTGAATTTAGTGTGGGACATCTTCTCATAATAGGAATTGTCCTCACCACGGTAGATAATGGATGCGTTCTTATCACGCTTGATTTTCTTCTCCTTGATCAAGCGTTCTTTCTCTTGACGAATCTTATCAAGCAAAACGCTTGCAGGTTCGTCATTAGGGTCTTGCGGTACAAGTTTTCCCTGTATCGCCCATTGTAATATGCTGTTCTTTAATTGCTTTCCGTTCATTGTAATTTTCTATCGTTAGAAATCATTGTCCTTATTCTTCTGCTTCAAGAAGAACTGATAAAGTTTCTTACCTATTTTATCTTTGTCAAATGTTCGCTCATGCTCAATAGGTATGGTAGATAACCTTATCTTAGCCACGCCTTTTTTCAACAACTCAAATTGTTGTGGACTTATCTTGAATTGAGCTGTAGAACTGATTTCTGTCACTGGAAGGACTATATTGCCAGAGACAATACCTGCCGTTTCAGAGCCGCTACCAATCTGAGAGCCATAAAGTTTAATAACTTCACCATCGAATGTTTTCAACAACATGGTTGATTCTTTTAAGAAATTCAGTCGGTCTGACTTTACGGTTGCGATAATGTAATATGCCGTATCTTGCTTTGCAACGCTATATTTCATGTTGCATCCCTCGGCAGCCAAAGGTCGATATGTATATCCAACCGTTTGTGCATTTATATTGATACTGCACATAGTCAGTACAATAGACAAAATGATTTGTATTCCAATATTACTTTTCATAATTATGCTATAAAATCGAGATGTCCTTATTTTATTGTTGTTACTCTGCTTCGTCCAACAACTTGTCAAGTTGCGCTTGCAATTCTTCACGCTTTGGCAAATAGAGTTGGTAACGTGCCACAAACAATTGATTGGTTATACCCTCCAAGGCATACTCCATCAGAAGTTCGTCTTTTCTTGCTCCCAAAACTATGCCAATGGGTGGATTATCGTCAGGTTGACACACTTCTGTTTTGAAATAGTTAAGGTAGAGGTTCATCTGCCCGATGTCACCATGCTTTATCTCTGCTCGCTTCAAATCAATCAACACATAGCATTTCAAGATACAGTGGTAAAACACCAAATCCACCTTGAACTGTCGGCTTCCTATCTGCATGGAGTACTGTCTGCCCACAAATGCAAAGCCACGTCCCATTTCCAAAAGGAACTGCTCCATGTGGTCTTTCAGAGCCTTTTCCAAGTCACCCTCCTTATAGCGTTTCTGTTTGGGAAGTCCTGCAAATTCAAGCACGAAAGGGTCACGGATGATGTCTTGCGGAGTTTGTACTTGATGCCCCTCGTTAGCCAAAGCAAGAACTCCAGCCTTGTCTGTGCTTAGTGCAAGTCGCTGAAACAGACAACTTTTCATCTGTCTTTTCAGTTCCCTAACTTTCCAACATTCCTTGATGGATTCCTTATAATAGAACTGCATTTCAAGTGCATTATCACACTTCAACAGTTCATAGTAATGGCTCCATGTCAATTTGTGGGACAGTGTCCCACATTTTGGGAATGCCAAGTATAACTTACGCATATAGGTAAGATTTGTTCGGTTAAAACCTTTACCATTTCTTGCTGTCAAATCCTTTGCAAGGTTTACAAGTAACCTTTTGCCATATTCAGCTCTTTGTTTACCACCCTGTTCAAATTCAACGATATACTTTCCAGTTTGCCAGTTGGCATCAAGCAATTCCGTATTGACCGCAGCAATGGCTTTTGACTTCGCCTCACCCCATAGCGTGGTTATGTTGTCTATCAACTTCTGATAGGCAGCATCATTTATGTTTGTCAAACCTTTATTCTCCATGCCAATTTTTTAGATTTGTGGAACACCGTTCCACATTTTACAATTCGTCCACATTTACATTTATCCCCAAGATACGCTGTATCTCCGCCAATGTCTTATCAATTTCATGATCAAGAGCTTTGCGCTTCTTGAAATAGTCGGCAAGCAGTTCGGCAGGAGGCAAGATTTCTTCATCCTCTTTCGGGAACTTGCACAAGTCGAAGTTGCAATCGGTGGCGATAAGGTCTTCAACTGAATAGCAACGAGATTTCTCGTCACCATCAGCAATAATAATCTCCTTACGGTCGTTCCACCACTCACGGATTGGGTCGCAATGTTCCGACTTCATGGACTTTGTCTTGGAGAAATGCTTGTAACCCTCTGGCATATCCAAACGATAGAACCACGTTTCCTTTGTAGAATAGCCCTCTGGAGCACCCTCCGCACTGGTATTGTCGAAGAACAGAATGTTCGTGGCAATGGAAGTGTAGGGCGCAAAGATGCTGCCTGGCAAACGGATAATGGTATGCAAGTTGAAATCTCTAAGCAGCTTGGTCTTGATGGCTATCTTTGTGTTGTCCGCTCCAAACAGGAAACCGTCTGGGACAATGACCGCTGCACGACCATTCTTCTTCAGTCGGTACATGATAAGAACCATGAACAAGTCAGCAGTCTCGCTACTGCGCATATCAGAAGGGAAATGTGACTTGACATCCGACTTCTCGTTTCCACCGTATGGTGGGTTCATCAACACAACATCAAACTTGTCTCCGTCTGTATAGTTGAGTACATCTTTTGTAAGCGAGTTGTCGTGATATACCAATGGCGTGTCAATTCCATGCAGCAACAGGTTTGTCACACATAGCATATACGGGAATTGTTTCTTTTCTATGCCAAATACAGACTGATTGTACTCTTTGCGGTCTTCTGCAGTCTTTACCTTCTTGTCCAATTCACCCAGCCAACTTGTGATGAAACCTCCTGTACCACAAGCGAAGTCTGCCATTTTCTCACCAATCTGCGGATTGACTATCTCTGCCATAAATTCGGTTAAGGCTCTTGGGGTGTAGAATTCACCAGAGGAACCAGCCGACTGCATTTCTTTGAGAATAGTCTCGTATATCTCACCGAAAGCATGACTTTCCTCATAGTCACCAAGGTTCAAACCGTCAATCACATTCAGCACTTGACGAAGTTGAACTCCGTCTTTCATATATTGGTTGGCATCCTCAAATGTGGTCTTTACAATCGCCTGACGGATAGGGGTAGTTGGTGTTATCTCTATGTTTTTGAGTTCCACAAACAATGTGTTGTTGACAAACGAAAGCAGCTCATCACCAGTCAAGGCTTTACCGCTTCCATCGTCATGCGCCCAGTTGCGCCAACGGCATTCTTCTGGAATAATAGACTTGTAATCATCATCGTCCAACTCCCAGTCATTCTCTTTCTCGTCATAGACTTTCAAAAACAGCATCCACGCCATTTGTTCTATGCGTTGCGCATCACCGTTGATACCGGCATCATTGCGCATTATATTGCGTACTCGTTTTACGAAATTTGATAAACTCATATTTTGTTTCTATTTTATGCTATATTATATATGTATTGTTCCAGTTCCTTTACGGCATCAAGATAGCCTTGCTTGCCACCAAAGAACTTCACGATGTTTGCCTTTGAGCCCAATTTGCGGAATGGATCATTTTCAAGCACAGTAAGGCTTTCCAATTCAGACACGCCTTCCTTGGTGTACTTATCCAACAGGGCTTCAAGCACAAGTCGTGCCTGTTCACCATACTTGCTGAATATGTCTCGTTTCTTCACTTGTTCGGCACGCTCATGTCGTGTAAGTGTTTTCTTGCCGTAGGCTATATGGCAGATGAAATCGAAATCATCCACATCGTCCATGTCTTGGTCGTGCTTCAATGCTGCAAGATCAATACCACTGTCTTTAAGCATTTCAGCAATATCTGACTTTTTCTTGGTTTCTTGCCACTTGGAAGTGAATGTATCAATCGTAGCGTATGTGTCTATGATACTTTTCTTTGTATAGTCGGTAATGCTTTCCGTGCGAAGCAACTTACCATTTGTGTCATAGACAGAAACGACCTTGTTAATGACCTTTACTGTACAACCGTCCGAGTTGACTATTGGCTTAGGCTGTTTGGGCGGTTGTTGGCAAATACATGGTATCTGACCACATACTGGGCAGGGTTCTGGTGTCGGTTTGGGACACACGCATGGATTCTGTCCACATACAGGACAAATATGTGGTTTAGGCGGATAATTCGGGTCTATCTCAATCGGTCCATCCCAATCAGGGTCAGCAAACAATCGTGTTACGTTGCGGAAGTCCATTACTGTGAAGTATGTCTTTCCTTCTTTCTCACGAAGACGAGTGCCACGACCAATTATTTGTTTGAACTCTGTCATAGAGCCGATTTGTTGGTCAAGCACAATCAGTTTTGTCATTTTGCAATCAACACCTGTTGAAAGCAACTTACTTGTAGTTGCTATGACAGGATATTTCTCGGCAACAGAAATGAAATAATCCAACTTGCCTTTTCCGTATTCGTCACTACCAGTTATACGAACCACATAGTCGGGATTTTTCTTGCACATGTCAGCATTGGCATTAGCCAAAGCCATACGCATACGTTCCGCATGAGTTTCATCAGCACAGAACACTATGGTCTTAGCCATGCGATCTGTACTTTTCAGATAGTTGGTTATCTCTTGCGCAACTTCCCTTATACGATCTTCTATGACAATGTTATAATCATAGTCGCTGTTATTATAAATGCGGTCTTCTATCTCGTTGCCGTATATATCCTTTTGTCCCTTTGTCGGTCTCCACTCGTCACCGATGTTCGTTGTGATGTTGATAACCTTGAAAGGAGCAAGGAAACCGTCCTCAATTCCGTTTTTAAGACTGTAAGTATAGACTGGTTCACCAAAGTAGCCAATACTTGACTGATATTTTGTTTCTTTAGGTGTGGCAGTCATACCTATATGAGTAGCCGAAGAAAAGTATTCCAAGATGTTTCGCCAGTTGCTATCATCCTTTGCGCTACCTCTATGACACTCATCAACGATAACAAGGTCAAAATAGTCTGGATTAGGAAACAGCTCCTTATAGTTTTTGGCATCATTCTGTCCAATCAACTGTTGATAGAGTGCAAAGAACACTTGATAAGAGCCAAGTTCTTCCAAGTGGTTCTTATCTTTTGAGTAGTCAATCTTGTGTGTCACCTTTTCTAATGGCTTGAAATCCTGCTGTATGGATTGGTCAACCAATATGTTTCGGTCTGCAAGATACAACACTTTCTTCTTCAAACCACTTTTAAGCAAACGCCATACAATCTGAAATGCAGTATATGTCTTGCCTGTGCCAGTTGCCATGACAAGGAGCACACGGTTTTGTCCTTTGGCAATGGCACCAACTGTGCGGTTTACTGCATTGCGCTGATAATATCGTGGCGGAAATATATTCTGACCAGTGCAAAAAGGCTGCTCTATAATAGCCAGCTCTTGTTCGTTAAGTCCGTTTCCATCGTTAGCCTCATTTTTATATCTTTCGACAAGTTCTTCTTTTGTTGGAAATTCGTTCATAGCAAAAGTGCGTTCCTTGCCTGTCAAGAAGTCATGTTCGGCAAAACCTTCACCATTTGAACTGTATGCAAACTTCACATCAAGCATTTGGGCATAGGTCATGGCTTGTTGCAATCCATGAGAAACAGAATGATTGGCATCCTTTGCTTCTACAATAGCAATGGGTGTTGCCTTATTTGCATAAAGTACATAGTCGGCAAACTTCGGTTTCTCTCTATGCACAAGATTACCATGAAGGCTAATTTTACCGTCAGTAAATTTAACCTTCTGTTCCATGAATATACTATCCTTTGACCATCCCTTGCTTGTGATGGCTTCGTTGATATAGCGGAACTTGATGTCCTCTTCTGTAAGTTCTTTGCTTATGCCCATGTTCTAATAACGTTTTATTATCGGAAGTTATTTTGTCCAGTTCTAAAAATCCAGCATTTGGCATTATTATTCTCGCTCGTCCTCGTCTGTTATCAAGTCCTTCAAATCGACTTGTAGAATTTTTGATATTTCAAGCAATGTTTCCAAATCTGGCTGGTATTTATTTCTGGCGTAGCAGTTTACTGTACTAAAGCTCTTCCCAAGCTGTTTTGCAAGCCATGTCTGAGAGATGCCTTTTTCTTCCAACGTGTCTTTAATTCTGTTCAGTTTCATATTTTCACCGAATTTTACTGCAAATATACATTAAATTTTGCGATAATAATTCGTTATATGGCTCTAACAGGTAAAAATATAACGATATTTCACACTTTCATACCCATTCGATACGAAATAAGGGAATAAAGAGATTTTATCCTCCTTACTCCCTTTCTTTTCTTCCCTAATTTCCAAATACTTTTTCCACTCGCTTGACGGCATCCGCTCTCATCTGCATGGCTACGGAAGCATATATCTGTGTTGTCTTAATACTTTTATGACCCAATAGTTTGCTCACAGTCAAGATGTCACATCCTGCGAGGATAGCCAACGTTCCAAAAGTGTGCCGACTTGTGTGAAATCCGAGAACCTTTGTAATGCCTGCTCGTTTAGCCATGTGCTTCAAGGCTCTGTCACAGTTGCAGATTTGCGGTGTGTTGAACACAAGGCTATCTTCACTTTTATCTTCCTTGTCTGGCAACCATTCCAATGCCTTTTTGCCTAATGGTATCAGAATGGGGTGCTTGGTTTTCTGCATACGTGGCAGATAGATTGCCAATCCCGCATCAGTTTGGCGAATATCCTTCCATTTTAAGTTGGATATATCGCTATGTCTTAAACCAGTAAAGCAACAGAACATATAACATTGTTTGGTTGCAGGGCTGCCTGTTTTAACGGAAGCCAATGACATGACCTCTTCTTTTGTCAATGCAACGATATTACTCTCTGCCTTGCTGACCCTTTCCCTTATATCCAATGAAGCAAAAGGATTTGCACTTATCAGACCGTTCCTGACCGCCTTGTTCAATATGGTGTTGAGTGTGGTCTGCATTTGGTGCATGGTGGACTGTGCCAACTTCTGAGGGTTGCTTGGAGACTTTGGCGAAACATAGATGTCCCTCATATAGTTCAAGAAGCCCACATATACGTTTTTATTGAAGTCTATCAATCGTATGCCACTTTTATGACTGTATTTCATATATTGGTGCATGATGGCTATCAGCTTCCATACATTCTTGATGTAGTTCTGAGAATACGCTTGGCTGTCAACCAATCCCTTGTGATAATCAAGCAGCCATTCATAGAAAACAGGCGATGACTTTCTCAATGCTGTTTCATCTGGAGACTTTGCCTCCTTACGAATACCAAGGAGTCTTTCTGCCTTTATAGCGACCGCCTTTTTCATGGCGTTCTTGTTCTCTCGCTTTGCGTCTTCGTTTACCTCTGGAACAAGGTACAAATGCAGTGCCTCATATTCCCTTTTACCATTCTCATAGCAGTCAAGGTATAGCGACTGACTGCCATTTTTTAACACTCTTGTTCTTATCTCTATACTCATTTTCAGTTACCTTTTTTATTAGTGCTAATCAAATAGATTATCAACCTTGTTGACCGCCTCCACTTTTTTCTCGTCCACTATCTTACTGTATATCTGTGTTGTAGAGACATTGCTATGCCCCAATAATTTGCTTGTTGTATAGATATCAACTCCAAGTGTCAGCATCATCGTGGCGAAGGTGTGCCGTGAGCAGTGAAATGAGATGTGCTTTTTAATATCAGCATTTTGCATCCATTTACGAATGTCGTGACATACCGTTGGAGTGCCTGGCAAAGTGAATATCGGCTCGTTCGGGTCTTCCTTTTCATTAAGGCAGTTCAGAGCTTCTTTTGATAATGGAACATTGACGAGTTTGTTTGTCTTCTCCATGATCGTGCGGACAAACTTTGTCTTTCCGTCAGATGCGAGAAACACCTTGTTCCATGTGAGCGCACGTACATCTCCCAAGCGCAATCCTGCAAAGCAAGAGAAGATAAAAGCCTTTTTTACTTCCGTGTTGGCGCAGTCCGCTTTCATAATGGCTTTCAACTCGTCAATGGTCAGATATTCTCTTACGCTTTCGGCTGGCTGATGCTTCTCCTTAGCATCCAACAGTTTCATTGGATTGCTTGCTATGATACCCTCACGCACCGCCTTGTTCAACGCTCCATTGAATACCGCCTGATGATGATGGGCGCAACCTTGACTGATTACAGCTGTAGCGTCTTTCTTCACTCCATGATGTGCCGTTTTCAAAAACTTCACGAAGCCACGGCAGAAATCCACATCTATTTCTGACAAACAGATATTGATGTCGCCAGTCGTGGCAAGGTACTGTTCTATCTTGTGGCGCATCTCCTTTCTGCCTTTCAATGTGGATTTGGCAAAGTTGCCGTCCGACTGCTCATATTTGCAGAGCCAAGTCAGCAGTGGCATATTCTCCTGCTTGATTTTCTCCCATTGTTTGATGCCACGGTTCTGCAGCCCCAATATTCTTTCTGACTTCACCTTGTTTGCCACCTGCATAGCGTGTCTGTTCTGGTCTTTTGAAATCGGGTCTTTCTCAGGAACGAGGTAGAGCGACAGCGACTCGTATTTTCTGACACCATCTGAATAAATGTCGAGATAGAGGCTGATATTTCCATTCTTCAACTTGCGCTGACGAATGCGAACAGGCTCTTTTGGTTTTGATACTTTCTTTTGTCTTCCCATGCTGTTATATGCTTTTATTTGTTTCTATTTTATGCCCCCATTCGGGTTTCTCTGAGGTCAAAGTTATAAAGATTATTTTGTTTCGCGTAACAAACGTGCAACAAAAATGCACCAAAAATAGATTTTTAACAGTCAAGGAAATAAAAGAAATCAAATCAAAGAAGTATCTGTGTATCAATGGGATAACGTGTGTTTTCTTTGATTTATTACGACTTTGTTTTACGACATAATATCCTCTACTTCGTGGGCTTCTACGTGCTATTGCTCTTCGACATCGTGCTCTGCATACAGGTGGAGAACCTGACGGCTATCACCGCCAGTGAGCAGACGATGGCGGCATATTTACAGAACTCGTTCTTCTCGGCAGGGTATCTGATGGCAGCAAGTATCGTTGCGTTGAAGTGTCTGAACTTAGTTCCAGACCTTGCGGCATGGATGATACCAGAGGGCGATACCGCATTCTCTACCAGAAACTTCGGTGAGGGTGTGGCACAGCAAGCCAAAATGTCGGCACAAGGAACACTTGCCCATGTTGTTCATTAAAGGTAAAAAGGTAAAAGAGTAAAAAGGTAAATAACGAAATAGCAATGGTAATCAAGAATTTAGAGAATAAGGTGAAGTTGGTGACTATCATCTGTAGCCTGTTTCTGGTTGGATGCGTGCTGATAAGTATCAGCAGCATCTGGACGGCGAAGAATATGGTGGTGGATGCACAGAACAAAATCTATGTGCTGGACGGTAATGTGCCAATCCTGGTACAGCGCACGACGATGGATGAGACACTGGATGTGGAAGCAAAGAGTCATATCGAGATGTTCCATCACTACTTTTTCACATTGGCACCAGATGACAAATACATCAAATACACCATGGAGAAAGCCATGTATCTGGTGGATGAGACAGGACTGGCGCAGTACAATACGCTGAAAGAAAAGGGTTTCTACTCCAACATCATGGGAACAAGTGCCGTGTTCAGCATCTTCTGTGACAGTATCAAGTTCAACAAGGAGAAGATGGAGTTCACCTACTACGGCAGACAGCGCATCGAGCGTAGAACCAATGTGCTGACCCGTGAACTGGTGACGGCAGGACAGTTGAAACGAGTGCCGAGAACTGACAACAACCCACATGGATTGCTGATAGTGAACTGGCGAACCTTGCTCAACAAGGATATTGACCAGAAGACGAAGAGCAACTATTGAAGGTAAAAGGGTAAAGAAGTAAAAAGGTAAAAAAAGGTTCCTATGATAGTTCCAGACTATCAGATGGAAAGTCTCAAAATCATCTGTGCTGCCGATGCGGATAATACAATCGTGTCATTAGTCGAAGTGCCAAAGTTCGAGAAAGGACAGTTGGTAAAGGTTATTGATGGTGTATTCAAAGGGGTGGTTGGAATAGTTGCACGCTGGCAGGGGCAACAGAGAGTAGGCGTGGTAGTAGATGATTTGGTAACAATGGCCACAGCCTATATACCAAGTGCGTTTCTTCAAAAAATATAATAAAACAATTAATAAATATGAAATATGCTTTAGTAACAGGAGCCTCGCGAGGTATAGGACGTGCAGTGGCTTTGCGCTTAGCAAATGAGTATCCTGTCATAATCAATTATCATTCTAATTCCGAAAGTGCGAATGAGGTAAAGGAACTAATTGAGGCGAACGGAGGTTATGCAGAGTTGCTACCTTTTGATGTTGCAGATTCACAATCTATAGAAAATGCGATTGACCTGTGGGAGCAAAGACATCCTGATGATTATATTTCTGTGTTAGTAAACAATGCAGGTATTCGTCGAGACAATGTTATGTTTATGATGGCAAATGAGGAATGGCATGATGTCATCAATACAAATCTTAATGGCTTTTTCTATATCACAAGACGCCTATTGAAACATATGATGCCTCGTAAACGAGGTGGAAGAATTATAAACATGTCATCGCTTTCTGGTTTGAAAGGAATGGTAGGTCAGGTAAATTATAGTACAGCAAAAGCAGCGCTAATAGGAGCGACAAAAGCTTTAGCTCAAGAGGTAGCCCCTCGTAACATCACAGTGAATGCAGTGGCTCCAGGTTTCATACAAACAGATATGACTAAGGATTTGCCACAGGACGAACTTAAAAAGTTAGTACCTGTAGGACGTTTCGGGAAACCAGAAGAAGTGGCAGCATTGGTAGGCTTCTTGGTTTCGGATGACGCAGCCTACATCACTGGTGAGGTAATCAGTATAAATGGTGGTCTTTATACATAATCGCTATTACATTCCAATCATTCATAATATAATTAAGGTATAATAAGTAATGGAAAGAAGAGTCGTAATTACAGGTATGGGTATTTGGTCATGCCTTGGTACTGACCTAGAAACGGTCAAGAATTCATTATATAATGGAAAATCAGGTATAGGCATACAGCCCGAACGTTTAACATATGGTTACCGTTCAGCGTTGACTGGCATAGTTGAGGAACCTATCATAACAAAGAAAATGCTTGATCGTCATACTCGTGCAGGAATGTCAGAAGAGGCAAAGTATGCATATATGTCTAGTCTACAGGCATTCTGTCAAGCCGGCATCTCCGATGAATACTTACTTAATAATGAGGTTGGATGTATTTTCGGTAATGATTCTTCAGCTAAACCGGTCATAGAAGCATCCAAGATTATGGATGAAAAGCATGACTCAGCCATGTTGGGGTATGGAATTATTTTTCAGTCCATGAATTCCACTGTCAATATGAATCTCAGTACAATTTTCCACCTTAGAGGAGTTAACTTTACTGTCAGTTCGGCTTGTGCCAGTGGAAGCCATTCCATCGGTTTGGGTTTCATGATGATAAAACAAGGTTTGCAAGATATGGTGCTTTGTGGAGGAGCCCAGGAGACCAATTATTATTCTATGGCTTCTTTTGATGCTCTTGGTGCTTTTTCTATTCGTATGAATGAGCCAACTAAGGCGAGTCGTCCGTTTGATCGTGATCGTGATGGCCTGATTCCAAGTGGTGGTGCAGCTTCTTTGGTATTGGAAGAATATGAGCATGCTAAGGCTCGTGGTGCTAATATTTTGGCCGAAGTCGTTGGCTATGGCTTTTCAAGCAATGGTGGCGGTATCAGTCAGCCGTCTGATGATGGTAGTGTTATAGCCATGACTCGTGCGCTCAATATGGCAGGAGTTAAGGAAGACGATATCGATTATATCAATGCCCATGCTACCAGCACACACCAAGGTGATATGTATGAGGCGATAGCACTCAACCGTATGTTCAATGGAAAACATGCTCTAATTTCATCGACTAAAGGTATGACAGGACATGAATGTTGGATGGCTGGAGCCTCAGAGGTTGTCTACAGCACGTTGATGATGCAGAACAATTTCGTGGCTCCAAATGTAAACTTCGAGAATCCTGACGAATACTCGGAGAAATTGAACATTGCAACCAAGACAGTAGATAAAGAAATAAAGACGGTGTTGAGTAACAGTTTTGGGTTCGGAGGCACAAACTCTGCATTGGTTATCAAAAGAATATAAATTACTTTTAAATAATTAATTATGAAGCATCTATTGATTGTGATTGCTGCATGTCTGGTTTGTCTTAACGCTTTAGCAGGCAGCGATATCAAAGTAAAAAGTGGAAAATCTGTTGTTGTCAAGGAAAATGCAAACGCAGTAATAGTTTTTGATTTTTCAAATGCTCGTTGGGAACAAAAAGAGAGTTTCAAGGATTGGAGTGGAACTGATTACGAAAAACGAGTCAATGTGGCCTCAGAATGCTTTGTAAACTCTTTTAATGAGAACACCAAAGGATTAAAATTGGTTACAAACAAAGATCAAGCCGAATACTCGATTATTTTTAAAGTGACAAATTTAGAAAAGCATCAAGCTTTTACTGGTATGTGGGGGCAAGGCAAGATTTCTGTAACGGGAACCATTGATATTTTAAACATCAAAACTCAGGAACAAGTGTGTTCTATATTTATTGACGGATATGGCGCTTCGAAGGACTATAACGTCACTGATGGCATAGGTAAATGTTTCAAGGCGTTAGGAAAAGATATAACTAAGTTGAAATAAATACAGCAATATTACTAAGCAAAATGAAAAAAATAGCATTAATTTTGATGGCGATAATGGTTACGTTAACCACAGACGCACAGAAAATATTAGACGGTGCAATACCTTCTTTAAAAGGAGAAGGTAAAATTAATCTTAAAATTGATTTTTCAGAAACGAAAATCGACAATAAATCAATTGCAGATTGGTTAGAATACCGTCAAGCCACTCAGCCTAAATATGATGCCCAAAAAGAGTTGGAGGAAGAGCTTAAACCTGTCGTTCAAGAGAAAATTTTAAAGATTTTAAATAACAAATTATCTAAAAAAGGAGCCTTTGTTACAATTAATACCAATGCGAAATATACTTTATCAGTTAAACCCATTAGTGTTTCTAAAAAAGGCGATAACATGAATGAATGCTACATATTGGACGAGGATGGCAATGCTCTTGTAAAATTTCAGATTTCTGGTTCTGGTGGTCATTGGGGGAGTATGAGCAATTTGTGGGGTGACGGCTATGAAGATGCCGCAAAAAGTTTAGCTTCTTTTATATTAAAATGCTTTAAATAAGATAGTATGAATCTTTTTAAATCTGAAAGCGATAGATACACTCAAGAACACCTTTCTGCTCGTGAGGCACAACGTCAGGCTGAGTATATCGCTTGGGGACCAATCATCTTTCAAGTTTCCCGACTCATGGTAAAGTTGGGAGTACTGGATAAACTGCGTGATAATACAGATGGCTTGACGCTTGCCGAATTACAGCAGAAGACAAAAATGTCGGAGTATGCGCTTAAAATTCTATTAGAAGCATCGCTTAGTGCAGGTACAGTCTTAATAGACAAGGCTACTGATCGTTATACGATTTCAAAAACCGGATGGTTTTTGCTTAATGACCCTGCCACTCGTGTTAACATAGAGTTCAACCATGATGTCAACTACCGTGGAATGTTCTATCTTGAGGAGGCTCTTAAAGAAGGTAAACCGGCAGGACTGAAGACTCTCGGTGATTGGACTACTATCTATGAAGGACTTTCTAAGCTCGATCCACAGGTGCAGAAAAGTTGGTTTGGTTTTGATCATTTCTATAGCGACCATTCTTTCGATACAGCTTTGGAGATTGTATTTAGCAAGAAGCCTAAACACTTGATGGATGTCGGTGGCAATACAGGACGCTTTGCGCTTCGTTGTGTTAATTATGATGAGGATGTAAACGTTACAATCGTAGATCTTCCTGGACAAATCGGCATGATGAAAAAAAATGTAGAGGGCAAAACGGGTGCTGACAGAATAGGAGGCTACCCAACCAATATTCTTGAAGAAAAGAATGAATTGCCTGCAGGAAAATGGGATGCCATTTGGATGAGCCAATTCTTGGACTGTTTCTCCGAAGATGAAATCTATAGCATTCTTGCCCGTGCTGCAAAGGTGATGAACGAGAATACCACCTTATATATAATGGAAACCTTCTGGGATCGCCAAAAATATGAACCGGCATCGCTCTGCTTGACTATGACAAGTGTTTATTTCACGGTAATGGCAAATGGAAATAGCAAGATGTATCATTCTGATGATATGATAAAACAAATAGATTGTGCCGGATTGAAAGTTGTGGCTATTCATGATGGTATAGGGCAAGGACATACAATATTAGAAGTAAAACTTAAATAATTAGATAAATAAAAATGGAAAGAAAAGTAATTGAAGAGAAAGTAAGAAATTTCCTCATTGAGGATTTGGAAATTGAGGAAGAGAAGATTGCGCCAGAAGCAAAGTTAAAGGATGATCTTGGTATTGATAGCCTTGACTTCGTTGATATAGTTGTTATCGTGGAGAAGAACTTTGGTTTCAAGATTAAGCCTGAGGAAATGCAGGGGGTTGTAACCCTTAGTCAGTTCTGCGACTATATTGAGAGCAAGGTAGGCTAAGTGAAGAATACGACATTCGGCAGTGCTTGGATGCATCGCCAATTAGTCAATTCTTTAAGAGTGATGGATGTGCGGGCACTGTACCTCTTTTCCACCCTCTTTATTATGCCAGTATGTCTGCTTCTCAATACCAATAATAGTCGTACAATGGCATATCGCTATTTTCGCAAGCGGTTGGGGTATAGCAGATTTCGTGCGGCATGGTGTACTTATCGAAACCATTGCTTGTTTGGTACGGAGGTCATCGACCGATTCGCCATGTTTGCTGGCAGAAAATTTGACTTGAAGATAGAAGGCTACGAGAACTTCTTACGCTTGGCAGAACAGGAGAATGGGTTCATGATACTCAGTTCTCACATAGGTTGCTATGAAGTAGCAGGTTATTCTTTAGTTGCTAAGACCAAACGTTTCAATGCCTTGGTCTTTGGCGGAGAGAAAGCAACAGTGATGGAAGGACGTAGAGAGAAATTGAAAAATAACAATATTCGTATAATCCCTGTCACGTCAGACATGAGTCATCTCTTCTTGGTTAATGAAGCACTGAGCAACCATGAGATTGTCAGTATGCCAGCCGATCGCATTGTAGGGTCGGCAAAGACATTGACTGTCAACTTCCTTGGAGCTAAGGCTCGTCTTCCGATGGGGCCGTTCTCAGTGGCGACGATGAGGGAACTGAATGTCATCGCTGTCAATGTGATGAAGACCTCGTCCAAGGGATATACGGTCTACGTTTCTCCCCTCTCTTACGATAAAGAAGCCTCTCGTAAAGAGCAGATGCAGCAATTGGCTGAGAGCTATGCGACAGAACTTGAAAAACGAGTGCGCCAATTTCCTACACAATGGTATAACTTTTATGATTTCTGGTCATAATGTTATTAAAAAGAAATATGATAGAATTTGATGCGGAGAATCCTACGGAGCAAGACCTTCGTCAGATAGATATTCATGAGCTGTTGCCTCAGCAAGAACCTTTCGTCATGATAGGTACGCTAACGCATTTCGACAGAACGCTTACCGTGACGGAGACAGAGGTGAAGGCGAACAATATCTTCGTGGACAATGGACACTTTACCGCTTCGGGACTGATGGAGAATATAGCACAAACTTGTGCGGCTCGCATTGGCTATGTCAATAAATACATCTTAAAGAAAGGCATTCAGTTGGGATTTATAGGAGCCGTTCGCAACTTTGAGGTGATGGAATTACCTCAGGTAGGCTCTTTATTGACCACTCGTGTGAACGTGAAAGAAGAGGTGTTCGGTATGACCTTGGCAGAGGCCACCATCGAATATGCAGGTAAGACACTTGTGACAACGGAGATGAAAATCGCAGTCAAGGAAATGGAGAACAATGAGTGACAAGAAAGCATGAATGAACTAAAGGAGTCCAAGATATTTAACATTCGTTTTAGCGAGGTAGATTCCATGAATGTAGTATGGCATGGTTCATATCCACTCTATTTCGAAGATGCCCGAGAGGCATTTGGCAAGAAATATGGATTGGAATATATGAGTTTCTTCGACCATGGCTATTTCGCACCATTGGTGGAACTGACTTTCCATTACAAGAGCCCCATCAAGTATGGGATGCGACCTCGTATCGACATTATCTATCGTCCTACTGAGGCGGCAAAGATAGTCTTTGACTATGAAATCCACGACCCTGAGGATGAGAGTCTGATAGCAACAGGACATTCCGTACAGGTGTTTATGGATCTGAATTACCAGCTGGTATGGGATAATCCTCCTTTCTATCAAGAATGGAAGAAACTTTGGGGAGTGATAAGTGAAAAGTAAAGAATTCAATAGTTGCATGGCATACGTTTTAGCAGATAATATCATTTCACCATTAGGTGAGACTTCTGAGGAGAATTACTTGGCAGTGAAGGCAGGTAAGTCGGGCATACGTGCCTATGCCAAGGGCAGTCATGGTATTCCAGACGGCTTTGTTGCCTCATTGATGTCACATGATTTTGAAGAACTGGTCATTAATTCTGCAAAGAAGGCTATTGGAGCTTCTCACGTAGACGTAGCCCACGAAAAGGTGGCATTGATTCTAAGCTCTACCAAGGGAGCCATTGAAAGATTGGGAAAGGTAGATGACGAGGACATAGAATTAGGTACGTTAGCAGAACGTATAGCGCAGCAATTAGGCATCAGGACTAAGCCGTTCGTGGTTTGCAATGCCTGTATTTCTGGTCTGTCAGCCTTAATACTTGCCTCCCGCTTGTTGTCGGCAGAAAAATATGACTATGCGGTCGTCTGTGGTTGTGACTGTCCAGGTCGCTTTATCGTATCAGGTTTCCAGTCGCTCAAAGCTTTGTCCACAGAGCCATGTCGTCCTTTTGACATAGAACGCTTCGGACTGAATCTTGGAGAAGCTGTGGCAACTATGGTTCTTGCCAAGAATGCCCCAAGGCAGGGTGGTGAGTGTGTATGGCAAATTGGTCATGGTTTTGTTAGAAACGACGCTTTTCACATCAGTGCACCTTCTAAAACTAGCGAGGGACTATATCAAGCTTTATCGCAAACTATGTTAGGAGTAGATAAGAGTTGGTTGGCATTTGTGAATGCGCATGGTACAGCCACATTGTTTAATGACCAAATGGAATCCATCGCTATCCAGCGTGCTGGTTTGTCAGAAGTTCCTACGGATGCTTTGAAAGGTTACTTCGGACATACATTGGGAGCTGCAGGAGTATTGGAAACCATCTTGAGTATGAAGGCTGTAGATGATCATACCATAATCGGTACGCTCGGATATGAGGAGTTAGGCGTATCGGGCAAGGTAAATGTTTCTGCGGAAAATCGGCCTACCGACAAGAATACTTTCGTCAAGATGTTATCAGGATTTGGAGGATGTAATGCCACTATGTTGGCGAGTAAGAGACCTGCTACATTTAGAGACGAAAAACCTTCCATAAAGGCTTTTGCCACAACTCATCGGGTATCTATCTCCCCCAAGGGAGTCATTGTGGATGGAACGCCACTTTCTATAGAGCAAGGTACTAATGGACTATTGACAAACATCTATAAGCAGAAGATTGGTGAATATCCCAAGTATTATAAGATGGATGGGCTCTGTCGATTAGGCTTTGTGACATCTGAGTTGCTTCTACAAGCTGAGGGAAATGTGAGATTTAACGAATGCTATGATAGAGCTGTTGTGCTCTTCAATCGCTCTTCTTCCATATCCTCCGATAAAAAGTTTTTGGAGTCAATACAGGACAAAGAAAACTATTTCCCAAGTCCATCGGTGTTTGTCTATACATTGCCAAATATCGTGACCGGTGAGATTGCTATCCGTAACCACTATCATGGCGAGACATCTTTTTATATTTTGCCTTCAAAGGACGAAAGGCAGATGAATGAAGTCTTGGAAACAGTATTCGTGGACACTCAGAGCAAAAGTGTGCTGACAGGATGGATAGACTATGAGGATGGAGAACACTTTGAAGCAGACCTTATGCTCATAGAAATATAAAAAAAGCAGACATAGAAAATTATTTGATAAAATAAAAAAATAAGACAATGGTAGAATTGATAAAAGAATTGAAGGAAGAAATCATTGAGGTATTGAATCTTGAGGATATGACAGTAGAAGACATTGACGAGAACGATGCTCTCTTTGGTGAAGGCTTGGGATTGGACTCTATTGATGCTTTGGAGTTGATTGTCATGCTGGAAAAAAAGTACGGCATTAAGTTGGCTAATCCTGCTGCTGGCAAGGAAATTTTTAAGAGTGTGACAACCATCGCTGACTATGTAAGCAAGAATAGAAAGAAATAAAGTTTTGGTTAGATGAATATCGCAATTACTGGTGAAGGTATTATTTCTGCCATTGGTCTGAACAAGCAGGAGGTTTTACAGTCCTTGCAGGAAGGCCGGACGGGTATAGGAGAGATGAAATATCTCCAGTCTGTCCACCATGAACTGCCCGTTGGGGAGGTTGACTTGTCGAATGAGCAGATGAAAGAGATGCTGGGCATCCATCCGAGGCAGATGATGAGTCGCACATCGTTGATGGGCATGTTAGCTATCGACCAAGCCTTGAAGGAGGCGCATGTGGATGTTGCAAACTTGAAGACGAGAAAGCCAGATGGTAAACCTTTGCGTATCGTACTCGTGTCGGGTACAACAGTGGGCGGTATGGACATTACCGAATTATGTTTTGACCAATTAGAGAACCAAACTAATTTTGAGTTCTTGCAGCATCATGATTGCGGCAAGTGTACTCAACTGATGGCTGATCACTTTGGTATCTTTGATGAGGTAACCACCTTGTCGACGGCTTGCTCTTCAGCAGCCAATGCCATCATGTTGGGTGCTCGTTTGCTCAAGGCTGGTGAGGCTGACTTAGTGGTGGCAGGTGGTACGGAGGCTCTTTCTCGTTTCCATCTCAATGGCTTCAACTCCTTGATGATTCTCGACCATGAGCCGTGTAGACCTTTCGATACAACCCGTGCAGGCTTGAATCTCGGAGAAGGGGCTGCCTTTCTCGTTTTGGAATCAGAAGAGATGGCACAACTCAGAAAAGTCACCCCTCATGCTTATCTTACGGGATATGGCAATGCCTGTGATGCTTTCCATCAGACTGCATCCTCGGAAAATGGCGAGGGAGCATATCTTGCGATGACTGAGGCTTTGGCGATGGCGCATCTCTCGGCAAAAGACATCCAATATGTCAATGCGCATGGCACAGGTACGCCTAATAATGACCTAAGTGAGAGCGTCTCGCTGAAACGAGTATTCGGTGACAAGATGCCTATGGTATCGAGTACAAAATCATTTACTGGTCATACCACCAGTGCCTCTGGAAGCATAGAAACAGTCATTTGCCTCCTTGCCATGCAGCATCATTTCGTACCAGCCAACTTAGGATGGAAGAATCCTATGGAAAATGGTATTCTTCCAACAATGGGAACTCAAAATGCTGACTTGGAGAATGTGCTCTGCAATTCCTTTGGTTTCGGTGGAAACGACTCTTCATTGCTCATATCTTTGCATCCAAAGGAGAGCGCAAACGAAATAATGAAGGATGCTAAGATAAAGGTGCTTTCCAAAGTGGAGATAACTTCTGAGGAACAGTTGAAGGATATTCGCAAATATGTTAAACCTTTGGAGGCTCGCCGCATGGGAAAAATCATGAAATGTTCTCTTCTTTCTTCCTTGGAGGCCTTGCAACAAGCTGGTATTGAAGTGCCAGATTCCATTATCACTGGTACGGCCTATGGGTGTTTGGAGAACAGCGAACGCCTCATGGAGCAAATCAAGGAAGAAGGTGAGGGAATGTTGAAACCTACCTTTTTCATGCAGAGTACTCACAATACGATAGGCAGCAATATCGCCATCAAGACACATTGCCATGGCTATAATGTCACTTATACCCAGGAAAGTCATTCCTTGGAGTGGGCTATCCGAGACGCAGAGTTGCTCTTGAGAAGCGGAAAGGTAAAAAACGTATTGGTGGGATGCCATGATGAGAGCACATCTCTCTTCAATACTCTGTTGGAAAAGGGTGGCGAGAAACCACTACCTTCAGTTCATTCTGTAGCCATGGTGTTGTCATGTGGAGAGTAATAGTATTGGCTGTCGTCCAAAGTGCACTCTTGGCTATAGGACAGGTGTTTTTGAAGTTCGCTTTGCAGAAGATGCACCCTTTCGGATGGACGAAGGATTTCTGGTGGCATTTGCTCATAAACTGGCAGTTCGCTTGTAGTGGTGCTTTCTTTGGAGCCAGCTCTGTGCTTTGGATGTACATCGTCAAGCATTATCCGCTCAGTGTAGCTTATCCGATGATTAGTTTGAGCTATGTATTTGGCATGTTGGCGGCAATAGCGTTTTTCCATGAGTCGGTGTCGGCAGTAAAGTGGATTGGCATTGGCTTTATTATGATAGGATGTTGTTTAATAGCAAAATAAAGATGAAAAGAGTATTATTTTTTTTGATGGCTTTGTGCCTATGCTTGCTCAACCTTTCCGCACAGAAAGTCAATGAGGCAAAGGTAAAGCAGCAAATCAACGCTGTAGCTTCGAAAATGAAGACTATGCAATGTGATTTCGTGCAGACTAAATATCTCAAGATGCTCAATGACAAGATGGTGTCAAGAGGTAAAATGTATTATCAACAGAGCAACAAGCTCCGATGGGAATATACCTACCCTTATACTTATACCTTTGTACTCAATGGTTCCAGGGTACTTATCAGCAAGGGTAAGCGTAATGATGTTATCAATGTCAATCAGAGTAAGTTCTTCAAGGAGATCGCTCGTATCATGATGAATAGTGTCGTTGGCAAATGCCTGACTGATGGCAAGGACTTCAAAGTAAGCCTTACAGGTTCTTCGGCTGAATATGTGGCGACACTCTATCCGAAGCAAAAGCAGATGAAGCAGATGTTCCAAAAGATAATCCTGCATTTCAATAAGCAGAAGTCTACGGTTTTCAAGGTGGAACTCATAGAAAAGAAAGGGGATAGAACTATAATAGAGTTGAAAAATGTCAAAAACAATGTGCCTATCAATGCAAAAGTTTTTGGTATCAATTAGTATAGCTTTGTTGAGCCTCTTGGTTTTGCCGCTTCAAGCACAGCAAGAGCGACATTTCCCGGATAGTGCGGGAAGCAAAGTGAAATACAATGCCACAATAGAGATGTCGAAAGGTTATGTCAGTGGTGTCTGCATCATGGCCAATGACGGAAGTGTCATTAAAGGTAGCTTGTTTAATGAATTTGGCATTTCTGCCATCGACTTCACCTATCAACCAGACAAAAAGAAGGTCAAACTGCTGAGTGTTATCAAGATTCTTAACAAGTGGTACATTAAGAAAGTGCTGAGAAAGGACTTGGTACAAGTCATGGAGAATCTTTCTAAAGGCATATATTCCTACCACGACAAGAAATTTAAGATAGACTATAATTTTTCCATTTTAAAAGATGCAACTGAGGAATAATCTTTATACGGTAACTGAGAAGAAGGTAGACGGTTTGACGGGGTACTTCGAACTTGCGCTCACTCCGTCTTGTTTCATCTATCAGGCTCATTTCCCTGGTGAGCCGATCACTCCTGGTGTCTGTATCGTGCAGATGGGAACGGAACTCTTGGAAGACCTCTTGTGTGAGGGCTTGCAGAAGAAAGTAAAATTGGAAATCTGCAAGGTAAAGAACGTTAAGTTTCTTTCTGTTATCTCACCAAACGAATCCACCGTCATTAATTACCTGATGAAGAAAGTGGAGATGTCTGAGGATGGCTCGGAGGTGAAAGCCCAAATGGTGGTTACTTCGGGCGATGAGGCAAAGGCAAAGATTTCTTTAGTGTTGAGTGTGAAATGTTAAGCATGGAGTTAAAGAGTCAATTAAGGTCAAGGGGCATCTGTGTCATTATTCCTACCTATAATAATGAGAAGAGTATTCGGCAGGTAGTGACTAACACATTGAACTATTGTGACGATGTCATCGTCGTAAACGATGGCAGCACAGATCGTACCACTGCTACCCTTCACGAAATTGGTGGCATCACTATTGTCTCGTATCCACAAAACAAGGGCAAGGGTTGTGCCTTGCGTGAGGGTTTTAGAAAAGCTCTCTCCATGGGATTCGCATATGCCATAACTCTTGATGCGGATGGGCAACATTATCCAGCGGACATCGCACTCTTTCTAAAGGCGAACCAAGAACATCCTAGAGCTTTGATTATTGGGCGTCGCCTGTTAGAAGGAGTTGATCGCTCCAAGGGCAGTAACTTTGCCAACAAATTCTCCAACTTCTGGTTTTATGTGCAGACAGGCAAGGCATTGGAGGATACCCAAACGGGTTATCGACTTTATCCTTTGCATAAGTTGCATGGCCTTGGCTTGCTTACATCTCGTTATGAGGCTGAGCTGGAACTCCTTGTCTTTGCATCATGGCATGGGGTGGAATTAGTCTCAATACCTGTCAATGTGTATTATCCTCCTCTCGAGGAACGTGTGAGCCATTTCCGCCCAGCTAAGGATTTTGCCAGGATCAGTGTACTCAATACAATTCTTTGTTTCCTGGCGGTGGTTTATGGCTTGCCTTTACGGTTGGGACGTAAGTTTATGGTATTCTTGCGAACACTTTATTCCTTGCTATTCTTCTTGTTCTTCACAATGGGTGTATTTACACCTGCTGTTTGGTTTTACATTAAAATGGGAAAAATAACGGAGAAGAAACGTTATCGTTTGCATCAGCTTATCTATCATGCTTCTCGTTTTGTCATGATACATCACAGCATACCGGGCACACGATTCCGTTACCAGATGAATGAGATGATAGATTTCAATAGGCCACGCATTATCATTTGTAATCATCAGTCACATCTTGACTTGATGTGTCAGTTGGTATTTACGCCGAAAGTTGTTTTTCTGACAAATCAGTGGGTTTGGAATAATCCCTTGTATGGTTTCTTGATTCGCCATGCCGAGTATGTCCCTGTAATAGATGGCTTGGAATCCATATTGCCACAATTGAGATCACTAGTAGACAGAGGTTATAGTGTTGCTTTATATCCAGAAGGCACTCGTTCAAAGGATTGTCGCATTGGTCGCTTCCATCAAGGCGCATTCTACTTGGCAGAGCAATTGGGGATAGAAATATTACCAATGTATCTCTATGGGTCAGGCAAGATTCTTCCCAAAAAATCCTATCACTTACGTAAGGGTGTATTCTATGTAGAAGTAGACCGTCCGATAACATTACAGCAATTGAAAACAATGGGTGACTGGAGAGCCCAAGCATCACAGATGCGCAAGCACTATATACAGAAGTATGAGGAGATAGCGAACCGCATAGAGCAAGAGTTATAAAAACAAAGGAACATTAAACATTGAGGAATGAGTGAAAAGAAAAAAGTAATCATTATCGGAAGTGGACTGGGAGGCTTGTCTACTGGTGTCATCTTGGCAAAGAATGGCTATCATGTCACTGTGCTCGAGCAAGGCATACAGATAGGAGGATGTTTACAATGTTTCTTTCGTCAAGGGGCAAAGTTTGAGACAGGAATGCACTTTATAGGAAGCGCAGGCAAGGGACAGACATTGGATAAAATGATGAAATATTTAGAGATTGACAAGGATGTACAACTCTCTCAACTCGATACAACTGGTTATGATGTCGTGGCTTTGAATGGGAAAAGGTATAAGTTTCCTAATGGCAGGGAAGCTTTCATCAATCAGATGACGGAATATTTTCCCAATCAGCACTATAACTTAGAAAAATACTTTGACTTGATAGAGAAAGTATCCAATGCTTCTTCTTTGCATTCTCTCAAGGAAGCAGAGACAGATTCTATGGTTAGTCCAGAATATCAGCTACGTTCCATCAATGAGGTTATCGATGAGGTAATTACCGATTCGACTTTGGCAAAAGTATTAGTGGGCAACCTTCCACTTTATGCGGCAGAGAAAGACAAAACTCCGTTTGCCACACATGCTTTTATTATGGATTTCTATAACAAGAGTGCCTTCCGTTTTCAAGGAGGAAGTGACACTGTTGCAAAGTCGTTGGCAGCAACCATTCAGAGATATGGTGGCGAGGTTCTGACCCGAAAGAAGGTGACTCGTATCATTTGTGATGATACCCATGCCGTGGCAGTCAAAATCAATGGCAAAGAGCAAATGTCTTGTGATTATATCATCTCGGATGCACATCCTATCCGAACCTTGGAATTGATAGATAACAAGCTGATTCGCCCGGCTTTCAGAAAGCGTATCAATACTATACCACAGACTGTGGGAGGTTTTGTTGTCTACTTGCGTTTTAAGGAGAACAAAGTGCCATATCAAAACTACAACTATTATGGCTACCAAGGAGACACACCTTGGGATTGCGAGAAATATACGGAAGAAACATGGCCTAAGGGCTTTCTCTATATGCACTTTTGTCAAGAGGAACATCCTAAGTTTGCTTCTACAGGTGTTGTACTTTCCTACATGCAGATGAAGGATGTTGGGAAATGGAAAGAAACCGCTATTGGAAGACGCGGGCAAGACTATGAGGACTTCAAAAGACAAAAAGCGGAGAAATTACTGGATGTCTTGGAGCTGCATTTTCCTGGTATCAGAGAACAAATACAGGAATATTATACCTCAACTCCTCTTACCTACTTAGATTACACGGGTACGGCAGAAGGTTCTATGTATGGAAATGCCAAGGACATTACTATGGGTGCAGCATGTAGAGTTGCGCAACGTACAAAGATTCCAAATGTTTATCTGACTGGGCAGAATATTAACTCGCATGGTATGTTAGGCGTATTAGTCGGAACAATAGTCACTTGCAGTGAATTCCTAACAGCAAAAACAATTTACAAACAAATAAAAGGGGCTAATGAATAAAACAGCTATCATCATAGGTGGCGGATTGGGAGGACTGTTTACGGGTGCCATCCTTGCCAAGGAAGGTTTGCGTGTGACTGTTCTTGAGAAGAACGCCACAGCTGGAGGGGGACTCCAAACTTTCAGACGTTTTGGCGAAGAGTTTGATACGGGAATGCACGTTATAGGAGGTATGCAATCAGGTGGAAATATACGTCGCATTTGCCAGTATTTGGGCATCATGGACAAAGTGGAACTGATGGATGTGGACGATGAATGCACCGACAGCCTCTATTTTGCCGAAGATAAGATGACCTATCGCATCCAAAAGGGTAAGGAAGGGTTTGTTAAATCCTTGGCAACTTACTTCCCTGAGGAAAAGACACATTTGGAAGAATATCTTAAGGCGATTTTTGCTATTACGGATGCTGTTGATTTGTTCAATCTTCGACCAACTACCGACCTGTTCAAGGTGCATTCAGAAGACTTTTTGATGCCTGCAGATGTTTTTGTGGCAAAATACATTTCCAACACCAAATTGCGTAGTGTGTTAGCTTACATGAATCCCCTTTATGGTGGGCGTCATGACGAGACTCCAGCCTTTATCCATGCTATCATCAGTGCTCTGTACATCAATGGAGCAAGCCGTTTTGTAGGGGGTAGCGACAAGTTTGCCAACTTGCTGGTTTCCGTCATACAACAAGCAGGAGGCTCTGTCATTACCAATGACGGAGTGGAATGGGTGGAAGTGAATGACAGACATGTTGATTTCGTCCGAACCAGAACAGGCACTGAATATCGAGGAGATTATTATATCTCTGCCATCCATCCTTGTACGCTCTTGAAACTGATGTCCGAAAATGCTTTTCCGAAGGCTTATCGTAATCGCTTAAAGGCGATTCCGAATGCTTATTCTGCCTTTTCTGCATATATCAAACTCAAGCCAAACACATTTCCTTACATCAACCATTCAGAGTATTATATGACAAAATATGATGAAATGTGGAACTTTGGCGAACATCATGATTATTGGCCCCTTGGCTTCCTCTTTATGACTCCACCGGAGAACCATCAAGGCAAATACAGCACTAAGGTACTCATTACTGCTCCTATGCTCTATAACGAGGTTAGACGATGGGAGAATACTACGGTGGGACATCGTGGGGCTGATTATGAGGCATGGAAAGAGAAAATGACAAAACAACTTTTGGAACGTGTGGAGGAGATGCACCCAAACTTCAAGGAGTGCATAGACAAGGTTAATGCCTCCTCACCACTGACCATCCGTGATTTCTACGGTGTAAAGGAGGGAGCGTTGAGTGGTTATAGCAAGGATTACAAGAATATGGCTCTCTCCCAGCTCCCTGTTGTTACCAAGATAAGTAATCTCATGTTGACTGGACAGAACAACAACTTGCATGGATTTTGTGGTGTTCCTCTGACTGCTATTAGTACTGCAGAAGCCATATTGGGCAGAAATTATATCTTGAACAAGTTGAACCAACAATGAAGGACTTGAAGGACAATAAAGAACAAAATACAGAAAGAAGCAAATGAATATAAAAATATATACTTTGTGGATGTTGCTTTACTTAGGAGTCTTGACACTGACGGCGCAAGAGAAAAATGGCAAGGTCAACATTTGGGAAGGAACTGATTGCCATAGGATAGTAGAAATGACCCCTTACTTAGCTTCTGGGCGCAATAATGTTGCTGTAGTGGTCTGTCCTGGTGGTAGTTATTTTTGGCATGATATGGAAGCAGAGGGCAAAGCGGTAGGTGAATGGTTGCAGAAATATGGTATTTCTGCCTTTGTGCTTCATTATCGTACAGCAGGCTTTTGGGCTTATTTTACACACTATCGCTATATTTTTCGGGGGAACCGCTATCCTGATGCTTTGAATGACTTGCATCAAGCCATGCGATATATCAAGGAACGTTCCCAACGATATGGTATCAATCCCGACAGTCTTGGTGCCATGGGTTTTTCGGCTGGTGGCCATCTTGTGATGTCGGCTGGCGAATTATTGCAACCGAAAGAGCGTCCAGCTTTTATCGCCCCTATCTATCCTGTTGTGACGATGGTAGACAAGTGTGTGCATAAGCGTTCACGACGTGCTTTATTAGGGGATAGAAGAAAGAATAATCGACAATTACGTGATTCTCTTTCCCTTGAGTTGCATGTTCCGGATAATTGTCCTCCTGTATTTTTGGTTAATTGCCAAGACGACCCAATCGTGAAATTCCATAATTCAGAACTTCTTGACTCTGCGCTTACGGTTCATCATGTAGATCACCGTTATATCCAATATAAGACTGGTGGTCATGGTTTTGGTGCTACCGACTATAAAGGTACAGCAGAATGCCGACAATGGAAGGATGAGTTCCTGATTTGGTTGAGGGGATTAACTCGGTAAGCGATATATATAATCAAGTGTATAAAATAATAAGGTATAGATTTTAATCAAAAGAAGATAATGGAATCAACAATATTCGATGATATTCGTCCCTATAATGCAGAGGAGATACCTGCAGCTATGCAGCGTATAGCTTATAGTTCTTCCTTCCCCATTTTGGCGGCATACGTTTACCCAGAGGAACCTTTGGATAAGGTACGTAAGCGCATAGCCAACTATAAAACCGTGAAGGAATTCCAAACGGAGACGATGCGTATGGTCAACAAGCGGGTGATTGAGAATAGCATTACCGACTTTTCTTGTTCAGGATTGGATAAATTAGATCCTCACAAACAGTATCTTTATGTATCTAATCACCGAGACATCATGCTCGACTCCAGTCTCCTCCAGTATTTCCTCGTGCAGAATGGTTTTGATACAACGGAGATAACCTTCGGAGCAAACTTGATGATGAATCCTTTGATCATTGATATAGGCAAGAGCAATAAGATGTTTAAGGTGGAACGTCCAGGAGGAAGCATTAAGGAGTTCTATCGTTGTTCGAAGCACCTTTCTGATTATATCCGCCATGTCATTACAGAGAAAAAACAGTCGGCTTGGATTGCACAGCGTAATGGAAGAACCAAGGATGGAAATGACGCTACAGACCAAGGTATCATCAAGATGTTTTGTATGTCTTGCTTGGATGACAAAATCAAAGCGATAGACCAACTTCATATAGTGCCAGTGTCTATCTCTTACGAATGGGAATCTTGCGACATCCTCAAGACCTTAGAACTCTATGAGTCCCAGTTCTCCAAATATACTAAAAAGCCAGGAGAGGACTTGAATAGCATTCTTACGGGCATTGTGCAATTTAAGGGACGGGTACATATTGAGCTTTGCGACCCTATCTCCCATGCCGAATTGGCTAAGTTTGAGAACTTGACCAATAACGAGTATCACAAGGCTGTAGCTCTGCTCTTGGATAGTAGAATCAATACGGCTTATCGCCTCTATCCGAACAACTATATTGCTTACGACTTGCGTTATGGTACAACGAAATATCAAGATTGCTATACGCAAGAGCAAAAAGAATTGTTCTTAAAGCGTGTCAAGGAGTTGGAACGATATGACACTTGTGACATCGGGAAACTGATGGATATTTTCTTGGGCATTTATTCAAATCCAATAAACAATAAGTAAAATGCCAGAATTTATTCTGAAGTTATATGACTATATGAAGATGCACCGTATGACGTGTTTCTTCTCATTCGTCGTCATTACTCTATTGTTGGTGATGTCGGTTTTGCGCTTGGGTTATAAGGAAGACATTGCTGACTTTCTGCCAATTGATAGCGAGCATCACAATGCGTTAAAGGTATATCAGAATATCTCAGGTGCAAACAAAGTCTTTGCTATTTTCCAGTATCGTGATACTACTAAGACTGATCCTGACGCCATCGTGAACAGCATCGATGCTTTTGTGGAAAAATTGGAGAAGACTGACACTGCTCATATCCTCACCAATGTGATGTCGCAGATCGATGTGAAAAAGATGACCGAGGTGACAGACTTCGTATATAAAAACATCCCTTATTTCTTGACAGATGCTGATTATGCGAGGATGGATAGTGTGATGTCTCTGCCTGACTATGTGGCTCATCAGTTGAAGCAAGACAAGCAAATGCTGATGTTCCCTGCCGGTGGCATTCTTTCTGATAATATTCAGCGAGATCCACTCAATATCTTTACTCCTGTGGTACAGAAGTTGCAGCGTTCAGATACAGGTCTCAAACATGAGATGTATAATGGGTATATCTTTTCTCCCGACATGCAGAAAGCCATTGTCATGGTGGATTCCCCTTATGGAGCGAGCGAGACAGAGAATAATGCCCGACTTATCAATATATTGAAGACATGTGCTGACATAGTGACCAGTGGGCAGAAGAATATTGACATCCATATCATCGGTGCCCCTGTTATAGCTGTAACCAATGCCTCTCAGATAAAGACAGATAGTATCTTGGCAGTCATTATTTCTGTGACCCTGATATTGGCCTTGCTCCTGTTCTCTTTCCGCAGTTTCCACAATCTCCTTCTGATAGCATTCTCCATGGCATGGGGATGGCTCTTTGCCATGGGTGGATTGGCTCTTTTCCATGACAAGGTTTCGGTCATTGTCATCGGCATATCTTCTGTTATCTTGGGTATCGCTGTCAATTATCCTTTGCATTTTATCGCCCATCTTTCCCATACACCCAATAAACGCAAGGCTTTGCGAGAAATAGTGATGCCTTTGTTGGTAGGAAATGTGACGACCGTGGGGGCATTCTTGGCATTGGTGCCTTTGCAGTCTGTTGCTTTGCGTGACTTAGGCTTATTCAGTTCTTTCTTGCTCATCGGTACCATTTTCTTTGTATTGGTCTATCTTCCTCATCTTTCCAAGGAAACAAAGGAAGTGAAACATACTTTTTTGGATAAGTTGAGCAATGTATCTTTGGAAAACAAACCTGTCTTTGTGGTTGTGGTGATTGTCCTAACCTTGGTGTTTGGCTATTTTAGTTTACAAACTCAGTTTGATGCCAACATGGGGCACATCAACTATATGACTGATGAGCAGAAGGCAGATATGGCGTATTTCCAGCGTACGATGGTACAGAGTGGAGAGTATCAGAAGGTATATGCCATCTCTTCTGATTCTACGATTGATGGTGCTTTGGACAAGAGCCTACATTTACAGTCTTGTCTCAAGAATTTGCAAGCCCAAGGTAAGGTACACGATTACAATACGTGCAGTCAGTTTATAGTTTCATATAAGGAACAGCAACGCCGTTTGCTTCTTTGGCAGGATTTTATACAACGTAACAAGGAAAAAATCAAGTCTTCCTTGGAAGACGGTATGCGCTCGGAAGGTTTTGCTGACGATAGTTTTGATGAGTTCTATGCCTTGTTAGACAAGGACTATCAGCCACAAAAATTCTCTTACTTTAAACCTCTTACCCAGTCACTCTTTGTTTCCAACTTGAGTATGGATAGTGTCAATAGAAGATATAATGTAGTTAATGTTCTTTCCGTGAAGGATAACAACGTGAGTAAAGTGGAGGATGTCTTGGATTCGCATGATAGCTATAGCTTTGATGTGGACAGTATGAATAGTGCTATCGCCAATCACTTGTCTAACGACTTCAACTATATCGGCTTTGCATGCGGATTCATAGTGTTCTTTTTCCTTTGGCTCTCTTTTGGTAGTATCGAGTTGGCAGTCCTCTCATTTGTCCCTATGGCAGTGAGTTGGTTGTGGATATTGGGTATCATGGCTTTGTTCGGTATGCAGTTCAATATTGTCAATATCATTCTGGCTACCTTCATCTTCGGTCAGGGCGATGATTATACAATCTTCATGACTGAGGGTGCCATGTATGAGTATGCTTATCGTCGCAAGATGTTGGCTTCTTACAAGCATTCCATCATCATTTCGGCATTGATTATGTTTATTGGAATCGGTACTTTGATCGTAGCACGTCATCCCGCACTCCATTCGCTTGCAGAAGTAACAATTGCCGGTATGTTCTCTGTAGTGCTAATGGCCTACATTTTCCCACCACTCGTATTCAAATTTTTGGTGCGACACAATGGCGAATATCGTAAACGACCTGTTTCAATGATGCCTCTTATCGTTATGGGATTGTCTTCATTTGTCTTTTTCTGTCAGTTGACAACAGTTTATGTAAGAGGATTTTTGACTTTATGCTTGTTAAAGCCTACGGCAAATAAGAGGAGACATTTCCATAGATATGTACAGCGACTTTATCAGTATAATCTTACGCATATACCTACAGTTAAATATCGTGTGGAGAATACTTCAGACGAAGACTTTGAACAACCTGCCATGATAATTAGCAACCATCAATCAATGTTGGATGCTGCTGTTTTTATGGCGCTGAGCTCCAAAATTGTAATCATTTCCAATAGGCACCCAAGTAACAATTGGGTAGTAAAACGTATTTATCAATGGTTGGGCTTTGTTACCCTATCAAAGGATATGAATAAGAACCTCTCTGCTCTTAGGGAACGTGTAAAACAGGGATATAGTCTTGTTGTATTTCCCGAAGGCGAACGAAATTCCAAGTCTTCTATTATGCGATTTCATAAAGGTGCATTCTATATAGCAGAACAATTGGGATTGGATATTGTGCCTGTGTTCTTACATGGTTTGAATGATGTTTTACCAAGAAACAGCTTTGCGGTGTATGGTGGAAATATTACAGTAAGTATACGTGAGCGCATTTTGTTGAATGATGCTCGATGGGGAGATGGATATGTACAGCGGACAAAAAATATACATAGGTATTATGTTGAGGAGTATGTTAAAATGGCTTCATTGATAGAAACTTCTCATTATTATCACAATTTACTGCTTGACCGCTATCGATATAAAGGAACGGAAATATATCGTGCTGTACAGAACAATCTAAAGAAGTATAGCAACTTTTCTCAGTGGGTAGATGGAGTTGTAACATCTTCCAATGTTCTTGTCTTCAATCATAGCTTTGGAGAATTCGCACTTCTTTACGCCTTGGTGCATAAGAATATTATAGTATCAGTATATGAACCTGATGATGAAAAATCAACATTGTTGTTCTATTGTTCAGAAGGATTAGTTCCTAATTTAAAAATACATAAGACAATAGATGTTGCAGAAATTAAAGCGGACAAATGTCAGGTATTTATGTTTGATATGCCTGACAAGAGTTTAGAGGAAATTAGTAATATTAAAGTTATAAGCGTATGAAAAACATGTTTATATTGTCATTTATACTATTCTTGCTTTCTTCCTCGGTTTGTGGTCAGACCGCAAAGGAACAAATGCCGTTAATAGGCGAAGACAGGTCTGTCACATTCAAATATCGAAATTCTGAAAAAAAGAATGTGATAGTAGAAGGATCTTTTACGGAAGCAAAAAATATGGCATTAATAGATCGTACATGGATTTTACATGTTGATTCTCTTCCATCGGAGATGTATACATATAGATTCTATGATGGTAAAAAAAAGTTTTTGGATCCATGCAATCCTAATGTAGTACGTGATATTACTGACACCTTGAATTATTTTATTGTCGACGGATTCCCGGGGTCTTATTATAAAAAGCAAAATGTTCCACATGGCAAAGTTCGTCAACTTTGGTATCCTTCATCATTCAATGAGAATATGAAGCAACGTCGTTTGTCTGTCTATCTGCCGGCAGACTATGACGTGAATCTCAAAAAGACGTATCCTGTATTGTATCTCTTACATGGTACTGGTGGTGATGAAATGGCATGGCTTGATATGGGTCGTTTGTCTCAGATAATGGATAATATGATAGCACAAGGCAAGGCAAAGCCTATGATTGTAATTATGCCTAACGGAATCGTAGATTTGGATGCTGCACCAGGACAAAGCCCTTATATGCAAGGAAAAGCAAGTCGTTCTAATGTATCTTCATGGATGGGGCGAACAGAAAAGGCTTTTTCTGAAGAAATCATACCTTTTGTAGAAAAAACGTTTAGGGTTGAGTCTGACAAGCAACATAGAGCTATTGCCGGTCTTTCAATGGGAGGGCTACATACAATAGCCATTTCTGCTAACAATCCAACGATGTTTGATTATGTCGGTTTGTTCTCGCCCCAATCTATAAATCCATTGACTGACAAAAATATTATGCACATACAAAAAGTAAATGCTCAAGTTGAGAAGATTAAAGACAAATTACCAGATTGGTTGAAGCAAAAATATGAGAAGGGAAAAGATGTTATTGAAGATGTAGATGTTTATCAGAATTTAGACAACAAACTAAAAAATCAGTTTAAAACTCCTCCTCAACTTTATTATATTGCAATTGGGAGAAAAGATCCTTTAAAAACTTTCTTGGATAAATTTCGCAAGCGCCTTTCTAAACAAGGAGCTACATATCTGTATAATGAAACAGATGGAGCACATAGTTGGGAAAATTGGCGGAAATATTTATTGGATTTTTTACCTCGTATTTTTTAATTATTAACTATTATGACAATGAAAGAAATTATTCGACAGACACTGGAGAATGTGTTGCCTTTAGTAGATTTAGACTCTGATTTTTTGTTTCAAGAGCTTGATTCGCTTGGAATAACAACAATTTTAATGACACTTTCTGATATGTATGGGATAGAACTTAACCATTCAGATGTCACTCCAAAGAATTTTAGAACACTTGATAGTCTTGTTGAGATGGTACAAAAGAAAATAGCTGAAAAATGACGATAGAGGATAAATTGCGTTCGCATGCAACGTACAGCCCAGAGAAGATAGCTTTAAAATGCGAGGGAAAATCATATTCGTATTCAGCATTATTTAAGGCCGCATGCCTTAAATCAACTGAATTAGGGGATGTTACACGAAAAATGGTACCAATCGTGGCAACTTCTACTTTTGATTTTATTGCATCTTATTTCGCAATCCATCTTGCAGATGCTGTAGCTGTGCCCTTAGATAAAGAATTACCGTCCTGTAAAAGAAAGCAATTTATAGATACTTTTTCTGGAAAGATTGCTCCAGAGGGTGTGGCTGATATACTCTATACAACAGGTACAACAGGAAAATCCAAGGCAGTCATGATAAGTCATGAAACAATTATGGCTGATGCGGAAAATTTGGTTGAGGCACAAGAGTATGATGGTGATTTAACATTTATCATCAATGGACCTTTGAATCATATTGGTAGTTTGTCGAAAATCTATCCCGTTATTTACACAGGAGGAACAATCCAGTTGATTGATGGAATGAAGGATATTAACCGTTTCTTTGAGGTAATAGATGATGCGAATACCAAGGTGGCAACCTTCTTGGTTCCAGCTTGCATACGTATGCTCTTGACCTTTGCAAAGGATAAATTGACATCGTATGCTAATAAGATAGATTTCATAGAAACGGGAGCAGCTCCCATGCCATTAGAAGATATGCGTCTGTTGTGTCAAGTTTTGCCTCAAACCCGACTTTACAACACCTATGCATCTACAGAAACAGGCATTATTTCTACTTTTAATTATAATGATGGCGAATGTTTGGCAGGTTGTTTGGGAATGCCAATGAAACGATCCTCATTTTTCATTACAGACGACGGTGTCGTTGGGTGTAAGGGAAAAACACTTATGATGGGATATTGGAACGATACGGAAACAACAGCAAAAGTACTAAAAGATGGTACCATTATTACAGCAGATTTAGGGTCTATAGATATGAAAGGTAGGTTACGTCTGCATGGACGAAGTGACGATGTTATAAACGTTGGAGGTTATAAGATTGCACCTACAGAGGTTGAAGACATTGCATTGGCTTTTTCTGGCGTGAAAGATTGCATTTGTATCGAGGCTCCACATCCTGTTGTTGGAAAAGTATTGAAACTGTTGATTGTACCAGATGTCGATTATAATCGAAAGAATCTGGTGAATTACCTCAAATCTAAATTAGAATCTCATAAAGTTCCTGTATTATATGGTGAGATTGCTGAAGTGCGGCGTACATTTAATGGAAAAATCGATCGCAAGAGTTATCGATAAAAAATTAGATTTTGAAAAGGATGGCGGGATTGATACTCCTGCCATCCTTTTTGCATGTAAGGTGTAGGTGACTACCAGTACTACGACCGGTATCGCCAGTGACTCCAACAATTATACCGGGATAAACATATTCTCCTTTACGAACTATGATAGAGGATAAATGGCAATAGCTGACATGATAATTGCCATGCCTCAATGTAACATAGTTGCCAGAACGATTGTCATATCCTACCTTTTCGACAATACCATCCATCATGGCATAGGCAGGTTCGTTCTTCGCACGAAGATCCAAACCGTTGTGCCATGATAGTTTACCTGTAAAAGGGTCACGACGATAGCCATAAGGGCTGGTGATTTTGATTGATTTCAGTGGATAAGTGATGCTTGGATAGCCGCTTATCCACTGTTTTTGTTTGCTATCCACAGAGTCTGTTTCCTGTTGAAGTAGATTTGCTTGTATAGAATCTACAGGTTGATTGGCAGGAAGTAGAAACTTCTCCTCCACTTTCCTGACTTTGTAACGGCATACGTTATTGCTGACGGTGTTGAACTGCGCCTTTGCACTCGATACCGCCAGACAACTTATTACCCATAATACCACTATTTTCTTTCTCATGGTGCAAAGTTAGGGAAAGAAATCAAAAGTGATTGTCGATGCTATAAAAGTATAACATAAAATAAGATTAAAGTATGATTGAGAGTATGAAATGATGATATAATCATAATAAAACGGAAAAGATTGGGCAGAGGAGCGTAGGCTTTCTTGTATTCATTACTCTTGGGCTATCTTTGCATGGCTATATGCAAAGTATCATTCAAAATATAATCAGAATATGAAAAGAAACTCATTTGAAGAAAGCGAAGTGCCGTATCAGACACTTGCCAAGTTCGGTCTTACCCATGAGATGATAGAAGACCTGCCGATGCATGCCTTGGAGGACATCAGCAATGGGCGCCCATCGCCAGTGCTGCCTGTTCGCATGGAGGTAAACGAGGGTTACAGTATCAAGAGCAGAACCAAATTTACCTTGGTAAGAATGGCAGACGGAAATGTGGATGTGATGTTCTATCCTGTGTTGAAGTACGCCCCATTGGACAAATTCACCAAGGAGCAGCAGGAACTGTTGAAGCAGGGCAAGGCTGTGGTGGCAGATGTGGATATATCAGATGGCACACATGTCAAGGCTTTTGTACAGATTGACAGAGAGACCAATCAGGTTATGGCAGTGCCGACACCAGTGATTGGTAGAAACTTGCAGGTGCTATCTGACGAACTCAGTCTTGGAGGAACAGAGCTAAAGAGCATCCAAAATGGCGAGGCACTGACATTTGCCGTAGAAGACGAGCCTGTGACTGTAGGCATCGACCTGAAGAGCGATACTGGCATCCGCTTCGCCAACGGCGATGGTGAGCAGTGGCGCAAGGAAGGCAAGCGAGAGTGGGACAAATACACTTTCGGCATCTATGGCTGTTGGGTGATGGACGATGACGGCAACCTCGACTATGTTCCAGAGGAGGAATATACCGAAGAACTGTGGAATGAGCAGAAAAAAGCAGCAGGAAGACATGCTTCTGCCGTTGCAAGAAAGTAAAGTGAAACATCAAACTTAGGGAAGAAATGAGAAAAGGACCTTATTATACAGAAGACATTCTCGTAGAGAAGATGCAGAGCGGCGAATATGGTTGGCTTGATTATGTGAACCATTTCAGTGAGGAATGGCAGAACGAGTATCAAGAATACTGCAAGGAACACGCCCTGTGCATCGGCAACGAGAGTGCGGAACAGTTTGTGAAGTACAAAGACGAACTGTTAGAGCAAGGAATGGAAAAAGAGAACGCTTAATAAAATCATGCTATGGCGATAAGAAAGAACTTGAATCCAAGACAGATGGACTTGCAGCCAGAGATGCGTGACATCTTGATGCGCAATGGTATGCAAGCCCATATCATAGCCAACGGTGACGGTTATCAGTTAGCGGTACAGGGACATGACTCCCCACTGCTGACCTATAACCTCACCGAGAAACAGATGTTGGTATTGACCGATTGGGGAACCAACTCTGCCAACAAGAAGGCGTACAATGTCTTTACCAGCATCATCGGCAAAGACTTCTATATGCCGAGAAACCTTGTCCATGCAAGAAATGCCAATGGAAGAGTGGCTATGGGTCTGCATGGATATAGGATTGGTACTGGAGAATACGGACGGTTAGGATGGAGTCCAGAGTTTTTAGGTTGGACACCGAGAATGCAGGACGGCTATCATCTACGCAGAGTCGGAGGACAGATGTTCTATGCAGGAGCACCAATGGTAGCGGAAAGACCAGACAGAAGGCTGAAACCTGGTGAGTTAACCTCTGGAGGTTATGGCTTTTACTATAAAGGACAGCAACAAGTAGCATCACAAGCAGATGTATTACAAAACCTGCAAGCCGTGGTGACACCTGTAGAGACACGTCCAAGAAGCAAAGAGCCAGCCAAACCCTACAAGGAACTGATAAGCTCACCTGTATATTTCTCCAACGATCAATGGCAGGAATGCCTGTCTTCACACGGTATCATCATCGATGAGAAGGCAAAGACACTCACCATCCAATCAGAAAGCACCAAAAGTGATATGGTGTATGACTTGACTGACGATGAATTGAAGGCATTGACCAACAATTCTGTCAAGCAAGTATCTGTAGCCAAACGACTGGATATATTGAATAATGTCATCAAGGATGATTTCGCAGACAAGATAACGATGGACATGCTCAACAGCAAGGAGCGCATCCATATCGGTTTGCGTCCAGAGGTGCAGCAGGAGTTGGATAGCAAGATGCAGTTGCAATCTACCGTTGAGCCACTGCAAGTACAGCAAGAACCGATGAACAATAAGGTGGGCATTGTGGATGGGCAGGACTTGGACGAGAGTAAGGGATGGTTCCGTGAAGGCAAGCATGGCAGAGAAGTAACTGTTGGTGAGATTCGAGTGGAGCCAGCGGAGCAGGAAGGCAAGTACCGCATGACAGCCATCATCAACGGTGAGCGAGTAAGCCATGAGATAACGCAGAAGCAGTATGACAAGTTCATGGCAGTGGATGACTACCATCGCATGAAACTTTTTTCCAAGATATTCGGTGAGGTTGATATGAAAGACCGTACCAGTTTGGGAACCAAGATTGGAGCTGCACTGTTAGCAGGATTGGGTGTTGCTGCCGAAGTAGGCAGTGAGCTACATCGTCCACATGGCGCACCTGTAGTGATAGTTGACCACCATCATGGTGCAGCACCTGCGCCACCTCGTCCCTACTTCAAACCAGGAGTAGATACGCCAATGGATGTGGCGGCGAGAAACTTTGAGGCTGCCATGAACCAAGAAGTATTGCATCCTCACATGGGGAAAGGACTATAACGGAATATGCTTATGGCAAACAACGAACTGACATATAATGATTTCTTACAGCGTCTGAACATACAGGAGCTGCTGGTGGACGCAGGCTATCAGTTGAACAAACGAGATGGCTTGCGCTATCCGTCGTATGTAAAGGTGGACAGTCATGGACAGCGAGTGAGAGGCGACAAGTTTATTGTCACAGGCAATGGCAAGTGCTGTTTTCAGCCACCAGAACAGAAAAACTATAATGTGATAGGTTTCATCAAGGAGCATCCGACGCTGTTTGACGACTATAAGCCAGGGATGTCATTGGACAGACTGGTGAATGTGGTATGCAACAGACTATTGAACAATCCCATTGACGTGCGTGAAAGCAGAGTGGCAGAACCCAAGCGAGATGCCAAGCCCTTCAACCTGTCAGACTATGACATCTTGCGTTTCAACCCAAGGGAAAAGGACACCCAACGGAAACACTATCCTTATTTCAAGGAAAGAGGCATCAACATGGGTACACAGTTCGCCTTTCACAAGCATTTCTTCTTGGCGACCAAGCGTCGAAATGACGGATTGAGCTTTGCCAATCTCGCCTTTCCACTATCCTTGCCGTCCAAGCCGGACAGCATCGTTGGATTGGAAGAGCGAGGCAGACCGAGACGAGAGGACGGCAAGGCATACAAGGGCAAGGCGGAAGGAAGCAACAGCAGTGATGGATTGTGGATAGCCAACTTGACAGGTAAGCCATTGAAAGAAGCCACAAATATTATATGGTTTGAGAGTGCCTATGATGCCATGGCAGAGTACCAAATCAACCCAGTGAAGAGCGTGTATGTCTCGACAGGAGGCACGCCCACTAAGGGACAGATAAAGGGAATGCTGGAAGAGACCCGACAAGCGAACCATTATTTGGGCTTTGACAAAGACGAGGCAGGACGTGGCTTTGTGAAGAACTTCAAGACTATCGCAAAGGAAATGGGATTTCCTGACTTCACAGTACAATCCTATCATCCCTTGGGACAATACAAGGATTGGAACGATGCCTTGCTTGGCAAACGAGACCAACGGTTGATAGACCAAGGAGAGATAGACTTTGACTATTCCAAATTTGCCAAGGAGCAGGAAGCTGAGAGATTGCAACAAGAGCAAGAACGGAAACAGCAAGAAAAAGAGGAACAGACATCGGGCTTCCGCAGATAAAGCACGGTGTCATTATCAAAAAGGAGAACTATGCAGCAGACATATCGGTATAGAAACATCATCATCAAGCCCCATTGGATGCAGTTCGTCATCAACGAGCTGCACTTGCTTGTGCTTATAAGCGTAGGCTTTGTATATGCAGGTATTGATGATGCCGTCCTCTCCACTTTGGTGTTTGTCCTCTCGCTCTTGTTTTCCCTATGTTTGGCATATCGAATGGTCTATCTATGCGGGATGCGGTACGTCATCAGTAACGAACAATTGGTGTTTGAGCATGGCGTGTTTCATCGTGAAGTAGATTATCAGGAACTATACCGTGTGGTGGATTTCAACGAAAGTCAAACTTTCATGCAGCAACTATTCCGATTGAAAACCGTGAGCATATATTCTGGAGACAGAACGACACCAAGGCTTGACATTATCGGAGTACCGATGAAGGAAAACTTGGTGACAACCATCAGAGAACGAGTAGAAACCAGCAAACGCAGGAGGAGCATCTATGAGATTACAAATAGGTAAGATATGGTTGATGGCAATTATCGGCATAGCAACGGCATCGGAAGCCAAGGCACAATTGGTGTCATCCAATCCCTTGGAATGGATGGCATTGGCAGAAGGCAATGAACTTATCAACTGTGAGATTGAAAAGCAAATCAACGGACAGACCAAGACGGCGTTGTTGCAGAATACAATGGCTGCTGAGTTTAATCAAATACACAAATGGGAGAAAAAGTACAACAGCTACTTGAAATCAGTGAACGGCTATGCCTCTTCGCTGAAAGCCTGTACCCATCTGTATGATGATGGCGTGAAGATTTTCATCACGCTCGCCAAGTTGAAGACAGCCATTAAGAACAATCCGCAAGGCATCGTGGCAAGTATGAGCATGAACAACCTGTATATCGAGACGGCAACGGAACTGGTATCGGTTTTCAATCTGTTGAATGATGCCGTGGCAAAAGGAGGAACGGAGAATATGTTGACAGGAGCAGACCGTTCGAAGACTTTGTGGGCATTGAATGATAAGATGTCAGCATTTCAGAAGAAGCTCAACAAACTGTATCTAAGCATCCGCTACTATACAATGAGTGATGTGTGGAACAATGTCACGGCAGGGATGATAGACAGAAGTAATGGTGAGATTGCTACGCAAGCATTGGGACGGTGGCGGAGAGCTGCCAAAGTCAGTACACCATAATTATATAAAAGCATTCGAGTATGAGAACATGGATATTTTGCTTTGGCATCATGTTGCTTTCTGTCTACAAGATGCAAGCCCAGAACGACCCCGTGTTGGCAGGAATGATATACGCATATACAGACAAGGCTGAAAAAGAGTTGAAGAACCAGGAGAAGGTGATGCTGATGCAGACCACTGGTCATATATGGTTGAAAGAGGAAGTGGAAGGAACCACCAATCTGCAACGAGAGTTCAACAACTACTTGGACTCGTTCCGCTCCATCGTGGTGTATGCTGCACAGGTATATGGCTTCTATCACGAGATAGACCGACTGGTGGATAACTTGGGAGGATTCACCAAACAACTGGATAAACATCCGAGCAATGCCCTTGCTGTGGCACTGTCAGCCAAGCGCAACAAGATCTATCGGGAGTTGATTATGGGCAGCGTGGAGATAGTAAATGACATCAGACTTGTATGCTTGTCAGGCAACAAGATGACTGAGAAAGAACGAGTGGAAATCGTTTTCGGCATCCGCCCCAAGCTGAAGGTAATGAACAAAAAGCTGCAACGGCTGACCAAGGCGGTGAAGTACACCTCGATGGCGGACATCTGGGCAGAGATAGAGGAAGGTAGTCACGACAAGGCAGACAAGAAAACCATCGTGAAGGACTGCATGAACAGATGGAAGCGAAACGGAAAGATCAAATAACAATGAAAAGATACGACTATGAGTATATGGGCAAAGATAGCAAAGTATGGTGGCAGTGCCTTGAAAGGTGCAGGTAGTGTCGCCAAGCAAGGACTGAAATCTGCAAGCAATACGGCTGTGCATCCCACCCAAGCACTAAAAGGCGCAGGAAGTGCGATGAAAACAGCCGCTGTGGGCAGCGCAGCAGGATATGTGGCATGGCAGAACCTTGTCAACGACAAGAGCATGGTGGAGATAGCCAGTGATGTGGTGGTAGGAAAAGACACCACGGAGAAAATATCCGAAGCTGTGGAAGACGTGAAAGGACTGAAGAACAAGGCTGGAGAAGCTGTGGATGCTGTGAATGGTGCCATGGGCGACATCAACAGTAAGTGGAGCGGAATGAGCAACTTCTTCCGTGGCATCTTCGGAGGCAACGGACTGGAGATGTTCGGCAACTTCTTCAAGAACTTAGGGAAAGGAAACGTGTCGGGACTGAGCCTTGCAGGACTGGTAACAGCAGCGTTCCTCACTTTCGGACGTTTCGGATGGCTTGGCAAGATAGCAGGAGCCATGCTCGGCATGATGCTCATCGGCAACAATTCCAATATCAAGAACATTGTCAGTGGTGATGGCGGTCAAGGAAGAAATGTGAACGAAGCAGAAACGACCACACGCAGTGGCGGCATGAAACGATAAACATAAAAACGACAACAACATGAGATATACAGAAGAAATGATGCTGCAATCAAAAAGCGGCTTTTGCATGCCCTTTGAGGAGCGAGGCAAGGACGTGGAACTGACGCTTGGCTATGGAAAACAGAAGCATCCTGTAACAGGAACGGTGTTCTTCCATCACGGACTGGACTTTGAGGCAAATCACTATCTGCTGTCAGCCTTGGCAAGCGGAACGGTATCGGGCATTGGCAATGATGCGACACACGGCATCTACCAAGTGATACGCTACGGCAAATATGAAGTGACCTACGCCCACCTTGCCAACGTGTTCGTGAACTTCGGACAAAGCGTGAAGGCAGGAAACATCGTGGCATTGAGCGGTGACAGACTGCATTTCGAGGTAAAGTTTGACGGCAAGGAAATCAATCCGATTGATTTCCTGACCATGCTATATGGCAATGTGAAGGCAATGGAACAGACCGGTAAGACTGGTTTTCCTGAGTTTGAGACCTACGACATGAATATAGCCACACAGTATGACAAAGACCAGAAAGAGATAGAAGAATTGATGCTGCGCTTCATGCCATCGTATATGGAAGACCTGTATAAAGGTATGTATGTGACACCGCAACATGCAGAGCAGTCGCTAAGGAACATCTTTACCTTGTCAGCGGCGAAACACTATTTCTATGAAGCTATGCCATCCATCAGCAATCCGTTAGGCATCGGGCAGAGAGCTATGCCCTTGGCTTGCAAGGTGCAGAACCTGCTGATTGCGGATTTCTTGAACTATTTGGCATTGCGGCATGGCATCTATCTGTCCACATTGAGCGAAGTTCTAAAAAAAAACTCCATGACGAAGCCATAAGGACGAGTGGCATCATCGACCCGCTTGCTGAACTGGACATCGATGTGCAGAGCTTTGATATTCCAAGGTTGGTGAGCGTCTATCCCGACCGTGCAGGAGTGAGATGGTGGACAAAGGCGTGGTTCAATAACAGAGAGGAAGGAGAATGCTCCGTGGAGATAGAACTGCAACAAGCCATCCTCTTCATCCATGACAGAATAGAGAAGGACTCTTGGCTGGAGGAATACTTTCCAAAGCAGATGGAAGTGTATCACCAAGCCATCGAGCAGACAAGAGAACAGATATTAGGTCAACTAAACGTAACGCTATAATGAGTACTATCAAGAACCCGACACGCTTTGCCGAACTGGAGTATTGCCTTCAAGGATATTTTGACGGCAAGCTGGCACCTGTGATGAAACAGGTGCGAGATGACTTGACGCACAAGCAACTGGAGGAAAGAGGCAGATACCAGAGCAGTTTGGCAGGAGTGCTTGCTTCTGCCAATCCGTATGCCGACAACACCGAGTTTGTTCTAAAGCAAACAGGCAAATGGAACAGCAAAACCACGGAGGACTATCTGGCGATGTGCAACCAGAAAATATGGAAGGACAAAAACATCGTGAAGGATTTGGCTCTTCTTGCTGGCGAGTGGCGCAATGCCGTGGTGAAGGAAATTGGACGAAGCAAATATGACGCTTTGTCGAAAGCCTGTGGCGAGGATTTGGCATACGCATACGTTGCACAAAGGATGGAAGACCTGATGATTGGGAAACTCGTCAAGGACAATACACCCAAATCAACGATGGACTACATCTTGCGAAAGGCAGCACAAAACAGCATCTGGGGACTGCAAGAAGAGCTCCTGAAATCACCATTGACGGCAGAGATAGAGGCTCGTGGCGAGAAAGTCTACAAGCCAAGCAAGACGGAGAAGTTTGCAGGAAGGGCTACCGCCTCTGTAGTGGATGCCGTGACCATGGGCGGTATCGGTAGTTGGAAGTCATTGGCTACCTTGGTGGGGAGCGACATGGCATTGGGCTATATTCTCGATTCCAAGAAGGGAAACGGCGAACAGCGGAAAGAGCAAGCCATGGAATTGAGCATCAGCAAGGGCGTATTCGGACAGAACGGCAATGCCTTCACTGTTTTTCGCTCACAAGCCAAGAAAGTGAATGCCACCGACAATGGCTATGTCAAGACGCTCAACAGCAAACTCCATAATAAGATACATATCCCACAAAAAGCATTTACGCCTATGACATGGACAGATAACAGTTTTAAGTTTCCTTTCCAAAAAGAGCAAGAGAAACGGAACGATCCGAAATACAAGAATGTACCGCTGATAGTGGCACCAGGCAAGGAGGATGCCTATCTGGAAGAGAAAGCCAAGCACGACGCAGCCAAGATTGCAGAGGCAGAGCGCATCATCCAAGAAAAGGAAGAGGCAGAGGCGCAACAAACAGAAACTGATGAACAACAGCAAGCGCAATCAGAGGAAGAACTTCAAGAACAACCTGAAAATGATAACAGCAACGGTTGGGAAGGGCTGTTGAAGAACTTCGGACTGAATGGTTTCAGCGACATCGGCAATAACCTCGGCTATGTGATAGCCATGTTGCCCGACATCCTTGTTGGACTATTCACTGGCAAGACGCAATCATTAGGCTTGAAGGACAACATGATGCCAATAGCCGCCATCCTTGCAGGAATGTTTGTGAAAAATCCATTGCTGAAGATGACACTCATCGGTATGGGCGGTGCCAATCTGCTGAACAAGGCAGGACATGAAGCATTGGCAAACAAACGGGAAAGCAATGATGGAAATGCTGTATCATACGATAATACAACATCACAAGCAGTGCAATATAAGTCCTATCCAGACGAACCGTTGAATTCCCGAATAGCCAACCCTGTGCTGCAAGGCAATTGCTTGGTGGCAACCATCGACCGAGTGCCATACACCATCCAACTGCCAGAGCATGTGGTTGGAGCATATCAAGCAGGAGCCTTACCACTCAACACCCTTGCCAATGCCGTGCTTGCCAAGAGTGACCAGATGAGACAGATGGCAGAACGCAACTATGGCGAGCAAGAAGTGAGAAGTGTGAGAAACGAAGCGATGGAAAACGCAGAGCAGCGAGAAGTTATTCAACGTTCAAGATAATAAAAGAAAACGTAAAACAATCATACAATGAAAGAGAAAAGTCCACAAGAGAAGAATGCGGCAGAGCGTCAAGTGTCACTGATTACCGAGGCCCTGTCGAAAGCAGACGACAACAAGGGTGTCTGGCTGAATGAGCAAGGAAAGCAATATCCACGGTTTTACCCAAAGGGAGCGGCAGTGAGTCCGTTCAATGCCCTCGTGATGGGATTGAACTCCGACAAGAACGGATTTTCTACAAATCTTTACACGTTATTTAGTGAAGCCAAGAAGCGAGACGAATCTGTTATGGCGCATGAGAGAGGTGTGCCGTTCAACTGGTATGCGTGGAACAAGTATGTGAACCGACATAATCCGGAAGACATCATCAGCAGAAAGGACTACCAGGAATTGTCGGCAACCGATCAGACACAGTACAAGGGCATACATAATCGGGAAATACGAGTACTGTTTAACATCGACCAGACCATGCTGCCACTGAAAGACAAGGAGAAATATGAAGATGTGGTGAAGGCGAATGTCGGTGCGAATGAAGACAAGGCATTGCGTAGCCAAGTAAATGACTTCATCCAGAAGATGAAGGAAAACCTGATGGCGGTGCGCAAAGACGGAAGCGGAGTGGCACACTATGACACAGAAAAAGATGCTGTGTATATGCCAAAGCAAGAAAACTTTGAGCATTATAGCGATTATGTGCAGGAAATGCTGCGCCAAGTGGTGAGTGCTACAGGACATCAACAGCGACTGGCAAGGGAGGGCATGGTGATGAAAAACGGCATTGTGCCATCGGAGGATGCCGTGAAGCAAGAGAAACTGGTTGTGGAACTGGCTTCGGGCATCAAGATGATGGAAATGGGTATGCCAGCCAAGATTTCCAAGGAGAATATGGGACTGGTGGACTACTGGAACCGCGAATTGAAGGAAAATCCATGTCTGATAGATGCCATAGAGAGTGATGTGAACAATGCCTTGGACGTTATTCGCAAGGCAGAGCGTGGCGAGAAAATAGAATATTCATCCTTGAAGAACGAGCAGCAGACCACCGAGATGCAAGCGCAGATGCCCAAGCATTACTTTGTAGCTGATGAGATAGCCAAGCATCCTGACAGCGAACAGAAATTTGTGGTGATAGTAAGGGACAAAGAAAACAAGAGTGCCGATGTGGTGTTGCCTGCAGGAGCATCATTGGATGTAAACAACGAGGTGTCGGGCATGAGCAAGCAGCGCATTGAACATGCCTTGCAGAAGGAAGGTTTTCTGTCTGTCAAGTTCTACAATCCCGATGGTGCATTAGGCTACCATCCTGATGACAGTTATTTCGCAGGAAAGGACATCACCGTTGCAAGACTGAAGAACTGGCAATTGGAAGACATATCCAAGATAGACGTGAGTGATGCTGTGAGCCAGAGCAAGCAGGTGGGCTTCGACCGCATACAGATGGTGCAGGATGACAACAAGCGTTGGGCGATGTATATCAAGCCCGAAGGACAGAAGGCTTTTTCCATCTATCCCGACAAGGCAGACTTGAACCGCTTCTTCACCACATTGAAACAGGCGCAGGACACGATGGATAGTCTGAGAGTGGAACTGGCACAGAAATACTATGCGATGGCAGAGACAAAGCCTGACCTGAAGGTGGACTTGTTCGGCAGCGGTCAGCACAACGAGGTGGACATGAACCGCATACAGAAAGTGAATGTGTTCAAGGCAAAGAACGATGTCATTCTGTGTGCAGCCACCATTGATGGCGCAGACAAGTTGCAGCCTCGTGTGGTATCGCCAAGCCAATGGCAACGAATGTGGATTGCCGAAGATAAGAACGAGTACAAAAAGCATCTTGCTGCTACCCTGTTTGCCGACATCCTGCAGAAAGGACAGGCGCAGGAGCAGACAGCACCAGAAAAGCAAGGAGAGGAAACCGAGGTGAAGCAAGAAACGCAAGTCTCCACCGATAAGCATGAAGAAGAGCATCGAGAATATCATGAGGAAGAGAACAAGCAAGCTTCCTCTAAGGAAAAGACAGATATTAGGGAAGAGAAGGATGCGACTGTTCAAAGAGATAATAACGCTACTGTGGAAAAGAAGGAAGAAACAAAGGGTAAGCAGAAGGAAGAGACCAAGAACTCTCCCATCATGAAGCAATGGAAGGAGTTGAAAGCCAAGCATCCAGATGCTTTGCTGCTGTTTCGTGTAGGTGATTTTTATGAGATGTATGAACAGGATGCCAAGCGAGGAGCAGAAGTGTTGGGGATTACATTGACAAAGAGAAACACCCAAGCAGGTCCCTACATGGCTGGCTTTCCACATCATGCTTTGGACACCTATCTGCCCAAGCTTATCCGAGCAGGAGAACGAGTGGCTATATGTGACCAGTTGGAGGTACCCAAACTAAAACAGCAGGAACAACATACCGAGGAGCAGCAACGATCTGGCGGTATGAAACGATAATAATGAGGATAAAGACATGAGCAAGAATCAGCAATATGCAGAAAGATATGCTGCCGAGGCGATGGAACAAATGAAGCGATATGGCATCCCTGCTTCCGTCACCTTGGCGCAAGGCATCTTAGAAAGCCGTAATGGACAGAGTGAACTGTCGCATTTGGGCAACAACCACTTTGGCGTGAAGGCTTCGAAAAGTTGGTTGAAGAACGGTGGCGACTATCTTGTCTATACCGATGACAAGCCTAATGAGAAGTTCTGCAAGTATGCCACGGTGGGTGACTCATACGAACACCATTCCAAGATTTTGAAGAACAACAGCCGCTACAGCCAATGTTTCAAACTCTCTCCCGATGATTACAAGGGATGGACAAAAGGCATTGAGCGAGGCGGTTATGCCACCAATGGAGGATATGCAGCCAGTTTGCAAAAGATTATCGAGATTAATGGATTACAGAAGTATGACCAACAGGTGATGCAAGAAATGAGAGCTGAGGGCAAGAAGTTCGGCGTAGAACAGAATACAAGGACTTCAGCAACGGTATCGTCTTCGGTATCGACATCCAATAATGACGAAAAGAAGCAAACAGCATCTCAAACAACCAACGACAAATACTCATTCCCTGTGAAAAGGGACGAGTTCTTGTTTGTCACTTCTCCATTCGGTATGCGTCAAGACCCTATGGACAAAAGCAAACAGCAGATGCACAAGGGCATTGACATCAGAGCCAAGCATGATGATGTGTTGGCAACCGAGAATGGTGGCAAGGTGGTAGCTGTGAACCACAATGCCAATACTGGCGGTGGCAAGTCTGTGACAGTGGAATACGCAAGATCGGATGGAAGCAAGGTGCAAACCACCTATATGCACTTGGACAGTATCGTCGTGAAGGTGGGTGACGAGGTAAAAGCAGGACAGAAGTTGGGTGTATCTGGCAATACTGGAACGCGAACCACAGGTGAGCATCTGCATTTCGGGGTGAAGACCATATCGGCAGACGGCAAGACAAGGGACGTGGATCCTACATCGTACTTGGCGGAGATAGCGCAGAAAGGCAATCTGAAGCAACAAGCATTGTATAACGGCAATGACCTGTTGGCAAAATACAAGGGAAAAAGTTCGGCAGTGGACACGAGTCTGTCACCTGACGATTGGATGAAGAAACTGCTTTCATCCGAGGACGCAAGCACAGGATTGTCAAGTGCAGACCCGATAATGGGATTGGTGACTACCATGTATAGCAGTCTGCTTGCCCTCGCTGTGCAAATAGACAGTAAAAGCGAGGAAGAGCAAAAAGCGCAAATCTCAGAAGCTGTAAGCAAAAGGCAGGTGGACTTGAAACCGTTGATACCGACTATGAATGAATGTGTGCTGAGCGTTGGCGACAATGGAAAGGCTGTGTTGCAAGCGGATAATGGCACTACCAAAGTGACGAGAGAACTGACCAATGCGGAGTTCTGCAGATTGTCACAAGTGTTGGGTGATACCAATCTAAGTAACGAAGCCAAGAAAATGCGTATAGCAGGAATGGTGAATACTATCGTGCTGACGCAACAGGCATCACAAAACTATGAGCAAGTCCAGGAACAGCAAGAAAGTCGAAGTCAGACAATGCAAAGAAAGTAAGATACTTGGAGGTTCCACATCTTGGTCGATTGAAAACGAATAAAAAAGTATTTGAGCTATGATTAAATGTAACGTAAGTGTGTGCGGAACCGTCAGCAAGGCTACAGTGGTTCGCAATGGGAAGGACGGAATGCCTTTTACGACATATTCCGTGGATGTGGTGGTGCCAGCCAAGAGTGGTATCAACAAGACCGTGATTGTCAGTTGTATCATGGATGGTGACGATGCGGAAGGCATTGTCGTGGGCAACCGCATTGAGTTGAAAGGTGTATTGACCTTCAAGAAGAAAGATGACAACCTGTATTTCAACTTGAAAGTATCGGAAGTGAACCTTTCGCCTGTATCGGAAAGCAAGGATGGCATCGTGGGCGACATGGAGTTCAAGGGCAAGGTGGGCAAGGACATCGACATGAAGAAAGGCAAGAACGGCAAAAACTTCTTGATGTTCTCGGCTTTCAGTGCAGAGAAGATTGGAGAAGAATTTGCCTTTACATGGGTGCGCTTTGTCCGGTTCTCGGAAGAAAAGGAAGAATGGCTGCAGTCGAAAGCCACCATCGAGGCAAAGGGCGAGTTGGAAATCTCGGTGTATAACGACAGACTCAACTTAGGCTGCAAGGTGGCGGAGTTGAACCAGTGGGAGAAGAAACCGTATCATCCTAACAATTAGCAAGTATGGCATATTACAATAAGAGTCCACAGAATAATGGCGATGGAAAGAATGCTGAAGACAGAGCCTTGGACACCTTCGCCAACATGATGATAGAGAAAATCGAGTCGTTGGGAAGCAAGGACGGATGGCAAAAGCCTTGGTTTACGGAAGGTACATTGAGTTGGCCGAAGAACCTGTCTGGCAGGGAGTATAACGGTATGAATGCCTTGCTGCTCACAATGCTCTGCGAGAAGAAAGGCTACGAGTTGCCAGTGTTTTGCACCTTTAACCGTGCAGTGGGTTTGAACTATCAGACGGACAAGCAAGGTAACAAGAAGCAGATGACGGATGCCAATGGCGAGCCGTTGCCCAAGGTCTGCATCAACAAGGGAGAGAAGAGTTTTCCCGTGATGCTAACGAGTTTCACCATTGTACACAAGGAGACAAAAGAAAAGATACCCTATGACGACTACAAGCGAATGAGTGCTGAGGAGCAGAAGGAGTATAATGTCTATCCGAAGTTGAATGTGTACCAGGTGTTCAATGTGGCACAGACCAATCTGAAGGAGGCAAGACCTGAATTGTATGCCAAGTTGGAAGCGGAGAACAAGCCCGAAAAGGCATTGGTGCAGGAAGGTGACATGTATTCGTTTCCTGCTGTTGACCAGATGTTCAAGGAGCAGAGATGGATTTGCCCCATCAACATCGAGCACCAGGACAATGCTTTCTACTCCATTTCCCGCAACCAGATAACCATTCCTGAGAAGTCACAATTCAAGGATGGTGAGTCGTGGTATGGTACAGCGTTTCATGAGATGGTTCACTCGACAGGAGCGGAAAATCAGTTGAACCGCCTTAAACCGCAGTCGGGCTTCGGTTCCGATGAATATGCACGTGAGGAACTGGTGGCAGAGTTGGGCAGTGCGTTGGTGTGCCAGAAGTATGGCATGACCAAGAATTTGAAAGAGGACAGTGCCGCCTATCTGAAATCATGGCTTGGCAGTCTGAAAGAGTCGCCAAGTTTCATCAAGACCACCTTGATGGATGTGAAAAAGGCAACGTCTATTCTCACGCAGAGAATAGACGAAGTGTCTTTGGAAATGAAGGAGCAACAGAGTGAGGATGTTGCAGCTTCGGTATCGGATGAGAAAAAGGATGCGAAGGGCATGGAGCAATCTGCATCATCTGACAATAGTGAGCAAACTGAGGCAGAAGAGGAAAAAGTCGCACGGTCTGCGTTCCGTCGATAATGAGGCTATTTGTAGCAAACAAGGAAAAAATCCAAGATGCACACATATATAATAATGTGTAAGCATCTTGGATTTTTTGTTTTGGGAGTTTTATTCTTCCTCCTCATCATCTTCTTCGGGTGATAGCCATTTCTGCCAATCTTCCTCATCGATGGTGAGGTCGTTCATTTCCCAATCGTATGCGAGTTCAGGCATTGGGTCACGAGAGTAAGGGAAATGGACGGTATAGCCAATTTGTCCATAGGAGACATGGAGCGGAGTGACGCAAAGGTCTCTGCCGAAATAGCTTCGGGTGGTAAGGTATTTGCGCCAGTCGAAACGCTCATTGAGAATGTTTCGACATAGGCGGTAAAGATATTGTTCTATTGTCATACGGCTTGAAGTTCCAACTGTGAATAATATTGTCTGAATGCCTCATAAAGGTCAGCCATCATGACTTCGGCTTCCTCCATGTCTTTGACTATATCGGCAATGTGGTAAGGTGCGCCATTTTTGCCGTGACCGTCTGAGCCAATCCAAATGTACGCTTCCTCGTCAACATCAAAGTTCTCATAATACTCATGGATATTGTCGATGAAGGCTTCCATATCATCGTCTTCAAGTTCCACGCTGAAATTGAAATCTTGACCATAGGAAGTGTATTTGGCGAAGTTTACATCTGTCTTGCCGTTTTGTGGCTCGGAGAAATCAACGCTCCATCCTAATATTTCGGCTATCTCCGTTATCTTTTGCTGTATCATATCGTTTGATTTTTAGCAGCCATAGGCAAGAAGCCTACGGCTGATGAATGGTTTATACTTCTTCCCTGTCATACATGTCAGACAGGAACGACTGCAATCTCTCGTCGGGAATGTTTCCGATTGGGCAAGGCTTGAAGCTCTTGTCCTGCAATATCGGTATCTTGGGAAGGTTATGTCCGACATCCACGCTGATACTTTCCATTTCCTTGATGGAAGCATAGCCATATTCTGTATCGGCAAGACCGACAACGATAGAGAACAGCGTGAAGTCATTGCCTTCCGGCTGACCTTCCAATACATACCAACGGACTTTGCCGATGAAGAAGACGCATTGGCAAATGGCATTCTTCTTCTTGCCGTCCTGTGAATAAAGCGGATATTGCTTGAACAGCTCCGCCAACTGTGGTGTAATCAATCTGCTTGTCATAACTGCATTATTTATTGGGTGAATACTCTGATGAAGATGGATAGTAGAGCTGCTGCTCACGCAAGGCTTCAATGGCTGCATGTGCCAAAGTGCAAGCCCATTCATTGCGAAGGTCATAATAGCCCTTCTGATAGTTTATTGCCAACTGCTCCATGAAAGCCATCATCACCTTGAACTTCTCGTTTACAAGAAAGCGGTGGTCATTGGCAAACTCTGCACCCACCTTGGATGCGGAACACATCTTGCCGTTCACGAAGCGTGAAAACTCATTGGCAAACTCCTTGTCTCTTTCGTTAATCATATCGTTCATATCTGTTCGGATTAAATTGTGAAACTTCTTTTTCTTCCCTATTCTCGAAGCCTTTACGACTTCATCGAGGGAATTGATTTTACGTGCAATTAAGAGTTCGGACATGGAGGCAGACAAGACAAGGAATTGGGAGATTATTTCATTGGAATACCCCAATCTTTGATTGGTGGAAGGCTGCTAAGGAAATAACCAGCCAATAGCAAGGCGGTACTTGACAGTCTGGTGGGCTGAACTAAATTTGCTAAGGAAAAACAAGGGAGGATGAAGGGTATGGGAATATTCTAGTGACGAAAAGTGGTAAAATTACCACTTTTTGATAATAGAGATTTATTTGAACCGACATATACAGTTCGGGCATTCCCGTTTTTTGTCATTTGTGTCACTTTTCGGGAATTGTATTTCTGAAAATATCCCTGTTCAATCTTCGCACTATGTTAAATAGTATTGAACAAGATGAAATATTGAACAAAAAGTTCGTTCGTTTAAGTTTTGTTCATTATCTTTGCAGTGTTCAATCAAATTGAACACAACTGATATATTGAACAAATAATATAAAATGATGGCAAACAATATCATAATAAACCAAGCATTGGATGCTCTTAGAGCAAGCCTTCCTGTGGGGGATGTTGTGTCAACAACAGCCGTCAAAGTAAATTGTACCAATGAAAATGATGTCACTGTTAAGATCATGAATGTAGATTTTGTGTGTCATGTAAGGGAAAACATAACCAAGGCCACATTAAATCCGACATTAGCTACTATGCAAACTATGAACAATGACAAGCAGCAAATCTTGCTTGTTACGCAATATGTCACGCCACAGGTATCAACAGAATTGGCAAACAGAGGCATCAACTATCTGGACTGTGCAGGAAACTGCCTTGTCAGATATACAAAGGCAGGGAACTTGATTTTCCAAATATTTAATCAAGGAAGGAAAAATACAGAGTCCAAGGTGAAAACCTATCCCGTGTTTCAAGATGCAGGATTGAAGGTCGTGTTTTATCTGTTGCAAAATGCAGACAATATAAAGAAGCCTTATCGAGAGATAAAAGAGCAAATTGGTGTATCTTTGGGAAGCGTGAAAAACGTTTTGGATGAACTTGCAAGACGTGGTTTTGTTTGTGACACTAAAAACGGTCGCATAATAAAAGACAAAAAACAACTGCTTGACTTATGGGTTAGCAATTACAATGAAGTATTGAAGCCCAAATTGCTGGTAGGCGCAATGGCATTTCGAACAGAAGCGAATAGAAATGAGTGGAAAAACATAGCATTGCCAAAGGGCATGTCATGGGGAGGAGAGCCTGCCGCAAACTTGACGGATGGCTACTTACAACCAGGAATTTTCGACATATACACAGAAATACCTGCAGCACATCTTATACGAACAGGTGTCGTCAAGCAAGATGCAAATGGGGAAATTCATCTGTACAACAAATTTTGGAATTGGGAAACAGACAACAGAACTGTTCCTGCTATATTAATCTATGCAGACTTGATGGGTAGTGGCAATAGTCGCTGTTTGGAGGCTGCGCAACGCATATTAAAGAATGAGCTTAAAGATTTCGAGTGAAAAGATAAACAATCCATTTCTTGTGGATTTGTTGGAGAAACTTACAGATAGTTTCCGTAGAATGGATCACGACTTCTTTATCATAGGAGCCACCGCTAGAGATATAGTCATGCAGCAGATGCTGAACACGTCATCACGTAGAAAGACAAGAGACTTGGATCTGGCTATAGCTGTTCCAAACTGGCAGGAATTTGACAAAATCAAAAATAGTTTGATTGCGGATGGTTTCGAGAAGGACAAGGCAAAACACCAACGCTTCTATTATGGTGACTATGAGATAGATGTTGTTCCATACGGATATGTCGCCAAGGAAGATGACAACATCTATTGGCCACCCGAAGAAACAATTGCCATGTCCGTAAAAGGGTTTGACGAAGTGCTTTCTGATGCTATAACGGTTAGTATTGATGACAGATTCACTGTAAAGATAGCTTCTTTGCATGGATTATTCTTGCTGAAGTTCAATGCTTGGATGGACAGACATATAACCACAAACAAGGATGCAGAGGATATGTCGTTCATATTGGACAACTACCTTATGGCAAACTTGGATCGAGAAGCGTATATGGAAGTGTATGATTGGGAAGATTTTGACGAATATGTAGCTGGTGGCTATTGGTTGGCAAACGATTTGGCAAAGTTATTGAACCGAGACCAACTTGTATATTATGCAGACAAAATTGACGAGGAATTGCAGTTGGAGGAGAGAAGCTATTTGATAAGCCAAACTCTCAATTCACAATCGGGTTTGAATTATGACCAAGTAAGAAGAACATGGCAAGTCATTTCAGAAGTGTTTCGCTCTGCTACAGAAGAAAGGGATTTATAATGATAGATATAAATTATTGTAGTCAAAAAGGCTTATGTGATACAAACCAGGATTTTATCTTGTGCAAACAATTACAAGATGGGAGTTGCATCGCTATCCTTGCCGATGGTATGGGTGGCTTACAATATGGTGAGATCGCAGCTGCCACTGTTGCACAAAGTATTTATAAAATATTGGCAGAACATAATTCTGTGGATATAAGAGAGCTATTAGCAAAGGCTTTTGAACAAGCAGACATTGCAGTTGCAGATAAATGCAAGACTCTTTGTTGCAAAATGGGAGCAGCAGTTACCGTCTTATACATAAAAGATGATACTGCCTATTACGCATGGCAAGGAAATGTTCGTCTATATTACAAAAAAGAAAAAGGTATACATCAACTTACTGAAGACCACCAGAAGGAAGGTGATAATTGTACCTTTCTGACTCGTTGTGTGAATGGAAGAGGTTTCCGCAACCCTATATCCATTCAAGAAACGAAAATATCAGACATGGACTTGTTGTTTTTATGTACAGATGGATTTTATCAATCCAAGGATTGCATAGATTCTGTTATAGTAGAAAACAAATTGCCAAGTCGTATAGAATACTTGGAAGATGATGCATCCTGCATTCTCATACAGTTGCATAACCCTTGATAAGATAAGAGATATGGCAAAGAAGAAGCATAAAGGACATTACTGTAAGATTTGTGGTGAATACAAGTCGAACGAGTCATTTTCGGGGAAAGATCATGTCCAACACATCTGTAAGGAGTGCATGGGTGAGATGAAGAAAAGCAACAAGAAGATTTTGGACTTGCCTTTCGGGGACAATGAGTTTGAGATCGTTGATGCCGATGAATATATCGATACTATTTTATATGGCAACAACGAAGAACGAGAAAACAAGACTTTCAAGAAACTCAGCCGTGAACAGAAAATGGTGTTGAAAGCGATAGTGCAAGATGAAGTTACGTTCTATTGGCAAGCCCATCGACAGATACCAGTAAATGACAAGTTAAAACAACTCAGAAGTTCTGTCAATACTGTAGTATATGAACAGTTGGACTTTGCCATAAAGGATGACACGATGTTCAAAGCTTATATACAAGAGCAAGTCATCACTGTCATAAACAAGATATTGCGACAGGAGAAAGAACAAAACAACCAATAGCAGAAAGAGCCCATTCATCACGAACGGACTCTTTCTTTTGATAATCATTGTTTTGCAGATTACCGCTTATCGTATGAATGATAGTAAAACACATTTACTGTGCAAATAGTCTGACAGCCGTATGACGGTTGGCTGCAATTGGTGAATACTCATCAATACCGCCCTTGCTTTTTGATATTATCATGGACTTGTCAATGCCTCTTGCCACAAGCTGTTGCGTGATATAATCCGCTCTTGACTTGCTGAGAGGATTGTTGATGCCATCGTTTCCTGTGACACTGTCGGCAGCACCAACAACGGAAATTTTGAGATGATAAGCCTTTGCTATACGAGCAAGCTCATCCAAGTTTGCCATCTGTGAAACGTCAACCAACTGCGCGGTTCCAATCTTAAAAAAGAAGAAAACTGGCGAACCGATGCACTTGGTTCCACCTGTCATTTCTGCAACGTATTTGTTCCAAGAAACAGAATCGGAAACAGAGAAACTATACTCCAAAGAGCGGCTTGTTTTTGGTTTTCCCATGCCATTCCAATCCTTGTGAGCCAATCTTGCACGGAGCGAGTTCAAACCGCTGTAGTCATTTTTCGGATATATGCGATACACCGTACTATCCGCATAATATGTCAGGCGGTCGGCATAGGCTTTCAGCAATCCTTCAATCTCCAAGATCTTTCTCATCTCAGCGATGACATTGGCATCCTCCGCATGAACTTTGCTTAACTTTTGGTTGCGAGCCAACAAATCATTGGTGTAATCTGCCAGCCATTTGTTCTGGTTGATATAAGGAGCGGCATCTACAACCTTCTTCCAACCGACCTTCCCGATATTGAAAGTCAGTCCGGCAGACAAGGTGAACAAATTGTCACCAAACTTATTGGATGCGCCAACACCATCAAAGTCACGGAATGTGGTTGCACCACCCAATTCCATGTTGACCGCCAAACGCTTTGTTAAATGATATTGTCCAATCACACCATAGTTGATGACAAACGGACTCTTGCCGTTATCCTCGTTATGGATAATACCGCAACCAGCATATGGAATGAATCCCCATCTTTGTGTGGTGGCATGGTCTTTGGCAAAACTGTTGGTCACATTCCAAAGAAAATCCGCATGAACCATCTTGTAATCACGGACATTCTTGCTGGCATCCTTGAACTGAAAACCTTGGAAGCTCAATCGACCACCAATCTCTGGCGTGAACCACTTTCCTGCCTTTATTGCCAGGGAAGGTTTCATCCTGTCGAACAAGTTCCCTTTACCATGCGGTTTTCCTACAAAAGCGGAAGTGCCACCCGATACACCAACGAACCAGTTGGAAGACCAGGCGGAAGGAACTGCCACTTCTTTGAGGTATGTCGGCTCAATCTGTCGAAGCATATCCTCATTTATGCCAGACGGCACCAAATCATCCGTGCCATCATCCATAGTCTCTGCATTGGCGTGTAATTGTCCGCATAGGCACAATGCCATCATAAATATTACTTTTCTAATCATAAATTTCAATTTGTCGATTATTTTTTCTATTAACGCTTTCTACTCTTGCTGCCTTTCGGTCGCATCATCCTGTTTGCCATCGCAAGGCAACGGTGCGCCCAACGCCTGTCATCCTCGTCATCGTTGCGCCCCCATTTCATGTCATTGCTGCCACCGCCTCCGCCACCTTGCCCTTCGGCAAATGTCGTGGCTTGGTCGATGTAGCCAAGGTATAATAAGGTGGCACAATGCAGAACTTCGGCAGTGTGCTCGGATATGGTTTCCAATGGCGAGCCGTCAAATGCGACTTTGATTTCAGGTGGCAACGATGCCATCTTGGAACGGTAGTCAGTGACCATGCTTTCCAACATAGCTGTCTTGATAAGTGTACCAGCACCAGTCTGAGCTTCACGAGAGAACTGCATGGCATCCTGTCGAAGTGTCTCTGTCCGCTCCTTGACAAACTCCATATCCTTGTTCAACTCGTCCAACTGCTGGTCAGCCACAGCGAGTTTGTCTTTCTTGTCTGCCAGTTTCTCATCAACGGAAGCCAACTCGTTTTGCAATTTTTCCAACTTCTGCGACAAGATGAAACTATCTCCTTCCTTGTTAGCAATCTGCACCTTCAACTTGTCTATCTCCAACATCTTCTGATGTTTCTCTTCTTCCAGATGTTCCACCATGGAAGAGAGACCTTTCACACGACGTTCTGCCAGTGCTATTTCCACCCGAAGATCGCTTACAGCCTTGTTAAGGTTGTCCAGTTCCTCTTCCTTTGAAGAACATTCCTCGGACAGGTGTTTACGGTATTCCTCCGTAGGTCTGTGTCGTTGCCGAGTCTCCGTTTGGCTCGTTCCACGCACCAGTCCCCAAGACTCATTGACCATCGACAACTCGTCATGAAGTTTCGATGTTCGTTGACTATATTCCCGATTGTTGGCGCCTGCGAAGATTTCCTTGAAGGCAAACTTGCCGTCCTTGATTGGCAGAAGAACGCAATGGATGTGTGGTGAAGTCTCGTCCAAGTGTACATAGAAGGCAACGATGTTCTCCTCACCATACTTTCCTGCGACAAAATTATAAATGTCCGTCGCCCATTGCTCAATCTCAGGCATACGCTTGACGGCATAATTCTCCTTGTTGTCGCCGGGCTTGAAGACCACCTCTTGGTCACCGAAGGCAAGCTCACGCATCTTCCATTGCGAACCGCTGAAAATGAAGTCCGCCACCGTTCTGAAACGTGGCTCAGTCAATCCCTCATTTTTGTCCTTGATGCCACGAGCAGCCAAGTTCTCAGCCATCATCTGTGGGATGGACTTGCTCTTGTCGATAGGTGCTATCTTACCTCCCTTGGAAATCTGGAAGTTCAGATGCTGTCTGCCGAGGTCATAGTTACCCTTGGCAATAGCTACCTGCCAAGCCCGGTCGCTCCAGTTGCGCTGATATTCGCGGCTGAGAGCGGCGGCGCATCCCTTACGTCCCCTGACGTTCAAAACCTGCTTTGCTATTCTTTCCATATCTCTGATATGCTTATATGTGTCAGTAAAAACAGTGTCCCAGCTTGCTGCCTTGGCGGACACTCTCCCGAAGACTTTTAGGTCGTAGGGGTAATGAGTTACCACACACCCTAAATTCGTGAACAGCGGGCAAGCCCGATGCGCTAAAAAAGGCAAGCCACGACGAGTGCGATATGCCAGTACCGAACCGTGAGGTCTTAAAAGGAGAATGTCCGTAAGGCAGCTATAATGGAACAGAATGAACTCTACTTATGTTTGTCCGCCTTGGCGGTTACAACTGGCTTGGCAGCTGTCTCAACTGTTGAGGTAGGACAGTAAGCCTTATAAGCGGAACATAGGGATTGGAAAAGGCTCATGTCTTCAGCTGTGTTCAATTTGACGGAAGCAGACTTTCCCTGACTGGCGATGTCGGGCAGTTCCTTTATCAGAAGGAACAACTGGAGCCAGTCTCGATTGAGAACACGAGTGAAGAACTTGAAGATTGCGTTACGCAACTGAAGTTTGTTATGTTCTTCCTCATCTACAAGAGGCATACAATCCACAAGTCTGCCAATCATGCAAGCGGCAATATCATCAGATGAAAGTTGGTTGTCAGATGATGTAGAAGCAGAGTTGTTTTCTTGCGATAATGCTACTGCACCCTTTACAATCTGACCACAGACAACGGCAGTCTCTTCTGTGGTGGAAGTGCCATTGAACCAACTGTCCATTGTGAAACGGATGATTGGTTCCAATATGCTATTTCGCATTGTCGGAACGTTACCTTCCTTCATACCAATCATCGTGATGATGGTGTATTTCGTTTCAAACTCCTTGCAGTGTATCAGCCCATGTTCCGTTAATTTTTCGAGGAACTGACGCACGGTGGCACGATGCCAATGCCAGTCCTCCGCAAGTTGGGTTTTGGTTGTGATAAACTGAAAATCTTTCAATTCGTCTGCCACTTCCTTGCTTACGGCTTTCGGCATATAGTGTTCACAAGCCTTGTCCAGCAGATAACAGAATGCCTCATGCTTGGAATACCGCTCGTTATGTCGGTCCTGGAGAGATGCCAGAAAGCCGACAGAGAGACTTACCTTTATATTTTCCTTTGGTATATGTTTCATTGAAAATGTCTTGTTGATGTTGTGAAATAATGATTCTCATTTTAGACTGAGTGTTGTAGAATGTGCCAAGTACCAAGTGGCATATTCCAAGAATGGACTAAAAGTAGAAGTTCACGATGTCCTCAGGACATTGCGCCAAGTGTCTGCCACTGTCAGGACATTGTGCCTTGAAGATGACCTTTGAGGACGGATAGTAGATGGATGCCACCAAGAGCAAGCCTACCATCATCCCCAATGTGTACAAATGGGGAGTGAACATGAACACCAATGAGGCTGTAAAAGCGATGGCACATGATTTTCTGTTGTCATGCAACCTATGCAGCAGATTGTCTGCATAGGAGAACTTGAACAGCAACAATGCCAACAGTGCCATTACATGAGCACCAATCTCGTTGGGCTGTACTTGATATGCCACGAAACTGAACACCAATATTGCCATCAGCAACAGCAATGTGTACAATTTTCGAAAATTATGCGAAAACACCATGCGGAGATAAAATCTCTGCATCATCCGATTGTTCTTCCTGTAGCACATCGTTGATGCCAAGAGAAGAAACATAGGGAAGAAAAGAAAGATAATCTTGAATATCATAGATAAATTTGTAATGTAAAACGGTCAATAACCTTCGAATAGCTCCAACTCAATAATTCCATAGGTGACTTCCATGAAAAGTCGCTCGACATCCGCCATTGTCAAAGCATTTGAAGCAAGGCGTTTCTTGAAACCAGCATCCTTTCTCATAAGAATCTTGGCACTTCGGTCAATGTCAAGCAGAGGAATATGCCACTCTTGCCCACGGACATAATCATTGTTGGAATGACAGACCCGAAGGGTAATACACCGACAGCAGACGGTCTGCACCATGCCATGCCGTGAAACTGCGGTGTCTTTCCAATGGAACGAACTGCCAACGTCTATCCATGTGTGGCATTTGTGGATGATGTCCACGATGTTCTGAAGCTGCATGTCGCTCATAAATGGAACGTAATGTCACATGAAACACATCAGCATGTCCGCCTTGTCACGCTTGTACTTAAAGAAGCCTGTCCTCGCTTGCAGTTCCATGTCGTGGCACAAGTCACCGTACATGAACTCCAAGGACTCATAGATTGTCACCATGACGGAGTGGACATTTCCATTGGCATCCGTACTGGCATTCATCTTGTACATCCGCCCGAAATTAGGGTTGGAGAAGGCACAGCAGAACTGTCCGAACTCTGTATGTACGGAAGTCACCTTGTGGTAAAGGATTACCAGTTCCATCTGGTCTTCGAACAGGTTCATCACCTCTTCGAGGGAATAAGGCTTTTCCAACTTGAAGTCAAGCAGGACATAGCCGTCTTCATAGACTGGCTGTTCCATGCGCTCCTGGTTGATAAGCTCTGGCAACTGCAATGGTGCAAGTGCCAGGAAGTCGTTGAGAAATTTATGCAGCATAACTATTGTGTTTATAATGAAGAAATGTATAGTTTGATGAACATATCTGGTAACCCGTCTGTCATATTCTTGTCCATCTGCAAGGAACGGCTAAGACAGGCGATTGTGCCTAAAGCATCTATTGACAGTTGCACCAAATCCTTTCGCTGATTCTCTGAAAGCATCGCCATTCCGAAGTCATCAATGGACAGGAATGGTTGCAGTATCATCCAAAAATAGGCAGTCCGTTGTTCGGCGGAAGTAACCTTTCCACTCTTAATATCAGCAACGCAAGTCTGCGCATTGGCGATGATTCTTCGATTGGTACGAACCGCCATATATGCCACGGCATCCCTTGCCGGTAAGTTTCCTTTCCTTGAAGATTGAGCAATCATCTTGCACACATCTTCTGTTCCACTTGTTATATGCGAAACCGACACGTCGCTCATCTCGTATAGATGAGATAGAAATGTTCTGAACAGCCTATCCTCCGTTTTCAGAAAGGCAAGGAACTGGGACTGGTTGGTAATGCCTTCCTTAATCACCCTTTCAAGGAAGAAGTGATAGGTGGTCAAGATCCTTGTCTTGTCACCTTTATATAACGGTATGGTGTCCATGCTCTCAAAAAACTTTGAAGCCACCAAGGAAAGGCTGTCCGTTTCCTTCTTACCTTTATAAGAGGAGGCTTTCATCTTCAACAGGAGAACATCCTTGAATGTCCTTCGCTTGGCGGTAGCTATGCGCATAAACTCGTCACGGATGGAGTCATGGACATTGGAAAATTCTTCCATCGGAAACGAATGTGCCTTTTTGATGGTGTCTCGCATCAGACAAGCAGAAACCGAGTCTTCTAAAGTACGCCATTTGGATATTTTGTCGGCAAGGTGTTCCATAGACAAATCCTTGTCTGATTTCATCCTTGAAAGGAACACCTTTTGCGCATCCAATGCCTCCCTTGCATCATGGAAAGATGATTCACTGGCATTTTTTGAACAGGATGCCAGCAAAAGAATGGCAAGTATGATGGCAGACAACATGGACATTTGTTTTCTGCCATCAAAGTATGATATGCGAAAACTTGAAGTGCAAGGTAGTTTGCACTTCACCATCAATCGGCTATTTGCCGCAGATTTGATAATATTTATACTTTCCATTTCGGACTTTGTTTGAAATTTACGGTGCGAATTTACGACTATTTATCGGGTATTCATTCAAACCAAATCAAACTTTATATTTTATTCTAATTCATACTTTATAGCATGATATGAAATGATAATATATCCAAGAAAGTGCAGTACATCAATCTTTAATTAACTATAATAATTATCAGAGTATGATTATACTTTGATGGAATATAAGTATCTTTGTCGGCAAATTACAAATCAGTGTATAATAGCTATGGCAAAAGTAGGTTACATATTTAACTCGGAGCAGTATGACACATTCACCTTTGACCGGGCTTGGATGGAGAAGTATGGCTGTTGCCGTATCATAGAAGATAGTGCAAGCCAAGAGAAGACACGCCCGGAATGGAAGCAGCTCATGGATTGTCTGGAACGAGGTGATGAACTGGTCATATCGAAGTTCAGCAATGCGCTGCGTGGTGTTCGGGAATTGGCGATGTTCCTGGAGTTTTGCAGGGTGAAGGTGATCAGAATAATATCCATTCAGGATAAGATTGACTCAAAGGGGGAATTGTTCCCAAGTACATCAATAGCCGATGTGCTTTTCATGTTCGGTTCGTTGTCCGAAGAGGTCGTTGCCTTGCGCAAGGCTGCTACCCATGTGGAATATATCAAGTCGGGTATCAAACCTGTCAAGAGCTCAACTCCAAAGAAAGGCATTGACCGTGAGAGGAATATCGTCAATATGTATAACAACAACTACACTATCGATGACATCTGGAAGGTCAGCGGCTTCAGGAGCCGCAGCTCGGTGTTCCGCATACTCAACAAGTATGGGGTGAAGCTGAACCGTGGCAAGTTCAGCGGACCGCTTGGCAAGAGAAAACCAAAGAATGAAAGTGATATATAAAAGGTGATTTTATGAAGAATATACTTTGTTTTGAGGGAGAATGGAAATTCAATACCCACAAAAAGCCTGAACGCTTTGATTTGAATAGCGAGCCTATTCTTAGAATGTTGAAAGAATATCATAAATGCGATGCTATTTATAGGCACATTTTGACAAAAGAGGATTTGAAACTCTACATAGAGTATTTCAACAGGAACAAACGTGAATGGAATAAAATAGACATTGTTTATATAGCTTGTCATGGTTGGTTTCATTCTATAAGTTTAGAGGGAGAGAATGGAAATGTTGATTTACAAGAATTGGCAGATATAGCCGGGGATTTCTTCCGTGATAAAATAGTTCACTTTAGTTGCTGTAAAACACTCGCTAACACCTCTGAAGTTGAGCACTTCAAGTCTATTACAGGCGCAAAATTGGTATGCGGATATAAGAAGAGCGTAGATGCAATGAAATCAGCCATAGCTGACACGGCTTTACTGAATGAATTGATAACAAGCAACAAGCCAGGCAATATCAAAAATATTGCCATTAGTAAGTTTCGCAAAACATACAAATCCTTATTGAACGAATTAGATTTTTGTGCAATATAGATAAATGGTGAGCCATACTGCAACTGATGCTTGCAGTATGGCTTGCCCATAATACTTGGCAGATAAGGCAATTCCTTATCTGTCTCTTCTGAAATCATTTCGCTTGTCTCCGTGGAAAAGGCTTTTAAGCGTTCCGCCTAAAGCCTTGAACACGAAGAACACCACGAACAAAGATACGATGTCGTCCATACGCTATAGTTTTCGTTTGTTATACTTGTGTCTTGTACAGATTGATGATGTCCATCCCCATCAACTTGGCTTTTCGGCAAGTGTAGAATGTGCCGCCCTTGGGCTTGCCGTCGAAGAAAGCAATCAGTCCACACGAATGAGAAAGCATATAATCATTTCGTCTGAGCAAGCATCCATTGTAATAGTACTTACTCAACAGGATAGCATCGTCCGCCTTGTCAAGAATATCCCAATAGCGGTCTTGCTCCCTTGCGCTCCACCTCTCGTTCTGACCGTCATAGGGAATGACGGCAATAAGTTTCAGATTGGGAAGTTCCACTTTCAATGAAATCACCTCCTCGGCTGCCAACATATCGAAACCGAGTGCCATGCCACAATAGAAATTGGTGATGCCCATAGCATAGAGCAGCCTTATCTTGCCCCTCAGTTTCTTCCTTATCTCGTCCTTGCGGTCTTCCGCTATCGTGCGATGTCCCGAAAAAGCCACGGAATTGGCTTTGATGTACTTTGTCTTATCCATATCACTTTGCATATTTATAGTGTGTGCGTCCCAAGAAAAGACCTCCCAATACGTTTCCGCCAAACATTTCCAACTGATTGGCAAAAATGGCATAGCTTGCGCCGGTCGTTACCACATCATCAAAAACATAGATGTCCTTGCCTTTGAAGTAGGCTTCATCAAACTCAATCACTTGTGTCTTAGTGATGCTCTTTTCCTTGTCATGGCGGTGCTCGTGTACTGCCAAGCGGTCGCCTGAAACGGATATATGCGAATAGCCGTTGATGATGCCGCAAAGCTCGCTCACACGATTACAGAAAGCCATGTATCGACTCTCGTTCTTGGCTTGGGTGCTGGCTGGCACACATACAAACACGATGTCCTTTATCTTCTCACCACAAACTTTGATAAGATGTGCTGCGGTCATTTGCGCCACCTTCTCAAAAGCGTTGTCCCTTGCATCCTTGAAAGCCCAAATCAGTTGGCGTGCAGCCACTGCGTCCTCGCCCACATTGCGAACCCTCACAGGAAAATACTTCATGAAGAAATCCATCCTCTTGCTCAGCTGTCTCTTGATGTTGTCGTCTATCATTCTTGCCATAGTCGGAAAAATTATTTGCGTTAAACTCGATTATTTATTTTCCCTATTTTCGGAAGCCTTTCGGCTTGCCCAAGGGATATTTTTCCGCCACGCAAAGGAGTTGGAAGGCAAAAAGACAAATCGGAAGCGAAAAATACGCTCTATATGCAAGGCACATAGAGGAAGATTTTTTGAAAAGCATCCATGATGCCCAATTTGGCATTTGCCAGGCAACTGGTACCTTTGCGGAAAATATCCGAAGCGGCAAAGACGATGGACGAAATGAAATGGCTATAAGTGCTACTACATAAGATTACAACAAGAAAAGGGTGGGTGTGGAACTGCACCAATGGCGCAGTTCCGCAAGGGAGGGACGAAGTGCTATAAAGAGAGAATGGCTTGCCAATCATAATAGAAGGACGGGACAAAGATGCGGCAGAAGTAATTGGGAAACTCTCTTGGCATCCATGCCGAGTGTGTTTCCGCTCCAGCCTTCATGCCATGTGGCTTATTGCAGTAGCGACAGTTGGTCGCCACAGTCAAGGAGCCTTTTGGCATGAAATCTTTGTGACGGCTATAAAAAGGGAAAACCATGGATTATAAGAGGAAGACGAGAAGCGAATATAAAAGATATGGGTGGGAGTGAAACTGCGCAACAGCCAGACAAGCTATCCCACGAAAGGGGTGGCATTGGTAGACAGCATGTAAGTGACGGTTGCGTCACGGATGCCGTTAGCCAATGCCATTCTGTTCGTGCTTGTCCTTCGGCAAATGGTCATTCTTCATCTTTCGGGATCTTACTCCCGATAAATAAAGAATGTCGCTTTGACGAACTGTTGGTGCGGTTTCGCAGATGGGTGGGGAAAAGTAATAAAAAGGGAAGACGGCTTGACGCTTATAATAGCAGTACACATGCGGTTATAAGAGTAAACTTGCTAATAGTGGCTATAAAAGTAAACATGGTTGTATGAGCAAAACAAAAGCGACCGAAGCCGCTTTGTTTATTGGAGAGAATGAAGAAATCCTATTTCTTGCCTTTCTTCGTAGGCTTTTCAGGCTCTGCCGCTGGAGCTTCCTCCTTGTCTGGTGTAGGATAGAACTTGTTTGCGATGAAGACGATGCGGTTGTGCTTGGTGCCTTGCTGATCAAACCACTCGTCTGGCTTGAAGTAGCCCTCGACGGTGAGCATGGTTCCCTTCTGCAGCTTGTCGAAAGAATCAACATGCTCGTTCTTGCGCCATGCCTCCATGTTCATGAAAGCTGATACTCTGTTGGTTTCCTCGCCATTCTTCTCCTGACGGCTGACTGCCAATGAGAAACGTGCTACAGAAGCGTTGGTGAACTGACGGATTTCTGCGTTGTTGCCTACGAATCCTGTTACTACGAAAGTGTTCTCGATCTTTTTCATATTGAATTACTTTTTGAAGTGAAACTTAATTTTTACATGCAATCCAAGAGCAGGGATGTGGCACATGAGGGCAGCACCATGAAAATCGACTATAATACTCGTTTTCTGTTGGCGGTGAGGAGAAAAAGGAAGATTATCGGCTATTTTATTGGTCACAGCGAAGCGACCGCACAAGACGGATTCCATCTGTCGAAGCATCACGCTACCTTTGCATAGGAAAAATAGTGGCTTCAAAAAATCGGTAATTCAGGAAAGAACGCAAGAACACCGTAACAGCATCGTATGGCTCAATTATTTGCAGTAACCATCACCAATGCAAAACACGTTTCCATGGCGTGTGCCGTCATAAACAATGGTAAACCAACAGGCAATACACTTTTCCGCATGGAGGGTGGTCGCATGAGCATATTGACAAAGACAAGCAGAAGGAGAACCTGCTTCGAAGGCTACTCCTATTTGTAGAGGAAGGTAAGCATGAGCAACCAACTACAATCGCAATGCTGCAAACAAGATCCATCCTCAGACAAAAGGCTTCATTGTACGAAAAGCTCCAAGAAAGGCGTAGTCGCAGATTTTATCTCATACAAAGAGGCAGGTCGCCATTTGGCGAATACAACCATCAAAGTATAGCCATATAAAAGTTTATCGGCAAACGATGAAGGGAGTTTGCCATTTCATACAAAAGGGCTTTTACTGGCGGAAAGAAAAAAGATGCCTGGCGAGTATAACCTTCACCAAGCATCCTTTTCGTCAGTCATAGACAAGAACGTCATCACGTCTTTCTACAATTTCCTTGCCATTGCGCAATTTCACTACGATGTCCTCACCATAGTCTGCAACAACGAAACCTTCTGTGCGTCCTCTGTAGGGTATCAGCAGTGTGCAACTGCAACCGATAATGTCGGTCAATTCTTCGTATTCAAACATAGCTCTATAAAGTTTGTGGGTTCTCCGAATGATAAATCACCTTGCACTCCTCAACCTCGGCAGGTAGTCCAAAGGCAGGATAGTGCGAGAATGATGCGTTTCCGTCTTGGCTGAGTGGAGAAACAATCTCCACTTGCCATTTCTGCATGAAGCCATCAACCATCTTGATGTCTTCATCACTCAATCCCGTAGGGTCGCCATTGATGATATAGCATAATGCCCAAGTGGGGATTTTCTCTATCGTCTCAAATCTTTTCATCAGCTAAACATGAACTTGTTTATATAATAATAGGTGTCCTCGTTCTCATACTTATAGCCGTTGATGAAATCCATCATTTCATCATCGGTTCTGTCACCTTGCGAGATAGCCATCTTCTCACACCACTTGGCAATAGCATCTTTGCAAGTGTCAAAGATGTCCTCACAAGCATCCTCGAAAGGCTCGCCCGAAGAACTCACACAGCATTCCTCTGGGAAGAAGCCTTGCTCGTCATGGACATAGAAAATGTCGCATCCACATTCTATCTCACGATAACTGACGGAAAGTTCTCCACCAAGAACTTTGTTCAGTTCATCAAAGAACTCCTCACAGGCAGACCATGCACTTTCGGTGTCAAAGGACAACAAGCAGATGTCCTCGTCTGCCTCAAACTCTGCCCAATAGATATGTCCTCTTACCGATATGCCCATCTTCTCATAGTCGATGCCATAGTGTTCCGCCAACTTGTAGAGATATACGTTCTTGGTGTTCACCTCCATTGTTTGGAGCGTGTTCCAAAGGTCGGCTACCGCCTTGCGTTCGCCCATCACCTTGTACTGAGTGTCACAAATGTTTGCCATAAGTCTTCATTTTTATTCCCTAATTTTGCATCTGCAATTTCGGGATTGATTAAAATTTTGTTGCCTCAAAAGGTGTCTGTGCTTTTCCTGCAAGGTTTTCTGCTCAAATACGACCTGCAAGGTGGAGATTTTAGCAAGAGACCATAGGCACTGACCTTGCAAGGAATATGGGTACAGACATTACCTTTGCAACCAAATTTATCAAAGCCCAGAAATGGTGATGAAGATTCAGGTAACGGAGTAACAATTAGAATAGTTGAGAAATGAGAATAAAAGAGCTAAGAATGACTTGAAACAAGCAGTTACAAGTGGAAAGTAACAGAAATCATACAAGAGTTCTTACTGGCGGAAAGAAAGAGAGCGACAACCCAATACTGCACATGGCACGGTTGGGCTATCGCTCCGCAATTCGTTCAGTTCATCCAATCCATTAGTATATATATCCTAAGATGAATGAATTTATATTTGTGTATTGGCTTTGGTTGGCTGCCATAGACAAGTAACACATCTTTTTTCTTTCCGCCAGTAAAAATGGTTCTTGAAGTAGAAGTAACAGGGAAAATGGTTGTTGAGTAGCAAAATTTGTTGCACAAGATTTGTTTTTCATTTTGTTGGTTCTTTCTTGTCACCCAATAAAATGATGCTTACGTTTGAGTTTTCCTGTACCTGCTGATAATCAAGTAGGTAACAAATAAGAATTATCATCTTTCAGTGTACAACTCTGATACAACATCAGAAGCCCACGCCGATATGTATACCAATCCCCTAAGTCAGCACCCCGCGACAGGGTGCTGACAAGAAAGGGATGTATATAACACACCCACAGGACATCTACCGTTACCTTGCTCTTGGAGTAATTACCGAAGTTGCGAAGTTCTGATAAACATAAGAGCAGAGCGCCAAGTAAACGCCTTTTCCATATATGGTATTCCCCTCACCCGCCTTGCGAACAAGGCATCGGCGTGGAAACACATTGCAAATGTAACACTTTCTTTAAAATAAAAGAAATAATAAAGGAGAAATCAACCTCCCCTACTTATAAATCAAGAATATGGCCGGGACCTTGGATAAATCCGGAAGAAAATGCTTCTTCCATTCCTGTACCGTCCGTGTTCTTATATACTCTTCTTTACAAGTTATGCCTGCCGCCACACAAAGGCGGGTCTGTGGACGGCATGTCCGAAGAATCTCCTCGAACATCTTGGCATTACGGTAAGGTGTCTCGATGAACAACTGGGTCTGATGTTCCGTATATACCCGCTGTTCCAACATTTTAATACGTTTGGTCCGTTCAGCCGGGTCTATCGGAAGGTAACCGTTGAAAGCAAAACTCTGCCCGTTGAAGCCGGACGCCATCACGGCCAAAATCATGGAAGACGGCCCCACCAAAGGAATGACCCGCAGTCCCTTACGTTGGGCAATGGCTACCACATCGGCTCCCGGGTCGGCCACCGCCGGACAACCGGCCTCCGAAATCACACCGACCGACATCCCTTGTTCCAAAGGATGCAGATAGGACGCAAATGCTTCCGGAGAGGCGTGCTTCCCCATGGCGTAAAAAGTCAACTCATCTATATTGATGTCTCGGTCCACTTTTTTCAGAAAACGACGGGCCGAACGCAAATCCTCCACGATGAAATGCCTGATGTTCCGGATAATCTCTGTATTATAATCCGGCAAAACCTGTGAATGAGGTGTATCCCCCAACGTGACAGGTATCAAATAAAGTGCTGGTTCCATTACTTTTTGTTTGCTGACGGATGATACCCCGACTCACGGAGAATCTTTTCATAATCATTCTCATGAAGCAATTCACCGATCGTCACCTGGGGATGTGATTTCATATAATGGTCTATGATTTGCAAGCCCAACCACAAACCTATCTGATCCGGGCTGTCCTTCCCGATATAAGGCGTAGTTCCACGAGGCTCCATGAAAAGCCTGATCATCGTCAAATCTGCAGAAGTCAGAACACCATGCCCCATCAGCCAATTCCATACTTCTGTTTCGTTCTCCTTGTACCAAAGCACGCGTTCTTCTTCAAAACCGGCTTCTTGCTCCAAAGAAATATTCCGGCAATGCGCAATCACCCAATGTATCTTCCCGTAATCTGCGATATAATCCAACAAGGTATGCACCTTATCGTCCGGCAAAGGATATTCATGGGACAGATAATAGAACAAAGCATCCGACACCAACCAACTTCGGTCCATTACCCGACGCTGATAATCATGATAATATTTGCGGTACAAAGGATAGTCACGCCCCAAATACTTGTCCAGACTGATACCCAACAAGCTGTCGCCCACCACAATACTTTGGTTCAAACCGGATATCTGAGTATACATAAACGGTATACGGAAACTGAGGTCAGCCTTCTTGACTTGCTCGAATACCGAAGAAATTTCTGCTTCCTCCACATTCAAATCCGTGTACTCATCATGCACGTCTTCCAACAACACCTGCATGGTGGAGTCAAGATAATACTCCCGCAAACGCTGTTCGATACGCGGTTCCTGTACGGCCCCGATAGCCAACACCTCTTCTATAAGCAACCGTGTCGCAGCCGGGTATTCCGTATTCATACGCTGGAGAGAAGTGAAACTATTCAAGGAAACGAATTCATCAACCAAACGGTCATAACGGAATATTTTTTCTCCTTTATGCGACTGGCTATCCGTCCACCAGGGAACGGAACTCCACCGACAAGAAGAAAAAAACATAGTCAGACCGATTAAAATCAATAAAACTCGCTTCAAAACTTATTATTCGTTAAATACGCATACAAATATACAAACAAATACATTAATCACAAACTATTTTACTAAAAAAAGCAAAAAGAAAACTATATATGGGGCAAATCGGAGTATTTATGACGATTTTGGAAATAGTAAGCCCACAAAATACTAAACCGAGCCTGTTCCGGAATAGGGTTCACGACCATACGGGACAGGTTTTCCTTCCGGGCTGCCCCAAAAGCTTTCTTTTGCTTTCTGAAATCAGCCCTCGCCCGAAATACAGCCTGAAAAGACTGTCTTTCTCCTTTCAGCAAAAATTGGAGAGCTGCCAGTCTGTCCAGCCAAAAACGACAACGCATGACCGTACTTAAACGTTCATCCGGCAGATTCTTATAAAGCATATAAAGGTTATTCCGGAAATTCAAATAAGTCTTATTCGGGTTTTCCTTGGGCAACGTGCCTCCCCCTACATGATAAACCACAGCCGACGGTACACAAACGATATCGTATCCGCGACTGCGTAACCGCCAACAAAAATCTATCTCCTCCATGTGGGCAAAAAAACGGGCATCCAAACCTCCGACTTCATGATAAACGGCACTACGTACCATCAAAGCGGCTCCGGTGGCCCAAAAAACAGGTGCCACAGTATCGTATTGCCCCTCATCGGTTTCCACCGTATTCATTATACGCCCCCTGCAATACGGATAGCCCCAAGCATCCATGTATCCTCCTGCCGCTCCCGCATACTCAAACTTATCCGGTGCATGCCAACTTAAGATTTTGGGTTGGCAGGCTGCTACCTCCGGATGAGTATCCAAATACTGCAACATGGGAGAAATCCAATCGTCTTTCACCTCCACGTCCGAATTCAACAAAACAAAATATTCGGCCTCGATCTGTGCCAAAGCCCGGTTATACCCTTCGGCAAAGCCATAATTCCGTTCCAATAAGATTGTTTTCACTGCAGGAAAATCTACTGAAAGAAGTTCCAACGACTTATCCGTAGAAGCATTGTCGGCCACATATATCTCTGCCTGTGTATGAGCCAGCACACCAGGCAAAAAGCGACGAAGCATTTCTTCTCCGTTCCAATTTAAAATGACTACAGCCACTTTGTCCATATCCTTCCTCTCCTACTATTATAATAAGGTGGCACGCAAAGCCGATCTGTCTACATTAAAATCTCCTAAACGTACACGGACAATCTGATTGTCCAAATTCTCTTCGACAGGCAATTCCACCCGGATATAGTTGGCTGTAAAGCCATGCATCACTCCTTCCGTTCGGGACTTTTCCAATAGGACCTCGGCCTCGGTTCCGATGTAACGCCGGTAAAATGCTTCCCATTTCACATCGGACAGCTCCAACAGCCGCTGGCTACGCCGATGTTTCTCCTCGGGCGAAACGGAATGTTCTATTTTCAGTGCCATCGTCCCGGGACGCTCCGAATAACTGAACACATGCAACTGACTCACATCCAACGAACGAATGAATTCGAATGCTTCTTCAAAACACTCCTCTGTCTCGCCCCTTGTACCTACAATCACGTCCACACCGATAAAGGCATCAGGTATCAGTTCCTTCACACGTGATATCTTCTCGGCAAAAAAATTTGTAGTATAACGGCGACGCATAAGCTTCAACACTTCATCACTACCGCTTTGCAATGGTATATGAAAATGAGGCATAAACGCACGCGACCCTGCACAATAGGCCAATACTTCCTCTGTCAGCAAATTGGGTTCGATGGAAGATATACGATAACGGGCTATGCCTTCCACCCGGTCAAGCGCTTTCACCAAATCCAAAAAGCTCTCGCCGGTGGTCTTACCGAAATCTCCGATATTCACTCCGGTCAGCACGATTTCACGACCACCCTCCGATGCTGCTTGTTCTGCTTGACGAACCAATGAGGCTATGCTACCGTTACGGCTACGCCCACGAGCGTATGGAATCGTACAATACGTACAATAGTAATCGCATCCGTCTTGCACCTTCAGAAAATAACGTGTCCGGTCGCCACATGAACAGGAAGGGACAAATGTATGTATATCTTTCGTAGGTACTGTGTAAGCCTCGTGCTCCGCATCAGCTAGTTTACGTTCTGCCGGCAACAAGGGCAAACGTTCCTCTAAATAACGCAATATATCTCCTTTCTGTTCTGCCCCCAAAACCAGATCTACTCCGTCGATGGCAGAAACTTGCTCCGGTTTAAGTTGAGCATAACAGCCCGTCACCACTACAAAGGCACCGGGATGTTGTCTCACCAACTTGTGAATAGCCTGCCGACATTTATGATCGGCGACCTCTGTCACCGAACAAGTATTCACCACACAAATATCGGCACGTTCTCCGGCTCGCACCGTCCTCACTCCCATCTCCTTCAACAAACGCCCTATTGTAGAAGTCTCTGCAAAATTCAACTTACAGCCCAACGTAAAATATACGGCTTTCTTCCCCTCAAAAACGGATGCTTCTGTCATATCATCTATAGTATAATCCAATCTTAATCACTGTTCCAACCGCAAAGTTACATAATTCTATGGAATAGCACACAGAGAACCTCGAAAAATTAACAGTACATAAAATATTGATTCATTGCAACTTATATAAGTCTTAAAAAATAAGTATCAAAAAAAAGAGGGCAAAGTGTACAACATATCAAAAAAGTATATACCTTTGCAATGTTTTAATAAGCAATTGATTGTTTTACAGATTTAAAAAAGCAAAAAAATGAAAAAGTTAGCATTTTTGTTCGTAGCTTTCGCAGCTATTTCTTTCGCATCTTGCGGTAACAAAACTTCTCAGGCTGAAACTGCAGCAGATACTGACACTGTAGCTGTAGAAGAAGAAATCGTAGAAGTTGATTCTGTAGTTGCTGATAGCGCTGCCGCTGATGCTGCTGTAGTTGCTGATAGCGCTGCTGCTGAAGCTCCTGCTGCTGAATAATTCAGTACAGATACGAACTAAAAGGAACAAGAGATCATACGCGAGTATGGTCTCTATTTTTTTATACCGATTCCTTATTTTCGGAATCTATCTCTTTTAGCACGATAAATCTGATTAATAAAAAGGGGAACACCCCTCACTGGATATTCCCCCTATAAATAACACACAATATAAATAGCCCTTAATTAAGCTTCTTCCGCTACAACCTCAAAAGGTATCTCAACAGAAACTTCCTTATGCAATTTTACAGTAGCATGATATGAACCTACTTCCTTCACATCTTTCACTACAATAATCTTACGGTCAATATCAAAACCAAGCTTCTTCAACTCGTCTGCAATCTGCAAACTGTTTACCGAGCCATAGATGACACCCGTAGCACTCACCTTAGTAGGAATAGTCAAAGCAACCTCAGCCAACTTATCAGCCAATGCCTGAGCCTCATTCTTGATTTTCTCCAACTTATGAGCACGCTGCTTCAAATCCTCAGCCAACATTTTCTTGGCAGAATCGGAAGCAATCACAGCCTTACCGGTAGGAATAAGGTAGTTACGACCGTAACCTGACTTTACGTCTACAATATCATTCTTGTAGCCCAAGCCTATAATATCTTCTTTCAATATAATTTCCATGCTTACTCCTCCTTATTATTATTTCATCATATCTGTTACAAATGGAAGAAGTGCCAAATGACGGGCTCTCTTGACAGCCTGTGCTACACGACGCTGATACTTCAAGGAAGTACCTGTAATGCGACGGGGCAAAATCTTACCCTGCTCATTCAAGAATTTCTTCAAGAATTCGGGATCCTTATAGTCAATGTACTTAATACCACTTTTCTTGAAACGACAGTACTTTTTCTTCTTCACGTCTACGGTCGGCGGAGTCAAATATCTGATTTCTGATTGCTGTGCCATGATTTAATCCTCCTTTTTTGATTTGTTATTTCTTCTCTTCTCAGCGTATTCTGCTGCATACTTCTCCATTTTGATAGTCAAAAAGCGAAGTACTTTCTCATCACGACGGAAATTGACTTCCAAAGTTTTAATCACTTCAGGCTGTGCCTTGAACTCCATAAGGATATAAAATCCTGTGGATTTCTTTTCAATGGCGTAAGCCAATTTCTTCAGGCCCCAGTTCTCTTCATTGATAATCTCTGCACCATTGTCAGTGAGGATTCCTCTGAACTTGTTGACCGCTTCCTTCATCTGATCGTCAGATAAAACGGGAGTTAAAATGAAAACGGTTTCGTATTGATTCATAATCCGTTAAATAAATAATTAATAATGTTTTTGCAAAAATGCGGTGCAAAATTACGCTTTTCTCTGCTATTATGCAAATTTTCCAGACCTTAATTCCAATCAAAGCCTTAAAAAAGAGGAGCTGAAAAAGCAGTAGCCTGAAGCTTTAAAGAAATTTAATAAGCTTACACAGCCGCAATCTATAATAAATATCATACCTTTGTATGGTCGAACAATCTGAAGGACATGAGCGAACAATTCAATTTCGATATAAAATTAATCTTTGCCATCCTGAACGGGAAGGTGTCGGCTGCAATCAACCGTAAGCTCTACCGTAACTTCCGGCAGTATAATGTAGACATTACTCCGGAACAATGGACGGTGTTGCTGTATCTATGGGAAAAAGACGGTGTCACGCAACAAGAATTGTGTAACGCCACTTTCAAGGACAAACCGAGTATGACACGGCTGATCGACAATATGGAGCGTCTGAATCTCGTTGTCAGAATATCCGGAAAAACAGACCGGAGAATCAATCTGATTCATCTGACCAAGACTGGACGAGATTTGGAAGAGAAATCGAGATTTATCGCCAACAAGACCCTGAAAGAGGCTCTGCGCGGCCTCAGTGTGGAAGAATTAAGCATAAGCCAGGAAGTTTTAAGAAAAGTGTTTTTAAACACAAAAGATTAAAATGCTCCTTTCCCGTCTTTTTTTCTATGAAAAGTTTCGGAGTTTAAATAATTATGCTTTAATTTGTAGGCTGAATGGAGAAAAACATAAAAAGAAACATACAATGAATAATTTTTTAAAGAATTTGGGTATTCTCTTAATCGTTCTGGGAACTGCGGTATTGGTTCTAAGTTATGTGTGCAACTGGCTTGATTATAACTGGCCTAACGGTATAGCTTTATTGGCTATTGTGGTCGGTATTATCGTCCACATTGTCATGAACAAGAAAATACAAGATTAAGAGGTATAAAAAATGGCCCCGGATATCCTCAAGGAAATCCGGGGCCTCTTATTTTTACGCTATCTTATTCCTCTTCTGTTGTGGGGATAATCAGACGATAGCCTTTTCCATGGACGTTGTTGATCTCGATGGAAGGATCGTCTTTCAGATGCTTACGCAATTTTGTGATATACACATCCATGCTCCGTGCATTGAAATAGTTATCATCAATCCAAATCGTCTTCAAAGCCAGTTCACGCTGTAATACATCATTGGCATGTGCACAAAGCAATGAAAGCAACTCGCTCTCCTTGGTTGTCAGCTTGGTCTGCTTGTCACCGATAGCCAAAATCTGCCGTTGCGTATCGAAAGTGAAACGACCTAGTTTATACATATTCGTTTCTTTTACTTTCTTGCCTCTCACACGGCGTAAGATGGCCTCCATACGGAATACCAATTCTTCCATCGAAAAAGGTTTGGTGATGTAGTCGTCAGCCCCTATTTTAAATCCGTCGAAAATATCCTCCTTCAGGTTTTTGGCCGTCAGGAATATGATAGGTATTTCAGCATTGACCTGCCGGATTTCCTGTGCCAACTGGAATCCATCCTTTTTAGGCATCATAACGTCCAACACACACATTTCATAACGGTTCTTCAAGAAGGCCTTGTAACCGGCATCTCCGTCCGGAAACAGTTCCGCCTCATACCCCTTTGCCTGTAAATACTCTCTCAGCAACATGCCCAGGCTCTCATCGTCCTCGCATAATAATATTCGCAATTTTTCTTCCATAATTCTTATTTTTTTATTGTTGGTAATGTGATTATAAATTTCGTTCCATGACCGTATTCGCTTTCTGCATGTATCACGCCATTCTGTAGCCCCACGATCTTCTTGACGTAGGCCAGTCCTAAACCGAAACCTTTAACGTCATGTTTATTGCCGGTATGCACACGATAAAACTTATCGAAAATCCTCTTCAAATCATCTTTCTGTATGCCTATGCCGTTATCTTCTATTGAAATATTGATCTTGTCTCCCGTATTCCATGTCCGAAGAGTCAAATGCAGTTCCACATCATCACGCTTATATTTGACTGCATTGTCCATCAAATTGAATATCACATTCGTAAAGTGCATCTCATCCACATAAATCTCCGCCTGGTCGGCTTTGAAATCAGACGATATGCTTCCTCCGTTCTGCGACACCTTCAAGGTAAACGTCTTAATGACTCCCGCCAATAACTGATGTGCATCCAACTCTTTCTGCTTAAAAGCTATATTATCTCTGTCGTACAAAGACATTTGCAATACTTTTTCCACCTGAAAACGCAAACGTTTGGTCTCATCGTTAATGACCCGTGAAAGATTCTCGTACATCGCCTCACTCTTCTTTATCGACTGGTCGCTCAGCATCTGGGCTGCCAATGAAATAGACGAGATCGGGGTCTTGAATTCATGCGTCATATTGTTAATGAAGTCATTTTTCATTTCCGTCACCTTTTTCTGGCGGAATATCACATATATCGTAAAGACAAAAGTGACAAACAGAATAATGGTAAAGGCCAATGCCGGAATCATCATCCGTGCCGTTTCCAGCAAATAGGAATTCATATCCGGAAAATGAATCCTCACAATGCCGATTTTACCCGCAGGGTCATTGCGGAACAAGACCTGGGAATATGAATAGTCTTTCCCTTTCTCTTCGTAGTCCGGGCAACGGTATACTTCTCGTCCGTCATTGGTAGCCACCGTGAAATGATAAGGAATACTGATTCCATTATTTTCAAGCGCATTACGGATGTCCTGATCCAGCAATTTGAAATTAATCCGCTCTTCCAGAGGTTTCTCACTCGCTTTATACAAGATAGTGTATATTACTTCATCAAGCAAACCCTTATGATATACATACGCATTCTTCACATACTCCTGAAACGACCTGGTGGCCTCGTCAATCGAATTATTACGCTCGATACGCAACACTTTCGGCATAGTAGAAGGATGCTTCACTATCGTATGCAATTCGAAATCGGAATATATCTTTTCACCTCCGTGTGCAGCTCCTACACCGTTGCTCGCATCTGTAGTACCGACTGCCCCTCCCATATAAAGCTTGGGCAAAGAATCCGAACTCGGGCTTAAATTGTCCCGCGTAAAATTCTCCAGATAACGAAACGTCTCGTTCTGCTCCAAGTTACGGGATGCCTGATTCAGACTACGAACTACGGATTCGTCAAATTGTTCCTTCCGCATTTTCACCATCTGCTCGATGTAGCGCATCTGCAACAAAAGAAGTCCCAAAAACGAAACTCCGATAATTACACTTACTATCCAGATTGTAGACCTTTTCATATCAGCAAATATACATATCGAAAACGGGCATTAAGCTCATAAAAACTTATTCCTTCATTGAATTTAACGTTATTAACGATAAAGTAGCATAAAGTGATTTATACAAGCAAACAAAGATTGCTTTATCTTAAAAACGAACGATTCTATGGCCAACAGAAGGATATCCGTATATATTCCTCAAACGAAACCTCTCACATGTCCTATAGATACGTTTTTTATTGTACGGCAAACGAAAAAATCCCGCCTTTCAACTTACTTGTTCACCCAAGCAAAAAAGTCGAAAAGCGGGATACCTTCAGTAGCTTAGTTTATTATTCTTCTTTATCTTGTTTAGCTTCAAAATCCTTAATCAGTTTCTCCTGTACGTCTGCCGGTACCAGTTCGTAGCTGGCAAACGCCATGATGAAAGAAGCACGACCACCGGTAATGGAACTTAAAGAGGTGCAATAATTAGACATCTCTTTCAACGGCACTTTAGCCACAAGTTTCTCATAACCGTTCTCGCTGGTCATCCCCATAATCATGCCACGTCGTCCTTGCAAATCGCTCATCACATCGCCCATCTTGTCGCTGGGAACAAAGACCTCCACATCGTAAATAGGCTCCAAAATCTTCGGACCGGCCTCTTTAAAGGCCATACTGAAAGCATTACGCCCGGCCAACATAAAAGAAATCTCATTGGAATCTACGGGATGCATCTTTCCGTCGTACACGATGACACGGACATCACGGGCATAACTACCCGTCAACGGGCCTTGTTCCATACGCTGCATCACACCTTTCAGAATAGCCGGCATGAAACGGGCATCGATGGCACCGCCCACGACGGAGTTGATAAAGACGAGCTTGCCGCCCCACTCCAAGGGTACTTCTTCCTTGCTACGCGCATTAATCCGGAACTCTTGTCCGTTGAAACGATATACTTCCGGATCGGGCATACCTTCATAATAGGGTTCCACAATCAAATGCACTTCGCCGAACTGCCCCGCTCCTCCCGACTGTTTCTTATGGCGGTAGTCGGCACGCGCAGCCTTCGTAATAGTCTCGCGATAAGGAATACGCGGTTCTTCGAACTTGATGGCTATCTTCTCATTATTTTCCATACGCCACTTCAACGTACGTAAATGGAATTCCCCTTGTCCGTGTACCAGTATCTGACGCAATTCTTTGCTCTGCTCCACTACCCACGTGGGATCTTCCTCACGCATACGGTTCAAGGCATTCATCATCTTCTCAGTCTCTGCCTCGTTCACGGCCTTTACCGCACGGGTATATTTCGGATTGGGGTATTTGATGAAGTTGAAGCGATTCTCACTATTTTTATCATTCAACGTATTTCCCGTCTTCACATCCTTCAGCTTCACCGTGCAACCGATATCTCCGGCCACCAGTTCTTCAACCTTGATACGGTTGGCACCGGCACAAACGAACAACTGCGACATGCGTTCCTTCGACCCGCGATCGGCATTGTTCAAATCATCACCTTCATGCACCTTACCACTCATCACCTTGAAATACTGTACCTCGCCGATATGAGGTTCTACGCCGGTCTTGAAGAAATAAAGCGAAGTCGGACCGTCCGCATCGGGAGTCACCTCCATACCTCTGGTATTATGCACTTTGGGCATCTCGCTGACGAAAGGCACGACATTGCCTAAAAATTCCATCAAGCGCCGTACACCCATATCCTTTCCCGCACAAACACAGAACACCGGGAACATCCCCCGTGCTGCCAATCCTTTGCGGATGCCCTCACGCATCTCGTCTTCTGTCAGCGTTTCGCTCTCAAAGAACTTCTCCATCAATGTTTCGTCGTTCTCGGCAGCGGCCTCGACCAATACCTTGTGCATCTCCATGGCCTTCTCTTTCTGGTCTTCCGGGATTTCCTCTATCGTCGGTTCTCCACCTTCAGGCCCCCAGGAGTATTTCTTCATCAGCAACACGTCAATCAAGGCATTGAAGTCCGGCCCCGTTTTTATAGGATACTGTACCGGAACAACCTTGTTGCCGTAAATAGAAGTCAACTGCTCCAATATGGCATCGTAATCGCACTTTTCGTCGTCCAACTGGTTTACCAGAAAAATCACGGGTTTACCTAACTTTTCCGTATATCTGAAATGATTCTGCGTCCCGACTTCCGCACCGTATTGCCCGTTCAGCAACAACACAGCCGTATCCGTCACATTCAGTGCCGTCAACGCCGCACCCACAAAATCATCCAAACCCGGACAGTCTATGATATTCAGTTTCTTATTGTTCCATTCCACATGATATACTGTGGAAAAAACCGAATAACCGTATTCCTGCTCCACCGGAAAATAGTCGCTCACTGTGTTTTTCGCCGTGATTCTGCCACGACGTTTTATCAACCCGCTTTCATAGAGCAAGGCTTCTGTGAGTGTTGTTTTACCGGAACCATCATTTCCCAACAGGGCTATGTTTTTAATCTCGTTTGTTTGATATACTTTCATCGTGTAACATTTAAAGGTAACAACTAAACGGCACGAAATTTAGCAATAAAATCTCACACAACCAACGATTCCGCGATTTTGTTAATTATGTTTTTAAACATAGTCCGCCTTATTGGGCTATTTTTACTCCTTTCACTACCTTTGCACCACAGTTTTACACCTTTTATATATGGCCGGAATTTACATCCATATTCCATTCTGTACAAGCCGTTGTATATATTGCGACTTTTATTCCACAACATACGGGGAAAAAGACAAGGCTTACATAAGTGCCCTGAGGAACGAATTGCGTTTAAGGGCAAATTACTTGCAACAAGACGGGCAAATGCCCGTAATTGAAACGATATATATAGGAGGCGGGACCCCTTCTACGCTCGATACGTCTTTACTCGAACCTATCTTCGAAGTAATATACCGAACGTACAACGTGTCCGACCGGGCAGAAATTACCATCGAGGCCAATCCGGACGACCTCACTCCACGAAAAATCAAATCACTGCGCACTCTGCCCGTCAACCGGCTAAGCATGGGGGTGCAGACATTCGACGACGGCAAGCTGCGTTTGCTCCACCGCCGACATAACGGGGAGCAAGCCATCCGCGCAGTACACGACTGTCAGGATACCGGATTCGACAACATCAACATCGACTTGATTTACGGCCTCCCGGCACAATCCCTTCGCGAATGGGAAACGAACGTGAACACAGCACTTTCCTTGAACGTACAACATATTTCGGCATACGCACTCATCTACGAAGAAGGCACACCGCTTTGGGAAATGCGCAAACGGCATGTCGTGGAAGAAGCTGACGAAGAACTAAGCTTGGAAATGTTCAGTCTTTTAATGTGCCGACTCGAAAATGCCGGTTTCGAGCATTATGAAATCTCCAACTTTGCTCGCCCGGGCTTCCGTTCCCGACATAATTCCAGTTATTGGAAAGGCATTCCTTATCTGGGATGCGGCCCTTCGGCCCATTCTTTCGACGGACGTAACCGACAATGGAACCATCCGGATCTGAACGTCTACATAGACCAAGTAGGGAAATGCCTTTCCTCTGAAGACTTCAACCGCGCACCATGGATAGAGCAGGAAGAGCTGAATCTGTACGAAAGATACAATGACTGCATCATCACTTCCTTGCGCACGTCCGACGGACTGAATCTGAGCGAATTGAAACGAAAATTCGGCCAATCATTAACGGATTACTGCCTGCAAGCTGCCGCTGTCCACCTGAGAAACGGACAGCTCGAAATTACGGAAAAAAAAGAGCAAGCCCCCGAAGGCTTGCTCAAACTGACACGCCGGGGAATCTTTCTTTCCGACGGCATTATGAGTGATTTGCTTTACGTTCCAGACTGACTAATTCCTCATCTCCTGATAAGTGATTTCATAAAAACAGGGGTATACATTGGAAGAAGCATCACTATGCCCCTGTGAATGCGGCACAATGAGACGTACTTTGGCTATTTCTTCATCTGCATTGATTTGACGACCGATATTGATATAGGTTAAAGGAACCAGCCACCCCGCAGGCACCGCTTTCGAACCGTAATACTGATACATCGCCCCGCCCCCGTTCACAGACGTATTGAATGAAGCGGTAAAGGTACCGTAAGTATCCGTCACATCCATGATATCAGGATTCGTCTGCCAATAAGCCGAATTGTTCGTAGTCTGCACGGAATCTCTCAATATATTGAACTCCGTATAACGGCAAATGATACGCTTTTGCTGGCCGTTCTTCATCTTTTCACCCGCCCCTTTACGTACAATCTGCATATACACACCGGTATTCTCAAAGACTACGTATTCGTTTCTTTCGAGATTGGTCGTACTGTCTTGGGCATAAAACTCCCCTTCGGAAATCGTATTGATTTTACCGACATGAATCAACTCTTCCCCATCGCTCAAACGAATCACAACATCGCGGTTCAGAAAAGCCGAAATGGCATCACGCTCTTTCTCCCGTTGTTCGGCGTAGGTTTCTCCATTATCACAACTCTGCAATCCCCCTCCTACACCTAACAGAGCAAACAAAATATAAACAATCTTTCTCATATTTAGTTTTTTATAAATCACATTTTATCTATCTGTCAATAGAGAAGCATATTTCTTCAAAGCTTTGCGGACAATCTGTACGGCCTCATCCATCGTACAAGAAAGTTCCCCGCCCGAAGCATTCAAATGCCCCCCGCCATTGAAGAACTCCGCCGCCATCCGATTACAAGGAAAATCATCCACAGAACGCAAAGACACACGGATATTATGACGCTCGGTATCTTCACGCAGGAATACCGAAAGACGGGATTTCCCGATTTGGAGCGGTATATTCACGAATCCCTCCGTATCGCCTTTCTTATGCGAAAACCGTTTCTGTTCTTCTCTTGTCAAAGTCATCAATGAAGCATGATATTCCGGAAAATACTCCAGTTTGACATATAGCATATACCCCATCAGCCTAAAACGCTCGGCTGAGTAATTGAAAAACACATTGCGGTATATCTTGTCTTTGTCGATACCTTTTGTCAGTAAGCGGCCTATAATATAATAAATATCGCTGCGATTGGAATTATAGGAAAAACAACCGGTATCCGTCATCATTCCGGTGTAAAGACATACCGCTTCTTCGTATGTCATCGGATCCAAGCCCTCCAACTGCACCAATATACGATAAAGCAATTCACACGTCGAACTCATCTCTTGCCGAGAAACGACCCAATCACAAAAGTCTACAGGATCAAGATGATGGTCTATCATGATCTTAGGAGACTGGGAATCCGTTACGGGTTTCTGTAACCCCTGTAAACGATCGGGGGAGTTGAAATCCAAACAAATAATCAAGTCGGCAGCCGCTACCAAAGGAGCCACTTCGTTTTCATGTTTCTCATAGATACGGACACGTTCCACTCCGGGCATCCATTTCAAGAAATCAGGAAAGATATTCGGTACCACGGGCTGAGCATTCTTGCCTTTTCGCCAAAGGAAATGAGAAAAAGCCAAAACAGCCCCCATTGCATCCCCATCGGGAGACACATGACAAGTTACAATGATATTGTGTGCCTTATCCAGCAACGTACACAAATGTTGCACGTCAACTTCGGACAAGAGATTATCCAACATATAAAAATCGTATTACGGTTTATAATTTACAAATATACTATAAAAAGTCTGCTATTCCTCAATTTAAAGCAACTTTTAACGCTCCTTTGACTTCCATGTCATAGAAACTCCAACCCAATCTGCTACATTCTTGAATATAACGCTTCCTGTCGCCTCGCCACAAGGAAGCATCCAGTACCACACAACGGGGATTGAACAAACGGGACAGTTCATGCAGACTGCCATGATAGCCGCGACAAACATAAAGAAAATCAACCTCAGCCCGATGCATGCCTTTTATCCCATCCCAGCGGTTATCCGTAAGCATCAAAAAGGAGATGCCGTTCCTACCCGCCACCAAGCCATGTACGGAAGAAATGTAATTATCCCTAAAATCACCGGTCACGACCACGGGTACGTCCGAAAGTTTCTTTTCCCAAAAGGATTCCGAGATATAAGACATACGCTCTCTCACACTATCCTCTTCAGTCGAAAACAAATAAGAGCGTTCTGACGAATAAATCACGTGAACAGACGGACAAGAAGAGTGATTATAAAACACGATTTCCGGTCGGATCCTGCAAAACTGCCTGTTTACAGCAAAGGCACACAAAGTCAATATCACACTCATAAGTCCGAATTGTACCCGTCGGGTATAAGAGCGGCAGAAAGGCATCACCCAAACACACAATACCACATAGCACCATACCGTAAACCATAGTGACCAATCCGTATGGACCACCGCATACGGCCACTCCATCATCGCACGCAGACAATCATTCTGCCACGTGCCCAACCGGGCAATCCACCATGCACAAACTGTTGTACCGATACCGGTAATCCCAGATAATAATATCAGAGGCATCCCATAAATCAATAGTGCCGTTAAAGGAGATATTACCAAAGTCGCCCATGCCGAATAAAACGAAAATGTACCGAAACGATAAGCCACCAAAGGAACGGTGAACAACTGCGCTGCGAATGACACCAACAAACTTTGAAAAATCCACCTCACAAAACGCCATCGCATCAACGGCAACTCCTGAAACCGGGGACATATCGTCAGAATACCGAACATGGCTAAAAAAGATAGTTGAAAGCCCACATCATAGAACCATAAAGGATTGATGCACAACATCAACACCGCACTCATGGCTAAAGAATTAACTGAAAATCCCGAACGGCCGGCCAAAGAACCGGCCAACATCAAGGAATACATCAGTGCCGCCCTCACAAGAGAAGGAGGCAAACCGGCCAAAAAGGTATACCCCCAAACCAGTACCGTAGCAAGCATCGCCCCCAGTAGCCGCAAATAGCGCCTCCTACAATAGTTCAGTATAAATAAATTCAACATCGCTACCAAAAAGCCAAGATGCATGCCAGACAGAGCCAGCACATGACTGACACCGACTCCCGCATAAATATCCTTTAACTCATCCGACAGTCCCGACTTTTCCCCTAAAGTCAAAGCTGCAAACAAGTCCAAAGCCTCACCCTGCAAACCGGTATTACGATATACCTCCAATATTCTATCTCGCCATAACAGAGCTTTGATGCGCAAATCTACCCCCAAAGAAAGATGCCGCTCCTTATCCTCATATCCATGGATTCGTTTCCAACGCTCCTTTCCGATGAATACACGGCCCGATATACTTTTCACGGCCAAATATTCCGCATAATCGAACTCTTCCGGATTACCTTTGTTTTTCGGTCTCCGGATACGCCCCTTAAAAACCAACTCATCTCCCGTCCGCAAAGTTTCCGCCAAAGAATCCCGTGAGAAAGTCAACCATAATTTACCGGTTTGCCTCACAGAAGAACCGTCGTCCCCGGCCATCAACATAGCCTCTGCCCCTACCGTACGGGATGAAATCTGAGGAGTATTCAACAATATGGCATGATATTCACGTTCCTCATCCGTCCAAACCCCACGTAGGTTCTCCCACGCATAAAAGGAACGCCACAATCCGAAAAAGAAAAACAGAAAACAAACAGAAACACCGAAAGACACGTAGTTTCTCAACTCACCATGACAAGCACGCCGATGCAACGAATATATACCTGCCCACAAACACCAACCACCGCTTAGCAATACTCCTATGGAAAGAAAAAGTCCGGCCCAACCACTACTTTCCGCATATTGCCACAACAATCGTCCCAGCCACAAACCGGGAAGAAGCGGAACAGCCAGCCTCACAAAAGGGTATTTCCGCCAAGATTCCGAACAATCTCCAGTCAGCGTTTACAAATTTTTCAAAACACGAATCTCTTCTATGGCATCTGCCGCATGAAAAACAGCACTCCCCGCTACCAACACATCCGCACCGGCCTCGACCAACAACCGTCCCGTATCACGGTTCACCCCACCGTCTACCTCTATCAAGGCTTTCGACCGGCTTCCGTCTATCATACGGCGCAATTCCCGCACTTTATCTAATGTATGGGGAATAAATGTCTGGCCTCCGAATCCCGGATTGACAGCCATCAACATGACGATGTCCACATCCTCGATGATATCCGTCAAAGACGAAACAGGAGTGGCCGGATTCAATGTCACTCCGGCTTTCATACCGGTCTCCTTGATTTGCTGTACTACACGATGTAAATGCGGACAAGCCTCTACATGTACATTCATGGAATAAGCCCCCAAAGCTTTCACCTCATTCAGAAACTTTTCCGGTTGCACAATCATCAGATGCACATCCAGCGGCTTCTCACACAAACGAGCCACATACTTCAAAACAGGAAAACCGAAAGATATATTGGGAACAAACACACCATCCATGATGTCGATATGCAACCAATCGCATTCACTACGATTAATCATGTCCATTTCCGATTTCAGGTTCCTGAAATCGGCGGACAACAGGGAAGGAGCCACAAAATGCTTCATAGTACATATATTTTAAATACGTATATATGCACAAAGTTATATTAAATATCCTATATGCGCAAGCAAGCACACTGTAAAATATGCCACCTTACTTCAAAATCATTCTGGCAAACTCACCGTCTGCAAATTCCAATTCTTTATAACTGCGTGCGAATAGCTTCAGAAAAGCAATAGTCCGCCGCGACGGTCGCTGCATTCCATTAGGTATAGTTATATCCATAAGCTGTCAGGTTACTTAAATCTGCTATTATAACGCTCTGACCGCTTATTTAGTATATCGCAGGATAGTTATTTTTAAGAAATAGCCAAATGAAGTTCCTTTTTCACCGCCATCTTACGTAAGTTCAACAAAGCATAACGCATACGCCCTAAAGCCGTATTGATACTTACCCCTGTTATATCTGCAATTTCCTTAAAAGACAATTCCTGATAATACCTCATGAAAACCACTTCTTTCTGGTTTTGGGGCAAGTGTTCTACCAACAGTTTCACATCATCAAGCACCTGTTCCCGCACCATTTTGGATTCCACATTCGTTTCTGCCAATTTGATGTCATTGAACAAATCATACTCCACTTCATCGTTAGACACACAATTCTCATTGCGGGTCTGCCTGAAATAATCAATAATCAAATTATGGGCAATGCGGGTAATCCATGCCTGAAACTTGCCATTTTCCACATAACGTCCCTGCTGAATAGTCACCACAGCTTTCATAAACGTTTCCTGGAATATATCATCAGCCACATCTTGATTGTGCACAATAAAAAAGATATAAGAAAAAATCTTCTCTTCATATCTCTCCAACAAGATGTCAAAAGCACTATTATTACCTCCGGCATACAGTTTAACCAACATTTCGTCAGTCAAATTTGCAAAACTCTCCATCCTTCTTTATTTTATAGTTAAGTAAGAGTATTCCGATAGGCAATAAACGTTTAATAATTAATAAATGAGTTAACCGGATGCAAATAAAAGAAGAAATTTGGAATTACACAAATTTACGGGCAAAAATTATTCTCTGTTTAAAAAAACAGGGGGAAAACACATCCATGCCCTCCCCTGTTATTTGTACATTCTATACCTTTAGATTTATTCCTGTTCTGCCCGGTCGGATATATGGTCTCCCTCCGTAGGAGCCAAAACCTCGTCAAAATCCGTCATACCGGCCTTGACCAACAAATTATACCAACTTACCAACTTCTTGATATCGGCAGGATAAACGCGGTCACGATCATAATTAGGCAATATCTCTGCAAAATAAGAAGCCAGTTCCTCACGTGAAGCCTTTTTATAATCAAAAGCAGAAAGCTGACCCTTCTCTTTTTTCTTCAGACTATTCAAAACTTCTCTCAAAGGCACTTCACCCTCATCCGTATACATGGCTATATCTGCCAGGGAAATTACCTTATCGGTAGCAAAAGCCGGCATACGTTTCTTCACCTCGTCCAGCGTTTCTACAATCAAACTACGGTTTCCACGCGAAACCAACTTATACAAACCGGGTTTTCCGGAAATAGCCAAAATCGTTTCTAACATATTCAGGTTTATATTTTATTTTTCAAAACAAATGCAAAGATAGCCCTTCACCTACTTTTTTTCAAAATCTTCTTTCTAAAAAAGCTTAATCTTCACGCAGCCGCCCCCTGTCAATCTTCACCCATATATCTCTTAAGGCACCTTCCACATCCGAATTCCCATCATTATTTATAATATAATGCGCCCGTCTACAACGCTCTTCGTCCGACATCTGGGCTGCCATACGCGCTTTTACCTGAGCTTCGGAAGCCCCGTCACGTTTCATGACACGCTCCAAGCAAACTCTTTCCGGAGCACGTACCAACAAGACTTCATCCACCAAACGGTCGAAACCGGACTCGTAAAGAATGGCACATTCCATAACGACCAACGGTCCGTCCTGCTTATCCACCCATTGCAGGAAATCATCCTGCACCACCGGATGTACAAGCCGGTTGATACGCTCCGCATGGAGCGGAGAGGCAAATAAATATGAAGCTATCCGTTCACGGTTCAATGTCCCGTCCGGCATATAAGCCCGCTCTCCGACCCAATCCACCAATCCCCGGCGAATGGTTGCAGATTCCATCATCAAACGCTTTGCCTCCTTATCCGTATCATATACGGGAATATGCCGACGACGTAATAAATCCGCCACATAACTTTTCCCGCAACCAATACCCCCCGTAAGACCAACCTTAATCATATCACTCGTTTTCTTCCTGTACTTGTTCTATCAGATAATCCACCTCAGAAGGTTCTATACGCACATTCGATACTCCGGACGGCATCGACTTTAGATGAAGCTGTATTTTCGGACTGCGGTTCTTCATTAGTTCTTCGTACGTGACAGCCAATACAAAATCGTCCGCCGTAATTTCCTTAAACCGGCTCATCCCCACACGAAAAGTAACTTTTACTTTTGAAGGAAATGTACGCAAGTCCTTACTACCGGGAAAATTCACGCCGAATACGGGTACTTCCACCGTTTTCTCCGTATATAAATCTATCATCACATTCATCTCCACCTGATCGGGGATGAACTTCGCCCCTCTCACAGGACGCAACATGCTTATCGTCTTTTCGTTAGCAGACAAATCCGAAAAATAAACCGGAGTGATAAAAGCTTCGGTTATGGTATCTAAAATAGCGGAAGGCGCCAGCACTTCCACCGAATCAGGTGTAAACTCCACCTGTTGCAAGTAATACTCCGGAGAGGTTTCCACGACTCCGGCCAACTTGACCGGTACCTTCTTACGAGCACCTTTATTAAAAAAAAACTCCAGTGTATCCGGTTTTAAAGACACAATACGAGTGGAAGACAACAACTGTGCCTGTACTTTCTTCTGGACATCCAAAAGCGTAACGGAAACACGTCCTGAAGCGTTTCCCTTGTCATAATCCTTATAATCCACCCGTACAGGAACTTGTTCCGTACCATAAATATAACGAACCAAAACCGTACCTTTATCTCTTACCATAACATTTAAATCAGAAGGCAAATCCGATGTAATGACCACATCAGACGGCACATTTTCCAATTTCAAAGGCACTTTCAATTCTACATCGAATGTCTCATTCAAAGATTGCAACAGCCAAAAAGCCGCAGAGACGAAGAAAAAAAACAAAAAAATCAAGAACTCCTTGTTTTTAGGACCTAACAAGAAGTTCTTGACTGTAGTATAGTATTTCTTGAACTGAACTGAATCCATTACGGTTATTTACCTGCGGCCGTGTCGGTCGGCACACCGGCATACACTGAATTCTTAGCGATTTTAATTTTTACGCCGGAGGCTATCTCCACCATCAATGTATTATCAAGTTCATTCACTTCTTTCACTTTTCCATAAATTCCACCTGCCGTTACCACATCAGTACCCGGAACGATACTGTTTCTGAATTTCTGGATTTCTTTTTGTTTCTTATTCTGAGGACGAATCATAAAGAAATACATGATGGCGAAAATAGCGACCATCATAATAATCATAGACATACCTCCGCCTTGTTGCTGCAATAAAATTGTCAATAAATTCATGGTTGTATTATTTTAATTGTTTGTCTTCTCTAATTTTTTCTCTGCTATTAATTTTTTGGAAACGGCATCCAACAATCCATTCACGTATGCCCCACTACGCGGCGTACTGTAGATCTTGGCTATATCTACATACTCGTTTAATGAGACATTCAACGGAATATTGGGAAACGTCAGAATCTCTGCCAATGCGATTTGCATAATCAACAAATCCATAAGGGCAATCCGATTGAATTCCCAGTTCTTCGTGTTGTCGCTTATCAGTTTACGGTAATATTCCGCATTCAACAACGTGTTACGGAACAAACGATGGGCGAATTCCCGATCCTCTTCATCCTTGAATTCCGGTAAAAGTTCCTGATCGGCTCCTTTGGCCTCGTCAAAACGCTTGATGGTCTTCAGCACAAACGTATCCACGATATATTTGTCATCATTCCAATACAGGCTCATGTCTTCAAGCAAAGAGTCCAGCTCTTCATTATTACAAATGACATTCTTATATATCTTGCGCCATAACTCCCGGTCCTGTGCATAAGAAGACTCTGCCGACGCCATATATTCTTTGTAGTAATCCGTCTCTATAATTTGCTTGTACAACGAACGCACAAAATCCTCCTCGTTCACCCAACTTTTTTTCTGGTTTTCACGAAAATCCAACAGTTGTTTATTCACTTCCAACTGCATGATAAAACGATTGTCAATGAACTTCGTGCTGGGCGGTTCGCCCACCTTAATACGGTTATACCTACTTTGCGCCGTCTCTACGGCACGTTCTGCTATCCGGTTGATTTCTACCATTAAGGTCAATAGATAATTATACAAATCGTATGCTTTGGCCAGACTGAAAAAAAGCTCTTTTTCCGCCGTATCTATGTTCTTCCCCCCATTTTGGTAATAAGCATAAGTAATCTGAACAACCTTTAAGCGTATAATCTCTCTGTTTATCATATAATATTATATATTGTAGTGCAAAAGTACGTATTTTATAGATAAAAAGACCATCTTTCCCTCATTTTTTTTGGATGTTTTAAAAAATATTCTCAATTTTGAAGTAGTTATTTATAAACCGCAAAATATGGAAGATTTCAAAAAGAACCAAGAAAGGGATAAAGACATAGTCTTTTCCAGATCCGTAAAGGCAGGAAAACGCATTTATTATGTGGATGTGAAGAAAAACAGAAAAGGTGAATTATTCATAGCCCTCACAGAAAGCAAAAAAGTCATATCGGGCGATACGGAATCTCCATCCATAAATTTTGAAAAACATAAAATATTCCTCTATCAGGAGGATTTCGAGCACTTTATGTCCGGGTTGGAAGAAGCTGTGAACTTCGTCCGCGCGGAACAACCCCATGTGGAACCCAGACAGGACTATCACCGGACTAACGACGAGAATGAAACAAGTCCTAACCTTGACTTCGACATTGATTTGAACATAGAAGACATCAAATTGGCAGAAAAGTAATACATATACGCGAACCACCGTCAAGTTAAAAACTTGGCAGTGATTCGCGTTAAAATTATATTGTTCAAAGATTCATTACTCTTATTGCTTTCTGTAAACAGAATCCAACGTATTTCCATCTTTGTCTTTCCAAGCAACCAACCGTTATTACTGCCGCCAACACAGGAATCAGCGGCAGTACCGGGGCTTGAAATTGTTCTTTCAGTTGTTTACACCGCAATCACCTGACTGATAAGTTTCACATAATCAATAAGTGATTCGCGACTATCACGGAAGATGACAGGAAACTTATTGAAAGGTGGTTGTTGCAATACCACGGTGGCAATATCGCCATTCTCGCACACATAGCGGATGAGCATGCGCAGATACTCCTCTTGCATACGAGTCAGTTCCGCGCCATGAATCAATGCACGATATTTCTCCAATGCCACTTCCTGCTCCACGCCAATGATGGAACGGATGAAGGCGGCTACGTTACGCTGATAGGGCTTCGTCCTTGTTTGTGCCTCAAACTCAGCCTTGGAGCCCAGTTCTTCCCAGAAAATCAGCTCTAACCGGGTGATGTCTTGTCCGGAAAGAGGTTCAAGGTGGTATATCTTTTGCAATGTGTCATCGTCCGATAAATGCTCTTTGAGATAGTCTTCCACCCTGCGGCGATAGGTACGGATAGGGGTTACATTGACCCCAGAATTGTCTTCTTCAAATGTGTCCGTCACATTGATGATAAATGTCTGTCCTCCCGTACCGCCATCCATGTATTGGATAAGGTCACGAAGTTCCAACCTTATGCGTTCGAGCGAACCCAAACTTTTCGATTCCCAGAAACGAGCAGACAACACCTCGTTCAGTACATCCATCTTAGCCATCACTTGTGGAATGGAAGCTTTCTTCTCTTTGAGACAACCGGCTATGTCCATTATTTTCCGCTCTGATGATGTGGAATTGACAGTTTCATCTACCAATGCAAGTTGGGATTTAAGTACAAGTGCATCAAACTTTAAAGCAGAAATGTCTGTTATCGCATTTTTGAATAAGGGTGAGATATTACCTTTCATTGCCATCACATCGCCAAGAGTCAAGCAAACCATAGCTTCCGGCGTGGCGTATGTCTCTACGGCTTTCAGTTGAAGGCGCACATCTATCCGGTTTCTGTTCAGATTAGCTATTTGCTGGTGCAAGATGTCGGCAAGGTTATCGTGAAAAGCCTTTGATTCTTCTTTACTTTGATGTGTTCCATCCTGCAAGGCGAATTTAATATCTGTGCGCAGATTAAAAAGCAGACTTACAATAGACTGCGATTTTGCCGGTTTGGCACCTTCGGGATTCATCTCGAAATATTCAAAATTCCGATAGAAGTCGAATATCAAAAACTCTTCCTTATCTTTACCTTCGCCAAACAGGTTTTCGCACAAACGTGTACCTCTACCTATCATCTGCCAAAATTTTATCTTAGAGTGAATAGGTTTGAAGAAAACCAAGTTCACAATTTCAGGCACATCAATGCCCGTATCAAGCATATCGACCGATACGGCGATTTGAGGTAGCCTTTCTACGTCTGCAAATTTGTCAATCAGGTCGGATGAATACTTTTCTTTATCGTCAATTACCCGGCAGAAGTCTGGCCCCAAGTCAGGGTAAAGGACAGCAAACCGTTCGGCTATGAGTACAGCATGTTTGTGATTGTAGGCGAATATGATGGTTTTGCCTATCAGGGTATCGTCTTTCACACGGATACCATCGTTCATCAACCTGTTCAGCACATAGTCGACGGTATCGTGGTTGTAGATGTATTTGAATATTTCCGTTGCATTAATGATGCGGCTATACGGGTCGCCCGGTTCTAAGCCAGCCTTCATCTTCTCATACTCGAAAATCTCATCCAACTGCTCCCGTTCTTCTGGGGTAAGCTGATCGGGGTCAATTCCTTCCGTCAGAATCTTTGAGTTATCTTTTATTGCACGGAACGGCTTCAGATACCCATCGGCTACCGCTTCGTCATATTCGTAGCTGTCGGTCGGCTCGCCCTGCTCCATCCCGAAGAGGTCGTATGTGAAGCGGTCCACTTCATCGCGTGGAGTTGCCGTCAGTCCCAAGAGCAGCCCGTCGAAATACTCGAAAATAGCTCCATACTTGCCAAACACACTACGATGAGCCTCGTCAATGATGATGAGGTCAAATCTGCCTAATGAAAACGTCTTGGCATCCTTGTCCAAATGTCCTATCATGGTCTGATAGGTGGAGAACAGGATGCGTGCCGATATATCCACATCACTGTCACGCAAGGAACTGACCGTCATATTAGGCAACAACTTGGCATAATTCCTTTTTGCCTGATTGACCAGCTCTATACGGTCGGCCAGGAACAGCACATTCTTCACCCAGTTGTTCCGCACCAACACGTCTACGAGCGAGATGCTGACACGCGTCTTTCCCGTACCGGTAGCCATTACCAACAAAGCACGGCGGTGCTTGCTGTTGTAATGCTTGCAAACCGATTCAATCATCCGCTTTTGGTAGTTACGGTTGGTTATCCTGTCCGAAATCTGCAAATCAGTAATATCCGTCCGACCACGCTGCGCAATCATACGGCGCAACTCATCAATGGTATGGAATCCCATTACTTTACGTGACGGATAACCGATTCCATCTATTATATTGGTTTCAAAACCATTGGTGTAATAGATTACCGGTCGAGGACAAACGTAGCGTGCAGCCAAGCAATCGGCATATAATTCCGCTTGGTGACGGCCTGCTACAGCATCCACGTTGGTACGCTTTGCCTCCACTACCGCCAATGGCGTTCCGTCCGCATCAAACAGTACATAGTCTGCATATCCCATACCGCTCTCATTAGGCATACCCTGCACCTCTATCTCTATTCCGGCTTGACGAGGAACGATTTTTCCCACCTGTTCTGTTACTGTCCAGCCTGCTTCGTGAAGCAACAGGTCGATATACAATTTTCGGGTTTCCGCTTCCGAGAGGTCGTTTACAACAGGCCGGGCTTCCACTGTTGCAGGCTGTGCATCGGAACTTTCTCCCACCGCCCGCGCCAAGGCATCAGCAGATTGCGTGGTAGCGGCTTGTGCTTGGTCGGGTTGAGGAACAACGGTAAGCGTACTCGTTTTTGCCGACTGAGGAACCAATTCTTTGTCAAAGTCAGGCAATGTATCAATCACCTGCCAAGCCAACATGATAGAACCCACAATGTAATAAAGGTTCAGCACGGCAAAGAAAGATTCCCGTCGTCCCACAAATCCGTCATTGGCATGTGCTGCATTGTTTCCGATTTTGCGTACATAGTGGATGCGTTTCATCAGGTCTTCGCTATTTACAAATGCCGTGAAGCGTTCATCGGTGGTGAGCGAAAGCAACGAAGCACGTTCTCCTATTTGCCACCCCTTCAGGCGGTAAACGGTCTTAACCATTGTTTCCAGCGCCAGCCGTGCCTGCTGTGCCGAAATCATCGGATTAGTCGCTTGAAAATCCTCTGCTATGGCACAATAACGGTGGATTGTTTCTAATCCGTCTATGTCTTTTATAATGTCAAAGTTCCTCATAACTTAATTAATTTACAGTATCACTTGCCGTATCATTTACAGTATCATTCATGATAACTTGATACTGTAAAATTCTGTCTTTTTCAAGATTTGCAACCTGTTGGTCTATCCCCGAAGCTGCATACCGGCTGATGGTCTCTATTAGTTTCTTGTCTATTTCTTTCATGCCATTGTCTTGTTTTAGGAGAAATAATATTGCATCCGTTCTTTCATCAGTGTTTCTGCATCGGCTAATTGCTGGCGAATCAACTCTTTCTGTTTTTCGATGGCTTCGACTTGGGCTGCATATTTTTTCTGCATACCAATAGGAGGAACGGGTATAGGCAAACTACTTAATAGTTTTTGGTTTATATTCTGAATACCAATACCATTAGATTTCAAAATATGAGTATTCTTAAATCCTATATCCGTTAATGTAGCTATCAGGTACTTATTTATAATCTCCACTGACTTCCTAAATCGAATGCAGAACCCACTGAATGTTACTTCTGTGCTATTAGGAAAAACTTCCAAACATCTCCCCACCAAATTTTTATTTCCATTTGAACGTACAAACACAATATCTTCGTTATGAAGCAAATATTCTTGTGAAATGTCTTCAATGTTAATATAGGATATATTGTCGAATGAAGAAAGACATTTAATGTTTTGGAAATCTCCAACACCTATTATTTTCAATGGCTTTCCTATCTCTCCCTTACTATAGTTTAGCCCATTTTTGAAGTTGCCAAGTTGCCCCATTTGTATAATATCCCAACATTTATCATTAACCGCAACATTACCAAAGGTATCAACGAATATAGATTGCGCAAGGACATCAAGGTCGGCAATCTGCGCCTTGTAGCCGTCAATCATTTTTTGCAGTGTATCCAATTCTGTGGCAATAGTGCATTGCTCATTATTTTTAGGCAATTTAATAAGAAGTTTTGAAAATCGCTTTACATCTAAATTCTTTTGAGCGGCACCTCTTGCTAATGAATATATTTTGTCATTTAATGCAAAAACATGCCATTTTAAAAATTGGAATAATAATAAATTAGTTTTGGGATGAAGCGTTAATCCACTATCATTGAGAAAGAATTTACCTTCAATAAATCTTGTACATTCCTTAGAAAGAGCAAAACGAGATACTGTAATAGCGTTTTCTCGATTATAACTCTTTGTGGTAAAGGTTGCGCCACCTCCACCATATACATAATATTGCCCGGCTTCTGTCTGTTTTTTGACAATACGTGTTCCAAATTGAATATCGCAAACACTATCCAACGTACAAGATACCCATTTCGATTTATCCACTTTCATACCCTCACGAATTTACCAATTTCTTAAACTCTGCAAAGGCTGCATCAATAGTCTTCTGCCTTTTCTCCATTCGAGCGATAATCGTTTCCGGAGCTTCGTATTCAACCGCTTCACGTTCCACTTCGTGATAACGTTTATAACTGAGGTCGTAGCCGTGGGCACGAATCTCATCGGCAGTAACAAAGAACGATTGCTCTTTGCGGCTGCGGTCGGTTTCCGCTTCGAGGTTGTGGAAACGGGAGATGACATCGGGAATATCGTTTTGTTCGGGCTGTGGAGTGCGTTGTGTGGTAAGCGAGAATCCATCGGCACGCATATCGTAAAACCAGACCTTTTCAGTACCACCTGTACCTGTTTTCGTAAAAATGATGATGGCGGTGGAAACCCCGCTGTAAGGCTGGAACACCCCCGAAGGCATCGTGATGACAGCTTGCATGCAATGGTTGTCCACCAATGCAGAGCGTATCGTCTTATAGGCTTGTGCATCGCCTGTGAGAACCGTGTCCGGCACGATGGAAGCACACCGACCGCCCGACTGAAGCATCCGCATCATCAAGGCAAGAAACAGCAGTTCGGTTTTCTTGGTCTTGACAGCCGCTTTCAACGTATGCGCTATATCGTCAGTGTCGAGGCTACCTGCAAACGGAGGATTGGCCAGACAAAGGGTATAGCGGTTGGTATCGTCATTCTCGTCCGACAACGAGTTACGATAGTACAGATTGGGCTCATCCACATCGTGAAGCATCATATTCATACAGCCTATGCGGAGCATGGAAGCGTCCGAGTCCGAGCCATGAAATATCTCTTTGCGGAAACGCTCCTTCTCTTCAATATTAAGCAATTCATCACTTTGATGCTCTGTAATGTATTTGGCTGCTTCCATGATAAAACCGGCAGAGCCCATAGCCGGGTCGCAGATAGTATCGTCAAGAGTTGGGCGCATCAGTTCCACCATCATACGGATGATGTGACGAGGGGTGCGGAACTGCCCGTTAGTGCCCGATGCCGCCATTATGCCGAGCATGTACTCATACACGTCACCCATCATGTCCGCCCCATCGGAAGAAATTTCATCAATCCCCTCAATCACACGTGACAAAAAACGGGCATCGGTGATTTGAAAAACAGTATCTTCCATTGCTTTACTATAAGCCGACCCCTCTTTTCCCACATAACGCAAAAAGATAAACACATCGTTGCGCACCCGATTCAACATCTTTGTCGGCTCCATTTCCTTGAATACGTGCCAACGCATTTCATTGTATGGCACATCTTGGTCGGTAGTCGGATTGTGCCACATACCATCTGGAAACGTAGGGTTAAGCAGGAGATCGCCTATAAGATTGGCAATTGCTTCCTTTTCCAACTGTTTGTCATCGAGCATCTTCATAAAGAGCAAATAGGTTATCTGCTCAAATATTGCCGAAGTGTTGGTAAACCCTTTGTTCCAGAATGTCTGCCACACAGCATCCACCTTTTGTTTTATATCGCCGGTTATCATATTGTTATCTATCTCTTATCTTTAATATCATCAGTTTGTATGCAAAGATATATAATCTTACGCTATATAAACAATATCTTAAAACCTTATTCGATATAATACTTATTAGAATATTTTTAAATACTATAAATATTTTACTCTACGATATGCCCCGTACAATCTGCGCCAAACGATTTTCCGTTCTAAGCCAAACGATTTTTCAATCTACTGAGAACGATTTTCAGATATGCCGACATCCGCTTTACGAGCTTTACCGTGCCGAACACCAGATAAAAAGGAGATGTGGGTGTTTTCCGGAGAGTATTCTCCGCTTCTCCACCTCCCACAAACGGTTTTTCACCCGAAAAGGTTCGCTTCCTTCAGACCTCTTCTATATCAACGTTTTAAGGTGAACTTTCTGCCTTTACATCCTTCACCGGGATTTCACCGGGAAATGATACACAGCATACAGATTCCGATTTACAAATGTAAACCGACTGGTAATCAATAGGGTTATGGTGAAGGGCTTGACAAGGGCTTTTTCATGTCGTATATTTGCAGGCAGAAAACAGACCCTAAACACAGCTACTATGGATTTCAAAAGGATTGCACATAATGCCGTAAGGCGGTGGAACGAAAAACGAACGGCAAGAAAGACGATGGGTACGACACACGTCGCCACACCGCAGGTGGAAACGCTCCCGAAAGCCGCCAACCTCGAATCCACCCTCGGCGGTTTCCTCGCCGAACGATACGAGTTCCGCTTCAACATGCTCACAGAAGCCACGGAATTCCGCTGTCTGACTGATAAGGAAGACGGAACCTTCCGACCCGCCACGGAACGAGACCTGAACGCCATCTGCCTCGAAGCACACCGCCACGGCATCGACTGCTGGGACCGCGATGTGGCACGCATGGTGCACTCCGCTGATGTACGGGAATACCATCCCTTCCGGCAGTATTTCCAACGCCTCCCGGCATGGGACGGACGCGACCGGCTGCACGACCTGGCCGTCCGTGTGTCGGACAGTCCCCTGTGGATACAGGTCTTCCACCGGTGGATGCTCGGACTGGCCGCACAATGGGCCGGACTCTCCGACGGGCTGCATGCACACAGCACCGCGCCCCTGCTCGTCAGCGACGAACAAGGACTCGGAAAGTCCACCTTCTGCCGCGCCC